>Ga0272442_10010726_pt1 | contig 11256 bp, 11 predicted proteins | sample SSMForm2O_FD_200262 | JGI IMG/M metagenome (GOLD analysis project Ga0272442, IMG submission 200262) | Marine sediment archaeal communities from Little Sippewissett salt marsh, Falmouth, MA, United States - SSM-Form-2O | ecosystem: Environmental > Aquatic > Marine > Wetlands > Sediment ...
GGAAATAGAGCAGTAGAAGTCCTCGGAAAGATAAGAACTCCAAAAGCTCGTGAAGTGATGGCAAATATAGTATTTAAACGTGATGGATTTGAAGAGGGATTTGAATTTAAGAATGCAATTGGGACCTATCTTCGGATGGTTAAAAATACGCGTGATGTTAAAAGTAAGATCGAGGCCAAAGGGCTCTTGAAACTATCGAATAATATTGATTTTACTGGAAGAATTTTGACTGTTCTTCCAGGAATTCCTGTAGATGCTGAACTGTTAAATCAATTGGAAAAGCTGCTAATAGCAAAACAATATCATCCAGTAATTAACGTTACTTTACGATTTAAAGCGGCTAGGATTTTAGGGGCTGAGGAATCAGATAAATTAGTCAGGGAAAAAGTTTGTGCCATAGTGGAATCGCTAAAGACCGTCGAACAATTGCCTTGTGCACACGATAGGTTTCAATACGACCGCCTCGGCACATTTGCAGATGTCCTGTATGACGGGCTTATAGGAGCATTGATTGATATGAAAGGAGCGCTTCCAACTTTGCGGGAAGTTTCGTGCGAATTGACGGGCAAACCTAAAATCTGCCTGACTGTAGCTATGGCCAACAAAGGTGATGCTTCGGTAAAATTTGGATTGCATGACATTTTAACTCTGCCAACTATGCTGGAGAGAACTACGATACGCTTACATGCGGTACGTGCTTTCGAAATAATAGGAACTATTGATGACCTGCCATTTTTGCAAAAACTTGCAGAAACTGATCCGGTTGAGTTGCTTATCAATACTACCAATCACAGAGGCTTCGAGATGATAGATGGCAGGACTATCAATAACAGCGGTAAGAGAGCAGCTATACGTCATGAATTCGATAAAAGCTGGGAAAAGGCAATCTTGAGATACCCAATACGAGAGGCGGCGCAACGCGCTATAAAAGTTATCGAGAAAAATGGATAAAAAACCAGGCTAAAATATCTCATCTACTTATATGAGTTTGTCGCAGTACGATAAATCGATACAAATTATAAAATAGATGCTATGTGCGTGGATCACGCCATGATAATATCCGTTATTTTCGTTAGCCGTGATATATTGTCGCGTTCGGCCTCGGCCAATTGATAACCTCCTCTTGTATTCTCAGAGCCCGTGCTGAACATAGCTGAAGGCTCCTGTCCTGCTGGTATCGAGTTTATCGCCAAGAGCACGACCGAAGATGTCTGCTCCAAGTTGGCGCCTAAGGTGCTTGTCCCCAAGATACTTGCCCCTCAGGAGCTTTTGCCCAGGGTACACCGTCTAAGGTACAGACCAGAGCAGCTATACAGGAATTAAAACATTGTCAGTATTTAGCTTGAGGATATTTTAGTACCGAATACGTAAAGCGCGTACGCGCTTTACGTATATCTGTGTCAGTTATTCGAATGAAAAGAATATTTCAATATGTAATGTCTGAGTCGGTTCCAGTTGGAAAAAAATCTCAATAAAAATAAAGACTCTTTTGCGGAATCTATTATAATTTATAAATTATGTTCAGTTCAAAACAATGGAAATACATCCAAAAGGGTTTTCACCTGACACCCCGTCAGACTCAGATCGCAAAGTTGGTCTGTGAGGGCCTGAATAACAATCAAATCGCAAAAAAGTGTCATATCACCTATAATACAGCCAGAACTCATGTAAACCATATTTGTGCGAAAATAGCTGTCCATGGCCGGGCCGAACTGATTCTCCGTCTAATCAAAGTCACCAAACGCATCAGATAAAACCACATGATTAAGTTATGGCCGTGATTCTATGACTCTCTTTTTGTCCAGATATTTTACCTGTTAGCGTTCGTTCGCATAAAGCAATACTCGGCTTGAGATCACATAGTCATACTAAATCTTTTTTTACATCAATGAATACAATACGTAAAGCGCGTACGCGCTTTACGTATAGCAATTTATAATAGTTCCGGTTGTGCATCTAACAATGAACATTTAAAAATGCATATCGGGATGACAATAAATAACATCGCCGTTTTCACGGCGACAAGTTTACACAGACGAAAGCAAGAGGTGCTTCGCATTTCGGAATTGAGAATACAAATCCCCCCATTGGCTCATCTAATCATCACGCCCTGATAATATCCGTTATCTTCATTAGCCGGGATATATTGTCGCGCTCGGCCTCGGCCAGTTTATCGAAAATGAACCTGATGGTCTCGTGAAGTTCAGGAATAACGACGTGCTCCAGCACATTTACCCTCCGGCGGGTCATCTGAAGCTCTACGGCAAGCAGCCTGGCCTGCTTTTCCTTCTCAGCCAATTCAATTAAATTATCCAGGGCCCTCTCCAAAGCTAACAAGGCAACGTCCATCTCGCCGGACGTTGTTGCAAAGCCGTAGCAGATAATCTCACCCTCCATCTCCTTTACTAAATGCGGCACCCGCACATTCATTATATTGGCAAATGAAACAGCAAGGCTGAACTTCTTCGTAGGCACCTCAAGGGCAGCTCTTGTATCTTCCGGCTCCATCGTCGCCCGCGCCAGCATAAAACACCGGCACGTTTCTAACAGCTCTTCTTCAACACGTTTGCGCAAGGGTTGAATATCTCTGGCTATCTGAATCAACTGGCGGGATATCTCATCTCTCTTTTCACTGAGCAGGCGATGACCCCGGCTGGCAAGCGATACCCGCTTACGCAGCCTCAACAATTCCATTCGTGTCGCATTTACATTAGCTAACATAATTCGTCATTTATTTCTGTATTTTGTCATATACTTTTCAATAAGCTTCACATCGATACGCTTGAGCTCGACGTTCTCGAACATACTGAGCAATTCCCAGCTAAGGTCGAGGGTCTGCTGGACTGTACGATTTTCATAGTAGTCCTGCGAGATATATTTGTCCTCGAAATTGTTGGCAAAGGTCATATATTTCTTGTCTTCTTCCGAAAGGGCCGCCTCGCCCATAATCGTCGCCAATTCCTGGCATTCTTTGCCTCGTGCATATGCTGCGTAAAGCTGGTTGTAAAGGTCCGCGTGGTCCTCGCGGGTCTTGCCCTCACCGATACCTTTGTCTTTAAGACGCGAGAGGCTCGGCAAAACATCAACCGGCGGCGATACCGCTTTTCTATGCAGCGGACGGGACAGAATTATCTGTCCTTCTGTAATATAACCCGTCAGGTCCGGGACAGGATGCGTCTTGTCGTCCTCAGGCATCGTTAAAACCGGCACCATCGTAATAGAGCCTTTTTTACCTTTGATTCGTCCGGCCCTTTCATAAATCGTTGCAAGGTCGGTGTACAGATAACCCGGATACCCTCTTCGGCCCGGTACCTCTTTTCTGGCGGCGCTTATTTCGCGAAGTGCCTCACAGTAGTTGGTCATATCGTTCAGGATTACCAATACGTGCATATCCAGATCAAACGCGAGGTACTCGGCGGCCGTAAGTGCAAATCTCGGCGTCGCTATCCGTTCAATCGCCGGGTCGTTCGCAAGATTAACAAACATAACCGCACGCTCAATCGCACCTGTCTGATGAAGGTCGTCGATAAAGAACTGGGCCGCCTCGAATGTGATTCCCATCGCTGCAAATACCACTGCAAAATCTTCACCCTCTCCGAGAATCGTCGCCTGCCTGGCTATCTGGGCTGTTACCTGGTCGTGCGGCAGGCCGGCGCCTGAGAATACCGGCAGCTTCTGACCGCGAACGAGCGGATTAAGACCATCGATCGTAGATATTCCGGTCTGAATAAACTCGTTCGGATAATCGCGGGCAAACGGATTAATCGGCTTGCTGTTAATATCCAGCCGCCTCTCGGGAATAATGGCCGGGCCGTCGTCTTTAGGCTCACCAAGACCGCTGAAAACCCTGCCCAAAATATCGGGTGAGACGGACAGCTCTAAAGGCTTGGCCAGAAACCGAACGGTGCTTTTATTGACATCGATACCTCGCGTACCTTCGAAGACCTGGACGAGCACTTTATCGTTCTCGACCTGTAGAATCTGGCCGTGACGTATGGAGCCGTCACCAAGCTCGATATCGACGATATGTCCGTACTTGGCTTCATCAACCATCTCGACCATCATTAACGGCCCGGAAATGTCTACAACTGTTTGATATTCTTTTATAGCCGGCATTTCATACTCCTATTTCGTATCTCAAAACAGAAAGAAGCGATTTTCTATCTTTTACACGCTACCTTCAACTGTTTTATACATTCACTAATACTCATCTACCCATTGACGCCATTTAAGACACTCTCGATGGGTGTAATTGTTTTATGTGTTCGTCTATCGCATCTCTTATTGCTATGACCTTTTCTACAGATTCATGCGGGATATATTTTGCCCTTGCGATTTCTTCCCGGACAGACAGTTTGAATATCTCAGCGGTTTCAACTCCGGCCTCAATTGCTCCGAGGGCCTGCTTGTGGAAATGCAAAATATTTTTCAGCATTTCGTATTGTTTATCCATCGAAGTGTAAGTGTCAATCTCGTGGAATGCGTTCTGGTGAAGAAAATCTTCACGAATGGATCGGGATGTCTCCAGCGCTAGACGGTCCTGCGGCGAAAGAGCATCTGCACCGACCAGCCGTACAATCTCGATAAGTTCAGCTTCCTGTTCCAGCAAGCCCATAGCCTGGACAGCTAACTGTTCCATCTCACCGCCCTGTTCCTTATTTTCAAAACACTCTCTGAGGTATTGCTTATAAAAACTGTATGAAGTTAGCCAATCTATCGCCGGAAAGTGTCTCTGATAAGCAAGCTCGCCTTTGAGTGACCAGAAGACCTTGACTACGTGCAGTGTCGCCTGCACGACGGAATCGGACAAGTCACCGCCGGGCGGGCTTACGGCGCCTATAATCGATAAAGCTCCTTCTCTTTCGGGGCTTCCGCAGCACTGGACCCTGCCGGCTCGTTCATAAAAGGCGGCGATTCTCGCGGCGAGATATGCGGGGTAACCTTCTTCGGCGGGCATTTCTTCCAGGCGAGTCGAAATTTCCCGCATGGCTTCTGCCCATCTGCTCGTGCTGTCTGCCATCAGTGCCACGACATAACCCATATCACGGAAATACTCAGCTATGGTAATTCCGGTATAAACGGATGCCTCTCTTGCGGCAACGGGCATGTTCGAGGTGTTTGCAATCAGAACCGAGCGTTTCATTAACGGCTCGCCGCTTCGCGGGTCTTTTAATTCCGGGAACTCAGTTAGAACGTCGGTCATTTCATTGCCACGTTCGCCGCAGCCGACATAGACCACGATGTCGGCATCGACCCATTTTGCCAACTGATGCTGAACGACCGTTTTTCCGGTTCCGAATGGGCCGGGTACACAGGCTGTTCCGCCCTTGGTGATTGGGAAAAAAGTATCTATTACCCGCTGACCGGTAACAAGAATATTGTTCGGCGCCAGGCGTTTAAGCGTCTGCCTGGGATTGCGGACAGGCCATTTCTGCATCATTGTCAGCTCGGTTTCGGAGCCGTCGTCGGCAACGACTACCGCTATAGTTTCGACGACCGTGTAGTCTCCTTCGTTTATTCTTTGTAAAGTTCCCTCTACGCCGGACGGGACCATAATCTTATGCTCGACAAGTGTAGTTTCCTGTACCTTTCCTACGATATCTCCCGGGCCGACCTTCGTTCCATCTCCTACGGTAGGTATGAAGTGCCATTTCTTTTCCCTGTTCAGTCCGGGCAGGGCGCTGCCCCTGCTCATAAACTCACCTTCGAGGTCAACAAGCGAGTTCAGCGGCCTTTGGATACCATCATAAATACTTTCAATCAGGCCCGGCCCCAGCTCAACACTCAAAGGCGCCTCGGTATCGACAACAGGCTCACCCGGGCCTATTCCCGTGGTTTCTTCATAGACCTGAATCGAGGCCAAATCGCTGTGTAATTCCACGATTTCACCTATGATGTTCAATTCACCCACATGGACAACATCGTACATTCTCGCACCGGCCATGCCCTCGGCAACAACAACAGGGCCTGCGACCTTGACTATCCTTCCTGCTTTATTTTCGCTCATTATCAAAAACCTTTTTTAATTGTTTTGCAAAATGTTAATACCCGTAGCCATTTTTAGCACTTCTCCCAGAGCCTGCGTAGCGAAGCCCTCGGATTCGGTGGTAAAGGGCACAACCATAATACAGGGGGTGGGCTGGTCCTCATAGGCCGAGAAAACTTCTTCAGCCTGGCGGGCAATATTTTCGGCGACTACTACGAGCGCATATTTTTCACTGATTATCTTCTTTGCACTTTCGTCGATATCTCCGGTACTCAGACCTACCGGGTACGTATCTACTCCAAGTGCCGAAAACGGCATCACAAAATCAGTACTACCTAAAACTGCAATTTTACCTTCCATTTTTCGTATCTTCTAAAGCGTTAAGCGTATCTCGTGCTTTGCTTTCTTTATTCCTTATTTTTTATCCCTGTTATTTGGCCCCTGGTAAAAGCGTTTTTATGTCCGCTTCAAAAACATCCTTGCTATTATAACCGACGTGCTTTTTGCTGATATTGCCTGCCGGATCGATGACAAAGGTCGTCGGTATGTAAGTAATACCTCCGTATGCCTTATCTACCCGGCCATCATTCATTAAAATCGGATAGTTGATTTTGAACTTCTGGGCAAACGATTTGACGACGCTGATACCCGCCTGGTCTAAAGAGATACCTAGCATTACAAAACCCTTATCTTTGTATTGATCATAAAGCTGGATGAAATCCGGAATTTCTTTAATGCATGGAGGGCACCAGGTCGCCCAGAAGTCCAAGATGACTACTTTACCTTTGAAGTCATCGAGGCTGACGCTGTTTCCATCCAAATCCTGTAATGTGAAGTCAGGTGCGGGTTTGACAAGGGTTGTCGATGGGGTACTGTCGGCTTTTGGTTTTGCCGGCTTTATTTCAGTCTCAGCCTCAGTTTGCTGTGCCGGCTCGGTTTTATCTTTCTTACATCCGCCGGTGATGAGCATCAGGACTAAAAGTAAATAGAATAATTTGTTCAGCTTCATTTTCAATTACCTCTCATATTTCATTTCACACTTCACGAGATATGCTATTCTTTAGCTCCGTGTTTTCTTAAGAGTTCGATTATTTTGGTATCTGTCTGTTCTTTTGCCCATTTCAGAGGCGTTTGGCCGTTGCTGGTTTGAGCATTAACATCAGCACCCCTTCTTATAATGCTTTCGGCGATTTCCAAGTGGCCGTGAGCAGCAGCGAGGTGCAGGGGCGTCTGGCCGTACTGGTCCTTTGCGTTTATATCCGCACCTTTGGCAATAAGCAACTCGGCGACATTGCTGTGGCCATGAACCAATGCAAAATACAATGGCTGCCAGCCATGCTCGTCTTTTGCATTGACGTCAGAGCCCTTAGCGAGAAGGAATTCGACGATGTCTTTATGGCCCTTCTCTGCGGCGAGGTGTAAAGCTGTCCGGCCCGTCTTGTCAGTTGAGCTGATAACGGCGCCATTGGCAATAAGCAGTTCAGCCATATCCTTAAGACCTGATGAGATTGCGTAGTGCAGGGCGGGCGTGGCGTTCTGGCTCTTCGTATTAACGTCGGCTCCCTTGGCGATCAGCAGCTCGGCTACAGGCATGTGGCCCGAAACGACAACGTTGAGCAGGGGAGTGTGCCCGTATAAATCCATCGCATCAACGTCGGCGCCATTTGCAATAAGCAGCTCAGCAATGTATTTATGGCCTTTTTCTGCTGCGAGGTGCAAAGGAGACCGGCCGTACATATCTTTTGCTTCTACGTCAACACCTTTTAAGAGGTGTAACTGGACTTCGACAAAATCACCGCCCGTCGCGGCCTGGTGAATGGATTTGGTTGGTTCGGCACGTTTGGTTATACTGTCAATGACTGCGAGTCCATCGGGTTGGGCGGGCCGGAGGCCGTCCTGTCGGCATCCGACGGCGATAAACATAATAACCAAAACCAGAGATATTAGTTTTGTCGATTTCACTTGCCAATGCGATCCATGATAAGTTTCGTGTCGAGGGAATTTTTCTTAGCCGTCAAAATGAGTCTGATCGTTCGGATTTCATTTTCCTTCATAAGCAAAAAAGCAATAACCGGTTGAGGGCCGGCGGTAATTACAAAGGATGATTTCAAGAATCCGGTCATATACTCCTCGCACTGCTGCTCAACTCTTAAAAAAGATTTATTAGATGCTAAATATTGAGCACCAATTTCAACAATTCGATTATAGGGTGTAGCAAAAAACAACTGCCCCAGAGCCTCGTATCCATGTTCCAGGGAATTTTTGAATCGCTCGGGTTCTACGAATCCACCTGTAAGAAAAACTTTACGTTCTTCCGATTCGGTGAATTTGAGCCTGAACATCGTGCGGATATTTGTAAGGTCAATCTGTGTCCGGAACAAGCTGATCAGAAAAACACTGTTTAACCGGCAGGCCGTCTTTAAGTTATACCCGGCCTGGAAGCTGTCGATTTGGAAATCAATCTGACGAATATTTTTGTCCTGGTAGTAAGCCAGAATCGCCTGCTCAACCGCCTGCTGGACATATTCGGTGGAAGCCTGGCTGCTGAATTCAGCCTGCTCTGAAAAAAGCTGCTCTAATTGCTCGGGTGCAATGTTGCCGTCCGGGCTGTAATCGGTGCCAATAGGTTTTTCCGTCAATGAACGTCTGAGTGCCAGGCGTAGGTTTGCAAAATCATCTCGGGCTTTGAACAGTTGCACAATCGACTCATCCAGCATTAAATCAGAGAACAGCTCGCGCATGGCTGTCCTTCTTTGCTGTAGGACTGTCTCGGCCTGTGCGATGTCCTTTGCTCCCTGCGGCAGGGCGTATTCTGTTCCACTGAGCAAATCAGCGGCCTGCTCGAAGTTCTCAGCATTGGTCATATCGAGCAAAACGGCCCGGGTCAGCATCTGGGTTTCGAGGCTGCGCACCTGAGCCGTCTGGAAGGCGTATTGCCAGTCGTCAGAGCCAACCGGCGGATACGTATAAAAATCGAGAACGGCTTGTTCGGCAATTTCAGACATTATTTATATTTTGTTCCCTGTCATCAAAAAAACGCTCCTGCGAAAGGAGAAGCCCACATTATCGAAAACTTTTCTGGATTCCTGCTTGCGCAGGAATGACAAGTCGCTATTTAATTCTCAAACAGTTCTTTTGCTAATTGAATCTCCAACTCCTTGCGTGCCTGGTCGAGCAATACCTCTAAAGAGACGTTAGTTTTAATTTTTCCTCGTGTCAGGATAAAACCGGCCCCGAGGTCCTGCCTTTGTTTGGACAGCTTTAAGCTGCTTTTACGGTCGGAGCTTAATTGCTGGTTTATTTCTTTAATTAAATCTTCGCTGATGCGTCCTTCGTTCGTATCGACTACGACCTCTTCATCGCCGGTTTCGACGGCTTCGAGCAGGAGTTTTTTAATCAGGCCGTGATATTCGGCGTCCGGCAGATTATGCAACTGCTGGCGAGCCTGTTCAAAGACCTCGTCGAGTATTTTCCTTTTCTCGGCGAGATACTCTTTGGCAATATTCATTCTGGCCGCTGCAAGGATATGTGATTTTTCATCTTTACCGGCTTGTTGAGCAAGTATCTCTGTTTGCTTTTTGTATTCGTCCAGTTGCTCGGAGAGTTTGGCCTGCTCACCAGCTTCTTTGTCGTCGGCCTGCTTTTTTATCTTATCAGCTTCGGCGCGGGCGTCAGCCAATATCTTTTCTACTACCTGTTCAGCTTCCATAATTACTCTCGTATTATGTATTACACATAGTGAATTTGACGGATTAAGCTGTTGGCCATGTGATACCAAACATCAGCATAAACATTGTTACCAGCAGACCAAGTACTGCATAAACTTCGACCATAACTGCGTAAACAACGCCGGCCTTGAATGCCATCTCTGGTCTTTTCGCGGCCATCAGGATACCTCCCGAACAGACCTTGCCCTGGTGTATGGCGCTTAACATACCTGCAGCGGCAATTGGCAGACATGCTGCCAGCACCTGCAGACCCAGCTTGAGACTTACCTCTGGCACACCGGTTCCGCCGAAGAAGCTGAGTTTAAGCATTACGAGGAACGCTGCAAGGAAACCGTAAAAGCCCTGCGTTCCGGGCAGGACGACCATAATAAACATCTGCCCGTATCTTTCAGGCTTTTCGGACAGAACTCCGGTCGCACTTCTTCCGGCGATACCGATTCCAATTGCCGAGCCGATACCAGCCATCAAAGCGGCTAATCCCGCACCAACCAATGCTAATGTCAATCCGTAATCCATTTTTTTGTCCTGCCTTTCTTACTAAAAAACACCTTTAGATTTCTTTTTTAATGTAAATATGTTTATATTCTTTGCTAAGCGGTTCAAAAGATTTGCCGCCGCCGACAATAAACTTTGGGAAAAATTCTACATATTGAAGTCTCAATGTGTGAACAAAAGCGCTCAATCCGGAAATTGCCAGATTAAAGCCGTGTCCGCCGACAAGCACTAGTATCATCACAATAATTCCTATGTAAGGTATCTGATACGTAATCTCAGCAATAACGTTTATTGCCATTGCCAGACCTGCTGTAACCATACCAAGCGCCATTAATCTCAAATAGCTCAGCACATCCCCCATATAGAAAATTGTGCTAAATACATTATATGCACCCATTCCGATTCGCCCGGCCCAGGTTCCTTCTCTTTCACTGAAAAGAAGTATCATAACAGCAGGCACAAGAGCAAAATAGCCAAATAAAGTTCCAAGCGAAGCTGGAATCGCTCCGGCCTTGGCCGCCCCAAATAGCACAATTGAATTGATCATCACCAGCCAGGTCAGCTGGTCGCACAACGCAGCAATATAATCCTTTTGCTTAATGTTATGTCCAAAGGCAATAACCAGGCCGGTCATAATCTGGAAATAGCCGAGAGCCAGAGCTAAAACAAAGAACGTCATCGGTTTCTCCAGCGGGTCGAACCACATCAGTTTATTTCGGGCCGCTGCCAATGAAGGCACAAACTGCTGGACTGCGTCCCCAAACCAGCCCCCTGTTAACGCTCCGGCCACGATAGTGACGGCAGCGCAAATTCCTAACATCCACATCAGTTTTTTGTCGCCCTGCATTTTTTTGATGAAAAAAATCATCAGGGCGATAATGACCAGTCCGTACCCGGCATCAGTGAGGCACAATCCGAAGAACAGCGCAAAAAATGGGGCAAGAAATACCGTCGGATCCACTTCAAAATGCTGCGGCATACCATATAAACGAGTTATTACCTCGAATGGCTTTATTGCGCTTTTGTTTTCAATTTCTACAGGAATCT
>Ga0272442_10010727_pt1 | contig 11255 bp, 8 predicted proteins | sample SSMForm2O_FD_200262 | JGI IMG/M metagenome (GOLD analysis project Ga0272442, IMG submission 200262) | Marine sediment archaeal communities from Little Sippewissett salt marsh, Falmouth, MA, United States - SSM-Form-2O | ecosystem: Environmental > Aquatic > Marine > Wetlands > Sediment ...
GCTGTTGAGGACGGCCTGTCCCGTCCCTGCGAACAAGCGTGAGGTAGGCAAATCGGTGGGGGGCTTCGCCTCGACCGCAGGAAGCTGGCCGCGCAGAAAGCCGATGTAGCCGCCTACGGAATCTCTACCGCCCAATTGCTCCACGTACCATTGCCAGTGCGGGTTCTGGGCCTGGACCGCCAGGACGGTCATCAACTGGCGATTGCTTCGAGCGGTGCGTCGGGCTGTGAGGTCGCCGAAGCCGCCGCCTACCTTGCCCGGCGGCAGCAGGTACATGGCGTAGTACCCGACCTTCGAAAAGTAGGGTTTGTCGTAGGCGTCGATGCCCATGGCTTCGCGCATGACGTCGGCCCACCAGGTGAAGCGGCCGATGTAGCTGGACCAGTAGGAAGAGCCCTCGTGCCAGCCGCCGTCGGTGTCACTCCAGACGGGATACACGTTGAAGAAGACGTTGGCGGCGAACCACAGCCAATCCTCCGCCTCCTCGATCTCGCCCAGAAAGGCAATGCCGACTTCGCCCAAGAAGTGCCAGGCTCGATTGGAGTGGCTTGAGTAGGGCCGCCATAGATGGCGCGGGCAAAGATGGCGGTACATCTCGTCTCCGCGGACCTTCATCACGCGGCGGCAAATATCCTTCTCTTCTTCCGTCAGCAGATCATTCACGAACGTGTACGTTCGGGCGAAGTAGTAGTTGTAGGGCATGCCCGCTTCGTCGTTATAGCGGTAGCCCGTGCTGCCTTTGGGGTCCCACTTCGCGCATGCGAGCAGGATGCGTTTGGCTTCCCGGCCGTACTTGTCCTGACCGCCGAGCAACCGCGTGAAGGCCAGCGTTGCGGCGCCGTTCAGCGCCCGTATGGTATAGGTGCGATTGCCCCACCACATCTTTCGCCAGTCCTCGCTCTTGCGTTCCATGTCCGCCGGATACTTGGGCGGCTCCTTCGTCGGGGGCGGCTCCTTCAACATCTGTTCGCAGCGGCGTACGAGGTCCTGGTACTCGTCTTTCATGCTGCCCCGCGCCAGCGAGCGCAATCGGTCGAGATTCTCCGGGCGCAGAAACAGCCGGGGGTGCGTCTGCGGGATTCTTGCGATCAGCTCTTCTCGCGCCGGCAGAGGCATGCGGACCGCGTCCCGGGCGATGGTGAAGGTCCGCGTGCGGCTCCAATTTGTGTGTCGGCCTTTCGCATCTTTGCCCCGATAGCGCCAGGCATAGCGGCCGGGCCCCAGCGTTTGCGCCGGACAATGGACGTTGAACTCGATGTCTTTGCGTTGATAAACAACGTTCCTGAAATCGACGTCGCGAGCGCACTGCAACTCCCAGGTCGAGCCCGTCTGCGGCCGCCAGGTAAAGCTCGGCGGATTCGTCTGCGATACATCGCCTTCGGCGGGTCGATAGCCCCATTCGCCGGGCGCGGCGGCGCTCTGGTCCAGGCGCAGGGCAGCCGCACTCGCTACGACGGTCGGCAGCAGCGACAGAACGAGAATGCAACGCATCGCTCGCAGGGAACTTTCACGTCGAGGACCTCTACGATTTCTTGTCAATCTCATGTTGCAGCATTGCCTCATAGAGGGTCAATTGGATGTCAAGGATCTTGTCGAGTGTGACCTGGCAGCCGCCCTGGATCCCATGCGGACACTCAAACGTAAAGGCGCTCGCACCGCTGATATGGTACAGGGCGCTGGTCAGATTGAACGGGCTGGGACGCGTCCCGCCTTCCGGGCGGGCTTCGAAGAGACCCCCGTGCGGCAGACCGCGACTGGCCATCAGCGCGTAGCAGGATTTCGCCAGGGCGCGGATGTCGTCCTGTGTTTCCATGGGCACGTAAGCGGGGCGCAGCAAGGCGGGCTTGTTCTCGTGGCTGTGCAGCGACACGGCCAGGTCCGGGCCTTCCTCGCGGGCGACTTTCAGAATCGCGGGCGCTTCCGGCCCCAGCGGAGCAAAGAACTCGTCGTGCATCGGGTTGATGCCGGCGTCGTTGAAATAGCAGCCGACGAAACCGACGTTGTCGCCGACCAGTGGGTGTTGTCGCTTGACGCCGGGCCAGCCGCACAGCGTGTTGTCGCTCCAGGTGCCCTGGCCCCAGAATCGTACGTCGATCTGCTCCATGCCCTGCAATGCCCGGGGCTCGAAACGCGCAATCCCGTCCGGATTGCCCGCCGGGATAATCAGCAAACGGCATTTCTCTCCGAGTTCTCGAAGCCTGCGTTGCTCCTTACCGCGCAGGTCGCGTCCCGTTTCCATCACCTGGATGAAATTGACCAGGCCGGTCAAGGCCTCGACCTCGTGGCCGTGGACGGGGCCTGCGAACAGGACGACCGGCTTGCTTCTCGCCGCCTTGTCCATGTACGCGCTCGGCTCGCGGGCACCGATGGCGGAATTGAAGTTGGCCTTGTGCGTTACGGACTCTCTCGCGCCGTAGGCGACGAGGTGAACGGGTCGGCCTCCCGGCGTCACGGCCAAGAGTGCCACGCTGCCGCGCGAGACGTTTTCCAAGCGGCCTGCCAATCCCTTCACGTCGCCAATCCAGAATGCCGGCAAATCGCGCTTCGGGATTCTTTCTTTCGCCTGGACGTAGGTATCTCGTTCGGCCGCACCCGCAGCGAGAGCTCCAGCGAGTGTGCAGAGTAGCAGGGCAGCAGATACCGCAGGCATAATGCGGCCGCGCATCTGTTTGGTCACGTGAGCCACTCCGGAATTTCCATCCCTTCTTCTTTGTACCTCTTGCGGATTCGTTCGTCGTAGACCGCCTTCATCTTCTCCTCATACGATTGGGCGATGGCGGGGTCTTCGGCAAAACGGCCCTGGTCTTCGGTGGCTTCGATCCACTCGTTGAGTTTATCGCTGTGTTCGCGAAGAACCCGCTGCCGGTCCGGGTCCTCGGCCAGATTGTTCAGCTCGTGCGGGTCCGCCTGGAGGTCGTAAAGCTCTTCGGGCGGCCGCACCGGCGCCATAAAGCGCGCCTGCTCGGTGGTGAGCTGTCCGGCCTGGTGCAGCCGCCGCATCAGCCGCAACACCGGATATTCGCTTTCCTTGTACCGATTGATCTGGGTGTATGGCCTCTCCGGCATGAAGTTACGGATGTATTTGTACTGCGGCGAACGCACGCAGCGAATGCGGTCCACCGTCTCGTCGCAGCGGTCCCGGGCGGCGAAGATGTATTTTCGCTGTTGGCCCTTCGGGCCCAGGAAGACATGCCCTTGCAGGTGCTCGGGCGGACGGATGCCCGCCAACGAGAGGAACGTGGGCGCGAAATCGACGCTGCTGACCAGGTCATCCACGACCGCTCCCGGCTCGATGCCTTCGGGCCAGCGGATGATCATCGGGATGTGAATCCCGCCTTCGTACAGCCATTGCTTGCCCCGGACGTGCGGGCGTCCGTGATCGCCGAAGTACATCACGATCGTGTTGTCCGCCAGCCCCTCCTTGACAAGCCATTGCATGGCCACGCCGATCTGCGTATCGAGGACCTGTATCGATTCGAGGTAGTCGGCCCAGTCCCGGCGGGCGATGGGATCGTCGGGGTAGTAGGGCGGCAGCTCGACTCTGTCCGGGTCGATGGGATTCCTCTTGTCCTTGCGGAAGGCCCGATGCGTCAGCGAGAAGTTCATCTGGGCGAAGAAAGGCTGTCCCTTCTCGCGCTTCGACCAGTCGGTGGAGTCGAACGGCTCGACCTTGGGCGTGAAGTTCCAATCGGTCTTGCCGCGTTTCTTGTAGCCGAGGCCCGCGCAGTTGCTGGTGAAGTATCCCGCCTGCCGGAAGTACTCGGTAATGACCGTGACGGGATCGGGCAGCGTGTAACCGTCGTCGCGATGACTGCGGTGATTGTGGGCGCCGATGCTGGTCTGGTACATCCCCGTCATGAAGCCCGAACGCGAGGCCGAACAGACCGGGGCGGTCACGTAGGCGTTGGTGTACCGTGTCCCTTCGGCCGCCAACCGGTCCAGGTTCGGCGTCTTGACCAACCTGTTGCCGTAGCAGGCCAAATCGGGCGATGTGTCTTCCGAGATCAGCCACAGGATGTTGGGTCGTTCTTTGCCTCCCAGCCGACGAGTGCCGCTCTCGCAGCCACAAAGCAACGCGGCTGCCGTTCCACAGCCGACCGTCTTGAGAAAGTCGCGACGTTTCATGTTCTGCGTCTCCTTACGCTCTCACACAGAAAATTTTTGGCTCTTCATCGTATTACCCGGTTTCGTCTCGGTCGACGGCGCCTACCAGCTCGGACAGCTTCTCTATGTTGCCTTTTGCACAGTAGTTGCGGATGCCGTCGACAATGCGCACCGCACAGCCGGGCTCGACGAAACTCGCGGTTCCGACGGCGACGGCCGACGCACCGGCAAGAATAAACTCGATAGCGTCGGTGGCCGTGCGGATTCCACCAAGCCCCAGAATGGGGACGCCCGCATCCTTCGTCACCTCGCGGTACACCCGGTTCACGAGATACACCGCCATCGGCTTGATCGCCGGGCCTGACAGCCCGCCGGTGCGATTGGACAGGACCGGACGACGCGTCTCGGTGTCGATGACCATGGCGGTGAACGTGTTGACCAGGCTCAGCGCGTCGGCTCCGCCGGCAAGGGCCGCTTTGGCGGTGACGGCGACGTCGGTCACGGACGGCGTGAGCTTCACGATCAGCACCTTTTGTTCGCACGCGGCCTTGACGGCCCGCGTAATTTCTTCGATCTGAGCCGGCTCGGTCCCGAACGTAATGCCGCCTTTCTTGACGTTGGGGCAACTGATGTTCAGTTCGAAGCCGGCAATCGCCTTTTCGCAGGCGAGCCGCTCGGTAACGGCGACGTATTCGTCGATCGTCGTCCCGGCCACGTTGACAAAAACGGCAATCGCCATCGCGTCAAGGACGGGCAGCTTCTCGGCAATGAATCGCTCCAGGCCCACGTTGGCCAGGCCGATGGCGTTGAGCATGCCGGCGTCCGTCTCAACGATGCGAGGCGTCGGATTGCCTTTCCGCGGCTGTAGCGTGATGCTTTTGGTGATGAAGCCGCCCAGCGCGGTCATGTCCATGAAGTCGGCCAATTCGTCGGCGTACCCGCACGTCCCGGACGCCGTCATCACGGGGTTCGCCAGCCGGACCCCGGCAAAATCCACCGAAATGTCAATTTCTGTAGTCATGCCTTGAAGATGACCTCTCGGGTGTCGAAGACGGGGCCGTCCTGGCAGCAGAGCTTATACACGGTTTCCTGGGAGCCTTCGACGCGGCACTCCACCGCGCAGCTCTGGCACAGGCCGATGCCGCAAGCCATGCGACGTTCCATGGAGACCTGGCAGTCGATATTCCACTTCTCGGCCACCCGCGCGAGCGCCGAGAGCATGTTCTCCGGGCCACACGCGTAGATGATGGTCTTTTCGGGCCGGTGCTCGTGCTGGTCCAGCCACTGCACGAGCGACTCAGTGACCAGGGCCCGGGAGCCAACCGAGCCGTCGTCGGTAACCACGACCGATGGGATTCCGTACTTGGCGAAGGCCGGCACCCAGAAGCCTAATTGCTGGGAGACCTCGTCGAGCGTCCCTTCGAAAGGCAGCGTCTCGGCCGTGCGGGCCCCCACGAATGCGACGGCGTTGATCTCGGGATGCTCGGCCGTGAGGGATTGCGCGAGGCATCGAATGGGCGGCGCCCCCATGCCGCCGACAACCAGCAGGGCGGTATCTTTCTCGGGCGGCACCCAAAAACCTTTGCCCAAAGGGCCGACGATGCTAAGCGCATCCCCTCGCTCCAGGGTGGTCATACGAACGGACGCGGGACCGAGGACACAGTAGAGAAGCTCTGCCGTCGTTCTGTCTTGCTCTGCCGTGACGTCGGCGAAACTGAAGGGCCGGCGCAGCAGGACCTTTCGCTTGCAGACGTCCCGCAGATGCGCCGGTATCGTATCCTCCGGCGGCAGGCTCACGTCGGAAGCATCCACCTGGACGAACTGACCCGCTTGAAATGTCGCCAGCGCCTTTGCCCCGGCGTCGGTGAACTCGAGATCGGCCTTGTAGAAACAGTCGCCCGTCTGGCGGTTCGCGAGGACCGTCGCGGTGAAGACCCCTTTGCTCGGCGCTGTGCGTTTGTCGGGCATCGTTCCTGTTCTGTCCGTGACCGCGTTTCGCAACGCAGACGATGACGGTTGTGGTTACAATAGGCCGTCGAAAACTTTGACGCCGTCGACGACTTTGCAAACGTGGACCGCATACCTGGCGGCAAAGTTGGGCCGACTGCGCGGATATGCACTGTCTACGGCGTTCTTGACGGCCTCGATACTTTCAGCTCGCACCAGCGCTCCGGAGGCGCCCTTGTCGCCGCCCCCGAGCATGCGTTCCCCGAAGACGCCGGGAATGGTCCGCACGATGTCACACATCGTCTCCAACTCGGGCCCGGAGATTTTGTAGTCGTCCCTCAAGCCGAGCCCGTCTTCCCTGAAGATCGCGCCCACCGTCTCAATGTCGCCGGCCTTCCATGCCTCCATCATGCGATAGAACCGCTGCTGGGCATGGAAGATGTAGTCGAGCCGGTCGCAGTGATCCGGGTGGCTCGACGCGAACCGGTCTTTGATCTTGCGGTACGTGTCCTCATCCTTGATATCGGCTAGGCAGGTGATGTCGAAGCCGGCCTTCTGCAGCACGGCCACCAGCGCTTCGCATTCGCCTCTGCGGATCGCGTAGGTCGATTTTTCCAGGCCCGGCCGGTCCGTGCCCGTATCGAGGACCACGATGCGAAAATCGGTCGCGCCGGCCCCGATCGGCACGTATTCGATCGAGCGGTCCTGGGGATTGTAATAGGTCCCCATGCCTTCTTTGGCGAAGAGGATCATGGTCTGGTCGAGCTGGCCGCACGGTGAGCCGATGTAGTCGTTCTCCACCGCCTGGGCGAGGTCCACGATCTGGATCTGCGCCTTGGCCTCGACGCCGTTGGCATCGAAGAGCGAAAGAATCAAATTGATGCACAGGGAAGCGGAGCGGCTCATGCCGCCGCCGGGGATGTTCCCGTAGAGAACGCCGTCTATGCCTTGCGTCAGCGCGAAGCCTTCCCGCTTGAGAATGTAGTCCGTCCCGTACGCAAAGCGGCCCCACGTCTCGGCGATGGCCGCCGATTTCGGCTCCGGGACGTTGCCGATCTCGTACTCGATGATCCCGTCGTCGGGGAAGTTGCCGCTGAACAGCCGGACCTTGTTCGTGCCGTTGGCCTTGTACGCCAGCCAGATGAAGCGGTCCGTACCGACGCCGAACAGCTCGGTCCCGTTATAATCGCCGTGCTCGACGCCCAGGCAAAACCGCGACGACGTCCGCCGCACCCTGCCCCCGGCCACGTCGAGCCCGTGCTCACGGGCCAACTGCTTAAGCTGCTCCAACGCTGACTGATCGTCCTTTGTCAGTTCCATCCTGACCTCTACCTTGTGACATTGCACTCACGCACGCTGCATCAACACTCGGTGCCTGGTCTTTCCTATTTGGCCAATCCGATGGGGCTGAACAGTACATAGAGGACCAACGTGATGACCACCACGACGATGCCGGCGACCCTGGCTCCCTTGGAGGAGGCCAGATTGAGCTTCGATTGTGTCTTAAACTCGATCGGCTGGGCCAGCGGCTTCATCATCGTGATAACGTACATCACCAGCAGGCAGAGGGCAAAACAAATCGCCATGCGGTTGAGGAACTGGATTTCCGGGCCGATCTTGTACCGTCCGAGCAGGTACATCCCACCGTAGGTGACGATGTTCGTCAACAGACCGACGACGCCGGCAACCGGCGGGGCCTTGCGCACCAGCAGGCCGAACACGAACACCGCCAGGATGCCCGGTGAGATCAAGCCCTGGCTTTCCTGGATAATGGTGAAGATGCTGTTGCTGATCTTCGGATCGCCCAATTGCGGCGCCAGGAAGACCGCGATGACCGAGAAAGCCACGACACACACTCGTCCCAACAGGACCACGGTCTTCTGCCCGGCGTTGGGGCTGATGTACTTCTTGAAGATGTCCATCGTGAAGATGGTCGAGGCGGCGTTGAGCATGGCGGCCAGAGAGCTGACGATTGCGCCCAGCAGAGCGGCCAGCACGAAGCCCACGAGACCAGTCCTCTGCGGCAGCACACTGCTGAGCAACTGGCCCAGAGCGGTATCGTACTTATACGCAATGAATTTCTCCGTGGTCAGGTTGGCATTGGCCGCCTGGGCCGCCTCCGTAACCGACGCGTTGAAGACCTCCAGCTCGACGGCTAATTGCGGGAAGGCCGCCTTCCAGGACTTGTCGTCAGATTCGAAGACGGTGAATTCCTCGACTGTCACCGCGTCGTATTTTTCGCGCGTCAATGGGAGCACGAAGGGGTTCCTGGCTTCGATGGCTTTCAGCGACTCGTCGTCGGCGTAGACGGCGATCATGAACCGACCCTGGGGCCAGGCGGCGACCGCCTCGTCACCGGGCGCCTCGGTCACGTCAACCAGTTTGGTGTCCGGATTCGCCTGCAAGTACTTGGCGATCACCGCAGCGTTGTCGCCGACCGACTGGTTCTGCATGTCCTTGGAGAACAGATTGAAGGCGATGATGCCCGGAATCACCACGACGAACGGGATCAGCAGCTTCATGAAAGCGCTGAAAACGATACCCTTTTGTCCCTCCGCCAGCGACTCCGACGCCAACGTCCGCTGCGTGATGTACTGGTTCAGACCCCAGTAGTAGAAGTTGGGAATCCACAAGCCCAGCAGCAGGGCCGTGCATGGCAAGACCTTGTCGTCCTTGGGCAAGAACATGTTCATCCGAACCTTGTTCAATTGCCAGAAGCGGTCGATGGCTCCCGTGTCCTGGGCGAACGTCTTGAAACCGACGGCGCCGGTCTTGACGTTCTCGACGAAGGCCAGTTCGTCTGTGGTGGCGCCCAGTTTCTTGAAGGCGTAGATCATGACCACGGCGCTGCCGATGATCAGGGCGCTGCCCTGAATCAGATCGGCCCAGGCGCAGGCCTTCAGTCCGCCGGCGGTGACGTACACCATCGCGATGAAACCGATCACCAGTGCCGCCTTGGCGATGGAGACGTCGTAGCCCATCTTGCCTGCCATGGTGTTGACGGTGAGTGCTCCCGAATACGTGACCGAGCCGAGCAGCAGCATATAGATGAAGAGGGTCGCCACGGCCATGATCGTCCGCGCCGTGGCGTTGTAGCGCACTTCCAGGAACTCGGGCATCGTGTAGATGCCGGCGCGGAGGAAGTAGGGCAGGAAGAAGAAGCCCACCACGACGAGAGTAACGGCCGCCATCCACTCGTAGCTGGCAATCGCCAGACCCACGTGACTTGCGGCATTGCCGCTCATGCCCACCAGTTGTTCGGAGGAGATATTGGCCGCGATCAAGGAGAAGCCGATCAACCACCATTTCAGGCCTCGCCCGGCCAGAAAGTAGTCCTCACTGGTCTTCTCGTGTCGGCTTTTCAGCAAGCCGATGGTGATCACAGCGGCGATGAAACCGATGAACACCAGGACATCGACGGGGTTAAGCTCCATAGCACGTCCTTTCCTTGCACTTCGCTGCTAACGTTGCGCCACGCTGAGATTCCGCATTATAGCCGGCGCGGTATCGACTGCAATAGAATACTCCACCCTGCCACTGCAATGCCGATGGCCACCGGCTCTTTCGTCTCGAGCGAGACCGCACCGTTTTTCATAATCTTGCTGGACAACCCGGCAAAGCCGTTCAGGGTATCCGGGGCCTCCTCCTTCAGTGTTCCCATGTCTTTCTTGAATTGCTGAAAGAACTCTCTTACGTGCTCCGCCGCACTTTCCCTTTCTACAAATAACAACCAATCTGTTGGAACGCCTTCGGCAGGGCGTCGATAAAATCCGTAGCCATGACGCTGATCTGTCCGAACGTTTCGGCGGCGACGTCGCCGGCCAGCCCGTGCACGTAGACCCCCAGGACGGTCGCTTCGAAATCGCCGAGTCCCTGTCCGAGCAGGGCCGTGATAATGCCGGTCAGAACGTCCCCGGAACCGGCCGTAGCCATGCCCGGATTGCCGGTCGTGTTCGTATACACCCGCTGTCCGTCCGTAACCACCGTGCCGGCCCCTTTCAACGCGACGACCGCCTCGGCGGATGACGCAACCTGCACGGCCACCGCCTGGCGGTCCTGCGGCATCTCCTGGCGGAACAGACCCGACCAGAGCCGTTTCATCTCGCCCGGGTGCGGGGTCAGGACCACGTGAGCCTTGCGCTTCGCAGGCCAGCCCGGAAGCTTGCTTAGATTGTTCAGGCCGTCACCGTCGATCACCAGACGCAGCCCTTCTTGTCCCAGCAGCGTTTCCATGATCGACCGCAGACCGGCACTCTGGCCCAGGCCGGGACCGATGGCCAAGGCATCGTTCTCCTCGGCCGCGTCGAGGATGGCATGGACGGCCCGGGCCGAAATGCGCCCTGCGCTGTCTTCGGGCAGCGGGATGGTCGTATACGATGGCTCGATAGAAGCAACTACAGGCAAAACGCTCCCGGCCGTGGCGACGCGCACCAATCCGGCGCCGGCCCGCAGCGCTGCCCGACCCGCCAGCGCCGCCGCGCCGCTCATGCCTGCGCTGCCCGCGACGATGCACACTTTGCCGAACGTCCCCTTGTGTCCGTCGGCGGGGCGAGGCGGGAGCTTGGGAACGGTGTCGATGATCTCCATGTTTTACGGCTTCGCTTCAATTTTGCGATTGATGAGAGTAGCTGTCACCGCGGCCGAGAAACCATTGTCGATGTTTACCACGCTGATCCCCGACGCACAGCTATTGAGCATGGTCAGTAAGGCCGACAGACCGTGGAAACTGGAGCCATAGCCCACGCTGGTGGGAACGGCGATTACCGGGCAACTCACCAGCCCGCCAACTACGCTGGCCAATGCGCCCTCCATGCCGGCCACGACGATGAGGATGTTGGCCTGCTGGAGCTTGGGTAGATGGCCGAACAGCCGGTGCAGTCCGGCGACGCCGACGTCGCAGACAAGCTCGCACGGCTGGCCCATAATTTCGGCGGTAACCTTGGCCTCCATCGCCACCGGCATGTCGGCGGTGCCGGCTGTGACGATGGGCAACACGGCCTCGGCCGGCGGCATCTCCCGCTGCTCCAGGACGATGGCCCGGGCCAGGGCTTCGTATCGTACGCCCGGGAATTTGCCCGTGGCCGAGAGGGCCTCGAAGACCTCGGGCTGCGCCCGGGTCGCCAGCACGTTGTTGCCGCGTGCGGCTAACGACTCGAAGATGCGAATGATCTGCTCCGTGGTCTTGCCCGGGCAGAAAATCACCT
>Ga0272442_10010728_pt1 | contig 11255 bp, 13 predicted proteins | sample SSMForm2O_FD_200262 | JGI IMG/M metagenome (GOLD analysis project Ga0272442, IMG submission 200262) | Marine sediment archaeal communities from Little Sippewissett salt marsh, Falmouth, MA, United States - SSM-Form-2O | ecosystem: Environmental > Aquatic > Marine > Wetlands > Sediment ...
ATAAACACGTCATGCAGGGCAATGTCATTCCGATCATGTTAGTCGGAATGCTGGCCGGCGGATTCGTCGGCACCTGGCTGGGTACCCATCTTGGGCTTAAATTGCACGGTGAAAAAATACGGCAGTATTTTGTTTACGTTGTGGTCGCTGCGGGGCTGATGGTCGCATTCAAGATTGTCTCGATGCTTTTCTTTGGCGCGACACCGGCGGTACATTAAAAAATGGACTTTTTCATTCTTATTCTGGTCGGTCTGGGCATGGGCGTCATGGGCGGACTGCTGGGCATCGGCGGTTCGCTTGTGATGATCCCGGCGCTAACGCTGATTTATGGCGAGAATCAGCACCTGTATCAGGCCGCGGCGATGATTTGCATCTTCTTCGTCTCGTCGGCGTCGATGATTGCTCATCATAAAGCCAGAGCAATCTCAAAAAACACCCTGTTGCGGATGATACCGGCGGCGATGGTCGGGATCATCGCAGGAGTGGCTCTGAGCAACTCCCCCTTGTTCCGGGGAACAAACGATTATATTCTCGCTCGTGTTTTTGGCGGATTTCTCGTGTATGTAGCCGGATACAACAGCTTTCGCATGTATCAAAGCGTGGTTAATAAGGCGTCGTTAAAAGCAGATACGACCGAAGCAATCAACACATCGAAAACCTCATGGCCCATCGCGGCGGGGCTGCTGACAGGGATTGGATCAGGACTGCTGGGTATTGGTGCGGGTACCATTGCAACGCCTCTACAGCAGCTTTTATTGAAACACCCGATCAAACGGGCGATGAGTAATTCAGCCGTGGTAATCGTGTGTATCTCATGGCTGGGAGCAATATACAAAAACTGGACCTTGCAGCAACACGGAATCCATTTTATTGAATCATTAAAAATCGCAATCTGCATTATTCCCGGTGCGATCATCGGCGGCGCCATCGGCGGTCATCTCATGCACGCCTTGCCGAAAAATATCGTCCGAACGGTATTTATCCTCGTTTGCATCCTCGCCGCAATCAAACTACTGACGGTGTCACCAAGTTAGTTCCAGCAATTCTCCCCTTAGAGAGACACTGGTTAAAGTGGCCGAAGCATCCTGCTTCGGAATCAAACAGGAAAGTTCCTTCTCTGTCCCAAAGGGACACAATACAATCAGCCGCCTGGTTAACCACCGGACTCAATCCCCCCACTCACTACACAAGCCCAATGGGGCAAAACAATGACAATATATATCGCCCCTCACGGGGCTTTGGGACTATTCGAGCCATCCCAACCGGGGCTTAAAAGCCCCGGCTATTCTATATCAAACCTTCGGTTCTAATAACCTTTCAGGCCATTATTTTCTCAGTCGCTCTCTGCGTCCTGAATCGTCGCCGTCAGAATCAGAAATGTTATATTTTCCTCATCCTGTACGGCACTCGCGATGACGGGCTTACCGGAATGAGCAGTGATCACGCCACTCCAGTCAAATGAAATATGACCCGGCGGCATCGATTTGTCTTCATTGATAACAATCCCTGAATAAGAAAACGTCGCTTCGACTCGAATTGGTCCATCAGTTTGAACGTGAGGTACAATGCTAAATGTCCGGCCGGAATCATAGGAATTAATGCTTATCTCACTCCCAGCGACAGGACCTTGTTTTGTTACCGTTTGACGTCCTGTTTCTTTCTTGACATAAAGAGTTTTCCTATTTTCAATCCGGGCTTGTTTATTTTGAACCGCCGTAACCTTTGCCCCGGAAATCACTTCGGCTTCGTCCGGGTCATTCAGGCAGGCAAGGATTTTGAGGATCGAGATGCCCTCCGGGGCCTGGCCGATGGGATTGACACCGACTTCGGCCAAGGCCTCTGTTGACACCCGCACCACGAAGGCCTCGACCAGTACTGAAGTGTCTTCAAAGGGATCGGCCTCTTTCGGAGCTACAGGGACCTGTTTGCTGATCGTTTCACCCGTTTTGGGGTTTCGGGTTGTTATTGTCCGCGTTTCAGCGCCCAAAGCTGAAAAACACATCGCCCCAATAAACAATACAATCAAGATTTCCTTTTTTCGCAACATAACATCTCCTTTCCTTATGGGGTTTTTCTCCCACTCTGAATCAAACAAAATATACCCGCCCCGGCGAACACAACTGTCCCGATTAGCGCATACTTGGTAGCTGCAGGAGTCGCCGGTTTGATATTCGAGGCGCTGACCCCCATCATCTGTGCCGCAGGATTGTTCTGCATCATGCCGTTCATGGCCCGGACATTGTTGGCATTGGTTTGATAGCGTTCAATGGCCACAAAAGCCAATATTCCGGCTAAAACAAGGCAAACAACCCCGATCCATTTCATTGATTGTGAATCCATCGTAATCTCCTTTTTTGCATAAAAAAATCCCGTGTTTATATATTAAGACACAGGATTTTGAGTTTTGTTACAATTTTTTTTGGATTTTCTAAAAAATCCGTGAAAATCCGCGTAATCCGTGGTTAATCAACCACTGTGACAGACAGGATTTCGACCGGTTCGGCGGGGACGTCGTCGTAGTAGCCGGAGCGGGTGGTTTTGACGGCGGCGATGGCATCGACCACGTCCAGTCCCTCGGTGACCTTGCCGAAGACCGCGTACCCGATCTTGTCCGGCGACGGGCCGCTGTAATTGAGGAAGTCGTTGTCGGCGTGATTGATGAAAAACTGGCTGGTGGCGCTGTCCGGGTCGGAGGTGCGGGCCATCGCCAGCGTGCCGCGCTCGTTTTTCAGGCCGTTGGTCGCTTCGTTGATGATGGGGTAGCTGTTGGGCTTGGGCTTCATGTTCTTATCCATGCCGCCGCCCTGGATCATAAAGCCCTTAATGACGCGATGGAAAATCGTGCCGTCGTAGTGGCCGTTGTTGGCATATTCGAGAAAATTCTTGACCGACACCGGCGCCGCTTCAGTGTCCAGCTCAATCGTCATATCGCCCATCGATGTTTTCATTTGGACTGTTGTCATGGTTTCTCCGTTTTATTGTCATTGTCTTTTCCAGGGGCTTGCTTGTCATCCGTTTTCGGTTCCTTCTTTTCGACCAGCGTCACCGATTCGATCACAATCGGTTCGACCGGGACATCGCCGGGCCGTGTGGGCGTGACCGCAATCGCATCCACGACTTCCATGCCCTTAAGAACCTTCCCGAAAACCGCATATCCAATCTCCTGCGCTGACGGCCCGCGGTAATCCAGAAACACATTGTCCTTATGATTGATAAAAAACTGGCTGGTGGCGCTGTCCGGTATCGGGGTGCGGGCCATGGCAATCGTGCCGCGTTTGTTTTTAAGCCCGTTAGCGGCTTCATTTTTAATCGGCGGCTTGGTCTTTTTTTGTTTCATATCCAGCGTCATCCCGCCGCCCTGAATCATGAAGTTCTTGATGACCCGGTGAAAAATCGTGCCGTTATAAAAGCCGTCTTTGGTATAAGCCAGAAAATTGGCCACGCTGATCGGCGCCTTTTCCGCATCCAGTTCCACCAGAATCTCGCCCTTAGTTGTCGCTATTTTTACGACCGGATTTGTCGGTTTTTCCTGTTTTTTCGCCGCCGGGGGCGTGTTCGGATCCTGCTGTGCGAATACCACGGCTGAAAATGCGACTCCAAAAACCACCATCAATAGTCTTTTATTCATAATATCTCCTCAAAACAAATTCTACTTGGTTTTTCTTAAAGAAGTTCATTTTACCGTATCTTGAAATCAATGTCAAAACCTACTCTTGAGGGCCGGAAAATCGGCGTGACAATTTGAACAGTCCCCATGACACCGCTATCGCTGCGCAAATACCGAAAACCGCAATCACGAAATCAAAGCCATTGAATGGCCGATCCCAAAACGGAGCGGCGGCTTTGACCCCCAGCAGCAGCCCCGCGGGGGCCGCCAGTGACACCGCCAGCCATCGGACACTGGCTGGACGAACACGGGTAAACCGCCCCAGCCACTGGATCCAGATCAGCGTGAACGCGGTATAGGCGGTAAAATGAAAGGCGGTGGCATACGGCGCATACTGCGCCAGCGTCATCAGGCGGGAGACATCCGACAGGACAAAGATAAATACCGCAGACACCGTCAACAACGCCAACCAGAATTCGAAGATCGACAACACCCCCAATGCCAGCAGCACACCAAAACCATCGGCAATAAAATCGTGAATGTCGGCAGAACGGCCCACCTTGCCCTGCAAAAACTCATCCAAAGCCCCATACGCGATGACTGCAAATACGACGAACCAGTGTTTGGCTCGATTCCAGCGAACCTTCTCGTAGGGGCTGACCGCAAACCAGACCAGAAAGGTCAGGACAAAGTACGCCATCACATGCATGATCTTATCGCTTATGCCGCTTTGCCGCGCCATCGCACGGACGGGAGAGTGGGTCAGCCAAAATAAAAACGGCCAGTAGATTCCCAATGCCAGTAATACCGATTTGTGTCGCCGCAGCAGTTTCATAAGATGCTTACTCTACCGGTTCAGCCGTTTCGGAGCAACGGATTTGTTGTCAGAATACGGTTAGAAGCCATCAGGTGAATCCGGAACCGGTGGAACCGGCGGGAAAGATTCCGTTGGAACAACGACCGAATCGATCCTGGCGAAGACATCGTACTCCGGGCCGAACTGGGCCAGAAACAGGGCCGAATACGCCCGCCGCCACACAAGCAGCGGCAGCATCACCACGGTTCCGATATACGGAATAAAAAAAATGATCCCGACACAGCACATGCAGCACGCGGCCGCCACCACCGCAAAGGCAATCATCCCGATAACAATATGGACAACAATTAAAAATAACAGGAACAGAAAAAACGTCCCCATATTTGGCTTACATAACGCCCAGAAATGCCTCCACCCGTCAACCAGTGAACACGCTCGCAACCGCATGATCGGTACGACAAAATCTTCGGTTAATGTTTTTATGACCCCTAAGCAAATCGCTAAAAAAAACAACCCAAGAACAAGGAAAATCGCCGGGATGACCCCCGCGGCTGCAAAGACCTTGAAATCCGTCTTTGCAAAAGAAATAACGATAAAGACCAGCGGCACAACGAAAAACAGACTTGCAACCGAACCAGCCAGCCATAATACAACCTTGAACTGGAATAAACTATTGGCCTGTTGGGCGTAGTGTTTCCAGGGTTTGACAACCTCGCCTTTATTCTCTGCGACACAGTGCAGGAACATGAACTGGCCGCGGCTTTTGAGCCACATAAACACAAAGGCCAACGCCAAAATAAAAATAAGGACCACCACGGCAACAGAAGCAATCACCGGCAGGTTTTCCAGGATGGCGTCTTTAGCATGGTTCATTTCCTGGTGAAAATTATGCGACCCGCCTCCTGAATGGTTTCCGGGGCCGCCAAAATTAAAGCCTCCTCTGACACCGCCGCCATTGCCCAATGTCGCCAGCCAGGCACAAAAACCGATGGCAAACCACTTGCCAATATCAAACGGCTGAAAAAGTATCTCTTTTGTTTTCTCGATCGCGGCACCGATGGGTTCGACAATACTGATTTCACGTGGTTGGATTGTGTCCATAGTCTCACTCCCTAAGAAAATTAACAGCATCCCAATTTGTCATGCCGGACTTGATCCGGCATCCAGTCGCACACGCTCTGGACCCCGGATCAAGTCCGGGGTGACAATGCGGGCATTTTCTACTTATACAGGACGCACGGGGACGCCGTGCTGTTTCAAAAATTCTTTGGTTTCTTTGATGGTATAGGTTCCGTAGTGGAAAATCGAGGCGGCCAGGACCGCGTCCGCCTTGCCGGCGTCCAGGACTTCCGTCAAAGACTCCAGCGTACCCGCCCCGCCGGAGGCGATGACGGGAATGTTGACGGCCTCGGCGACCGCACGGGTCAGTTCGATGTCGTAGCCGGCCTGGGTGCCGTCGGCGTCCATGCTGGTCAGCAAAATCTCACCGGCACCGAGTTTTTCGGCCTTGATCGCCCACTCCACCGCGTCAATGTCTGTCGGTTCTGAGCCGGCCTTGACCGTGACGTGCCATTTGTCGACCTTGCCAACCGTCCGGCGGGCATCGATGGCCAGCACCACGCACTGGGCACCAAACCGTTCGGCGGATTCACGCAGCAGGTCGGGATTATTCACCGCGGCGGTGTTGATCGAGCATTTGTCCGCCCCGCTTCGCAGCAGCAGACCAATTTCGTCGGCCTTAGAGATGCCGCCGCCGACCGTGAAGGGAATGAAGACATTTTCAGCCACTTTTTCGACCAGTTCCACGATGGTCTTTTTAGAACGAATCGTGGCGGTAATATCCAGAAAAACCAGCTCGTCAGCCCCTTCGTCGCTGTATTTTTTGCCCAGTTCGACCGGGTCGCCCGCATCGCGCAGATTCAAAAAGTTGATGCCCTTGACAACACGGTTATCTTTGACATCCAGGCAGGGAATGATGCGTTTGGTCAGCATCCGTCGTCCTCCTCATCGCAAATCTTAACGAAGTTTTTGAGTACCTGCAGGCCGTCGGCGGCACTTTTCTCCGGGTGAAACTGCGTGCCGAAGATATTGCCTTTCTCCACGGCTCCGGTCACCTGAATCCCGTACTCGGTATAGGCCGCCTTTGCATCCGGATCGTCCACCTGGGCATAAAATGAATTGGCGAACGCGAAATGCCTGCCTTGCCCCAGACCATCAAAAAGATTCATACCATTGGCAAACTTGACATAGTTCCAGCCCATGTGCGGAATCGTCAGTCCCATGTCCTGTGGAATGGGGATCACCTTGCCTTTGACCAGTCCAAGGCACTGATGCGTGCCCATTTCATAACTTTCCTCAAACAGTAATTGATAGCCCACGCAGATACCCAAGAGCGGTTTTCCCGCGGCGGCCTGTTCCTTGATGACATCGGCAATCGGAGCGACTTTTTCCATCGCATAGCCGCTGGCCCCCACACCGGGAAGGATCAGCCCATGTGATTTACGAATCACCCCCGGATCGCAGCTAACCGTAATATCCGAGTCGATATAACGGAACGCATTCGTTACGCTCCGAACATTTCCAACACCATAATCGATAATCACTAACATAATGAATAGTTCTTATTGAAGATTGAAAAAATAACTTAACGGCGGCGGTTCTTTCCACAAACGTATATCTTTACGAGAATCGCCCTGGATGCCGGATCAAGTCCGGCATGACAGTTTCGGGGCACTGCCGAATACATTAAGTTTATTATTCAAAGAGCAATAGTTTTGAGTTTTGCGTTAAAAATCGGCTTGCTGCCGAATCACAGACGCCGATTATAGCCAATCCGACATGATTTCTCAACGCACGATTCAAAAATTGACAAAAGATTACACAAATGTAAACGCCCGATTCAGGAATTGCCCTTTTGGTACAGGATTTCACCAACCCGGTCAATATGGTTCCGGATGTCCCGATTCTCAACGGCGGCGTAGTCGAGAATATCGAAAAAGTACGGCAGTGGCAATTCCTCCAGTAAAGCCCGCAGGCGCAATACCGTCTCATCCATTACCTCTGCCCCTTTCAGGGCCAGGTCGATATCCGAGCCGGATTTGGAATTCCCTTTGGCGCGGGAACCGAAAATCACAACCTGCTCGATTTCGGGAAATTGTCTGAAAGTGTCCTGTAAAAAATCAAGATCACGCTGCTTGAGACCGAACATTATTGTTTGCCTTTGAACTGCTCATAAAGGATTTGCAGAAGGGGAAAATAGTCCTTCCTGATTTTTTTCTCGACATTGACCGCCGTTTCCTCCTGATATGTGTGCGTTGTCAAATTGCGGTCGTTGAGGGCGTCGATCCAACCATGTCCGTCCGCAATAATCTCTGACCGAAACGCCTGCTTGATGGCTTCCTTGGGGCTGTTAATGGTAAAGCCCTGCTCTTCGAGGTAATCTTTCATCAACTTCCACCCAAGTTCAAACGTCATCTCGAAAAACTGGATCAGCCCTGCCCGCTCGGCTTCTGAGGGTGTTTTAATCCGCAGAGTGTCTTCGAGTAAGCGGTAAGACCGCTCAAAATTCTGAAATCGCTGCTTCCAGCGGATGTCCTTGGGATGCTCTGTCATTTTCTGATTCCTGCATTTCCGGATTATCAATGGACTTATAAGTAACACAGGATCGATCAGGTGTCAAGATTTTTGATGATTGGGAGAATATCTTGCCTTTCCGGCAACAGCCGACCCTTTTTGATACGGAGGGGTGCCTGCGTGAATAGCGTCGAGGGATGAGGATCACCCTTATGACCCGGCTCTGATAAAAATAGTCCCTTTCAAGCATAGAAAAGACTTGCAAACCCCACTTTTTTCGGTAGAATTCCATTTCTTATGCCCAGGTGGCGGAATTGGCAGACGCGTTAGGTTGAGGGCCTAATGGGGTTAATACCCCGTGCTGGTTCGACTCCAGTTCTGGGCATTTTTAAGTCCTTATTTTTATAAGGACTTATTTTTTTGTCTTTATACAATTCTCTATCTCTATTTTCAAGTTTGGCGTACTTTTTGGCGTACTTTTTTGCTCACTTTTAATCCGTCCCGCTAATTTTTAAGAAATATATTGCAAAGTGAAAAGGTTTTTATTATCTCGTAAATAGACGATCTGCGAGATCGTGAATAGGTTTTGACGAGGTGATAAATGGCTTCTATGTATTATGATAAGAAAGCAAGGATGATGGAGAGTTTGCTGGCATGTCACATTACCTGATGGGATTGTTGACACCGGCAGTTAAACATTCGGCAGAGACAAAAAAACTGCCAAGAGATTTAAACAACATTGTGAAAAAAGAGCATAACAACTCAAACAGACTGTGTTTATTGATGTTGTCCATTTGGACGCTGCTTTATCACTGCAGAAAAGAACCACCGTATTTTCACTCACCCCGAGTTCTTTGAGCCCGTCGATAATTCTACCGATACACTTATCCATATATTTGACCATATCCTCAAAATTTTTCTGCGAATCCTTCCTCTCGCGTACTTCACTATCCGGTGTGGTCACAAACGGACCGTGAACAAGCAACATTGGATAGTAAACAAAGAAGGGGCTGTCCTTGCTCTTCTCGATAAATTCCAAGATTGATTTAACGCAAAGATCCGGACCGAAGTCATCTTTGCCATACACCACATGCTTTCCATTCAGATCGAATTCCGGCTCCCAATAACGGCTGCCCCGCGCTATTTCTGTGTTCCATAGCAACCATGAATCGAAACCCGCCTTTGCGGTTCTGTGCCCCCTTTACCATCGAGCTGCCACTTACCGGCCACATGCGTTTTGAATCCTGCCTTCTTGAGCATGTGGGCAAAGGTGATCTCCGAGGAACCAAGCTTACCAAATCCAATGTAGTTGCGAATGCCACTCCGCCCGGTCATCAGTTTTACGCGGCTCGGCGTACACTTCGGGGTGGAATAGGTGTGCTCAAACGTGATACCTTCTTTTGCCATTTGATCCAACTTCGGCGTCCAGGATTCTCGCGCGCCATACGCACCGAAATTGTTATCATATGCAATGTCATCCGCCATAATCAGGATGATATTTTTTGGGGGTTTTCCCAATGCACTCTTTTTTTGTTCACGAAGGTTGATTTCAATTTCCTTGAGCCATGCCCGACATACGGGATACCAATCGACACCCTTCAGGCCGTGACCACCTGTTTCTGAAATGATGATTTTCGTGATTCCTCCCGTCGCTTTCAGTGCTTTTTCATACACAACACTACCCTTGAAATGGTTTATGTCGTCCTTCGCGCAAACCATAAACGTCGGAGCGACTTTGTCGTTCATATGAAATTCTTCAGCCAACGACGAATCAGATTCGCTTTTGCACAAATAAGCCGCAGAACCCGTAATCACAAACGCAGGTTCACAACTCAATTGATCCGCATCATCAAAAGATTTATAGGCAGGCTCATTATAGTTCTGGCTCAACCGCAGCACCAAATGCCCACCAGCTGAAGTGCCCATCACCCCCACTTGATCCGGATCGACATTCCATTTTTCGGCATTGTGGCAAACCACCCGCATGGCGCGTTGTATGTCCCGGAACGCGGCTTCCCGGTCATCGGGAACGGTATATTTGAGCATAAACACCGTGACCCCACTCTCGTTCAACCATTCGACAACCTCCGGCTTGGGCGTCAAATGCTTGTATGCCCCGCCTGGGCAATAAACGACAGCTGGTGTAGGGCCATCAACTTTTACGGGAAAAACGACCAGATGCGGATCTTTAACGTTTTCGTACCGAATTTTCCCTCGATGGGTGACCTCATAGCGAAGTCGGTTCGCTTCACCGCCAACCTGTTCAATCGGCCACAAGCGAATGACAGGTTGATCTCCAGCAATAGGGTCTTCCACAGAATGTTGAGACGCGTCGCCCTGTTTTTTTTTTGCTCTTCTGAGATGACCGAAGCTACTCTTTCTGCGAGAGCCTGTGACCCCTTTGGGTTGAAATGCACATTCTTGGGTTGTTGCCACTCCATCAGGTACGGCAGGCAATAGGCATAAAGATCATTCACCCGGATCTTGTTTTCCGTCATAATTTTCAAGGCGATTGCATTGTATTTAATCGGTGCCTCCGGCGTTCGGAGCGGATTCAGTGTCCCGAGCACAACGGGAGTGGTGGTCGCAAAGACCAATCGAGCATCAGTTTTACACAGTTCTCCTACAATCTTCCGCAAATTGGCCTCATATTCCTTGGGTGAGGACTGTTGCGGATCGTTCGGATCGTTTGACTTTTCATTGGTATGCGCTTTTTTCACGTGCTTGAGATCGTGCAAGCCCCAGTTAAAGTGAATCACATCCCATTTATGAGCCTTCATTATTGGTTCACAAACCTGAAGTCCAACCACTGTTCCATTGCAATTCCTTGGGCGCATTCCGTTGCTACTCACCGGGCGATAAACATTAGCCCGCCCTTTCAATAATTCACGCACCTGTCTCGTGTAGCCAATAGAGATTGAATCTCCAAGTATGAGGACATTCGGCAATGAAGGATCAGGCGTGAAAGTCCATTTTAACTTTCGATTCATCTCTGCATGCGATCCTTCTTCAGGAGCAGCGTGTAAAACCATGGTATAGGTACAAATCAATACCATCACACCTATCGCGGATCGTATTATACTGTTTCTCATCATCATGTAATCCTAATTATTGAAGATTGAAAAAATAACTTAACGGCGGCGGTTCTTTCCACAAACGTATATCTTTGCGAGAATCGCCCTGGATGCCGGATCAAGTCCGGCATGACAGTTTCGGGGCACTGCCGAATACATTAAGTTTATTATTCAAAGAGCAATA
>Ga0272442_10010729_pt1 | contig 11255 bp, 4 predicted proteins | sample SSMForm2O_FD_200262 | JGI IMG/M metagenome (GOLD analysis project Ga0272442, IMG submission 200262) | Marine sediment archaeal communities from Little Sippewissett salt marsh, Falmouth, MA, United States - SSM-Form-2O | ecosystem: Environmental > Aquatic > Marine > Wetlands > Sediment ...
CGTCTTACCGGCCAGGCCGTCCGCGAAAGGAGCGCGCACCAGCGCCGCGAGGTGTTGCGTCTGGAGCGTGTTCGTCCGATCGACGGCTTTCACCAGCGGGACCTCGATGCCCGCCTCGTCGCCGATCGCCGCCAGCGCGCGGACATCTTTCGGGAAGCAACTCCCCCCGTAGCCCGGCCCGGGGAACAGGAACGACCCGCCGACGCGCCGGTCGGATCCGACGATCCTGCGCACCATCTCGACGTCCGCGCCGGCCGCGTCGCAGATGCGCGACATTTCGTTCATGAACGAGATGCGACACGACAACATGCCGTTGGCGGCGTACTTGCCCATCTCCGCGGAGCGCGGGTCGGTGACGATGATGGGCGCGCCCGTTCTGACGAACGGTTCGTAGAGGTCGCGCAGGATCTCCGCAGCGCGGCGCGACCGCGCGCCGAGGACGACGCGGTCGGGGCGCAGGAAGTCGTCGACGGCCGCGCCCTCCTTGAGGAACTCGGGGTTGGAGGCGACTTCGACGTCGCGCCCCGCGGCCGCGGAGCACTCGCTCTGCAGGCGGTCGTTGGTGCCGACCGGCACCGTGCTCTTGAGCACCACGATCGCGTCCGGCGAGAGGTCGGGGAGCATCCGCTTGGCGCAGTCGAAGACCGCCGAGAGGTCGGCGTCGCCGGCGGGGGTGCTCGGCGTCCCGACGCAGATGAACACGACCTCGGACCCCTTCACGCCATCCGACAGCTCGGTGGTGAAGCGAATCGTGCCGTTCTCGAGCGAGCGCGTCAGCAGGTCCTCGAGTTCGGGTTCGTAGATGGTCGGCGTGCCCGCGCCGAGAGACGCGACCTTCGTCTCGTCGGAGTCCACGCCGACGACGTCGTGCCCCGCGTCGGCGAAGCACGACGCCGTCACGAGTCCCACGTATCCCGTGCCCACTACGCAGATTCTCACGAGCCACCTCCGTCGGCCGGCGTTCCTGGGGCGCGTCGTTGACGCTCGTCGCGGCCGGCGCAGGGAATGCTAGCACCGCCGCTGACGGCGGGGAAGGGCATGCGTCATCTCGGAGGGGGGACGATCACGGGAGGCGCGGGTCCCTCGACGTCTGGATCTCCGCGAACCGGTCGAGCTGGACGGTATGTATCAGCCTCAGCACCTGCCCGCCCGCGACGACCCTGGTATCCCGTCCCGCCTTCTTCGCGTCGATAGCGGCCTCCACGACATAGCGTATGCACGAGCTTGCCATGAACCGCACGTCCGAGAGATCGACCACGAGTGGGGCCACGCCGGCCCGGCTGAGTTGGTGCAGCGCCTTCTCGAGAGTCTTCTCGTCTTCGTAGCATAGCTCGCCAGAGACGGTGAGCGTGTTGCCGTCGATTCTGAAGTGCGATCCGGGCGTCATGCTCACGTGAACACCTCGCCGATTTGGCGGCTTCTGGGGGATCTCACCCCGCAGGGCGGTGGCGGTCGAGGTGGGAGGCTCCGAGGGATGGATGCCGCAGCCCTACGCGTGAAGATACCATTTCAGGATGGCGCATCAAGCGGGAACGTTGCAGTGTTGTTGCTGCGTCGGGCGCGGATGTCACTGCGGTGCGGCGGCTGCCATTCAATGCATCGATATGCCGGGGGCCGGTTCCCGACGGAAGAGCCCCTCGACGATCGACCGGTACTCGCCGCACGCCGAGAGTCCTTCGCGCGTGGCGGCTTCATCGCCCCTTGCGAGCGCGTAGAACGCGACGATGGCGTGGTCCGCCGGCACGCCCACGCGCGCGGCTCGGGACGCGAGGCCGTGTCGTTCGGCGAGAGAGAGCTTCCCCAGGGCGATCGAAATCTTCGTGCCGCGCGCGTTCAGGCCGAGCACGCCCTCCGCATCGATGTCGCGCACGGTAGCCGTGACGTGCATCGAGGACAGGTGCAGCCTCAGCGTCGCGCCGCCGTCGAGGTGCTCGCCGAGACGGTCGCGCAGGAGTGCGTCGAACTCGTCGATGGCGCCGGGAACGGGTACGCGGCGCGCGGGACGCGCGTCGAGCGTCGAGCGGGCTGGCTTCGTCGTCGGCCTCGGCGTCGCCGGGCCGCCCGGCGGCGGCAATCGCCCCGGTTCGATGCGATACGAAAGCGTGCGCAGCGCGCCGGCGCGCAAGGCCCGGGTGAGGTCGACCTCGATGAGTCCGACGTCGTGGCCACGATTGCGGCTGGAGATGCCGCGCCGGAGCGCGACCGCGTCGCCGAAGGTAAACACGACGCCGTCGCCCCGGGCGTTGCCGAACCACATCCGCGTGGAGTCGTCGCCCGGTTCGCCTCCCCAGCGGCCGTCGCGTTCGAAGCGCACCTGCATGCCGTCTTTGAGCAGGTACGGTATCTGCTCGACGAAGCGTTTCACGTCGACCCCGCCGCCGGACACGTCGAATGTGATCCCGACGCGCACGCCATCGTCGGCGAACGTCAGTGTGCGAACCGTCTTGATCGGGAGGCCGGCGATCTGCTGGCGTATCTGCAGGCGCCCGGCCCGCTTGTCGTACGCGTGTTCGATCGCCCAGTAGTCTGGCCACGCGACCGTGCCGCCCTCGAGGTCCGCGCGCAGCATCTGTGCGGTGTAGGCGTTCCAGTTCTTGCCCAGGATGCAATTGCCGTAGCGGGGCGTCCAGAAGAGTCCGAGGCCCTGCGTCACATACCACCGGCTCTTCTTCGCGTCCTTGGTCGTGGCGACCAGCACGCCCTTCTGTCTCCGCCACCCGGCCTGGTAGGGAACGGGTTTCGGTGTCGTCAGGTACGGCCACTTCGGCGCGGTGGTGCCCGTGTAGACGACCGCGTAGTATGCCGGGCGACGCACGAAGAAGAACTCGTCGTTCGCGTTCAGGTCGAAGCGTTCGGCGGACAGGACGGGGAGTCGGCCCGCCTCGTGGCCGTCCGGCGCACAGAGGTACTCGCTGAAGAAACGCGTCCAGGGATGGAGCGCGTAGGCGTCGATCCACTTCGTGTTGGCCTCGTACCACGCATCATCCCATTGCGTACGCAGCATCTGCCGGATGTATGCGAGACGGCTGTCGCGGTACGCGGCCGCATCGCCACGGTCGGGATGCCAGAGGCCGGCCTCCGGCAGGATGTCGGACATGAGGTGCGTGCCGCCCCCCCACTGCCGGTGGCGCCACGACCCGCTCGTCCGGTGCGCGAAGTTGCTCGCGCCGAACACCTCGCCGTCGGGCTCGGGCGCCACGGTGTGATTGAGCAGGTCGTACGTCGTGCGCAGGCCATCGCGCGCCACGTCGTCTCGCGAGAGCTTGTAGTAGAGCGCCTGGTTGCAGGAGGACAGTCCCTGGTATGTCGCGTCGGGTCCGTACTTCTCCTGTTGGTAGCCGGTGCGCATGAACAGATTGAGGTCGGGGTCGTAGAACGCGACGGCGAAATCGTGGGCGAGCCGCCGGTAAATCTCGCGCCCGCTGCCCTGATACAGGAGATACAGGCCCGACATCCAGTGCGACGTCTGGTTCTCGCAGCTCACGCGATCGAGCGCGAACCGGTTGAGGACGCTCGACGCGCCCTGGAACCACAGGTCCCGCAACTCCGGCTCGACGAGCGGGCCGACGTAGCCGAACAGGAAGTGCCGCTTGAAGGTCGTCAGCCCGTCGACGCCGGCGTAGTGGTCCCAGTCCTTCGCGCTGAACGAGCCGTTCTCTTTCAGGCCCAGGAGCGTCGCGAATTCGTGCAACAGGATGCGGTTGCGCACGGCGGGGTTGCGGCGATACGGGTTGAACGGTTCGTCGATCACGAACGCCGGGCCGAGCCACGCGGCGTTCACGCCGCGGCCGTACGCCGCACTCGACGGGTCGAGGTCCTGATGGCGCAGGAGGTACGCGACGTGGTTGAACGGTCCCGCCTGGCCGAGCAGGCCGGCGTTGCGCGGGTCGGCGAGCCACGCGCGTTCGAATCGCGCGAGGTCGACGGGCTCGACGGCGAGGTCGGATGCCCGCAGGGCGCGCATCCACGTCCACATCCGCACCTGCCACTTGTGCGCCAGGACGGTGCCGTCGGGCGCCACCTCGACGCTACCGTGGATCGCCTGCGCCGTCGCCGCGTCGGGACACAGGATGGCGGGCGCACCCGCGAAGCCGATGTCTGCCGCGCCGCCGCCGAACGCGAGGTCCAGGCGGTACGTGTGTCCGGCCTCCACGGGGACCGAGTCCTGTCGGTCCTTCACGCGGCGCAACTCGCGGCCGGCCTCATCCGCCATGACGACCGACGCGCCCTTGCGGGGACGGAGTGTTATCTCACCGAAGCCGCGCGGCGCGTAGACGTGCGTCGTGTCGAATTGTCCGTCGGCTCCCTCGGTGAGGGGGCACCGGCGCGCCATCACGCCGAACGACGTTGCCGGCGAGGTCCGCAGGTCGACGGACACACCCTCGCCGCTTTGCACGTAGCGAACCTGGTAGACGCCGCGTGGCGCGTCGTGCGATTCGTAGCGGAAGCGCCTGGTCTCGGCGCGGTCGATCGCGAACGTGTGGTATCCGAGTTTGGCGACGCGATCCTCGGCGTCGTGGAACTGTGCGAAGATGGCCGGAGGCGTGCGCACGAAGCGACCCGCCAGGGGGCCGGCTTCGCGGCTGGCCGAGAGCTCGACGACCAGCGGGCCGCCGCGGTGCACCACGTAGAACGCCAGCGACTTGGCCGCGAACGGCCCGCGGAAACGCTTGGGCGCGGCCACGCGCGGCGCGGCCGGGGTTCCCGGTCCCGCGACGGGAGGAGCATCCGTTCCGCCGGAGAGGAGCGCGACGGTTCCGGTCGCGCATCCGAGCGCGCACACCATCGCGACCGCCGAGGCGACGGTCTTCGCCTTGGCCCACATCAGCATCCTGAGCGCGCGTTCGGTCAACTGCGACACGTTCGCCGAGACCGTGGCCGCGCCGGTCGCGGCCTGGACGGCCGCTTGTGCCGTCGCGACGACGAGGTGCGGCGGCATGGCGGCCGAAGCGCTTTCCGTCGAGAGCGCCGCGATCACCGCGCCGGCGATCGCGGCGCCGCGCCGGGCGATGCGTCCGCGGAGGGCCTGGCGCGCGCGCGTCAGGCGCACCATGAAAGCGTTGGTCGAGCATCCCATGATCGCGGCCGACTCCTCCGGGGTGCGTTCTTCCAGGTGGTGCAGGACGATGGGTAGTCGGTGCCGCTCCGGGAGTGCCCCGACGTGATCGTGGAGCACGGCTCGTGCCACATCGGGCGACCGATCCGCTGCTGCGCGTGCTGCCGCCATCGCTGCCTCCTCCTCCCGCCTCCTGCGCCGGCGCTCGGCCTTGTGGGCGTCACGCGCGACGCATACCGCGACGTGGTGGAGCCATCCGCCGACCGACCGGACGCGACGCAGCGAGCGCGCCTTGCGCGCGAGCGTCAGGAACGCGGCCTGCGTCGCGTCCTCGGCGTCCTGTGGGGTGCGCAGAATGGCCAGGGCGGCGGAGTAGACCATGTTGCCGTGGCGACGGACGATTTCCTCGAAGGAGGCCTGGTCGCCACGGGATGCGAACGCGTCGAGCAGTTCGCGATCGGTCGTGCTCATCTCCGTCCCTCCGCCTTCCACAGAACTGCCGACGCGGGGTGGAGTAGACTTACAGAAATTCGCAACAAATGACGGGGCTTCCGGGCGTCAGTGTTCTCCACGCTCGATCGACGACTTGCTGCGCGTGCGCTGGAGGTCCACGTCGGGCGTGCGGCGTTCGAGGGTCGCCCGCGAGATCTCGATGCACTCCGCCGCCTCGTCGGGCGACATCGTGCCCACGGTCACCATGTCGCGGTCGCGGATCGTGTTCCACACGAACGAGAGGCCGACGAACGGCGTGAGGCGACCGGCCGCGAGCGGCTTGATGCAGATGACCGGCTTCTTCGCGCCCTGGATGACGCGGTGGATCCATTCGACTTCCACCTGCATGAGGAATCCGGCGGAGTTGTAGAGCTGGATGTACGTCTCGACGTCGATCCCCGTCTCGTCGGCGTAGATGATCGTCTCGGGCATGTGCGTCGAGAGCCCCGGCGTCATGCCGCGTTCGCGGATCAGCGGGCCGATCGACTCCCAGTCGCGGATGCTGCGCGTCCTGCGGTCGAGCAGCGCGTCGGTCGTCTGCTGGTGCGGCATGAGGATATCCGTGCCGATCCCGGCGTAGGTGTCGAGCGTCGCGCGGTTCTCGTCGGCGGCCTCTTGCGTCCCGTCGACCCGCAGCGTGGGGATGGCGATGCGGATGATCTTCCGCCCCGCGCGGTCCTCGACGTCGGAGAGCGCGTCGCGACACTTTGGCGCGGGCGTGATCCCGTAGATCGCGTCGCACCCGGCCTTCATGAAGACCTCGAGCGTGTCGGCGATCCGCGCGGCGTCCATGGTGCGATTGATGATCTCGTTGGTGGCCCTGGTTTTGTGAGAGTAGCCGAAGAACCAGTTCGTTCCCGCGATGAGGCGTGGCACCGACACGTCGCCGATCATGGTGCGCGGAAAATCTGTCATCGATGTCTCCTGTCATGGCCAGCGCGGCCGCGGGCCGCGACTCGGCATTACGATAGCAGGTGAGGGTCACGGGACAAGGGGGCTACTCGTTGATGTCCCTGATGAGACGATAGTACTCCTGCACGACCCGGCGATCGCCCGTGTCGAGTCCGCGGGTGTAGGCGTCGAACTTGCGGATCTCCTGCTCGCGCTCCGACGGAGACAGCGGCGGATGTGCGCTGCCGCCCGCGCTTCCCGATCCCTCGCCGAGCGCGGGGTCGCCGCCTCGCCCCGTGCCTCGGGGAAGGTTCCCCCCGCGGAGGCCGTCGCCGGTGCCGCGGGCCCAGGGGTTGTCGGTTCGCAGGGACTCTCCCTCGAGCGAGCCTTCGACGCGGCCGGGCTTCTTCTTGGTGCCGCCGCTGGTGAGCGTGGGAGGTTCCACGGGTTCGTCCTCGTCATCGCCTTCGCGACCCGGCGCCGTGGTGCCGCCGGAGCCGCCGCCCGAACTGCCGCTGGAGGCGCCGCCGGAGCCGCCACCGGAACCGCCGCCGGAGCCTCCCCCTTGGCCTCCGCCCTGGCCGCCGCCCTCGCCGCCGCCCTGACCGCCGCCCTCGCCACCGCCCTGGCCGCCGCCCTGACCGCCGCCCTCGCCACCGCCCTGGCCTCCGCCCTGGCCACCGCCCTGGCCTCCGCCTTGACCGCCGCCCTCGCCGCCGCCCTGACCGCCGCCCTCGCCACCGCCCTGGCCTCCGCCTTGACCGCCGCCCTGACCGCCGCCCTCGCCACCGCCCTGGCCTCCGCCCTCGCCGCCGCCTTGACCCTCGCCCTGGCCTCCGCCCTCGCCTTCGCCTTGACCGCCGCCTTGGCCGCCGCCGGAGTCTCCACCGGAGTTGCCGTCCGAGCCTCCGCTTGAGCCGTCGCCCGAACTGCCGTCCGAGTCGTTGCCGGTGTTTCCGTCCGATCCCCCAGCGGAGTCGTTGCCGGCGCCGCCGTCACGGCCCCCGCCTTGTTCGGACCCCGAGCCCGGGCCGGAGTCGTCGCCGGAACCCGCATCCCGGTCGGAGTCGCCTCCCGCCTCACCGTCGCGTTCGTTCCCCGTGCCCTCATTGTGGTCGGCGCCTCCGGAGTCTTCGCCACCCGGGTCGAGGCGTCCGGGCGGCAACTCGTCATCCGGCGGCTTGGTGAGGGAACCATCGTCACCACCGTCGCCGTCGATGAACGAGTCCGTCCAGTCGAACACGCTGTTGAGACTGGGCGTGTCGGCCATCGCGATGCTGTCGGCGATGGAATCGGCTGTTGGCAACGTGTCGGCGTGATCCGCCGTTCGCGGCAGCACGAGGTTGATGACGTTCGAGAGTGCCACTTCGCCCCCGTCGGGAGGCGACACCGCCGCGCAGACGCCGACCACCCGACCCGTGATGACGGGCAGGTCGCCGACGCGCAACTCGAGCGATCCCCGGAATGCGTTTCCCGCCCCGCGGGGGGCGTCTTCCGCGTCGGGAACGTGGCGGGAGAACACGACGCCATGGTAGTCGGAGCCCAGGAGCGTCACTGTCTTGATCGGGCGTTCGTGTTCGCACTCGACATCGACCCGCACGGGCCTGTTCGGCGTGACCAGTGCGCCGTCGCGGGGGGCGACGAGCCTCACCACCGGCCGGTTCTCCCGGCGGCGACGGACGGGGAAGAAGCCCTTCTTGACCTCGACCCCGTCGTGGAATGTCCAGCCGAGCGCGTAGACTTCGTCGCTGCGCACGGTCACGTTGGCGACCAGCCGACCGGGCGCGACGCGCTCCAGCGGCACGTCGCCGCCATAGTGGCCGAAGAGCCTCACCGACCGGACCGGACACGCGGTGAGGCGGAGGTCGAAGGTCAATCGAGTGCCTTCGTCCAGTTCCGCGGGGAAGTCCCGTGGCTGCAACGTCGCGGGAGGGGTGTTGTCGCGGCCGGCGGCCGTGGCCCCGGCCAGGGACAGGACGTCGTCGGGGAAGACGTGGATGTCGACCGTGGGGCCCGGCCTGTTCTCGGCCTCGAACACGACCCGGCAGTCCCGCTCCAGCGGCGGCAGGTCGGCCGTGTACGCGATGCCTTCTCTCTCGGCCTGCGGCTCGGCGGAGACGACGCGCGACAGGGGATATTCCTCCGCGCCGCCGACGATTCGCGCCCGGCCTTCTCCCGCCAGTTCACGGTCGAATTCGACGCGCAGCCGCACCGCCTCGCCGCGGCGCACCCACCCGAGTGAGGGGCCGACCGCGACGACGGCGAGCGGCGGCGGCTCGATTCGACCGAGCATCGCGCCGAGCTGGTGCCCGATGACCGTGACCGGCGAGGCGCCCACGACCGCGCCGAAGGCCACGAGCAGGGCGAGGGCGCCGGCCAGGTGCAGGCGGAGATGCCGCCGGGGTTCGGGCGGCACGATCGGCACGCCGTCGGGCAGCAACTCGTCGAGTCGCTCGGCTATGATGCGTCGCACCGCCCGTTCGTCGACGCCGACGAGTTCGTGCGCGAGCCACGCGTCGTAGTCGCGGCGCTGCTCGGGGAAGTGCTCGAACAGCGTCGCGCGAAGCGCCGCGGCGATGCGGCGGTGGCTCATCCACCGGGCACCCAGCACGGCGCACGTCGTGACGGAGGCGAGAAAGCCGGCCCACGCGAAGACGCGCACGAACGCCGCCGGGACGGCCTGTCGTTCCAGGACGATGACGACGATCCCGAGCGCGAGCATGGCGACGAGGAAGATGGCAGCGCAGCGCATCGTGGCCGAGGCGTAGATCGCGCGACGCGCTCGGAACCAGTACCTCATCGCCTTGGGCATGGGACGACTCATTCCGTCGTGCCCTTCCAACGGGCCCGCGTGTACGCCCGTCGTTCGAGGAACCATTCGGCCGCGGCCGCCGCGCAACACAGCAGCGCCAACCACATCTCCGGGCCGGCGGCGCGCTGCTCGGGGGATTCGAAATACGACGCCCGATCGGGCGCCGGGACTTCCACCGCGCGCTCCAGCACCGCCCGCCGGTCACGCCAGTACGCGAATCGCTCCTCGGCCGCAGAGCACTCTACCATGGTTTCGGGCCGCGGCATAGTGTCGAGGTACTCCATCCTGGCGACGGCGAGCGCCAGGGGCTTGCGCTCCGTCGTCACGCGCCGCCGGTCGAGCATCGCCCCGGCCTTGAACCACGCCACGCAGGGACGCGTGCGGGGTGTGAAGGAGTATGCGAACGCCCCGCCCCGGGGTTGCGGTACGACGGTCCTCGTCTCTCCCCCCTCGATCACGTCGACGCGCACGTCACGCAATCGCGGGAGCGCCGCCGCGTCGCCCGGTGTCACGCACACCAGCGTCGCCTCCGGGTCCGCCGGGCTGGATTCGAACGAGAGGGTGATATCGTCCGTTACCGTCTCTTCGACGACGATCCAGCGCGTGAGCCGTTCCCAGAGCCCCCCGTACGTCGCGCGCACGGCGGGGTCCGGATGCATCGCGTGCTTCCACAGCACGTCGGTCAGGAGGACTAGAGAGCGCGGTTCGGTCTCTCGGTCGACGACGAGGACCGGCCGCAGGCCGTCGGGGGTGTGCGTGCGCAGCAGCACCCGCGCCCCCGGCTTCAGTTCCGCGGTGTAGATGTGACTCAGGGGTTCCTGCGTGAGCTCGAGCGTCTCGAGCCCGCAGCGCGGGGCGGCCTCGCCGGCGAGGAGGACGCCGACGCCGGGGTCACCGTTCAGATGCACGACCTCGCCGGGCCTGGTCAGCGGGACGAGTTGCGATGGCCGGCCCACCCAGCGGCCGAGGTCGTCACCGGCGATGATGATCGACACGATGTCGCCCGTGTCGATCGCCCGCACCAGCTCCGACGGCAGATCGACCGGGGCGACGCCGGACAGGATCACCAGTCGCACGTTGCGGACGTTGAGCTGCGCTGTCTCCTTGCTCCCCGCGACCAGCACCTGGAACCTGTCGGGCCACAGCTCGTGGAGGACCCGCACGATCTGCCGGTCGTCGGGTCGCGACTGCCGTATCACGTAGACGATGCCCTGCGGCGGCGAGATGCGGAAGACCCCGAAGGCGACGTTGTTCCGTTTCGTGATCTCGCGACGCGGCCCGCGCGCCGTCACGGCGTAGGCGTGCCAGCCGCCGTCCAGCTCCGGCACGTCGAATTGCACGCGCGCGCCCGGGTCCGGGCGAACGGTGCGCGTGACCGGTTCGTTGTCGTCGACCGCGAGTTCCAGCGTCACGTCGCCGTCGGGCGCCTTGCCCTGGCAGGCCACCGAGACGTCGATGCGCAAGGGATTCGTCCGGGCGCAGGCCGTGTGCGTCACCACCACGTCGGTGAACTGGTCCATCGGGTCCGCCGTGCAGATCGCGTGTATCGGCAGCCCGCGGTTCTGCGCCCAGTCGACCAGGTGGTGCGGCACCGCGCCGTCGGTCGCGGCGCCGTCGGACGCGACGATGATCGAGTGTACCTCCTCGCGGCTCAGGCATGCGGCTAGGGCCGCGGTCAGGTGCGTCGCGTCGGGCTCGATCTTCGCCGCCTCGGGCTCGCCCACCACGTTTCGCGCGAAGAAGGCGCGCTTCGCGACGACGGGCAGGTGACGCGGCGCCTTCTTCTTCCGCGCCTTCGGCTTCGTCTTTGCCACCTCGACCGACGCGGCGCGCGCGATCTCCGTGAAGTCTTTCCACGCCTCCTCGGCCAGCGCCGCGCGCGACCGCCCGCCGGACGTCATGAGCTCCATGCTGAGCGACTTGTCCTGCAGGAAGAGCACGACGCCCTCGGTGTTCTCCTCGACCGGCTTGCCGACGATCTTCGTCGACCGGTCGCCGCAGGCG
>Ga0272442_10010730_pt1 | contig 11254 bp, 5 predicted proteins | sample SSMForm2O_FD_200262 | JGI IMG/M metagenome (GOLD analysis project Ga0272442, IMG submission 200262) | Marine sediment archaeal communities from Little Sippewissett salt marsh, Falmouth, MA, United States - SSM-Form-2O | ecosystem: Environmental > Aquatic > Marine > Wetlands > Sediment ...
CGATAATATGGGCAAAACCACCATGGACAAACATAGAAGTAAATAGTGTGTAAATCTGTGGTGAATATTCAATTGAAAGATATATTGGCCTAAATCCAAGATCAAAAATAATTGCACTAACATTTCCATATTTAAAGAAGGTAAGGCTTAATATAAAAACAATAAAATTTGCAACCATTAGTGCATAAGTCATCATCCATTTTTTTACAAACGCAATAACAAGTGCACCTATCATTATACAAATTGCAATTATTGATACAGGTTCTATTTCTAATACCACTATGTCCATTGACGTTTTCTCCAGTCACGTGCAATAAGAGCGAAAGTCAAGGTATATATGGTTATTATATAAATAGTGTTCTTGTAATCTGCCTCAACTGTTTCTTCTTTGTGTTTTTGAGTTTTTGGAGCAGTGAGGTTCCAATCATAAAAAAAGATGTTTTTGTAATAATCTGCTACTTCAAGGCTTTCTATTATTATGCCTACTTCTCTATTACGCATAACTGAATTTTCGTTCCAGTTGATGCTGGATATCAATACAGATCTATTATCGACAATCAAACCCTTGTTATGAACATTTGTAAAATAAGACCAATTTGTGTATATAAACTTAACCTCTATATTGTTTTCTTCAAAGTAATTCTTTGTTTCATTTATTTTTTCGTTAGTATCCTCATAATTTGGATTATAATTTAAAATTACTTTTACATCAATACCATTCCTTGCTTTCTTTACTAGTTTTTCTACGAATGGATTTATTTGATTATTCCATTCTTTATAGATATAAAGCTGTTCTATGTAGATGCTTTCCTTACTTGAATTTATCAGTTCACAAATTGCTCTATTGCTAGTATCAGGTGACAAAACAGGAGTTATTGAATAATTTCCCTTGTATGTTTTTGATTCGAATTCAGGTTCATAAATGCCCCAATAGCTTGATTCATACATAAAATAATCTGGTGAAATCAATAAGTTTGTCTCTTTTAAAGAGGAAATATCACACCGTGAATCGTTCCAATCATCAATAAATACTTCAAGGAAATATCTTGCAATATCTTCATTTCTAACAATTGTTCCCCATTCACGGTTGCCATAAGTAGGATTTTTTGGAACCCCTGTATTTGCCCAATTGCAGCTTTCAATAATTACTGTACTATTATCTATAACTAGATACTTCCCATGGTTGAAGATGTATCTTGCAAAAACATCTTTTTCTGGATTATTGACAATAAATCTAATATCTCCGCCATAATTTGCAATTCTATTTATAATGTATTTTTCCTCATCAGATATTCCTCCAATTGGAGAGCCCTCAAGAAAGATATTCACAGATACATTACGAAGTAATGCTTTTATTAGCTCGTCACACAGAAAGGGGCTTGTGAACTCATATATGTTAAGATAAATTGATTCGTTTGCATTCTTTAATTCATTTTCAATTGTTTCATAACTACTATCAGGGGATACAAATGTAGTAATCTCTCCAGAAATTGAAAATTTTTCATTTGAAAAATCAGATTGCCCTATTCCATATCTTCTGTTGTTTATCCAATCAAAGACCATATTTGTATCGATTGGTGTGTTAAGGTTATCTACATTTCTTACAAGTCTGACCCCTTCTCCAGAAAATGGGATTGATGTACCATTCCAAAATTTTTTTTTATAGCTTTCATTACCATAAGAAACAAAATCGATTGTATGATTATAATTATCCTTCAGTGCTATTGAATCTCCGTTGTTGCTCATTATAAACTTCGTTGATGAGTTCATTTGAGGGACATCTTCATTTGAGTTATAATTATATTCAAAATCAGGGTATTTTCCTATCTCCCAATTATATGTTGATGCTTGTTCACTTAAAACAAGTTTGGAGTTTGCTTTAATTACAGTATTTTTTGGAAAGATTATTTTTCTTTGATCAGTTTTTTTTTGAAAAGGTTCATTTGTTAGATACCAACCTGAAATGTTTAACTCTTCAGATTTGGGGTTGAAAATTGTTATAAATTCATTAAAAAGGCCAGGGTGGCTATGATAATAAAGCTCGGTTATTAATAGACTTTTTCCAATATTCGTTGGACGGGTATCTAATATTTCTACATCAAATGCAAGTTCGTTATTAAGTTCATCTAGCTCGTCTATTAAATCTTTAATATCTACTACAACAATTATTTTATGAAAACCTGGATGGATGCCAATTGTATCCCATTTTATTTGTGGATATTTTTGATATTTACCAATTGAGTCATAACTTTTTTTTCCAATTAAATTTTCATCTTTTATCGAGTCAAAATAAAAATATACAATCGTATCTGTTGCATTTTCGTTTCCAATATTTCTATAAAATGCCTTTATCTTTATTATTTCCCCTTGACCAAAAATATTTCCTTCTTCTTTATTCTCACCATATGTTTTTATCTCTTTTATTATCAGATCAGGAGCAATAAGTTCAAGATTAATATTTATTTCATCAGTTTCACCAACATCATTATTAGATGTTGCAGAAATTGTCATAGTTCCGGTGAAAAGACCATATTCTTCATATGGTATAATACGTAATTCTAAAAGGATTTCTTCTTTTGGTTTTAGATAGATATTGTCCTTTTCTAAGATTGCGTTCCAACCTTCAGGAATATTTTCAATATTTAAAAAAAACGAATCGTTAAAGTCACCAATATTTTTTATTTTTAAACTTATTTTTAATATTTCATTTTTTCTGACTTGATGATTTTTATGATCTGTAAAAATTTTAACTTTATATCTACCTGGTCTTATTGTTACATTTTGTATTGTTTGTATAATATCTTCATTTTCATCTAAAAATGTTACTAGATAATTTGAATCAACTGGCGATGCAAGTTTAAAATAACCAGATAAATTAATTAGATTTTCATCAATTTCATTATTCTCTGTTAAATAAATACTTGTAACAGTACCAGAAACATTTTCAACAATTGCTATTTTTCCTTCTAAAAAATTATTATTCCCCTGAGCAATTCCAACTACAATCCCCCCCAACGTAGCATTAGATGTAGAATTATCCATATCTAAAAGAAAAACTTTTTTTGAAATTTCCTTAGTATTATTTTCGTTACTTATTTTAACCTTCAAATATGCTGAATTTTTTTCTTTTATATTTTTTTCATATTCCTGATAGCAATTTCTAAGTCTAATATACTGCCACCCTGACCAATTTCCATTTTCGTCAGTTGTAATTTCTGATGTATAAAAATTTGAGTATTCCCAGCTTTTTCCATTCCAGGTTTGACTTGCTGGCCAACTACTATAATAATCTCCTACAACATAGGTTTTTAATTTGTAAATTTCTTGTGTATCATAATAGCTCATATTTACTTTTATTGCAAATGGTAGACTGCAGTCTGAACCGTTTTGTATTTTTGGAATATAATGAGGATTTAATTCTATCTTTAAATCTGGCTCATGTAAAAATATATTTTCACTGCCTGGTGTTGGTTTGATTCCTTCATAAAAATCTGTACTCGTGTTATCTGTATCTTTATTTTGATATCTAGATAATGAGCTGCCTTCTTCTACTATTTTAGCAGGTAATCCTGGTACGTCAAAATAATCATATCCCCATTCTAAAGAGTCTACCGATATACCTGTTTCATTTTTCAAAATTAACTTATCATTACTATTTCCAAGTCCATTACCAATGCTTTTATCATCAACAATTAGTCTGGTTGTTTCGTTTGGAATGGAAAAATTTTCATAGATTTTTGTTCCAACATCAGCTATGATTGCATAACCATTTGGAGTAATTATTGTAGATCCATTTCCATTATCAAAGTCTCCTAATAAGAAATCTTCTGCAGAATTGTCTTCAATTATCCAGTTGGATAGGTTTATATTTTGATTTGTTGGATTATATAGCTCAATCCACTCATTGTAATTATCATTTTGTTTTGGATTACTCATTACTTCGTTTATTAAAATATTAGCTGAAGAAATTGTAGATATGAAAATTAGTATTAATAAAAACAATAAAAGTAGCATTACAATAATAATTTGTCTTTTTTTACTGTTCATTGATTGAAAAGATTAGATAAATCAATATTATTTTTATGTGATATTTTATATCAAAAACATATTGAAATCGGTCTAAAATCTTCAATAAATTATACTCAATAATCTTTATATACTTACCAATCAATGTTTTTTATGAGGGAGGTAATAATATGAACGTGAAGCTTTTAGCAATTTTGGTTTGTTTAATGTTATTTTTTTCTTTTGCCGGTAAAATATCTTCACTATCTTTAAAAAAGAAATCAATTGAATATAATCCTTTTAATCCAGAATTTACACATACAGTTCTTGGAGAAGTATTTGTGAAATCATCTGATGTTCCTTGTAAATATTTACATCAAGCATTAAAGCAATTATATGCACAAGAATTGTATCCATTCTATTATATTTTATACTTATTTGATAAAAACAACAATTCAAATGATAGGAAAAACGAATTAGGTGTAACAGAATCTCCAACAATTGTATTTGATGGAGGTTATGAACAAATATCTCTTGTACTTAATAACACAGAAGAATGGTTAAATAAATTAAATGAAAGCTTTTTTGGTTGCGGGGGTAGGGATGTTAAGGATATTGATTTATCTCTTGATGTAGAATGGCTAGGAGCAGTTAATCCTAGTCCACCAGACGGAGAAACATCAGTAAGAATTGAATCATGTATTATAGCGACTGTTACTGAAATGAAGATAGATGTGGAAGTTACAAATAATGAAGAAAGTGAATATGATGGACATTTACATGTTCAGATAACTGAGAATGAATCGGAATGGTGGGATGATAAGTTCGGCAATCCTTACACCCATGAATTTAAGGACTATGCATATAATAATGACGTCACATTAAGTGCAGATGAAACATTTAGTGGAACAATTTACTGGGATGGATGTGACTACAATGATGGTGATTATCCACCAAGATATTTTGATCATATTATTCAGGACAATATTCTGGTAATTGCCTCAGTATTTGATAATGATAACAATGAATATATTGATGATGTGGTAGGAGTTCACACAGGAGGATTTCATGCAGGAGCATTTTACGATCCAAAAACATTTGATATTTATTTTGGTGAAACTAATCCACCTCCTAAGGTTCTTTCCAATGGGACAAGGATAATATATTGTCCAGCGGGGGATCTCAATTGGTCCACAACCTATTATTGGAAGGTTGATGTTATAAACAATTTAGATGAAATTATTCCTGGAGAAGTTTGGAGTTTTACAACTAGAGGAAATTCTCCGCCCAATACTCCTACTCCTGTATTTCCAACAGGTGGAGCTGAGAACATATCGATTTGTTTTTCTACCTTAGAATGGAATTGCTCTGATCCGGATGGGGATAATCTTACTTATGATATTTATTTTGGTGAAAGTAATAATCCACCTCTTGTTGAAAATAATTGGTCAGGTAACTCTTATGATCTGACTCCTCATGGACAAAACTTTGAATTTAATAAAACCTACTATTGGAAAATTGTAGCTTGGGATCCTTATGGAGAAAGTGCAACTGGTGGTATATGGGAGTTTAGAACAGAAAAGAATCTTCCACCAAATCCAGCATATAATCCTAGACCACCCAATGGTGCAAATCGTGTACCTGTTAATGTTGTTCTTTACTGGAATGGAAGCGATCCAAACCTTTGTGACACTTTAACTTATGATGTATATTTTGGTTTGTATGAACCACCATCAATACAGAGTCATAATCAGTCAAAAAGTGAGTATGACCCCTATGGTCCTAATGGAGATTTACAAATTAATGAAATATATTATTGGAAGATTGTTACTTGGGATAAATCTGGGGATAAAAGCGAAAGTCCTACATGGACATTTTCAACTGATCCTCCTTGTGTTCCACCTCCTCCTGAGATTGACGGACCAACTCAGGGGAAATCTGGAGTTATTTATGAATTTAACTTTGTTTCACATTATTTTGATAACTCATCGATTATATATGAGATTGAATGGGGTGATGGAAAAATGATTGAATACGGCCCCTATGAATATGGTGAGGTAATTACATTAAATCATTCTTGGGACACGCGAGGAACTTTTATTATTAAAGCACGAACAAAAGATGAATATGGTGTATATAGTCATTGGTCATATCATGAAATTGTTATACCGCGAGGAAGAAATGTCGTTTATATTTTTGATTTACTTAGTTTGTTATATAATAGATTTCCAATTCTTCTAAAATTTCTTTATTATTTTAAAGTTATTTAGTATCTATTGACAACTTTCTAACTGTTGAAAAAAGAGGGCGGGGAGGGATTTGAACCCCCGTATGCGGATCTGCAGTCCGCCACATAGCCACTTTGTTACCCGCCCAATTATTATTTGATTATATGCCCATAATTTGTCTTAGTTTTTAATCACAATGAATTAAACAAGTGGTAAATATGATTTTTGATGCTAATTGAATAATAAAAGATCTACATTTAATGTAGGATTAAAAACCTGGTTTTAAATCCAATAATTCTTTTAATATAAGTATAATCCATAGGTGTTTTACAAGAGATCTATAAAACAAATTATTTGTTGCTTTGTATTTTGGTATTGTAACTTTTTGTTCACTCCACTCACTGATTAAATTATAGTCATCCTTTGCTCTCACCTTAATCACATATTCACCTCTGTTATCCCAACTATGCGAACGATTAACAGGAACTCCAGATGGAACAAACTCAGTCCAACCACTTGTTGTATCATCACCCCAGTCAAAAAAATAACTAACATTATCACCATCAGGGTCACTAGCAACAGCTACATATGTATACTCTATCCGTGGTTTACCACTATGTGGACCTTCTATACCGGGCTTATTAGGTGGAGCATTATCTATGACCTTGATAGCATATAGATATTCATCCCATGAACCAAAATATATAGTACCATCCTCATCAATTGCAACTGAAGATTCAATAGTATCTTCTGTTGTAAATGCCCACCTTAAAGTACCATTAGGATTTAAAGCATAGAGTTTTCCCCATTCATATCCTCCCCATCCCCCTATATATATTATCCCATTTTTGTCAATAGCAGCTGAAGCACTCATTGCCTCATCTTCAACCTCATATCTCCAGTTAATAGTACCATTGGGATTAATGCTAAAGATATATGCACCAGTCGGACCATCCTTATAAGCAGCAATATATATAGTACCATCCTCAGCAATAGCCGGAGAAGAAACAACATTACTACCAAGTGGCACCTCCCATTTCCTACTACCATTAGGATAAATAGCATAAAGAGCTGGATTTTCAACTCCACCAAAATAAATAGTACCATCATCACCAATTGTAGGATCTCCACCGATTCGACAACCAGCGTTATACTTCCATTTCAAAGTACCGTTAGGATAAAGAGCATAAATATAGTGGTCATCGGAACCAAAATAAATAGTACCTTCATCATCGATAGCTGGTGATTCATCTATAAAGCCATCTGTTTTAAACTCCCATCTCAATGTACCATTGGGATATAGCGCATACATATTTTTAGTATAGCATCCAAAGTAAATGGTTCCATCTTTGCCAATTACAGGTGAAGACATTATATGATTTCCTAGATGATATTTCCATTTTAAAGTACCATTTGGGTACAATGCATATAGAAAGTTTGGCTCACCATAGGCTACGCCAAAATATATTGTACCATTTTCATCAATCACTGCAGCAGACTCAACCCATCCATATTTAAATACATATGTCCATTTTTTACTCCCATTTGGATTGATAGCATAAAAATAATAATTCCCCCCAATGTAAATTGTTCCGTTCTTATCAATTACTGGAGAAGAAAATACTGAGCCGTCCATCTTGAACTTCCATTTCAACACACCAAGATTACCAGTGACACCAAAAGGACTAAGGCCAGTATGCTTTGTATCATGCTGAAACATAGGCCAAGCAGAATCCATCGGAGGACCATTAACTGGTTGAATTACATCCTCATGTTTATTTACTTTTTCTGAGTCAACAATTATAAATTTATTAGTTTTACTATTATTATATCCTAAAACCATTGGGACAACTAGTGATAAAATAAGTAAAACAATTATTCCAATTTTTAAAAATATTTTAAAGGAATAATAATTCTTCATTTTTAACTCCTCCCAAAATATATAAATATGTTAACTATTATATATTTTTTTAGTTCTTATTTGATAATTTTCATTATAAAAATTAATTTTATGTAATTCTAGACTGATTTTTAATTCCTATTGATTTCTAAATCAATCGATTATTTTATTTTTTCCGTTAAGAATCCTACAAAAGTAAACAAATTATGAATTTTTATAATTTTGTAGGAAAAACTAGTAATATCATTTTAAATTGTAATAAGACATAGTAAAAGTATCTTCGATAGCTGCCATATTCTGGCATGAGGTGGGGTATATGATAGATGAGGAAGAATCGTATAGTATTATGGATATTAAGGAAGCTGATCCTCTACTTGAGAAACATAGAAAGGATGTAATTGAAAAATATATCGAGTATGAAATCGCTTTGATGCAGGATTTCAAAGAACAAGGCAAATCCCTTAATGATTATTTAGAACATATAAAAACAACTCTTTGGTATGTTAAAAATCAGAGAGCACAACAGATAAAAAAAGAACTAGAAGGTTAAATATTATTTTTTCTTTCCGCTGATAACCTCTTCAATGAATTCATATTTTACCAAGGCTTTACCCATTATTATTTTACCATCCTTAATCCTGAAAAAAACTACATCATTTGGTTTCAGATCAAGGAGTTTTAAAACTTCGGGAGGAAGTGTAACTCTGTTTCTATTATCTATCTGCCTTGGTTTACCTATCAGTTTTTCCATTTGTTTCCTGTAATATCATTTCTCATATTTAGCTTTATTGGGTTAATGGGAAAAGAGGAAGTATATATATCCTATAATGTGTTAGAAAAACGAAGATATTTTTAGGAAAATAGGAAAGTAGGAAAAACTTATATACCTATAATGCATTTGGTGGTTTGGAGGTATTTTGTGAGGAAAAAGATTTTTGAGAAGTTGAAAAAGAATTTTTTATGGAGGAAATGAATTATGAAAAAGAAAATATGTGTTTTATGTATGACGCTGGTAATGTTACTAAGTTCTATGATAGTTCCTCAAAACATAAAAGTAACAGCATCCGGAGATCAAGGTGACCCAGAATTAAGTCACCAATGGATATATAATAAAATTTATAACATGACTCAAATTTTATTTGAAAATGATGATTACTGGAAACAAAGCAGATATTTTGGAACAAAAGGGGAACACAAAGCAGCAGAACGAATAGAGAATTGGATGAATGAAACTGGTTTAGACAATGTAAAACAAGAAAAAATTGATGAAAATTGGAATGGTAAATATGAAAACCCCTTTTTAAGTAATTACATAGGACCACTTGACCGAGCAAGAGTTATGAAAGATTTCTACTTAAATATCACCGTCTACAATAAAACAGATAACTGGTCAATAAAAGACTACAAGAATTTATCTTGGACGCAATGTTTTCCATATTTTAGAATAACAAAAGAAAATAAAGAATTTAATATCTCAAAAGGAGAAAATATACGAATATGTAACAATTTTAATAAATCAAGAGATTGTCCGCAAATGGAGCTAGGTTACATGCATTATTCAGTGCCATACTATTCATTTGAAACTATATATGAATCTTTATTTACACATATACTAGGAGCATATAAGAATTACAAAGGATTTATAGGGATTGATAATAACACAGAGTCGTTTCTTAATGTCCCACCTGTTTATGATCATTGGACTTTTTTACGTTTTTTTTTAAAACAAAGTTTTTATGTAAATGCCTCCGTTGGAACATGGATAGAAAATAATCTCAAAAATGATAATCTAAGGGTAAATGCTAGCTACTATGTCTATTGGAAAAAAGAAAATGTGACAAGTTACAATGTTATAGGGCAAATCAATGGAACAGATACCAACAAAACAAGTATTATTTGCGCCCATTACGACTGCGTCTGGAACACGGGAGCGATTGATGAAGCAGCAGAAACAGCGCTTGTATTAGGTATAGCGAAATATATTAAGGATCATGAGCTTGAATCCAAGCTTAAACATACAGTAAAATTCATAGCTTTTGGAGCTGAGGAACCAGGTATAAGAGGAGCAAAAGATTACATAATGGAACATGTCAAAGGTGGAGAAAAAGAAACCATTATTTATGTAATCAACCCTGGTAATTTTGGTCACTATAATCGAACAGGTAAAAACTATTATAATGAGAATATTACGATGGATTTTGAACTAGCATCAGATCAGAGTTGGCTTTATGAACTCGCGAATAACATAACTGATGCCTTGGAGTTTACATTACGTACAAATCAAACAGGCCCTGGGTTTATAGCTGTAAAAACAACTGAGGATCTATATAGAGAGGATAGCCAGGTATTTGGGACGAAACGAGCTAACTGTGCTGAGGGTTGCATCCAGTTTTCTAGAGACCCATTTAAAAATTATCATCAAGATGGTGTAGATCACACCAATGGTGATACCATTGAAGGTTTAGACAATGGTACTTTTCAGCTTGAATCTGAGGTTGTAGCCTCTGTTGCATTGCATCTCCTACTGGACCCAGTTTTTTCATTTGATAATTGCAGTAATATGACCTTTGACATGGATACTGATGGCAATATTGATTCAGCATGCCTCACCTTCAATATAAGTAGTGATACCAATACCTCTCTTTTTGGATATGTAACAGCCTGTCTATATAACACAACAACAGGAAATCCTGTTTCTTATATGAATTATACTGGTTGGATACCATTTAATAAAATTAATACGACTAGTGGTTATCTAAATGTTACTCTTTTCCCGGATGTATCTGAGGATTATTATTCGGCAAGGCTTGTGATAAAGGATATCGAGAGCAACATAATTGATGTATGTAACCAAACTATTTATTTGGAACCATATGGTCAGCCTTTTGCGGATTTCAGCTGGGAGCTTATTCAAAATTATAAGAAAAGATATCAGTTTACTGATGAGTCACGTCCATCTCCTGGTGCAAGTATTACGAATTGGAGTTGGAATTTCGGTGATGAAAAGTATTCATATGAGGAAAATCCCATACATCAGTATTTTTTAAAGGGAGATTATAATGTTACTTTGACAGTTGAAGATAGCAATGGATTGAATGCTAGTATAACCCTTCCACTTATT
>Ga0272442_10010732_pt1 | contig 11254 bp, 7 predicted proteins | sample SSMForm2O_FD_200262 | JGI IMG/M metagenome (GOLD analysis project Ga0272442, IMG submission 200262) | Marine sediment archaeal communities from Little Sippewissett salt marsh, Falmouth, MA, United States - SSM-Form-2O | ecosystem: Environmental > Aquatic > Marine > Wetlands > Sediment ...
CCCTTGCTGGACCAAGCGCCGACGTTCTTTGGATCGAGTTCGATCGCCTTCTCGAAAGCTTCGAGGGCCTCGTCGTGACGCGTCAAGTTATTGAGGGCGAAGCCCTTGTTGGACCAAGCGCCGACGTTCTTTGGATCGAGTTCGATCGCCTTCTCGAAAGCTTCGAGGGCCTCGTCGTGACGCGTCAAGTTACCGAGGGCGACGCCCTTGCTGGACCAAGCGCCGACGTTCTTTGGATCGAGTTCGATCGTCTTCTCGCAAGCTTCGAGGGCCTCGTCGTAACGCTCCAAGTTATTGAGGGCGACGCCCTTGTTGGACCAAGCGCCGACGTTCTTTGGATCGAGTTCGATCGCCTTCTCGAAAGCTTCGAGGGCCTCGTCGAAACGCGTCAAGTTACCGAGGGCGATGCCCTTGTTGTACCAAATAATACTTTTCTTATGATTTATTTCTGATTTTTCCATATTATTCCTCCGTCTTTTCAAGATATTTAAGCGCTTTTTCAAAAAATTCTAGTGCTTTCTGATGTTCGTCCTGAATTCCATATAAGTAACCCAATCCAAACAGCACAGAATAATCCTTCGGATTAATCGAGATAGCTTTTAATAACAACTCCTCGCTTTTATCAGATTCGTTTAAATCAGCATATGCCATCCCAATGTTATAAAGCAATTTAATTAGTTTTTCGTAACTTTTTTCCGAGTCCGCCGCCTTGAGACATTCAGCCCTCGCCATCTCTAAGTAGTCCTTAGACCCAGCCAAACTGTACTTATGGTAAGCATCCAAGGCATCAGTAAAATGTTTAAAACCTTGCCAGGTCTTGGCTGAGATTTCGTCGTGTTGAAGATCGTATATGATGGCAAAAGCCAAATCTTTGGCGAGTCCAAGAATCTTTTCATCACCTTTACTACCACGACCTTTGATCTTACAGCTAGCTTCCCAGGCGCTGATTTCCTTATGCTCCAGACATGCTATCATGCTCACAACCGACCCGTATCTCTGGAGGCTCCCAGAGATAACTTGCCCGTCGTCACCTCTAGGCCAGAGCCTCTTTAGAATAGCCATCAATGGGCCAACGTGAATGGAGTTCATACCAAGACCCACAGGACCCATTTGGGTAACGGTGTAAGTCAAATTTTCGCTGGAGGGGGCTATAACTGGCAAGCTCAGACTTTCGGACTCGATCGGCGTTATCCCCTTGTATTCGACTTCAGGATCATGAATTCGGCTGATTCTCAACAGCTCAGCGGTTACAAGCTGCGAGATGGCCTTTCCGCTGTACTTGTCATCGCCTGCTGAAACCTCGAAGGGAAGGATCATTATACCCTCTTCGTCTTTACACAGCCAGCCGATGAACATAGCAAGAAAAGCCAGAATGAGAACTCCGCCGACGATTATCAGCAGAGAGATCATGATCTCTTTGGAGGCCGTAGCGAAATTCTTCAGCGTGTCTATGCTATCGACGCCAACCAAAAGTACCAGCAATAAGTACAGGAGAGTGCTTAACAGAATAATTGCAACGAATAGGTTAACTGCGGCTTCGGCAACGGAGATTATTATCTCCCTCGTATTATCATTCGCTTGCATCGCAGCCCGCCCAAGCGCCATAGCGCCGATCGGGGATAAGCGCTCAAACCTTATCTTTTTTTCCCAATATGTCAAAAGGAGACTAAAACACAAAGGCGCTTAAGTTCGTTTCGAAGAGGGTTCCAGCAAATCGCCAGAAATCCTTTCATCCCCTTTCAACGCCTCCCTCACCTTCGCCTCAAACTCCTCCACCCCCCCGGAGTTCTCGATCCGCAAATCCGCCGCCCGGATCGCCTCGCCCATCCCCCAGCCAAGCTCCCGAGCGTCCCGACTCGCCACGGCTGCTGCGAGGTCGGACTCGTTGGCGTCGTCGGACCTGCCCCTGGACCGAATCCGCGCCAGCCGGACCTCGTCGGGGACGTACACCTCGATGAGCTGAAATCCGTTCGAGCTTTTCCTGAATAGGTCCACCTCGGATTTGCTCCTGATCCCCTCGACGACGACCACGGGCGCCTCCGTTTCGCGGATCTTTGCCAGGCACCGGGCGGCGATGGCGTCGGGGCCCTCTTTCTCTCGGAGGTCGTTTCCTACGGCCCCGAGGTTCTTATCGGTGGGGTCAAGCCCCCGCCGCGCCGCCTCCTCCCGGATGACGTCGCCCATGACGACGACGGGTATGTTCATCTCTCTAGCGACGTCTGCCGCCACCGACTTCCCGGAGCCGGGCATCCCCACAAAGCCCACGATCTTCAATCCTCGTCCCTTCCTCTGCTCTTCTTTTCGCATCGTCGACTTTAATCTTCGTCGAAATCCCCGTCGTCTCCTTTCGCCCGATATTCGGCCTCAATCCCGATCAGCTTCTTCACCGCCTCGGCAAGGTCCCTCAAATCTTTTGCCGGGACGGGGTCGAAGGTCTCCTCGCCCTCCCGTGGCCTTCCCTGCTGGATGGTGAGGTTGGTGATGCCCAGGGTTCGGAGAAGCTCCCCGATCGTCCCCACCTCCTCGCGCGACGGCATCTCCGGAAAGACCGTCGTCCTCACCTCCAGGGGAATATCGAGCCGGGTGCAGGTCTCCAGGCACTCTCTCACCTTCGGCGCGACACCCGGCCGGCCCGTGGCCCTGGCGTACTCGGGGTCGGTGAGGGGGGCCTTCACGTCCAGAAATACGTGGTCGACTTGGCCGGATTCAAGGAGGTCTTTCAGGACCTGGGGGTAGAAGCCGCAGGTCTCTATCCCCACCTTCAGCCTCAGCTCCTTTGCGAGCCGGGCTATGTTTTGCGCCGCCCGGGGCTGGGCCAGGGGCTCGCCTCCCGAGAGGACCACGGCGCTGACGAAGGGCGAGGCCGACCTGATCTTCTCCTCGACGACGGCCAGGTCCTCGAAGCTCTCCCCCGACCGGAGGTGCCAGTTCTGGCAGTGAGGGCACTTCAGGGGGCAGCCCCTCAGAAATACGACCGTGGCGGCAACGCCGGTCCAGTCCACTGTGGAGAGGGGCACGATCCCCCCCAGGTTCACCCGGCGGCTCTGCTGTCCAGGGCTTCCTTCTCTTTCTTTTTCTCCACCCTTTTCCTCTCCTCCAACATCCTTCATATCCGGCATTCCTCCTTTCTTGAGTTAAGTCTTGATCAAGCCCTCTCCTTGAGCTGGGCCATCACCTTTCCAGCGATCTTGGGGCCGACGACCTCGGCGATCTCGGCCGCCTTCGCCTCCCTCAGCTTGTCGATGCTGGTGTACCCGGCCCGGTGGAGCTTTCTCGCCCTCACCCTCCCCACGCCCTTCAGGTCCAGGAGGCTGAGGAGGTCTGGCCCTGCACCGTAGTGGATCCTCTTTTCGAGCTGGTAGATCCGGAAGGTGGCCCCCAGATCCAGGTGCTCGGAGAGGCGTCCCGCCGAGTGCATCAGCCACTCGGCCGTCTCCGCCACACGCCTGATGTCTCCGGGCCCGACTCTGAACCGATCGGCGATCCTCTCCTCCTCAGACTCTGAGATCCACTCCAGGAGGAGGGCCGCGGTCTTCGCCTCCCTCATCATCCAGTCGTAGTTATCCTCATTGCAGAATTCGCTGTAGTGCTGGTCGATGAACTCCTCCACCCAGCTGTCCGAGGTCTGGAGGTAGAGGTTGTCCATGTCCGGGGTCATGGTGATCAGGTGAAGGAGGGTCAGGTCGGTGACCTTGGCCGTCTCCTTCGACCGGAGGTTGTCGACGACGATCCGTGCGGTGAGGGGGTCGATGTAGAGGCGGGAGACGAGCTCCCCCAAAGGCGTCGGTTTGAGGTCCGGCTCGATCATTTTGCTTTCGATCAGAAAGTCGAGGACCTTCTCGATGGTGGCGTCCAGGTGCCAGGCGTCCTGCTGGTGGGCGTAAAAGGTGGAGTCCACAAACTTCTTCAGCTCCTCGGCGTCCTTGGCGAAGCCGGTGGCCATCGTGGAGAGGAGGTGGGTCCGCAGGGCCGGCTCCATGGCGAGCTTGGAGAAGATCTCCTCGGGCTCGCCGTGGACGTAATGGTCCAGAAGGTCCCTCGTCTCGGAATCGTTCTTCGCCATCAGAAACGACTCGCCCCGTGGGTCTAAACCGGGCCTTCCGGCCCTTCCCGCCATCTGCCGGTACTCCATCACCGGTATTGCCACCATCCCCCTCGCCCCCTCGTACCGCTTGTAGCTTCTTATCAGAACCCTCCTTGCAGGAAGGTTCAGCCCAGCGGCCAGGGTGGGGGTGGAGGCTATCACCTTGATCTCGCCGGACCGAAAACCCCTCTCCACGATGGCCCTCTGCTCGGAGAGGAGGCCGGCATGGTGAAAGGCGACGCCGCTTTTGACGCACTCGGCGAGCTTCTTTCCCGTCTCGCTCTCCCCGGTCGCCAGAACCTTATCGGAGAGGCGCGAGCTTTCCGGGCCCCGACCTTGCTCCTGGCCCTGATCACGATTCGATTTCTCCGTCCTTTTTGATACCACCCGCGCCAGCTTTGAGGCCGTCGCCTCGGCGTTGCGCCTGCTGCTCTCAAAGATCAGGATCTGACCACCCTGGTCCATGGTATCCTTGACCAGGTCGACGAGGTCGTCCCGGCTGGAGGAGATGGGGACCGTCTCCCCCGGGAAATTGAGGATGCCGTCGCAGATCACCCCCTCCTTCAGCTCCACCGGCCTCCACCGGCTCTCGACCAGGTCTGCCCCAAGCCACGACGCCACCTCCCGGGCGTTGGCCACCGTCGCGGAGAGGCCGAGAACCTGCATATTCGGGTTGATCCTCATCAGCTTTGTAATCGTCATCTCCAGGGTCGGCCCCCGGTTCGTAGAGTCGAGGAGATGAATCTCGTCGACGACCAGAACCGATAGGTCCCGGATCCATCGGGCCCCGTTCCTGATGAGGGAGTCGGCCTTCTCCGAGGTGGCAACTACGATCTGGTTTCTCCCCAGGTACTCGTCTTTCCTCTCCATATCGCCGCTGGAAAGGCCCACCTTCACGCCCAGATCAGAAAATCGGGAGAAGGCAGCCTGCTTCTCTGAGGCGAGAGCCCTCAGGGGCACAATGTAAAGGGACCTTCCTCCTGCGAGAGCAGCCTTGAGCATGGCCAGCTCCGCCAGCATCGTCTTTCCGGCGGCCGTCGGCACCGAGACGAGCAAGTTCTTCCCTTCCAGAAGTCCCCTCTCCACCGCCTCGGCCTGGGGCGGGTAGAGCTCTCTTATCCCCTCTTTCTGATAAAGTTCCACGGCCTCTCGGGGTAGCCAGATGGTCAGGTCTTCGATATCAAGCATCGCTTCCTCTACTCTTATATACAACGTGACATTTACTATCTCGCAGAGCCGCGCCGCCCCGCGATCCTGGTCAGATTCCGGCGGGGGCGACGCCTTGGATGTATACTGCTGATGGAGATAATATTCCATGTACTCTGATCGGATAAAATCCCTCCCACCATACCCTTTCGCAGCAATTGACAGGGCAAAGCTTGCGGCCCAGAAGAAAGGGGTGGACGTCGTCGACCTCGGGGTCGGCGATCCTGACCTGTCCACACCCCAAATAATTATCGACGCCCTCTGCGAGGCGGCAAAGAACCCCGAAAACCACCAGTACCCCTCCTACGAGGGTAAGATCGAGTTCCGGACGGCTGTAGCCGAATGGTACAAGGAGACCTTCGGCGTCGACCTGGACCCCGAGTCCGAGGTCCTGGCCCTGATCGGATCAAAGGAGGGGATCGCCCACGCGCCCCTGGCCTTTTTGAACCCCGGAAACCTGGCCCTCATCCCCGACCCCGCCTACCCCGTCTACAAGACCTCCGTCGAGTTTGCGGGAGGCGTCCCCGTCATCATGCCCCTCAAAAGGGAGCGGGGATTCCTTCCAGACCTGGACACGGTAACCTCCGACCAGGCCCGAAAGTCGAGGCTGATCTTTCTCAACTACCCCAACAACCCCACTGGGGCCTGCGCCGACCTCAAATTCTTCAAAAAACTGGTGGATTTCGCGATGGACAACAACCTGATCATCCTTCACGACAACCCCTACTCCGAGGTCTACTTCGGCGAGAATAGGCCCCCCTCGATTTTGGAGGTGGAGGGGGCACGGGACGTGGCCGTCGAGTTTCATTCCCTTTCCAAGACCTGCAACATGACCGGCTGGAGGGTGGGCTTCGTCGTAGGAAACTGCGAGATAATCAAGGGCATCGGAGACGTCAAGAGCAACATCGACTCCGGAAACTTCGGTGCCGTCCAGGACGCAGGGATAGTCGCCCTCAAAAACTCCCGCCAGATCGCCGCCGAGATGAGGGAGACCTACAAGGGGAGGATCGAACTGCTTTACGCGGGCCTCAAGAAGATCGGCCTGGATGTAGAGAAGCCCGAGGCGACCTTCTACCTCTGGGCCTGGACCGGCGGCAAGTCCAAGGAGTACACGAGGAAGCTGATCGACAAGCTCGGGATCGTGGCGACGCCTGGGGTCGGTTTTGGCGACTATGGTGAGGGTTACGTAAGGTTCTCGGTCACCCAGCCGACCGAGAGGATCACCGAGGCGGTGAACCGGATGGAGAAGATGGTGGCAGAGGAGAAGGCCCTCTGACCAGGTGGAGGAGATGGATTTGCTCGAAGATTACAGGGCTTCTGAGATCGAATCGAAGTGGCAGAAAAAGTGGTCGGAGGAGGGGGTCTTCCACGCGGAGCCGGCCCTCAGGAAAAAGTTCTTCATAACCATACCCTACCCTTACCTCAACGGAAACCTCCATGCAGGCCACACTCGAACCTTCACCATCGGCGACGTGGTAGCGCGGTATCGGAGGATGAGAGAGGAGAACGTCCTTTTCCCCATGGGCTTTCACGTCACCGGAACGCCGATCGTCGGCCTCTCCGAGCTGGTTAAAAATAGGGACCCCGAGATCGAGAAAGTCTACACCGAGCACCACGACATACCCCTGGACGTATTCGCCACCCTCACCACCCCCCAGGCGATCGTCGATTACTTCAGGAGAGAATCAAAAATAGCGATGCAGTCGATCGGCTACTCCATCGACTGGAGGCGAGAGTTCACCACCACCGACCCCGCCTACAAGAAGTTCATTGAGTGGCAGTACCACATCCTCCGAGGTCTGGGCTACGTCTCCAAGGGAAGCCATCCCGTGAGGTGGTGCCCCAACGATCTGAATCCTGTGGAAGACCACGACATCCTCAAGGGCGAGGAGGCGACGATCATAGACTTCGCCCTGATCAAGTTCAGGTTCGGCGATCAGATCCTCCCCTGCGCCACCTTGCGGCCCGAGACGGTCTTCGGGGTCACCAACCTCTGGGTCAACCCCGAAGTCGTCCATGCCGTAGCAAAGGTGAACGACGAGACCTGGATCGTCAGCCAGGAGGCCTACGAGAAGCTGACCTTCACCGATAGGTCGGTAGAGAGGATCGGGGAGATGAGGGGAAGAGACCTCATCGGCAAAAAAGTCACCAACCCCCTCACCGGAGCCGAGGTCCTGATCCTCCCGGCGTCCTTCGTCGATCCCGACAACGGGAGCGGGATCGTCATGTCCGTTCCCGCCCACGCCCCCTACGACTACCTGGCCTTGAAGGACCTCTACGACCAGGACCTCAGCGGCTACGGGATCACTGAAGACCCCCGAAATATCCAGTTCATCTCCCTCATCGAGGTTCCTGATTACGGCGAGTTTCCGGCGGTGGAGGCCACAGAAGAGCTGGGAGTCGTCGACCAGAACGATCCTCGGGCCGAAGAGGCTACAAAGCTCGTCTACCGGCGAGAGTTTCACAACGGCGTCCTCAAGGAGAGGACCGGAAAGTACGCCGGAGTTGCCGTCTCCAAGATCAAGGACATTCTCCTCGCGGACCTGATCGAGGAGAACGTCGCAGAGATCTTCTACGAGTTCAGCGAGACCCCCGTCATCTGTCGGTGCGGGACCCGATGCGTAGTCAAGTTGGTCAAAGACCAGTGGTTTTTGAACTACTCCGACCCCGAGTGGAAGGGGCAGGTCCTCGAATGCCTCGCGAGCATGAGGCTCATCCCCGAGGAGATCAGGACCGAGTTTGAGAACAAGGTCGACTGGCTGAAGGACAAGGCCTGCGCCCGGAGGAAGGGGCTGGGCACAAACCTTCCCTGGGACAAGGAGTGGCTGATCGAATCCCTCGGCGACTCCACCATCTACATGTCCTACTACATCCTGGCAAAGTACGTCAACGCCGGGATGAAGATCGACAGCCTCGTTCCCCAGTTCTTCGACTACATCTTCCTAGGCAAGGGAGAACCAGCCAACGTCGCCGACCTCACCGGGATACCTGTGGAGACGGTCGAGAGGATCAGAAAGGATTTCCAGTACTGGTACCCGGTGGACCTCCGGTCTTCGGGCAAGGACCTGGTGGCAAACCACCTCCTCTTCTTCCTCTACCACCACGTGGCCATCTACCCACAGTCCCTCTGGCCGAAGGCGATGGCAGTCAACGGCTTCGTCTCCCTGGAAGGAAAGAAGATGTCCAAGTCCAAGGGGCCGCTCCTCACCCTCCGGCGGGCTGTAGACGCCAACGGGGCGGACGTGACCAGGCTCTACATCCTCTCCAACGCCGAGCACACCCAGGATGCCGACTGGAGAAACGAGGGGGTGGAGTCGACCAGGCAGCAGGTATTGCGGTTCTATAACCTGGCCAGGGAGATCATCGCCGACAAAGAGATCGAAGAATCTGCAGAGCCCGAGCTGATCGACCGCTGGATGGAGAGCCAGCTGGCGAGGAGGATCATGGAGACGACGGAGGCTCTGGAGGCGGTCCAGACCCGTAGGGCGGTCCAGAGCGCCTTCTACCACGTGATAAACGACCTCCGCTGGTACCAGAGGCGGGGCGGCAAAAACCGACTCCGATCGGTCCTGGACGTCTGGGTGAGGCTGATGGCTCCCTTCACGCCCCACGTCTGCGAGGAAATCTGGGAGGAGATGGAAGGCGCTGGGGCGAAAGCCTTCGGGAAGGACGCCTACATCTCCCGGGCCCGGTGGCCCGAGGCCGACCCTGAAAAAATCGATCCCGAAGCGGAGATGGCCGAGGACCTCCTGGAGAGGACCCTCTCCGACGTAGAAGAGATCATCAGGGTCACAAGTAAACAGCCCAAGAAGATCACCCTCTTCGCCACCCCGACCTGGAAGAGGGCTATGCTGAAGGCGGCCCTAGACCTGAAGGAGGCGAAAAGCCTCGACGTCGGCTCGATCATGAAGAAGGCGATGGCCCTTCCTGAGGTCGCCGCCCACAAGAAGGAGGCGCCCAAGTACGGCCAGAGGCTGATGAAGGGGGCTCACGCCCTCAACTCCGACCCCCTCAAAATCGACGAATTTGAGACCCTCTTCCGGGAGAAGAGGTACCTGGAGAAGACCTTCGGCTGCCCGGTTGAGGTATACTCGGCCGACGAGCCCGGCGAGGACCCCATGGGCAAGAGCAGGAATGCGGAGCCGGGCCGGCCAGCGATCTTCATCGAGTGATATCCGAGGAAAGGCTCCGGGCCGGGGGGGTCTCGGGGCCACAGTTCATTTTTATAGAAAATATTGAGGAGACTCAAAGCCGTATGATTCACGCCACCCTCGACGACTGGATCCGAGACGAGTCGATTCCGTTCTCCCTCGATTCGCCCGAGACCCTCAACAAAGCCATCGACAAGCTCATCGCATCCCTCGACCCCTCGGTGGAACTCCTCGGCTTTGGAGAGGCGCTCCATGGTGGCGAGGAGATACTCCACCTGCGAAACCGGATTTTCCAGCGGCTGGCCGAGGAGCACGGCTACAGCGCCATCGCCATCGAGAGCAGCTTCCCGCGGGGAAGGGCTGTGAACGAGTACGTCAGCTGCGGTGGTTCCGAACCGTACGACGCCGTCCGGGAGACAGGCTTCAGCCACAGCTTCGGCCGGCTGGAGGCGAACCGAGAGCTGGTGGAGTGGATGAGGGCGTACAACTCCGACCCCTCCCGTGAAGTCAAGCTCCGTTTCTACGGCTTCGACAGCCCCACGGAGATGACCTTCAGCGACAGTCCGAGCCACGTCCTCCATTTAGTCCTCGACTACCTTGAATCGATCGACGTCCCCAGCGGCCGGGCGCGTCGCAAGCGGATCGACCTGCTCCTGGGCGAAGACTCCGGCTGGGAGAATCCGGCCGCCATGATTGACCCGTCCCAGTCGGTGGGCCTCTCGCCGGAGGCTACGGCGCTCCGGATCGAGACGGAGGATCTCATCTCGGAGCTTTTGGTCCGCCGTCCGGAGCTCGTCGCCAGGGGCGGCGTGAGCCGCTACCAGGAAGCCGTCCATTATGCGAGGGTCGCCCGGCAGCTTCTGAACTATCATGCCATCCTCGCCCGGGATTCGCCCGACAGGATCGTCCTGGCCCTCGGCCTTCGGGATGCGATGATGGCGGAAAATCTCGAATACATCGTCTCCCGTGAACGCGGACGAGGAAAGGTGCTGATCTATGCCCACAACAGCCACCTCCGGCGCAGCAAGGCCGAGTGGCAACTCGGCCCCCACCACCTCCAATGGTGGCCGGCGGGCGCTCACCTCTCCGAGATCTTCGGCCTCCTTTATGCGGTCATAGGAACGGCCGTCGGCGTCTCCGAGGCCAACGGCATCGGGGAGCCCGAGACCGGAACCCTGGAGGCGCGCCTTGCGGCCGGCCCGGATCGGGGCTCTTCATCCCGACCCACCGGGGCCGAGGGCTTCCTGACTCCGAGATCGAATCACTCCCGATCCGGTCGGGGAGCGCGAAGAACCCGACCTACTTCCCGCTGACCTCTCAGAGCCTCAACGATTTCGACGCGCTGGCTCTCCTGGCCGGGGTGGGATACAGCCGTGGTGGGCCGGAGCTGCCGTAACGGGATGAGAGGGGCGAGCGGGGTCGCCTTTAGAGATGCAGGATCGGGTGACCGATTGATGAGAAATCAACCGAGGAGGAACTTGTACAGAAGGAACACGGGAACAAGCCAATCCCCTATCTTCTTCGTTGAGTGAAGGCTCAGACCACGTAGGAACGGCCAGATGCTGTTTTTTATAATCACTCCCACCTCTTGTCGATGAGATCTTTAAATATTAGGTGATATAAATACACTAATCAATGAAATGGACGCAAGTAAAAACGTATGGTTTAGGCTTTTTCGTTGTTACGTTTTTACTTATGAGGACTTCGATTATCCTGCAATTGGCATTCTGTGAAGGACTTTACCTCAACATTTTCGATCTGAACGTTCCCTATGTCGTTTTTCCCTCCAAATTACGACCAATTTTTGCAGTTC
>Ga0272442_10010734_pt1 | contig 11254 bp, 8 predicted proteins | sample SSMForm2O_FD_200262 | JGI IMG/M metagenome (GOLD analysis project Ga0272442, IMG submission 200262) | Marine sediment archaeal communities from Little Sippewissett salt marsh, Falmouth, MA, United States - SSM-Form-2O | ecosystem: Environmental > Aquatic > Marine > Wetlands > Sediment ...
CAGGATCTTTGCCTCCGAAGATCGAGCTTTACGATGCAGGGGGACGCACTCTGGAAGAAATCACTGTGTGCGATCGGGATCTGCCGTTTGTGTTGGAATCCGAATCGGGATCGGATCTGGATTATATCCGGCTACTGCTCGAAAACCGTGGAGGAAATCCTCATGCCGGGCGGGAGATCGAACGTCGCATGCGCGAACATTTAGAGGACCAGGAGCGGTCTCACGCTCGTCTCCCCAAGGTTAGCGGAGAATTTGTCATTCCATGCACCAGCCTTCAAAACCTTCCGGTCGAATTCATCAGCCATAAAGGAGCTAACCTGTTGCGTCTGGCATCGTTGAACTACCCCGTTCCCGATTTTGCCATACTGACATCCAGGGTGTATCAGCGTGATGAGCGGGGCCGCCGCCATGAAATAGAAAAAGCAATCGATTTTCTGGAACGGCTGACCGGTCAGGCCGCGGGTGCCGTGGAAGATCCGTTGATTTTCGCAGTCCGGTGCGCGATGCCGGATTATATGCCCGGCTTCATGCCGACTTATCTGAATGTCGGTGTTACCGAAAATTCATTCTCCGGGTTGGCGGAGATGTATGGATCCGATGTTGCCTATCGTCTGTTTTGGAACAACCTGAAAAACCTGCTGAATATCATGGATAGTAAATACACCCGCTCTTCGATCGAGTATCCGGCCGCAGGTCATCCCCACCTGCGTTCCCAAGTGCATGAAGCTTGTGAGCGGATTCGTGAGATCGATCCTCTGCTGGTTGAGGATCCCCTTGCCCAGACGGAATTTTTCATCCGGGAAGCCTATCGCTTCTTCGAGGATAATCTCGATCTGACGCTGACGTTTTCCAAAGGGGAAAAAAGGTTCCCATCCGTGATCCTGCAGAAGATGGTCTGCACCGTGCGTCATCGCAATAGCCGGGCGGGGATTTTGCACAGCCGTCATCCACGTTTTGGCCTAGGCCATCAGATCGAAAGTGCCAAAAACATCTTCGGTGAAGAAATCATGGCCGGCTCGGTGGTAGCGGTCCATAAGGATTTCTGTGAACGCGAAGAGATCAAAGAAAAATATCCAGCCGTCCATCATTTTCTGCCTTCACTGCTGCGCTTGGAGCGCGAATTCCAGACGCCGGTGACGATAGAATTCGCCTCGGATATAACCCGGCACCATGCATTTTTTGCTCTTCTGCAGCTGAACGCGACGGCCATGACCGGCCGCGCATCCATCATTTCCGTCATGAATATGTTTCAATCGAAGGTGATCGAACAAGATCGGGTTCCGGACCTCATCCGGCCTTATCATATAAAACAGATCGAATCCGATGCCATTGATCCTAAATCATTCAGCAATCTTAATCTATTCTGCCGCGGGGCTTCCATCCTGCCCCGGACGGCCGTATCCGCCCAGATCTATTTTTCCGCCGAGGCGGCGCTGCGCAACAAGAAAGCCGGTCGGAAAATCTGTTTCTGCAAACGGGTGTTTGATCCTGGAGATACGGTGGTGATGAGCGAAGTGGACGCTATTCTGAGCCTGACGTCCGCGGCTATCCATGTCGTGACCATCTGTCAAAGCTACGGACTTCCGGGCTTGTTGAACCTCGAGAGCGAGGGCGTGGAACTGACTTTTGATAAGCGGCTGATCAATACCAACGGCCTGGTGATCCGGGAGGGGGACTGGATCACGTTGTCCAGTAGGAACCGCTGTTTGTTCCTGGGCTGCGCTCAGTATCGCCCCGCCCGGCTCCTCCGCTATATTAACGCCGAAAAAGTTCATTTGCTGCCTGAAGAAGAGGAAGCTTTTGCGGCCATGGCGCGGGCGTATCGGGGATACAATGAGCTGTTGACCAATTTCAAATTGGATCAGATCGCCAGCTTAAAAGAGATCATCCGGCTGGTGATCCTGGATTTCCGGGGGGAAAGCCGTCGGGCGGGAGATTTGGTGAACCAATGGTTCGACCACAACCACGATCTTTATGTGGAAGAAGTATTCAAAAGCGATATGGGTGATCACTTGAAGCAGCACACCGTATTCAAGCTCTTAACCCTGGAGAGAAAGGTCGCCTTTTTTAAAAAGGCTCTCAAAAAGTGTCATCGTGAAAAGAAATCCGGATACAAAGCAGGAGCTTTCATGCTGGGTCGCTTCATCGGATTGATGCAGCCGGTTAAATTTTGGAGGTCTTTCTCTCCCTGTGAAGTGAGTATTCTCATCAATGAATGGATTCTGTTTGAAAAGTATATGCAGATTCTGCATGTCGTTGGTGAGCGTAAGATCACCCGGGCCAAGCAGAAGATTCTGGAAGACGGTCTGGATGTCCTCAAATTGGATAATTCCAAGGTTAAGATATTCATGACCCTGAAACTAAGCGGTATGGATATCGAGGCTGCAAAAAAAGCCATGCCGCGGTGGTGCGATCCCCAAATCCGCAAGGTGATCGAACTGCTGCAGCAGCCTTTCTCCGTATTCTACGAACGGTCCCAACCGTGGTCGATAGCGGAGCTGGAAAAGATCTGTCGAAAAGAGAATATCCCGGTTCCGGATCTCAATTCCCGCTGATTCCGATAAGTGGTTCTGATGACGTCCCCGAAGGGGAGGAGGAGCCTGGGAAGGGACAGTGGGAATTGTGGTTCACAGACTCCTGCCTCGGGAAGAATCGGTACGCTCGACGTTGCCGTTGCTAACCACGACTTTCCCATGTTTGATAACGGTTGTTATCGGATTAATACCGAAATGATAGACGAGATAAGGGTAATTTAGACAATTGCAGAGGATAAGATCCATGTTCTTGCCCAATTCAAGGCTGCCGACTGTCCGGTGGCGATCGAGGGCATAAGCGGCGTTGGCCGTCGCGGCGTTAACGGCTTCCTCGATACTCATCTTCAGCGTAAATACCGCTAGCTGCATAACAAAAAACATGGATTCAGTCATGGAGCTACCGGGATTGAAATCCGTTGCCAGCGCCACAATCGCGCCGGCTTCAATCAATTTGCGGGCCGGCGCCTTCCGCTCCTGCATGAGGAAAAATGAAACTCCCGGGAGCAGAGTGGCCGTGGTACCGCTCGCCGCCAAGGCGGCGATGCCTTCATCGGTGATGGCAATCAGGTGGTCGGCCGACACGGCCCCTTCTTCCGCGGCTAATTGGGCGCCTCCAAGGGGGGCGAATTCATCGGCATGCATCTTGATCTTGAATCCGGCCTGCTTGGCCGCCTGGATCAGGTTCCGGGATTCCTCGATGGAAAAAACGCCCTCTTCGCAGAAAACATCGAAAAATTCCGCCAGGCTGCGGTTTTTTACCTCGGGAAGGATGTCATGAGTGAGGAGCTTGATGTATTCATCCTTCCTGGTCTTGTATTCCGGCGGGACTTCATGGGCGCCCATGAAAGTAGATACGATGTCGCACGGATGCTGTTGGTTCAGCATCTTCAAGGCTTCCAGCTGCTTGAGTTCGTCATCGAGGTTTAATCCATAGCCGCTTTTGGCTTCCACCGTCGTGGTGCCGTGCTTGAGCATGCTGTCAAGCCGGGAGAGGCCCAGTGAGATGAGAGTTTGGAGGGAGGCTTGGCGGGTCGATTTTACGGAGGTCTGAATGCCTAATCCCATCTCAGTGAGTTCTTGATAAGAGTATCCTTTAAGGCGGAGGACAAACTCTTTCTCCCGGCTGCCAGCAAAGGGAAGGTGGGTATGGGAATCCACAAATCCGGGAAGGGCTGTTTGGCCGGTCCCGTCAAGGTGGAAGCCATCTGCGGTTAAACGAAAAGCATCATAAAATTCGGTTTCGCTTCCGACGTGGACGATCTTGCCCTGGTAGGAAGCGATACTGCCGTTTTCTATCAGTCCGACATCCTGGAGCGCTGAGCCGGTTTTGGGGATGGGGCCGTGACACGTGAGCAGGTGGCTGCAGTTGGTGATAAGGAGGTCGGCTTTATTCATAAGAAAAGCTCCTAAGCTCGAGAGTTCTTCTTTCGGATGAAAGAAGGGGTTTCATACGGTTCCCATTGTCGTTCCCAGGTCGGTTTTTCCCAAAGGGCTTCACTTCCCTGAGGCTCGAAAAGAAAGGGGGGTGTTTCTTGAGGGACACGGAAGGGAGGGGGTGTATGGACCTTACGAGGAGAGAAAACCGTGGGCGTGACGCTTTCGCTTTCGTGGACCACATCGAATCCGGTGGCGATAACCGTAACTTTCACCATCTCCTTCAAGCTTTCGTCTATGACGGTGCCGAATATGATGTTGGCTTCAGGGTGTGCCATGCTGTGGATGAGTTCGGAGGATTTGGATACCTCGTGGAGGGTGACGTCCTTACCGCCGGTGATGTTGATCAGAACGCCGTGGGCTCCGTCGATAGCGGTATCCACCAACAGCGGACTCGAAATAGCCTTGGTGGCGGCATCGACGGCACGGTTCTCTCCGGAAGCGATCCCGGTTCCCATGAAAGCCATGCCCATCCCTTTCATGATGGATTTCACGTCGGCGAAATCGAGGTTGATCAGGCCGGGTCGGGTGATAAGATCGGATATCCCCTGGACGGCTTGGCGCAGGATGTCGTCCGCCATCTTGAATGCATCCTGAATCGAGGTGTCGAGATTAACTGTCTGCAGCAGCCTCTCGTTCGGGATGGCGATTACCGTATCCACCGCGGTTTTGAGCTCCGCCAATCCTTCGGCGGCCTGTTTGGAGCGGATATTTCCCTCGAAATCGAATGGTAGGGTGACAATGGCGATCGCCAGAATATCCATTTCCGAAGCCAGGTTCGCCAAGATGGGCGTGGCTCCGGTTCCGGTGCCGCCGCCCAGGCCCGTTGTCAGAAAAACCATATCGGCGCCTTGGAGCAGCCCGATGAGTTTTTCGGTGTCTTCCATGGCGGCGTCTTTGCCGATCTCGGGTTTGCCCCCTGAGCCCAATCCTTTGGTCAGTTGATCGCCGATCTGCAGTTTAGTGCCGGCCTGGTTGTTATTCAGGGCCTGCACATCGGTATTGATGGCGATGAATTCAACGCCTTCGATCCGGGCCTCGATCATTCGGTTGACGGCGTTGCCGCCGCCCCCGCCGATCCCGATGACCTTGATCTTAGCGCCATAACTCTCTTCGACAAGATGAAATTTTAGTTTGCTTTTGAGCTCCTCACTCATGTTTTACCTCCTAAGCTTCCTTGAGCCACTCACGAAAACGGCCCCAGAAGCCCTTTTTTCTATCTTTTGACATGCCTTTTTCTTTCCATTGGCCGTATCCGTACAGGAGAAGGCCAACCGAGGTCGCATAATCCGGGGTGTTGACACGATCGACAAGCCCGCCGATACCGTTTGGATCACCTCGTCGTACCGGTAGTTCGAATACATTCTCGGCAACCTCTTCCAGACCTTCCAGAAGAGCCGTGCCTCCAGTGAGAACGATGCCGGAATTCAGCGATTTCTCATAGCCCATGCGTTTGATATCGTTGTCGACCAGGCGAAAAATCTCTTCCGCCCTCGGTTGAATGATATCGGCCAGTAGTTGGCGGGACAGCACCCGTGGTTTTTTCCCTCTGCCCACGGCCGGAACTTCGATGGTTTCCTGCTCATCATCCAATGGGCTTGAAACGCAGCCGAATTTCTTTTTGATCCTTTCCGCTTCCGGGATGGGTGTGCGCAGACCGACGGCGATGTCGTTGGTGAAGTTGTCACCGCCGATAGGGATGATGGATGTATACCAGAGACTTCCGCGTTCGAAGATTGCCACTTCCGTGGTGCCGCCGCCGACATCGACCAGCCCGACGCCTAACTCCATCTCATCGGGGGTCAGTATCGAATAACTGGTGGCGATCTGGTTAAGGATGATCTGCTCGACCTCGATGCCGGCGCGGGCGATGCAGGTTTTCAGATTCTGAATGGAAGTGTTTGCTCCGGTAACGATATGGACGTTGACCTCAAGCTTGATTCCATTCATACCGAGTGGATTTTTGATTCCATCTTGCTCATCCACGACGAATTCCTGAGGGATGATGTGGATGATTTCCCGATCGGGAGGAATGGAAACGGCTTTAGACTGATCAATGACGCGCTTGATATCCTCGCGGCAGATTTCTTTGTTCTTGCCGGAAACCGCGATGACGCCGCGGCTGTTGAAACTCTTGATATGTGCTCCGGATATACCGACAAAAGCGGAATCGATTTCTACGCCGGCCATCAGCTCCGCTTCTTCCTGAGCTTTTTTAATAGCATCGACGGTAGCGTCCAGATTGACGACAACGCCTTTCCGCAACCCCCGTGATTCAGCCGCCCCGATTCCGATGATCTCTATTTTTTTATCTTCAGCGATTTCACCGATAATGGCGGATATTTTTTTAGTGCCGATATCCAGTCCTACGATGTATCCATTTTTTGCCATCAGTGGGCCTCCTTTTTAGGGCTGATGAGAATGTCATCCGCTTGATGGGATCGGGGTTTGATAATAAATCGGTCGGAAAAACGGAGATCGGCGTATTCGAGGACTCCGAACCGTACCAGATAGGATTTTTCCGCTTGATAAGCCAGGATCTTTTCCTGAAACCTGTCATTTCCCAGGATCAGCCAGGTCGGGAAATCCTTGAATTTGATTTTAATATTGGCATATTGGGAAAGGTCGAGGGTCTCAACCTGGTCCCGGTTTTCCAGCGGGAGATTGTCCAGGCATCTCCAAGCCAGCTCCAGCTTTTCCTTTTCCCCGAGAATTGCCGTCTGCTTTCCCCGCAGGCGCGGCAGGTTCGGGTAAGCGTCATCCGTAATCTGCTCCAGGATGACGCCTTCTCTATCGATTAAAACCAGCGGTGAGCCCTCTAAAACCGCGGCGGGGATTCTCTCGCTGATGATGATCCTCAATGCCGGATCAAAGCTTTTTCGTATTCGCACTTCCTGGATCCATCGCTGCCTGCTCAGGGTTTTTTGCAAGCGGTCGATATCGAACAGCAGACATCCGCCCGGCTGCAGATGATTTCGACACGCTGGATATCCAGTTTTTCCCAAGATATCAAAAATAAATAGAGGCGCTGGATGCCGACGAACAGCAGGACCATCAGGGTAAACCACAGGGCGACGTGAATGGATCTCACTTTCAGCTTGCGTTGAATCTTTTTCGTCTGCAGTCGGTTGCTATGACGCCGGAAATGCATGTCTTGTTGTGCATTCGGGCTCCGCCGTTGTAAAGAGCTCATTTTTGCTATTGACCTCTCAGCTTTTTTATGACTTCAGGAATGGTCTTATATATACTTCCGGCTCCCATCACGATCAGCATGTCTTTTGGCTGCAGCAGTTCGGAGACCCGGATCGGGACTTCTTTCAGGTCCGGCACGAAAAGGATTTTTTTATGACCGAACTTTCGGATTTCTTCATACAGGGCTTCACCCGTGATGCCGGGGATCGGTTTTTCTCCCGCTTTATAGATATCGGTAATGATGAGGATGTCCGCTTGATTGAAAGCCGTAGCGAATTCTTTCATCAAAAATGAAAGCCTGGAGTAGCGGTGGGGCTGGAATACGGCCAGGATGCGGCGGCCCCAGCCCCTTTTTGCGGCTTCCAAGGTTGCGATGATCTCGGTTGGGTGATGGGCGTAATCTTCGACGATCATGATGTCGTTGATCGTTTCTTTGAGTTCGAAGCGTCGGCCGATCCCGGAGTAATCTTCCAGAGCCTCTAAAATAATCGGAACGGGGATCCCCAGATCCAGTCCTACGCCCACTGCGGCCATGGCATTTCGGATGCTGTGGGTGCCGGGGACGTTGAGCTTGAGGGTTCCCAGCTTTTCCCCCCTTGTGAAGAGAGTGGATTGACTGGAGAATGCATCGAACTTGGGGTCCTGGGCGTAAATATCCGCCTGGGCCGAAAATCCATAGGTGATGATGCGGCGTTCGAGTTGGGGAATCAGGCTCTGGAGATTGGGATCATCCAGACAAAGGACGACGGAACTGTAAAAAGGCACTTTATTGGCGAATCTGACGAAGGTTCTCTTGATCTCCTCTACGGAATGATATTGATCCAGATGTTCCTCGTCCAGATTTGTCAACACGGCGATGTAAGGGGAAAGGTAGAGGAAGGAGCGGTCGCTCTCGTCGGCTTCGGCGACGATGAACTCGCCCTCTCCCAATTTGGCGTGGGCGCCTACAGTGTTGAGGCGGCCGCCTACGATGATGGTGGGATCGAATTTTGCAAATTCCAGGACACGGGCGACCATGGACGTGGTCGAGGTTTTCCCATGTGATCCCGCGATTGCGATCCCGTTTTTCAGCCGCATGAGTTCAGCCAGCATCTCGGCTCGCGGAATCACCGGAATCTGGTTGCTCTTGGCTTCCTGAACCTCGATGTTATCTTCACGGATGGCGGATGAAATGACGATAACATCGGCCCCGGTGCTGTTTTCGGCCTTGTGGCCGATAGAAATTTTGGCGCCCAGGCGTGTCAACCTGCGGGTGGATTGGTTTGCGTTCATGTCCGAACCCGAAACCCGGTATCCTAGATTAAGCAGGATCTCCGCGATGCCGCTCATGCCGGTTCCACCGATCCCGACCATGTGGATGTGTTTTAGTTTTTGATAGCTACGTTTTACCAACGTGATCCTCCTTGGGGCGCTTTATCATGAGCTCGAAGCAAAGGTCCGAGATTTTGTCAGCGGGTTTTTCGGTTTGCAGCGCCGCCAGATTTTTTTCCATTTTCGAAACAGCGGGGATGTTCGAAACGAAGTTGTGCATTTTACGCGCATAAAGAGAAGGAGTAAACTCCTCTTCGAGAATGACTTCAGCAGCGAGATGCTTTTCCAGCAGTCGGGCGTTGAGCACCTGATGATTATCCGCGGCATGGGCGAAGGGAATAAGAACCGCCGCTCTGCGGGCTGCGATTAATTCGGCTATGGTTGTAGCTCCGGCCCGACAAACGATCAGATCGGAACGTTGAAAATAATCCGGCATGTCAAACAGGAAGGGCTCGATGATGATGTTGGAAAACTCCGCTTCCGCGTAACGCTCTCGAACCCATTGGAGGTCGCTCTCTCCGGTCTGGTGAATGAAGGACAGCCGGCTTTGGATAGGCTTGAGCAGGGGCAGGGCTTCCGTCACGATCCGGTTAAGGATGTGCGAGCCTTGGCTTCCTCCGAAAATGAAAACGGTCAAGATCTCCCCGTGTGTCTTCGGCTGCACCGCATAGAATTCTTCCCTAACGGGATTACCTATAAAAAGCCCCTTTTTTTTGAAGTGCGGGAGGGATTCCTCGAAGGCTACCACCACTTTTTTAACCCAGGGGATCAGCATCCGGTTGGTGAAGCCGGGGCGGAGGTTCTGTTCCAGGATGAGTGTTGGGATCCGGCACCAGGACGCCAGCAGCACGATCGGTCCGGAACTGAATCCTCCGACCCCTATGACCAGGTGAGGTTTTTTCCGGATCAGGATGGCCAGTGAGCTGATGAAAGCAAAGGGAAGGAGAAAAAGCGATTTAAAGCTTTTGATCCCTTTTCCTTTGAGGCCTTCTATTTTTAAGGGAATGAAGTCGGCTTGATAGTGATCCATCAAGCGTTGTTCTAAAGCCCGGGTTCCGCCGACGAAGGAGATGGCGGTGTCCGGCGCGGTGTCCCGGATTTTTTGGGCTACGGCTAGAGCAGGGAAAAGGTGTCCGGCGGTTCCGCCTCCACAGAATAAGACTCTTTTTCCACTCATGTCTGTGCCCGTGCGCTTTCTTTCCGCTGCGATATATGCAGTAGGATGCCGATGCTCAGGAGCGTGCAGATTAAAGACGACCTCCCGAAACTGATCAAGGGGAGGGGCAGGCCCGTCGGAGGGCCCAATCCCAGAACGATGCTGATATTTAACAAGGCCTGCCCGAAGATGGCCAGGGTGAGGCCCGCTGCGGTCAGACGGCAGAAGGTATCGGGTGCTCTTAAAGAGATTATGATCCCTCGCCACAAAATAATGCAGAAAAGGATGAGGATGGTCAAGGTTCCCATGAGTCCGAGTTCTTCTCCGATGATGGCATAGATATAGTCGGTATGCGCGCAGGGCAGGAAGAACAGCTTTTGGGTGCTCTCGCCTAAGCTGACTCCGAGCAGCCCTCCCGCGCCGACCGCCAGCTTGGACTGGATGATCTGAAACCCGCTTCCCAGAGGGTCTTTAGCGGGAGAGAGAAAGGCGAGGACGCGTTGTAGGCGGTAGCTTGCCTCAAAGAGGTAAAACGCGAAGAGTGCCGTTGAAACTCCGCCCAGATAGAAAAAATACCGAAACTTGACTCCTCCGATAAACAGCATGACGGCCCCGATCCCGAAAATTAGGATCGCGGTCCCGTAATCGGGCTCCCGGATGATCAGGAGAACCAACAAGAAAAGAACGACCAGGGGAATAGCGAGTGGTTTTAATTCGCCGATCCGCCCCTGCTTCCGGGTTAGGTAATCCGCGAGAAAAAGGATCAAGCTGAGCTTGGCGATCTCTGACGGCTGGAACCTGATGCCTGAGATCTGAATCCAACGGTTGGTCTTTTCGATGGCGGGCATCGCCAGGCAAATAGCCAGCAGGGCGCCGGAAAGAGCCAGCATGCCATAGATGACATGGGGGCTCTGGTAAAAGGGTTTTTTGATCGCAAGCATGAGAATGATTACAGCGAGTCCCATCGCCGCTCCGATGCCCTGGTTGATAAGAAAATGAAAAGCTTGGCGATATTTTTCGCTGGCCAGGATGACTGAAGAACTGAAAACCATGATAAGCCCGAAAACGATCAAGCAAACAGTGGCGGCAAAAAGCCATTTGTCGAAGCTGTAAGCTCGGAAGATCTCCCGGGTTTTACTCATTCTGTGTTCCCTTGCCATTAAGCGCCAGAACTTCTTTTTTGAATAACCGCCCCCGCTCTTCGAAATTCTTAAACATATCGAAACTCGGGCACGCAGGAGCCAGCAGTACGACTTCTCCGGAATCGGCTGAAGAAGCCCCAAGCCGGACCGCTTCCTCGAGGGTGGAAACCCGCCGGATCGGAGCCGAGCCCTTGATGGCGTCGGCGATCCGATCTCCCGCTTGTCCCAAAATGATGACCTCTTTCACCTGACTTCGGATCGCAGGCTGCAGGCGTGAAAAATCCTCGCCTTTGTCCTTTCCCCCCAGGATCAGGATGATTTTCCGGTCATAGCTTTCAATGGATTTTATGGTGGCCTCGACGTTTGTCGCCTTGGAGTCATTGGTAAAGAGAACGCCGTGCAGGACTTGAACCTCTTCTAAACGGTGTTCCAATCCTTGGAAATCGAGAATGGACCGGCGGATCTGGGGGAGGGGGGTGTCATAA
>Ga0272442_10010735_pt1 | contig 11253 bp, 7 predicted proteins | sample SSMForm2O_FD_200262 | JGI IMG/M metagenome (GOLD analysis project Ga0272442, IMG submission 200262) | Marine sediment archaeal communities from Little Sippewissett salt marsh, Falmouth, MA, United States - SSM-Form-2O | ecosystem: Environmental > Aquatic > Marine > Wetlands > Sediment ...
CGACATGAACAAACAGATTCCGGAGTCGTATCAGCATGCTCCGTCCAATATCGAGTCGAAACAGGCTATCGATCGGTGGTGGTCTGTCTTTAATGACCCCTCGTTAGATCAAATTGTAGAAGAAGTCCTCATCCATAACCTGGATATTAATAAGGCCGTGGCTGCAATCTCGGAACTGCGGTCATATTTTGTTCAGTCCAGAGCAGATCGCTTTCCCGGTGTGAGTGTGCAGGGTGATGCACGGCGGCAGCGGATCGTGCCCGGTATTGAATCGGATGCCTATAATCTCTCACTGCCGGCGTCGTTTGAAATCGACCTCTGGGGCCGCCTGGCACGGGCGGAGGAAGCCGCACGGGCAAGTCTCATGAGTGCTGAAGAGAATGCCAGGACCATCGCCCAGTCAATCGTAGCTCAAGCAATTACCGTGTATCTCCAGATCGAATCTCTGGAACGAAGAATTCAGATAACAAAAGGGAGCATAGAAAATTATCGCCGAAACCTTTCACTGGTACAAAGACGATACGAAGGGGGGTTGACATCGATTCTTGACCTGAGACAGTCCCGACGTATCCTCGCCCAGGCAGAAGCATCGCTCCCCTCGCTCCGGCAGGAACTGGGGGCAAATCAACAGAATTTAGCCGTACTGCTCGGGCGTTATCCGAAAACACAACCAAGCCGACATCAACCGGAAGATTACTTTCGACGTCTCGATCCGGTGCCGCAGGGACTGCCATCCGATCTTTTGCTCAGGAGACCTGATATCAGATTGGCCGAGGCAAATCTCCGGAATTTAAATGCTAAAATCGGCGTTGCCAAGGCCAGTCGTTTCCCGAGGATATCACTCACGGGCAACCTCGGTTATTCAAGCGCCGAACTGGACGAACTCTTCCACGCACGACACGAGTTCTGGAACATTGCTCTCGGTGCAGTTCAACCGCTGTTTGATGCCGGCAAGCTGAAGGCGGGGCAGCGTGCTGCCGAGGCAAAATATCAGCAAGGACTGGCCGATTATATCAAAACGGTTTTGACCGCTTTTTCCGAAGTTGAAAACGCTCTTCTCACACGAAAAGAACAGCTTGAACGACGGGAACGGATATTGAACTTTCTCACCGAAGCACGGGCAACAGAGCAAGTAGCCCAAAGTCGGTACGAACGGGGGCTTGACAACTACCTTACCGTCCTTGACGCCCAGCGAACCCGTTTTCAGGCCGAAGAAAATCTGGTCCTCGTGGACTTGGCGATTCTCAGCAACCGGGTGACGCTGCACCGCGCCCTCGGCGGCGGATGGGCCGATCCGGTCTCACCGCCACAATAAGCTTGAACAACGTAAACGAAGAGGAAAACAAAACACCATGAATCCGAAAAGAAAACGCTTTTACCAACTCGCCATCAGCCTAACGCTCATTATTATTGGCGTGATTGTCATGATTGTTCTCACGGCGAGCAAACCGGAACTAAAGAAGGGAACGCACAGTGCTCCCGTGCCGATGGTGCGAGTCATGAAAGTTGAGACGAAACCCCGGCCAGTCACCGTCAGGGGAGAAGGAACGGTGCAACCGCTCAGGGAAATCGATCTTGTTTCTCAGGTCGGGGGAAAGATCATTCTCATCTCTCCGGCACTGGTCAACGGAGGAGAATTCAGCAAAGGTGACAAACTCTTATCCATTGACCCCGTTGATTATGAACTTGCCGTCACACTGGCGAAAGCAAAGATAAAGGATTCGGAAAGCAATCTGAAAATCATACAGGAAGAAGCGCTCGTGGCAAAAGAAGAGTGGCGGGTACACCATACGGGAAATTCCCATACCCGAAAAGAACCTCCACCACTGGTTGCAAAAGAGCCGCAACTTGCAGCGGCCCGGGCGAAGCTCGATGCCGATAGAGCCGACCTGAAGAAGGCCCTTCTGAATCTTGAACGGACAGTTTTCAAAGCACCTTTCAATGGTCTTGTGAGTAAGAAACTGGTCGATGTGGGACAGTACGTTTCGCCGGGACAGGCAGTAGCACAAATTTTTGCTACGGAGGCAGTGGAAATTCCCCTTCCATTGGAAGACAAAACCCTCTTTTGGTTCGATGTCCCGGGATTCACGCCGGGAGACGGTCCCGGATCGTTTGCCACAATTCGCTCCAGTATCGCGGGACGAGACATTATGTTTTCAGGAAGGGTGGTACGGGCGGAAGGCAAGCTTGATGAAAAAACCAGAATGATTACCGTGGTGGTCCGGGTCGACAGACCCTATGCAAAAAAGCCGCCCCTCGCCATCGGCCTCTTTGTCACCGTTAATATCGAGGGACACATTCTGCCTGACGCCGCCGTCATCCCACGGGCAGCGCTCCATCAGGGGAATATTGTCTGGGTCGTCAATGGCGATGGCATTTTGAAATTTCGAAACGTAAACGTTGCCCGATATCAGGGTGAAGGAATCCTTATCGAATCCGGACTCTCAAGTGGAGAGTTCGTTGTTATATCACCCCTCAAAGCGGTTACAAACGGAATGACCGTTCGAACAGCACTAGCAAAGGAGACAAACAGTAAATGAAGGGAGCCATTGCCTGGTTTGCCGAAAATCACGTCGCGGCAAACCTGTTAATGATATTTCTCATATTCGCCGGTGTTTTGACTCTCACGACGATAAAGCTGGAAGTCTTTCCGGAAACGTCGCTGGACAGTATTTCAATAACGACGCAGTATTCCGGTGCTTCACCAGCCGAAGTGGAAGAAGCGGTCATTCGAAGGATTGAAGAACGGCTGGCCGGACTTGCCGGCGTTAAGCGTATCGATTCCACGGCACGAGAGGGCTTTGGAACGATTATGATCGAGGTGATCAAGGGCTGGGACGTAAAATCGCTTCTGGATGAGGTTAAAGCGGAGGTTGACCGCATTACGACACTTCCCGATGAAGCTGAAAAACCCGTTGTCAGAGAGGTAACCGCCCGCGTCCAGGTCATCAACATTGCCGTCTATGGCGATGCCCAGGAATCGACCAGTAAATACCACACCGAAAAGATAAAGGACGATATAACCAACCTGCCAGGGGTTACACTTGCAGACATTTTCGGCATTCGCAATGGGGAGGTTCACATTGAAATTTCCGAGAAAACGCTCCGGCGCTATGACCTGACGCTGGGTCAGGTAGCCGATACGGTTCGACGGGCAAGCCTCGATCTCCCCGCGGGGAGTGTCAAAACGGGAGGGGGCGAAATACTGATTCGGACAAAGGGGCGTCGCTACTATGCGGACGAATTTAGAGACATTGCCGTTATTACCCGTGCCGACGGCAGCAAAGTAACCCTCGAACAGATCGCATCGGTCAGCGACGGATATGAAGATGTTGATCTCTTTGCCCGGTTTCAGGGAAAGCCTGCCAGTGTCATTCAGGTCTATCGAGTGGCCGATCAGAATGCCCTTACCGTGGCCAAGACGGTGAAAGGCTATATTGCCGAAATCAAACCCTCACTTCCTGCCGGTGTCAGTATCGAGTTTTTCGCAGACATGTCTGATATTTTACGGAGTCGCCTTGAGCTGTTACTGAGAAACATGACCATCGGTCTGGTGCTTGTCATCCTTATTCTCGGCACGTTTCTCAGCATTCGCCTTTCGTTCTGGGTAACGCTCGGTATTCCGATATCATTCCTCACGGGACTTGCTCTCTTGCCTCACTTCGATGTTACCATTAATATGATCTCACTCTTCGCCTTCATCATGGTCCTCGGCATCGTCGTGGACGACGCTATTATTATCGGGGAAAATATCTTTCAAGCACAGGAGAAAGGACTGCCTCCGCTCGAGGCGGCAAAGGTCGGAGCCATCGAAGTGGGCCGTCCGGTTATTTTCTCCGTTCTCACCACCATGGTCGCCTTCGCACCGCTCATGATGGGAGGCGGCATGATGGGAAAACTGTTACGCAACATTCCGCTCGTCGTTATTGTTGTCCTCTTCGGTTCACTGGTGGAGTCACTCTTTATTCTGCCTGCCCATCTTTCCAGGAGCAAACAATCCAGGCTCATACATAACGGTAAAATGAAAGAGAAACGAACGGCCAGGTGGCTGAAAGAATTTATCAGCGGCCCCTACGCCCGTGCGGTCCGTTTCTGCACCAAGTGGCGATATGCCACGGTGGCTCTTGGCATTGCTCTCTTACTCGTCATAGCGGGAATGATACAGGGCGGTATCGTCAAGTTTACCTTCTTTCCTAAGGTGGAAAGTGACACACTGGAATGCTCTCTCACGATGCCGGCAGGCACTCCGGTGGAACGCACCATTGAAGTGGTAAGGCGCCTGGAAGAAGCCGCCCGAAAAACGCTGGAAGGCGCAGATAAAAAGGAGCCGAAAGGCACGCCGAAGCTCTTTCAGCACAGTGTTGCCTTGATCGGAACACAGATCGGCGACAATCACGGTGGCATGAGTACACCGGGGGGGCATCTCGCCCATATCTGGATTCAGGTTCTGAAAGGTGAAGAACGAAAAGCGAGTACCGCTAAACTTGCAGTGCAGTGGCGCAACGCTGTTGGCACTATTCCTGATGTCGATTCGATGACCTTTAAGAGTATTTTACATAGTGCGGGAAAATCCGTCGAAGTCCATCTGTCCCTGGAGGACTACGATACTCTCCTGGCCGCAGCCGACGACATAAAAGAAGAACTCAAGAGTTATCCCGGCGTCTACGATGTGAGTGACAGTTTTCTGCCGGGGAAAAAGGAAATGCAGCTGAAGCTGAAACCTGCCGCCAGGAGTCTCGGTGTAACATTGAACGATCTCGCCCAGCAGGTACGACATGCCTTTTACGGCGCCGAAGCACTCCGTATGCAGAGGGAAAAAGATGAGGTCAAGGTGCTGGTTCGTTACCCTGAAGACGAACGAAAATCGCTGGGGTATGTTGAAGAAATGCGTATTCGTACTCCCGACGGTTCCGAGGTTCCCTTCAGTCTGCTCGCCGACGTTACCATGAAGCAGGGATACGTCTCCATCGAGCGAACCCAGCGGAAGCGTGTCATTAAGGTTTATGCCGACGTGGACGAAACGGTTACCAACGCCAATGAAGTCCGAAACACTCTGGAAAAAGGATTCTTACAAGACCTGAAATTTCGATATCCCGGTCTTCGCTATTCGATAGAAGGAGAAGGAAAAGAACAAAAAGAATCGCTGGATGATGTCCGGTTAGGATTCATGTTTGCCCTTTTCTGTATCTACGCCCTTCTGGCCGTTCCCTTCCGGTCTTTCACACAGCCCCTTGTGGTCATGGCGGCAATTCCCTTCGGTATTGTCGGCGCCGTCCTGGGGCACCTGATTATGGGACTCAACATTACCATCCTCAGCCTCTTCGGCGTCGTAGGTCTTGCCGGTGTAGTAGTCAACGACTCGCTCGTCCTGATCCACGCGACAAACCGTCTGCGCCGTGAGGGTGCCTCCCCGCAGGAAGCCATAACGCAGGCCGGGGGATTACGATTCAGAGCAATTATTCTCACGTCGCTGACGACCTTCGGAGGCCTTATGCCCATGATTCTGGAACGAAGCCTTCAGGCAAAATTCCTGATTCCCATGGCAGTCAGTCTCGGGTATGGAGTTCTCTTCGCAACGGTTATTACGCTGCTTCTGATTCCTTGCTTCTACCTTATCCTTGAGGATATTCATAACGTCACTGAAAAACTTAAGCTTACATTAACAAGGTAACGGGAAATAAGACAGGAAAGAAAAACCGGGGGAAACATTTTGAATATTTGAAATGTGACTTGTCTTCATCGTTTCTCATTGACAGACAATATTTGTGAATCCCTCTTCAATACTTGTATGACAGGTGTCGATGGTTTTCTTGCCACACACGTAATTTTATCCTATACTGCAAACCAGAATAGTTACTGACAATGAAAATATGACGGGGGTTATGAACATCATGGAACAAACAATAGATCCAAAACTTCCTCTTTTGCAGAATGCCGATGTAGAAAATAAAATTGTCCTGCTTCGGGTTGACCATAATGTGGTCAAGAAGGGAAGTATTCAGGACCCGTATCGTATAGACCAGACTATCGGCACCATTTTCAATATTGTCGAACGGGGTGGCAGGCCGATCATCATGACACATATCGGAAGGCCGAAAGACAAAACAGGAAAAATTACAGTCGATCAATCGACATCGGTCGAACCCATCGCAGAATATCTGGAACGGAAGCTTCATACAAAGATTTTGTGCCCCACATTCAGACCCGAGGGGGATGCGGGGATAAAAAGCATTGACACCTCGATCAATCTGGCGATTCGAGACCTGAGAGAAAAACGGATCGGGGCCATCTATCTACCGAATACGAGATGGTTCCTGGGAGAAGAATCCGAATCGGAAGAACGGGAAGCGTTTGCTCTTCAGCTCGCAGGATTGGCCGATGTCTTCGTGAATGACGCTTTCGGATCATGGCAGCCGCATGCGTCTACATGTGACATAACGAAGTATCTTCCGTCATTTGCGGGATATCTCATGCAAAAGGAGATACTGAATCTAACCCAGGTTCTTCAGCCTGCGCGGCCGTTCATATCGGTCGTGGCGGGCGCAAAATACAATACTAAAATCGGACCCCTCAACGAGATCTATAAAAAAGTTGATAAATTGATCCTCGGAGGCATCATTTACAATACATACCTCTGCGCAAAATACGGCGTATCAATCAGCGGCATTGAAGCGGAGGACGTGGAAGCCGCCAAAAACCTTGTGGAGATGGACAAAGCGCATCACAAGATACTGGAGCTGCCCTATATGTATGAATCGGACACGATGCAGGGTAAAATCGAAGGAGAGTACCGAATCAAATCGCTTGACCAATTCAAAAAAGGTGCAAAATTCAATTATATTCTCGATATTGCGAGCAAATCTTTCGAAGATCCGCACGTATCGGATACTCTAAACTCGGCAAAGACTATCTTTGTGAACGCGGTCATGGGTTACACCCCGTATTTCACGGAAGGATCGGCAGCCCTGGACAGCAAAATCGATCATAACGGAGAAGCGAATAAGCTGTATGGTGGCGGCGATACGCTCCAGGAATTCAAAAATCTGTGCCCCGGCCTGTATCTCTCGACACTGGATAATTCGAAATATTATTTCTTCACCGGTGGCGGTACCGTGCTGAAAGCCATCGAGGAAGGGACCCCGTACGGTCTTGATCCGGTGAAGGCCCTGATCGAAAACGGTGGGAAGACACCGTAACAGGAGTAACCCCGATAACACAGTATTCGCGATATAATAATTACGGCCGTAAACTTTTTTGCAGTGTGAATCCTGACAGTCGATCACGTTACGAGAGTTGACGTGACGGCCATGTCCAAGTCAGTAAGAGTAAAATTCATACGTTGGAAGGTCAATTTCCATCCCTTCTATTGCCGTACCGGTGCTTGCCTTACCTAAGTACCGGTAAGCTTCCGGCGGATTATCGAGAAAGGAGGTCGTTGCCATGAGGATGACAAGGTATTATCTCACCTTGATCGTACTTATCCTCTTTCTCCTTCTTTCCTGTACAACGGTTCCTGTGACGGGCAGGCAGCAGTTGAATCTGATACCAACCCAAAGCATGCTTTCCATGAGCTTTCAGCAGTACGATCAATTTCTGAAAGAACACAAGCTCAGCACAAACCGGGGACAGAGCGAAATGATTAAAAGGGTTGGCAGACGAGTTCAAAAAGCGGTCGAACAATACTTCGTTGACAATAATTTATCCTACAAACTGAAAGAATTTGCCTGGGAATTCAATCTTGTTGAGAGTGAAGACGTGAACGCCTGGTGCATGCCGGGGGGAAAGGTTGTCGTTTATACCGGTATTCTTCCATACACCAAAGATGAAACAGGACTGGCTGTTGTTATGGGCCACGAAATTGCCCATGCCATCGCGGCACACGGAAATGAACGAATGAGTCACATGCTGGCGATTCAACTGGGCGGAGTGGCACTCGGTGTCGCCCTGGCAGAAAAGCCGCAAGAAACCCAGAAACTCTGGATGACTGCCTTCGGTGTCGGCGCCACCGTGGGCTTTGTCCTCCCCTACAGCCGGCTTCATGAAAGCGAAGCCGACCATCTCGGCCTGTTATTCATGGCAATGGCCGGTTACAATCCGAACGCAGCAGTTGCATTCTGGGAACGGATGTCACAAAAGAAAAAGGGAGCACCACCCGAATTTTTGAGCACTCATCCCTCTGATCAAGCAAGAATCGCGAACATCAAAAAACTTATACCGGAAGTGATGCCATATTATCGTAAGGCACAGTGATAATGCTCATATTCTCCGACAATCGAAAATATCTTGACAAAAACCGGAATCAGTGTACTTTTATAGAATGTTTCCTCAATGCAAAAGGGGGAAATCGACAAGTTCGTAAAAAGTCGAGGTTTTTGCCGTTTTGTCATTCCCGGCCTGATCGGGAATCTATAACTGATTGTAATTGTTGGATTCCCGCTTTCGCGAGAATGACATATTGACGAGCTTTTGACTTTTTACGAAACCATCAAAATTAAGTAATCAGTATTTCTAACCATCGGTAAAAAGGAGGGATCTGCGGATCGACAAAGAGCCCCGTTACTCCGTGAGCGCAGGGGTTTTTATTCAATTACTCTGACGAATGGTTACGACTCCTCTTCAGTAAATCGTAAGGACTTTCTCACAACCGTGTTTCATCCGGTTAATACGCGCCATAAAAGCATTACCGACCGCTCCATCGTTTCGACTTCTTCATAAGCAATCGATGTTTTCTTCCTCACATGGACTGCCAATTTCTCACTTTGCAGATACCTGTCCAATTTACACTGCATTATGCTCCAAGGAGGTGAAACTATGTCAAAAACTGTTGTCATTGTGGGATCACTCGATACGAAAGGCACCGAATACGCTTTTGTAAAAGAGTTGATCGAAAAAGAAGGTGTTGGAACCCTGGTTGTCGATTTTAGCGTTATGGGAGATCCGACCTTGAAACCTGATGTCGGCCGTGATGAAGTCGCCAAAGCAGGTGGCGGCGATCTCGCCTACCTGACTTCCGGAGATCACAAAGACGAAGCGATGAAAACCATGGCAGACGGGTTGGCCGTGATTGTACGCAAACTGTATGATGACGGAAAGCTCGATGGTATCATCGGCATGGGCGGTAGCGGCGGAACATCTCTCATTACAACGGCCATGCGAACCTTACCGGTGGGTATACCAAAGGTTATGGTCTCCACTGTCGGTGGCGGCGATGTCAGTGTATACACCGGCACAAAAGATATCACCTTCATACCCTCCATTGTGGACGTCGCCGGAATTAACAGCATCAGCCGCAGCATTTATTCAAATGCCGCAGGGGCAATTGCCGGAATGGTAAAAGTCGAAAGACCGGCGGTAAAAGAAGAAAAGCCGCTGGTGGTCGCTTCCATGTTTGGAAACACAACAACGTGCGTTGATAATGCGAGGGAGATTGTGGAAAAAGAAGGCTATGAAGTACTGGTTTTCCATGCTACCGGTATCGGCGGTAAAACGATGGAAAGCCTAATCGCCGACGGGTACATCACCGCTTCGATGGATATCACCACCACCGAGTTGGCGGACGAGGTCTGTGGCGGTGCATTCAATGCCGGACCGGACCGCTGTATGGCGGCATCACGGGCGGGCATTCCGGCAGTTATCGTTCCCGGTTGTGTCGATATGGCCAATTTCTGGGGTATTGACACCGTCCCGGAAAAATACAGGGCGCGCAATCTCTATGAGTGGAATCCCAACGTTACACTCCTGCGAACAAACGTCGAGGAAAATAGTCGCATGGGAGAAATGATCGCCGCGGCGGCAAATGCATCGAGCGCTCCGGTGGCAATCGTTATTCCCCTCAAGGGTGTCTCCATGCTGGACAGCCCCGGTGGCCAATTCTGGGATGAGGAAGCCGACAGAGCCTGCTTCGATGCTATAAAAAAGAATATCAAACCGGGCATCGATTTTGTTGAAATGGACAACAATATTAACGATCCGGAGTTCTCCGGCAAAGTGGCGGAATTACTACTCGCCATGTTAAAAAAATAGGAGGTAATAACTATGGCAATTCCCCGAGCTGAAATAATAAAACGACTGAAAGCGCTTGGTAAAGCAGGTAAGCCCATCGTCGGCTGCGGTGCCGGTACCGGTATCTCAGCCAAGTTTGCGGAAGCAGGCGGGGCTGATATTATCATCATTTACAACTCGGGCCGATACCGCATGGCAGGACGCGGTTCGCTCGCAGGGTTGATGCCTTACGGAGATGCCAACGGCGTTGTTGTTGAAATGGCCGCAGAGGTGCTCCCGGTGGTAAAAGATACACCTGTTCTTGCCGGTGTATGCGGGACCGACCCCTTTCGTCTCATGCCGATCTTCATGCAACAACTCAAAGACATGGGTTTCTCCGGCGTCCAGAATTTCCCCACCGTTGGTCTGATCGATGGTGATTTCCGGTCAAATCTCGAGGCCACCGGGATGGGTTATGACAAAGAAGTCGAAACCATCAAGATTGCTCACGAACTGGACATGTTTACCTCACCATATGTCTTTGATACCGACCAGGCCAAGGCTATGGCCGAAGCGGGTGCCGATCAACTCGTTGCTCATGTCGGCCTTACCACGGCAGGCAGTATCGGTGCAGGGGTCGCCCTTACCCTCGATGATGCTATCGATATGGTCATGGGAATTGCAGAGGCAGGACGGCAGGTGAGAAAGGACATCCTGGTAATCTGTCACGGCGGTCCCTTTGACGAACCGGAAAATGTTGGCACGGCACTGTCACGAATGCCCGGCATCGCCGGTTTCTTCGGTGCATCGAGCATTGAACGCCTGCCAACCGAACGGGGGATCCGCGGACAGGTTGAGGCCTTTAAGTTATTGAAACTGGGATAGGTACTTACGGACTTCTCCGCAACAATTCAATCTACATAGAACGTAAAACGTACAGGGCGATAGATGCTCTTTACGTTTTACGTTTTATTTTTTAACCACTTAAAAAAGACGAGGAGAACCATATCAAACAGATATGTCATTTCGGGAATGGACAAAAGGCTGGGGCACGGGGTAATCACGATTTTCATCTACACCAGTCGAAAAAGGATAAACCCCACGAAAGCTGCAAATGCCAGGTATTTCAAATAGTGGATAGTTTTTTTGAATTTCGACCTGCGATGGTAACGTGGCATAGGAAAACCGACTTTGTGTGTTGTGATCTGTTTCCGATCGGATGTTCCTTCACATACATCATCTTCTCGTGAGCACACAGTGTCATCGATAAGA
>Ga0272442_10010737_pt1 | contig 11252 bp, 5 predicted proteins | sample SSMForm2O_FD_200262 | JGI IMG/M metagenome (GOLD analysis project Ga0272442, IMG submission 200262) | Marine sediment archaeal communities from Little Sippewissett salt marsh, Falmouth, MA, United States - SSM-Form-2O | ecosystem: Environmental > Aquatic > Marine > Wetlands > Sediment ...
GGCCACCAGCTCGAGGCCGCCGTTTTCCAGCATCGAGACAAGCTCGTTAGTATTGTCGAATTCGTCGCGCATGATCTCGATCCATTCCAGATAGCCCGGCTCGCCGTCCCAGTTTGCGACTTTCTCCGGGATACGCGGCTCGCCGGCCAGGATTTCGGCGTATTTATCGCGGATTAGCTGGGTGTGATAGAAATTATTGATCGAGCGCACCTCGCTGGCCCACATTTTCAGTCCCACAGCCAGTCTCCTGAGCCATTCGCCTTCCGGGGCACCCTCCAGACTCTCCATGGTCCGGGCTGCGCTGCGGGCCATACCCAGGGCCCGGCTGAGGCCGCGGTCATTCCAGTTGGCGGTCCCGGACATCCTGCCCCCGTGAAGGTCAATATAGTCCATGCGGGCCTCGTTTTCGTGGATGTTGAAAACGTGCGGCAGGAAATAGGCCTCCTCCTCGCCGGTGAGAACCCCGGGCCTGATCAGCAGCGGCCGCGTGAGATGCCTCATCGAGACCCCGCAGTAAAAGTTGCTGTAGCGCGGCGCGACCGAGTTTTTCAATGAGAACGCCTGGTGCATGTTATAAAGAGCCTCGAACAATTTCTCCCGGTTATGTTCCCCGCCCCAAAATGAAGCGATCTTTTTCAGCTTCTCCAGCCGTTCGCTCAGCGAGCCGGTTGGCCGGGCTATGCATTCCTCCATAATATCAAGCAGCTTTCCCACGGTTTCCGGCCTGTCTTCGTAGCGGTCGTACATGGCGGAAAAACTGACTGCTATGTTGCTGATACCGGGTCTGTGATAGCGCTCCATGGTCTGAATGACCGACAGGGGATCGATAATGCCGAGAAAGGGATAATTCTGGTTGATCATCGTCCCCACCCTCATCAGCGAGGGGTCCTTTTGATTGATATAGGCTTTCTCAGGCAGCATCGAGAGGACCATCTCCATCTCGTTCTGCCAGAAATTGACATTACCCCAGCGGAAAATAATATCACCCCCGCCTTTGCTCGCCCCGCGCTGCACGGCCAGCACCAGGTCGCGGACCCTCTCCCCGGCGTTGCGGTTGCTGCAGTGGCGGGGGCCGTTAGGGCCGGGATACTGTGCGGCGGCCCAGCAGATTCCCGAGCCGGCATCATTGGTTCCCGACTCGAAAGTCTTTATCTCCGGCACGTTGCGGAGCAGCTCGGCCATGGTCCACTCGATTATCTCCCGTGTCTCCGGCAGGTCCACACACCAGGAGAACTCTTCCCTCCTGCTGCGCCGCGGGTGGTCCACTCTAGGCCCGCGCAGGTGCGGATATTCCCGGAAAAACGACTCGGGCAGCATCTCGGTGTTTTTCCCGCTGAACAGCGGCTCCAAGCCCAGTTCGCGCACGATAGCCGCCTTGGCCAGCAGGAGTTTCCGGTTTGCCTCTACCCAGTCCGCCGGAATGTGCGGGGCGATTTTGGGGTGCGGGAAAAACATCCAGGGTGCAGGCATGTAGCAGGCGTACTCGTGCCACGCGCTGCCGCCTTCAGGGAACATGAACCAGGCCTTATCCGTTATGGCGCTGATCGCAATCTGCACCCGCCCGTAGGGTTTCATCCGGGCGGCGAGCCCGGCATAGGTGCGGAACTCATTCAGGTCCCTGCAGCCCCTGTTATGGAACATGAAAATTCTTTCCGCAGCCAGAGCCTGGCTCGATACGGCCGCTGAGAGTAACAGCAGCAGAACGAGCCGCGAAAACAAAAAGAAAGCCCTGCGCTGAAACCTTATCAGTTTCGTATCGGGTGAAAAAATCACGATTACACCTCCGCATTATCAGTGATATCGTCAGTTAAAAGGGAGAAAAGCGGTTCATTTATTGCCTCGCCTGCTCTGCCAGAGAGTTTCCTCGTCCACGCCTTTGGCCCGCGGACCGTAATGGGGAATATCGGCTCCCAGCTCGTAAGCCCCGAGATCGGGCGCGGAGCCGCTGAAACCGTCATTGACACCGGGGATAAAAACCCCGGCATCCACTGCGGCCGAGCCCGGAGCCAGCCGAAGGTCAACCGGTTCGCGCTCCGGAATGGCAGGGTTGGGGAACTCCACCCCGGCTGCAAAGACATTCATATCCACGAGAACCGCGTGTTTTTCGCTGGTGTTTTTCCTGAACTGTTCGAAATTGTCGAACACTTTCCCGCCGACATTGGCCTTGAACGGGGCGCCGTACACACCCACACCGTCGTAGTCCATGTCGCAGGTTTCGTTTGCGCGGGCAAAATCCATGGCCATCGGCTCCCCGCTCCCGTAGCGGCCGAACCTGCCTGCCCCCACCCCGCCGATCATCAGGTTGTTCCTGAAATAGGCTAGCGAGGGATTGTGCACTATCCTGAATCCTCCCCCGACCTTGATACACGTGTTGTTCAGAACCACGTCGCCCTTGCTGAAACGGGAAAATTTGTAGGGGCAGTCGATAATGTTGTACATCACGTTGCGGATGAAATAGGTCGGCCCGCCGAGACCGGGCTGCGAGCTGAGGCCCATGAAACAGTTGGTCAGGCGGTTGCGCATGATCCGGCAGTTGCCTTGGGCGAAATCAGCCTCGATCCCGTCATCGGCCCCAACATAGATATCGTTGTTATAGACATCTATGCATAACTGGGTGTGCGTGCCCAGATCCTCCATGAAAGAGATACAGTCGCGGTATCCCTTGACACGGTTGTAGCAGATCACGTTGCCGGGACCGGTGATCTGGATCCCCTCGCCGACACATGCCGCTCCACCGGGATCCATGCCGGCTCCCAGGCCCAGGCTGACCCAGGGCATGACATAGGTCACCACGTTGTCCGCAATATAGCAGTTGCTGCACCCGGGGGGCTCTTTGGCCACAATCCCGTACTTTGCGTTCACGGTACAGTAGCGCACTGCGACATTCGCAGAGCGCATCAGGTCCACGCTGCCGTTGACAGTGACCCCCTCGAGAATCACGTGCCTGCGGCCGCCGAAACTGAAACTGTCGAACGTGCTGTTGATCACATCGTGGGCGCCGTCGGCGCGAATCACTATCGGCTTTCCCGGCTCGCCGGAGCGCATCATGGTGAATTCACCGTAATAGCCGGGTGAAAGAACAAGGATATCCCCCGGCTGCGCAGTGAGTGCGATGTTCTGGAAATTGCGCGGGTTGACCTCCTTGACCACTGCATCCGGCGCGGGCTCGGGTATGCTGCGGGTAGTAGCGCGCACCACTTTTTCAGCCTTGCCGCCGTCAGGGTCGGAAAGTCTGAGCCTGATTTCGTACTCCGTGCCGGGCCGCAGGTCGAAAATGCTGCCAGAGTGCCTGTTTTCCCAGAAGAACGGTCTCCTGGTCGTTCTCCCCTTTCCCGCCGGAATCCGGCGCAGCGGCATGCCCCGGCGCCACTCGCCTTCACCTGCCATGCGGTACTGCACAGTCACCACACCGTTAAGGTTTTCGTCCCCCTCGATAAGCCATTCCACAGCCAGGTTCGCAACCGTGGGATACGGGGTCGTGACTTCTCCCCCAACAGTGGCGTCCATGCCGAATGCCTGCGGGAGAATTGCCGATGAGAGAAACAGAAAAACAGCAGTCAGAGTAAACATCGGTTTTTTCATTGCCGGATACCCTTTCTTAAGATTAGAAACCCGTTCAAAGGAAATTTTCGCTGCCCCCGGCCTGCGGGCGGCCTGGAACTCAGCTTTCGTTTCAGCGCTGCCTTGCCTGCCACATGGTTTCTTCATCGGCCCCTTCCGGCCGCGGCCCGTATTGCGGTAGCGGCTGCCCCAGCTCGTAAGCGCCGATATCCGGAGCACTGCCGGTGAAACCGCCGTTCACTCCGGGGATCACCTCAGCGGCATCCACCGCTGCGGAGTGCGGAGCCAGGCGGAGGTCGGCAGGGGCGCGCTCCGGGAACATCGGGTCGGGAAACCCGACCCCGGAGGCAAAAACACCCATATCGACCTGCACCGAGTGTTTTCCACCGGTGAGACGGCGCAGGCCCTGAATGTCGGTGAAAGTCTTATCGGCGATCAGACCCCCGAACGGAGTCCCGCAGGTCCCCACGCCGTTGTAATCGAACTCGCAGGTCCGGTTGAAACCTGGCAGGGCCACAGCCAGCCCCTGGCCGCTGGAGTAGCGTCCTTTCCTCCCACCGCCCGTGCCTCCGATACAGAGGTTGTTCTTGAACACGGTGCGGAAATATTCGTTCTGGCCGTGGTGCTCGAAAAAGCCGTTGCCTGCTTTCACTGCTGTATTGTGAAGGAAGATGTTGCCGTAGCTGTGGCGTTCGAGCTTGAACGGGGCCATGGCGATATTATACATCACGTTGCGGATAAAATACACCGGCCCGCCGAGACCGGGCTGGGAGCTGAGTCCCATGCCGCAGTTGGTGATCCGGTTGCGCATGATCCGGCAGTTGTGCATGCAGAAATCGGCCTCGATCCCGTCATCCGGGCCAACGTAAATATCGTTGTTGTATATATCGATACAGCTCTGCTCGTAGACCCAGAGGTCCTCCATGGTGGAGATACAGTCGCGGAAACCGGAAACCCTGTTGAAACAGATCACGTTACCCGGGCCGGTGATCTCGATCCCCTCGCCGATATTGGCCGCACCGCCCCAGATACTGCTCGATCCGGTACTCTCCGCCACCCAGGGCATCACGTAGCTGACCACGTTGTCCGCAATATAGCAGTTTTTGCATCCCGGCTGGCTCTTGGCAATAATCCCGTACTTGGCGTTCACCGTGCAGCGGCGCACTGCCAACTCCTCGCCGAAACACAGGCGCACAGAACCGTTGACAGTGACTCCCTCGAGGATCACGTGCTTGCGGAACTCCAGCGAGACCCCGTCGAACGTGCTGTTGATCACCGGGTGAGAGCCGTCGGAGCGGATGACAATGGGCCTGCCCGGCTCGCCGTCGCGCTGCATGACAAACTCGCCGTAATAGCCCGGGGCCAGAAGCAGGATATCACCCGGTTCCGCCAGCAGAGCCTCCTGCTCCAGAGTGCGGGGGTTGACCTTTTTCACTACCGCATCCGGTGCGGGACCGGGCACGGGCCGGGTCCTGGCCCGGACAGTCCTTTCCGCGCTCCCTCCATCCGGATCAGAGAGCTTGAGCCTGATTTCGTACCCGGTATCGGGCTTGAGGTCAAAGATGCTTCCCGAGTGCTTGTTGTCCCAGCGGTAGGTGGGCCGGGTGCGATTGCCCGTGTTGCCCGCCGGAACACGCACGAGCCTCATGCCTTTCTGCCACTGGCTTGATCCGGTGATACGATACTCCACATCGACTGTGCCGTTGTGGTTGTCATCACCCTCGATCACCCACTCCACAGCCAGGTTGGTGATTGTCGGAAAGGGCGTGGTCAGCTCCCCCGGCACTGTGGAGTCCACAGCAGCGGCAGGGGTGATAAAGGAGGTGATCAAAACGATGGCGCACAAACCGGCAGCGGCTATAAAATTATTCGCTTTCAGGGCCAATGTTTTGTTTTTTATTCTCCGTTTCAATTCAGAATGTCCTTTTCAAAGGTTATGAGAGAAAAACAGAGCGGGACCGGTCCGGCTGTTCGAACCGGGACTGACTTTTCATCCCCGTCCGGCTTAATGCTGCCGCCCGGTTTATCTGGTGGAAAACCGGAACACCGGGCCCCATTCGCCCCAGATACCGCGGCTGTCTTTGGCTTTGACCTGCCAGTAGTAGGTGGTATCCCTGTTGAGCCAGCCGGGGGGGATCTGCCATTCGGGTTTTCCGCTGCCTGTGACTTTCTGAAGAGCCGTGGCAACCGGCCAGCGGCACTGGGGATCGAATGAGATTTTGATCCAGTGATCGGCGATCCGGTCCGCCTTATCCGCATCGGCGGCTGCTGCCCACCTGAACAGCGGGGCGAGATCGCCCACGACCTCCCCATGAGGTGGATAGGCCGCTTTCCGGGGCGGCGTAGGCGGGTGGTTGTCCGTGCGCTCGCGCCAGATATGGGTGATTTTCACCTTGTGCGGACCGGGAGTTTCATCGCGATAACGGATTATGTTTCTGCCCAGATTCAGGGCGGGAAGCGATCTGGGGGCGCACTGGATATCGGTTATCATCTCGACCGATTCCACCCCGGACTGGGTCGGCGGATCGTTTTTCTCACTCGCAGTAAAATTGAACTCCACCGTATAATCCCGGCGTCCCCGCTCACCTGACGGATAGAAGACCTCGTCCAGGCTCACGTCCAGATCGATTGACCCGACAGCGTCCTCAGGCGCTCTCCAGAGTCGCTCGCTCACCGGGCCGGTGCGGCTTTTGAGTGTGGCCGAAACCCGGTCCCAGTTCGTGGCTGCACCCCGGTAGACAGTGGCTTTGAGCCTGCCGCCGACAATCGTGTAGGGAGTTTCCACGGCAAATATCGCCCGTGTGGGCACGTTATACACTCCACCCTGCCTGTACTTGACATGCAGCGCGGGCTCCTGGCCGTCCTCGAAAGCGAATGCCGGGGGCTGCTCCTGATTGAGATACAACCGGGCATTCTCACTGCGCAGGTCGGGTTTCCAGATCAATTGGCCGTCGCCGTAAAGGATTGGCTTGCTTTCCGGGGATTTGGTTCTCTCGAAAAGGGCGTTGCGCCTTCTGTAGTCGTAGAATTTCGCTCCGCCTTTCCAGTTGCGGACAAGCTTCTCGCCCGGGCGCAGGGTCATGGCCATCGAGTGGGGCTCGTAGGTAAAGCGGTCGTAGCCGGTCTGCACGTAGCTGTGGTAATCATCGTGGAAGTAGCGGTAACCCCGCTGCTTGATCCCGTCCTGGCTCACGAAGGCGTTGTTGCCCTCGACATCCTCATAGACAATATGGATCGCTTTGTTGCGGCCTGAGAATTTGGAGAGATTGGCACTCTCCTCCTTGCCGCCGGTGATTTTCTGATCCTCCCACAACTGCGGGATCGAGGCTACTGTGCGGTTGTCGTCCATCAGATAGGTAAGCCCGATATCGCTGTCGAGCATGTGCCAGGCGTTGTTGTACCAGATCTCGCTCACTGTGTGGTGCCAGACCTCCCAGACCCGTGCTTTCATGCCCAGTGCGCGGGCCAGAGAGACGAAAACCGAGGCGTGGTAGGCGCAGTTGGCGTAGCCGTAAACATTAAGGGCAACTACCGGGTTGTGGATTTCCCTGTCGCCCGGGGAGCCCATGTGGTGGAAATTGGTGCGGACAAACTCGAGCAGGGCCAGCGCCCGCTCTTCATCTGTACTGCAGCCGCGGGTAGCCTCGCGGGCAATCGTTTCCACATCGTACCAGTCGTAGCTACGGTTGACCGTAATCCTCGGGTTGACAACCGGCTGCCCGCCCAGGTGTTCGATAATAATAGTCTCGTTGACCGGGTCGCGGAAACCGCCGACCTCGATCTCGTATGTATAATCGTTCACGGTGATAATCTCGCTGTGCTCCGCGGGGGCACAGAAAGCCGGTATGGCGAAAACCAGAGAGAGCGGAACGACAAGCTTGAATTTCTTTTCAGCCATAGCAGTCGCCTCGATATTCTGATGCATCGGTGATGAGCATTGTGATGCTCTCAGGGTTCAGTGAACAGCTCACTTTGTCGTGAAAGAGAAAACCTCGCTCCAACTGCTCCATCTGCCTGTGGAGTCCTCGGCTTTCACGCGCCAGTAATAGGTGGTTTTCGGGTTGAGCCAGCCTTCCGGAGTGTTGAAAACCGTGCCTTCGCGCACATCCCTGTCGAACGTGGTGGCGAGTGGCCAGGCGCAGTCAGGCCGCAGGGAGAGCTGGAACCGGTAACAGACTATCCCGTCCCCGTCCCGGTCAGTGGAGGCCGGCCATTCGAATTTCGGCTTCTTGTTTCTTATCCTGGCCCCGTTTTCAGGGGAGATCGCTTCTTTCGGAGCCTCGGGAGCGTATTCTCCGTCTATTTCGCGCCACTTCCAGGTGATTTTCACCTCTCCCAAGCTTTCCGCCGTGTATCTGACCAGGTTGCCGCCCAGAGAAAGAGCCGGCAGGCTGGCAGGGTTCACCTGAAGCTCTGCGACAATTTTCACCTGATCCAGCCCGGACTGGCCGCCGTAAACCAGCGGATACTCCGCCGGCTTATCAGCGCCTTCCTTGCTGGCTGAAATCGTGTAGTTCGCGGTAAAACCGTAGGTAGCCTGAGACCCGTCCCTGAGCATTTTCTCTTCCAGCACGGCCCGGCAGTCTCCCAGGCCGTAGGCCCACGAGTAGTAACTCCACAGGGTAGTACGCCTGTGGAAAGCCGGGTCGAGATCCGCAGCCAGGGCCACCCGGTCAAGGCCCGCGGTTCCGCCCTTGTAATAACGGGTATCGATATAGCCCCCAACCATCACGTACGGGCTTTTCATCGGGATTACCAGGCTGGAGGGCTGGTCATATTTCCGGTCCTGTAACCTGTCCACATGCACAGCAGGCGACTTGCCGTCCTGTGCCTTGAACTTGACATTTCTCGTTTCGACCATTCCCTCGTAGGTCAGCTTGCTGAAATCCGGCTCGAAAATCAGCCGGCCGTTGGCGTAACGCGGCGGCTCGTGGGAGCGCTGCTGGTCATAATGCTTGCGCAGCACGGGTTTCCACCAGCGCATCAGTTTCTCGTTCGGCCGGAGGGTAAGGTTCATGTCCTGATGAGCGTAAAGCCATTTATCGTAGCCGGTTTCCACATAATTGTCCTCGGCGGTTTCGTAGATCGTGGCCAGACCCTCGCCCGCAGGCCAGGCGTCAGGCTTGTAGATCACCTTGCGGTTGGCTCCCGGGGTGAGATACCAGCGATAAGGCTTGTAGGCCCGGGCCACCCATTCCGGGTGCTGCTCTAACTCGGCTATCGAGGCGATGCTCAGATTGTCGCCTTTAAGGTACCAGATACCGATATCTGGATCCATGTGGTGCCAGGCGCCGTCCCATTTGGCCTCGGATACGGTGTGGTGCCAGATCTCGTAAACCCTCGCCTCCACACCCGCCGCCCGGCAAAGGGCCACGAACTGGCAGGCTGCCTGGGAGCAGATATGATAGCCGTAAATGTTGAAATGCCGCACCGGGTTGAGACTGGAGCGGTCCTTGGGATAGCTCCACCAGTACGATTGCTTTTCGACAAAATCGAAAATCGCCATGGCTTTCTCTTTCTCGTCCGCGCAACCCTCGGTAATCTCCGCTGCCAGGTCTTCCAGGGTGTACCAGTTGTACTTTCCGTTGACTGTCAGGCGCGGGTTTTCCACAACTGCGCCGCCCACATTCTCAATCGTGATTTCAACATTTTCCGGGTCCACCGTGCCGCCGACCTGGATTTCGAAAGTCTCCTGGGCCGATTTGACGATCCTGGTGTACTCTTTTAAAGCGCCCTCTTGCCTGCCCGCCCGGACCGATGTGAAACACACAAAGCTGCCGATAAAAATGAAAAGCAGTAATCCAGTCTTCTTTGACATCACTCCTCCAGGTAATAAGACAACGATGAATAATTCTATCTTGTAATTTTCAAGTCATCGATCCAGACTTTCTGCTCACCAGCCGCCCCGGGACCGATATAGGGCAGCATCAGGAACTGATTGATTTTCATCTCCGCATGCCGGCCCGTGCGGAAAACCACGTCGTGGCAGTCTATAATCAGCTCGCCGTCCTGCCAGTACTGCAACACCCCGTCATCGATCCCCTTGCCGCCGACAATACTGTTCAGCTTGAAATGGGCTTTCACATGGTGCCAGGCTCCCTTGTAGCGCGGCCCGGGCTGATCGTTGAAATATATCTCTTCCGGCTGCCAGTGCTTGCCGTTGCGGTAGGCCTCGCCGGCTTTGTAATAGCCTCCGCCGTAGCCGTCGCTGTCCCCGTTGCCGCCGGCAACCGCCCGCTGCTCAGTCTTACCGGCCAGGTCCTGCCCGATTCGCGATTCATCTATATTCTTACTGTCCTGGATACCGAGCGTAGGCTTGCCGTCGATCGCCTCGACATACAGGGTCAGATATGTGTAGGCAGGGCCTGTGGTTTCACCGTCCTCGGTGGTCATGAAAAGGAATTCATGCGGGTGGTAGCCCCTGCCGGTCCACTGCCAGTTTTTACTGTGCCTGATATAATAGCTCAATGTCACGCTTTCTGTCGGGGCAATCCTGACCCTGCCTCCCTTGCCTGTGGGAAGAACCTCGCCTCTGCTTTTCCAGTGCCAGACACAGGAGCTCCTGCCGCTGAATTTCTCTTCGCCGGAAAGCTCGATCTGCGGGCCGTCATACCAGCCACGGGAGGCCCAGTCCGTATCCTCGAAATCCTCCTCGAACAGCACCTCCGGAGCCGAATTGGCCGGGGAACCGGTTACTGCCGGTTCGGGAGCGCCAAAAGACTGCGCCGGACAAATCAGGAAAAATGCCGTGAGAAGGAAACCCGGGCCGGCTGAAAAGAACTTCGAACGGAGCGTGATCATGATCTGTTTTCCTTTTGTGTTATTCCAATACCGTCCTGTTAACTAACAGACAGAAAAAGAAAGATTGTTCTTTACTTCTTTTGGTGGCAAAAGAAGCAAAACCATTTCTTTTATAACTAAAAGAAACAAAAGTTGATCCTGGCATCTTTCGATTTTACACCGCTCCCCCCTCGGTCGCCTGATTCTCACTTGCGCCGGGCAAGTGAGAATCAATGGCATGCCGGTCACTCCGGCTTCGCCCTGCCTGAGATGGAAATTAACCGGCTTTTACACGCTACCAGTGCAGTCTCTCGAACATGCGGCCCTGATTTGGCGGCCTTGCGGCCGCTCAGAGAAAACATACATCTCTAAGAAGATAAAAATAGCCCTTTCCCAATCTCTTTTGTATTACCTCTCCGCAACTGACTGAATTACGACCGACTCCTGATTCATAAACCGTCTTTACCGGACACTATTGATATTATTTATGAAAATTTTCCAGGCTATCAATTACAACTTCCGGATGCGCTACTTGTTTCAATAATTTACTTTTTCAGGTTCAGCGCCTGGGGCACCGTATATGCCCTGCGGAACCCGTAGCCGGCTCCGAGGAGCCTGTAGATCTCGCGCGTATAGGAAAAATTTTCGATCTCGCCGGTCAGGAAAACCAGCTCCCGCGGAGCGAGCATGGCCAGCACCTGGGGGATATCTGTGTAGCGCAGGACATTGAGAAAAACCGGGCCGCTGGTGTGGCTCACCGGCGGGCCGGCAAGAATCACCCGCGTAATCCTGGGGTCCAGCACTGCGGCGTAAGCGCCCAGAACACCCTGGGTTCCCTTGCCCACAATAGTCAGCTCCGTGCCGTCGAAAGACGGGTGTCCGGCAATGTAGTCAACCGCGCAGAGCACATC
>Ga0272442_10010738_pt1 | contig 11251 bp, 7 predicted proteins | sample SSMForm2O_FD_200262 | JGI IMG/M metagenome (GOLD analysis project Ga0272442, IMG submission 200262) | Marine sediment archaeal communities from Little Sippewissett salt marsh, Falmouth, MA, United States - SSM-Form-2O | ecosystem: Environmental > Aquatic > Marine > Wetlands > Sediment ...
GAAGAATCCCATGGAATATTTCATGTGATCAAAAACCCCCTGAGGGTATAATCGGGGAGGAAACAGGGACGTTGCCTCATTTTCGACTTTCAAGGGAAGATACGCCCTGAAAATACCGGGGCACAAGGGAATTCTGGCCCGGATAGAGCCTTCGGATCAGGCATGTATGCGTTTTGCGATCATGTTTTTTCCATAATCTTGACCATAGTCTCGATCATTATCGCACTCGTACTCGCGAATCGCCCCTTCGAATCCCGATCTGCGGGTGCGTTTGCGAATATCACCCATTTAACCGCTTACCGCTTAACGGACCTCTCTCTTGGTTGCGGCCGGAGGCCGCCTTGTAAGGAAGAGCGGGAGGGAAGATCAGGCTGGAGGTCCCCCGCCCGATGGAGGCACCGGGATTATTGATGAATGCCGGGGAGAAGCACGATTTCGTCGATGTACAGGGTTCCCATCTTTTCCCTGGGATCCATGGAATTTTTATTGCCCTCGCCCGGTGTAATGGCCAGGAGAAAAACCGAAACGCCGTCGAGTTTCTGATCGTTTCCTCCCCACAGATACTTGATGTCCCGGGAAGTGAGAACAATGCGATGGGGCTTGTTGTCCGTTGGGATGGGCAGGATGCCCCCGAAGTTGGTTCCATCGTCATCCGCCAGCTTGACATTGAGGGCGTTGGCCCCCCCGTTTCCGGCAATATGGAAGATCATGGTGAACTCATCCGGGAGCTGGAAGCGCTCCTGCGAGGAGAGGCGACGATGAAGCTGGATGTAGCTCCACTCGCCCATGACCAGTTCGTAATCGATGCGAAAGGCGCTTCCCTTAACCCCCTGGACCAGGGAGATCTGTCCCATGCTCCCTTCTGTGGAGCTTTCATTCGCCCACCCGAAGAGGTTGTCAAAGGGTTGATAGAACACGGTCTGGGGAGCGGGAGGGGCGGCCCCGGCGCCGGAGGGTCCTCCTTGCCGGGGTTTGTATGCGACCACCTGACTCAGGGAAGAAACCAGTTTCTGAGGGGTATAAAAGGTGATCAGGCGTTTGAATTCATTTCCCGTGGAGTCCAGGATGAGAATCGTGGGGGCCTTGAAAATACCATAACGATACCCGATGGTCGTGTCTCGGGTCGCGTCGATCCGGAGGGGGATATAGGTGTTGTTCAACAGGGAGATGACTTCGGGGGAGACAAAGGTTTCACTTTCAAAGCGTTTGCAATCCCGCGCTTTTGGGGTAAAGATGTAGAGAAATATGTTTTTCCCCTGGTTGCCGGCCCTGGCCAGGGCCTGCCGGAAGTCGTGGTTCCAGTTGATTCCGGCAAAGAGAAACCCCGGCGTAACCAGGAAGATAAGAATCAGAAAGATTTTAGAGAGGCCTTTGATTTTCATCGATATCTCCTTTCCAATAATGATTATTTTTGCCTGTTATACCTTTCTTATTACTGGGTATATTACCTGTCATATCATGTCTTTTTTGTTTGAGCAAGCAAAAAGAGATCCAAACGGCGGCATTTTTGTGTGAATGACTGATTTACATGAACTTAATACTCCCTCCCCCCTACCAATGCGATCCCCCTTTCACCAGAAACTGATGTTCTTTGTCTATTTTTGTGCAGCTGAAGGGGAGAAATTGTGACCTGACCGTGGCAGGCGGCGGTGGTTTTGGTCCGGATTTCTGAACAGGGGCCCCGGGGGCGCGATAAAATGATTTGACATTCCGATCAGGCGGTCGTTATGTCTTGTCCCGTATTGCTGGAGAACATTGAAAACAACACGGTTTCCGCATCCTCCAGCGGGGAAATTCTCTTCCGGATGCCTCCTGAATTGGACCTTTCAATCGTAATTATCAATTATCGCATGGGCCATCACCTGGAGCCCTGTTTCAAATCCATTTATTCCATTGAACATAAGATTCGTTTCGAGGTGATCCTCGTGAACAAACCCTCGGAGGACCGGGCGGAGGAGACCGCTTCGAGGTACGAGGGGGTGCGCCTGATCTCCTATGATCGATTCGGCATCAGTGTCATGCGAAACGTGGGGATCCGAAACGCCAGGGGGCGTTATATCCTGATTCTGGATGCGGACACGGAGATTCGGGAGGGCGCCTTCGACGCGCTGGTGGAATTCATGGACTCCCATCCGGAGGTTGGTGTGGCAGGGGGAAAAACCGTCCGACCGGACGGCGGCCTCGAGTATTCCTGCAAGCGTTTTTACACCCTCATGACGATCTTTATCCGTCGCACCCCCCTGGGAGCCTGGTTTCCCAACAATCCCTGGAATCGTCGACACCAGATGCTGGATGAAGATCACACCAAACCCCTGGAGTGCGACTGGGTGGCGGGGGCCTGTTACATGATGCGGCGGGAGGCCATCGATCAGGTGGGAATGTTCGACGAATCGTACTATTTCGGGTTCGAGGACGTGGATTTCTGTTTTCGTGCCAAGCGGGCCGGGTGGACCGTCCTTTACGTGCCCTCGTGCGTCATTGTTCATCATGTCCAGCTGAAAAGTCGCGGTTTCAACAAGCTCAGCTGGGAACACCTGAAGAGCGGTCTTCACTTCTGGTGGAAACACTACATCAGGCGTCCCGGTTCTCCACCCAAAAGGTGAAAGGAGCCCTGATGGGACGGCGTATTCTCCCTCCAGCGTTGCTCTCTCTCTTTTTTCATATGGCCGGTTCCTCGTGGGCTGAGACTCCCGAGGCGGCAAGATCCTTTTGGGATCTCCTGGGGGACAACGTCTTTCTCCTCACCGTTTTTTTTCTTTTTGCCAGCGCCGTGGTCACGGCCATCCTGGGGATGCTCTCCCGGGATCGCTGTCTGAAGGATTTCCGGGGCTATCCCGTTCTCCTTGAACTGAAAAACGGCAATAAGCTGGTATGGGGCGTTCTCGAGATCTATCCCAACGGTTTGACGCTGGATTATGAATCCCCCCACCAGGATCCGGAGGGACACGTGGAAACGAGTTTCATCCTGTACCGGGATGAATGGCCGGAAATGAAGGCGCTTTACCGTTTATCGGATGAGCTGGACGAGTGGGCGCTCGTGCGGCGACGGCAGGAGATCCGGAGGACCTATCAGCCATCGGTATTCCGTCGATCCGCCCGCCGTGTGAAAAACACCTTCAATACCCTTCGGGACGCGGTGGTCAAATCCGTCGGCCTGGTCGTGGGTCAGGCGAAAAAGGTTGCTCCGGCATCCAAGATCCTCCGTACCCAGGATTCGGCCCTTACAGACATCGGGAAAACCGTGGCAGGGTATGGCTCCATTGCTTACGACTCCATTCTGGAGAGTTTGATCGGGAAAAAAGTGGTTCTCGAGATTCCCGATGGAGACGGGATCGATGAGTTTCCCGGGATTCTCAAGGAGTATTCCTCGAATTTCCTGGAGATGCTCAGCCTTTCCAATACCGGCATTTTTCGGGTTCCCCTTCCCGGGGAGGGGCATTCCCTGAACTGGAGGCAACTGGGGATTACTCGAAAAATGGGTTTTCTGTCCCTTCGAAACAATGGGAAACTCTCCCTGGAGATTGTGTCGCTGGAAGGGGATTCAAAGAGAAAAGAGCCCTGTTTTGCACTCTCACCCGGGGAGAGCCGGGAAATGGAACTGGATGGGGAAGTAGAGCAGGAGGGGGGAATCGGGATTCGTATCGTGGGCGAGGTGGATCTCATGATCCCTCGAACTCACGGACGTATTCGTCACGCCGGAGAAAAAGAGACCTTCAACTGGATGGCCTTTTTCGGATTGCATTAGGGGGAGTTACAATTTGAGGCGTCTGGTCATGGATTCGGCGGCATCTATTTTTTTTGCCCAATCCATCTGGTAAAGGGGGCAACGCCTCCCGCCCCTATTGAGATCCACATCGGGGTGTTTACAAAACACCTCACCGGGGTGGCTTGGAGATTCGTGATAAAAAATACAGTCCCGTAATGAACAATTCACCTTTTTCAAAGAATTTCCTCCAGTAAAACAAAGTTGTCCTCATCCTTTATATATATACCGGAAACAGTTTCCCTCCCCAATTTTTTTAAACCGTGAAAAAAACCGGGGGTTACGGTTCGCGAAAAGATTCCTCTCGAAACGTACCCGCAAAATCAAGAATTATCTTCACTGATTCGACTGAATTTTATTTGAGGTTATCCTGCATCAATCCCTTGACAAAATCCGCCTCAGATCATTGTAATTCCTCCATTGAGCCGTCTTTATCCTTTCAATCGGAGGTTTGCACGATGAACTGCAAAAATGTAATGGCAGCTGCTTTCTGTATCGCCTTTCTGTCGGGTGTCGCCTCGATCGGTTTGTGTGGGGAAAAAACGCCGCCCTCTCCCGGGCCCGCAACATCCATGATGGTTGAGGCCGATGTCGCCCTCAATGCCATGACCGCCATTGTCGAGGGCCGGATGAAAAATGTCGAGGATATCCTCGGAATCCTCTCCCTGACCGATGCCGTGAAAAGCGGCGAGTGGAAAAAGATGAAACCGCTCCTCGAGGCATCGGAAAAACAGGGCCTCCCCGCCCTGTTATGGTACGCCCGGCCCGATGGTTCCTACTTTACAGTGGAAAAGGACCTGACCGATCAAAACCTCAAGGACAGGGATTATTTCCCTAAGGTCCTTTCCGGGAAAAAGGTGAAAGGGGCACTTGTGGTCAGTCACTCCACGGGAAAAAAGGTCGCGGTCGTGGCGGTTCCCGTTAAAGAAAAGGGCAGGGTCAAGGCCGTACTCGGGGCGTCCGTGTTCCTGGAAAAACTGAATCAGATCGTGAAAAATGATCTGGAACTCCCCGGGGATATGCTCTTTTTCGTACTGGATAAAAAGGGGGAGACGATTCTCAACTGGAAAGACGAACGCATTTTTGCCTATCCCACCAAGCAGGAAAGCAAGTCCATGGTCCTGGCCGTAAAGGAGATGCTGGAGAAGGGGAAGGGCTGGGTGGAATACGATTACCACTCGAAAAGAAGAAGGATGATCTATCAAACCTCGAGCGAAACCGGCTGGATCTTCTCCATCGGAAAATTCGTGGAAGAGAAAAAACCAAAGAAAAAGAAATGATATCAGCTTTATCTCTTGGCCTTTTCGATATTCGCGTGGTATTCCTGCAGGCTGAGGGGTTTATGACGACCTTTTCGAAACGCCTCGATCCCGCGGGCGGCGGCCAGGGCCCCCGCCGGGGTCGTGATGTACGGAATCTTCAACCTGATGCACGTCTTGCGGATATAGGAATCGTCGAACTCGCTCAAACGCCCCGCCGGGGTGTTGATCACCAGATGGATCTCCCCGTTTTTCATCGCATCCACCAGGTTGGGACGACCCTCGTGCAGCTTTTGAACCGCCCGTGAGGGAATGTCCCGGCCGCTCAGGAAATCGTGCGTTCCTCCGGTGGCGAGGATCCTGAATCCGAGCTCGTGGAGTTTCCTGGCAACCTCCGGCATCTTGGATTTGTCGCGATCCGCAATCGTCATCAACACCGCTCCCTCGACCGGCAGGATCTGCCCCGTCGCCTCCTCGGCTTTGAAAAAGGAGAGACCGAAACTCTCGGCCATTCCCAGCACCTCTCCCGTGGATCTCATCTCCGGCCCCAGAACCGGATCCACCTCGGGGAACATGTTGAACGGGAACACCGCTTCCTTCACTCCAAAGTGGGGGATCGGGCCTTTTTGGAGCCCGATCTCCTCGAGTTTCTTTCCGATCATCAGCTGGGTGGCCACCCGCGCCATGGAGATATTGCACACCTTGGAAACCAGTGGAACGGTGCGGGAGGCCCGGGGATTGGCCTCCAGAATGTACACCCGGTCTTTCGCAATGGCGTACTGGATGTTCATCAATCCCACCACGTTCATCTCCACCGCGATCCGATGCGTGTATTCGCAAATGGTGTCGATATGCTTTTGCGGGATGCTCACGGGGGGAATCACACAGGCCGAATCCCCGGAGTGGATACCGGCCAGCTCGACGTGTTCCATAACGGCGGGGATGAACACCTCTTTACCGTCGGAAATCGCATCCGCCTCCGCCTCGATGGCGTCCTCGAGGAACTTGTCGATCAGGATGGGGCGCTCGGGTGTGACGTCCACGGCCGCGAGCACGTATTCCTTCAGCATGTCCTCATCGTGCACGATCTCCATACCGCGCCCTCCCAGCACGTAGGAGGGCCTGACCATGAGGGGGTACCCGATTTCGGCGGCGATGGCGAGAGCCTCTTCGAGCTTGCTGGCCATTCCGGAGGCCGGCTGGGGGATCTCGAGTTTTTTCATCATCTGGTTGAAACGGTCGCGGTCCTCGGCCATATCGATGGTTTCCGGAGAGGTTCCCAGGATCTTGACCCCGTGCCGGTGGAGTTCCCCGGCAATATTTAATGGAGTCTGACCCCCAAACTGGCAGATCACGCCTTCGGGCTTTTCCTTTTTATAAATGCTCAGAACGTCCTCCACGGTCAGGGGCTCGAAATAGAGCTTGTCCGAGGTGTCGTAATCCGTGGAAACCGTTTCCGGGTTGCAGTTCACCATGATGGTCTCGTATCCCTCGTCGCGAAGGGCAAAGGCGCAGTGAACGCAGCAATAGTCGAACTCGATGCCCTGCCCGATGCGGTTCGGGCCGCCCCCCAGGATCATGACCTTCTTTTTCGCGGTGGAAGCCAGCTTGTCCGGTGCGTTATATGTGGAGAAATAATACGCGGCGTTTTCCACACCGCTCACCGGAACCGGCTCCCATGCCTCCTCGAGTCCCAGCTCGATGCGTTTCTCCCGGATCCGGTCCTCGGGCGTCTCGAGGATTCGTGAGAGGTATCGATCCGCGAATCCGTCCTTTTTCGCCCGTATCAGCAGTTCGTCCGGAATCTCGGATCCCCTGTGTTTCAGGATCTCCTCCTCGAGATTGACCAGTTCCCTCATCTGGTCGATGAACCACGGTTTGATATGAGTGCGGCGGTACAGTTCCTCCGTGGATGCCCCCTTTCTGAGGGCCTCGTACATGATGAAGTGCCGTTCGCTCGTGGGTTTGCTCAGTTTTCCCAGGAGCTCCTCGAGGGATCTTTTATGGAAGTCCCGGGCGAATCCCAGTCCGTAACGGCCGATCTCCAGGGAACGGATCGATTTCTGAAAGGCCTCTTTATATGTTTTCCCGATGGACATCACCTCGCCCACGGCTCGCATCTGTGTCCCGAGCTGATCCAGGGCGCCCCGGAATTTCTCGAACGCCCACCGGGCGAATTTCACCACCACGTAATCCCCCGAAGGGGTGTACTTTTCCAGGGTTCCCTCCCGCCAGTAGGGAATCTCGTCCAGGGTCATGCCGGCGGCCAGCATGGACGAGATCAGGGCGATGGGAAAACCGGTGGCCTTCGATGCCAGAGCCGAGGATCGCGAGGTGCGGGGGTTGATCTCGATCACCACCACACGCCCTGTTCGAGGATCGTGGGCGAACTGGATATTCGTCCCCCCGATCACCCTGATCGCCTCCACGATCCGGTAGGAATAATCCTGGAGCCTTTTCTGCAGCTCCGGTGCGATCGTGAGCATGGGGGCCGTGCAAAAGGAATCGCCGGTGTGTACCCCCATGGCATCCACGTTTTCGATAAAGCAGACCGTGATCATCTGGTTTTTGGAATCGCGCACCACCTCGAGCTCGAGTTCCTCCCAACCCAGTACCGATTCCTCGACCAGGACCTGTCCGATCATGCTGGCCGAAAGCCCGCGACTCACCACGGTACGGAGTTCTTCGAGGTTGTAAACCATGCCTCCCCCGGTGCCCCCGAGGGTATAGGCCGGACGGATCACCACGGGAAATCCGAGTTCCCCGGCGATCTTTTCCGCCTCTTCCACAGTGAATGCGGGAGTGCTCCGGGGCATTTCGATCTCCAGGCTGTCCATGGTTTTCTTGAACTCGATCCGGTCCTCTCCCCGCTGGATGGCGTCTTCCGCGACCCCGATGATGCGAACGCCGTACTTGTCGAGCACCCCTGCTTTATGGAGGGAGCTGGAGAGGTTCAGACCCGTTTGTCCCCCCAGGTTCGGAAGGAGTGCGTCCGGACGTTCCTTTTCGATGATTTCCGTCAGGGTTTCCACGTTCAGGGGTTCCACATAGGTGCGGTCCGCCGTTCCCGGATCGGTCATAATCGTGGCCGGATTGGAATTCACCAGCACGATCTCGTAGCCCAGTTTGCGAAGGGCTTTGCATGCCTGTGTGCCGGAATAATCGAACTCGCAGGCCTGCCCGATCACGATCGGCCCGGATCCGATAATCATCACCTTCCTGATATCCTCGCGTCTCGGCATGAATAATCTCCTCTGTGTCTGTTTCCGAATAAATTGGGTATCCTCTTAACCCTATTTCGGTCAAATGGTCAAGAACCAAAAACCGGCATCCGCCCTTGACGCGGCTCTCGCGATTTGACATATTTATCACGAATTCCCCTCAAGGGGATGCAAGCTGGTATGATGAATCATTCCCATCATCATAACGTTTCCAATGTTCGTGAAAAGGGCAGGAGGTCTATCAGGTTAAAAGGTTACGATTATACCTGCGAGGGATCATTTTACATCACATTGTGTACAAATAACGGAAGATGCCTTTTCGGCAGAATTGTTGATGGAAAAATGGAATTAAACGAATTCGGGGAAATTGTTCGGGATCAATGATTACGTATCCGTAAACGTTTTAACAATGTCAAATTGGATGAATTTGTGGTCATGCCAAATCATTTTCACGGAATTTTTCATATCACCCCCAATAATCGTCCCATTATCGTAGGGGCGACCCTCGCGGTCGCCCATACGGGGGAAACGGGGGAAAAACCACCGTCGGTGAGTGATGTTGTCGGGGCGTTCAAATCATTATGTGTGAATCGTTGTTTGAATTGGATAAAACAAAACGATACGAAACGATTTTTTGGAAAATTGTGGCAACGCAATTATTGGGAACATATCATCCGTAACGATACGGAATTGAAACGAATACGCCGGTATATCCGCAATAATCACGAACAATGGGAAAACGATTCCCTTAAAAAACGGGAATCCCCTATTTAACGGTGTATTGAATCGGGGAATGTAGATGAAGGGTGACCGGGCAAGGAGAGAGAATTCACGTAAACAGATTATCCATACGAACGCCTCACCTCGTACAGCACCCACCCGCGATAGGGGATCGCCTCCAGGGGGACGTCCCGGAGCAGTCCCTCACGGATCAGGGCGTCCAGCCGCACGTCCCGGCCGGATCCCGTGATCAGGATATAATCGAAGTGATTCCGCCTTATGAAACCCCCGATCCATTCCGGATCCTTCAGGAGCCACCAGGGACGCCGGATCCTCCCGCAAACCTCGTCCCACCAGAAGCAGCGCCGCTCCAGGTAAAAGGGGTAATTGCAGTCCGGAAGGAACACGTACGCATCCTTTGGAATATGGGGTCGTACGATTTTGAATCCGATGTAAAGCCCCCCCTGTTCCGCGAACCGGGCATATTCGTCCCTGGCCTCATCACTGAGAACCGGCCGGAATTTCCACCGGATGGTACGAAACCGGGCCACCTCGAGCTGCCTTTTGCCATAAAGCCCGATAGAACTGAACATAAAAAGAGCGAGCAGGAAATATCGCGCCCTTTTCCTCAGGTGCGAAAGAATCGCCCCCAGCATTTTCGCAATCGAGGGAACCGCCAGGGGATAACAGATGGAAAAGAAACGCGGAAACGCACATTCGTCATCGAGCACAAGGAAGAAAACAAGGCAAAAAGAAAGAACCGCCCCCTGGATCCTCCACATCCGTTCCTTCCGGAACAGGGCGTATCCCGCTGAAAAGACAAACAGAGGAAACATCACGTGGAGATACACCAGCATGACCCTGATCTTTTCCGGGATCTCGCGAACCATCTCGAGGGCCCCGGCAGGTGTGGCTGGATACAGGGAGTGAAGCCTCTTTATATAATACAGGGAAAGGGTAAACTCGTCCCGGGGGGGGAACACCCCGGTTGCCACGGGGAAAAAGGGATTTCCGGTTTCGATCCACGCCCTTGCCCCCCAGGGTAAATAAGCAAGAATGGCCCCAGCTGATATAAAGAGGATCTCTCTTGGGAAATCTATTTTTCCCCGGCTGTTCCGTCCTTTCCAGAATAGAAAAACCAGGATCATGGGCATCGAGAAAAACAGGGTGAAGATCTTTGCGGCGGCGGCCGTTTCCAGGAGAAATCCCGCAAGAAAGAGATTTTTCCCCCAGCCTTTTATCGAGCGGTTTTGAAAACGGTCCAGAAGGAGGAGGAATCCCGCAAGGAGGAGGAGAGACGCGAAATTATCGTTCCCGGAAGGAAGGGGAGAAACCGCGGAAAGGGCGGCGTGAAAACCCACGATCACACCGGCCGCAATGAAACCGGCCCGCCCTCCCCCCATTCGCCCCGCCCCCAGGATCATCAGGAAAAGCATGGCAAGCGTTACCTGGGAATAAAGAAGCGGGCACAAAAATGCGTTCCCCAGAAGGAGCACCCCGGAGTAACAGGCCTCCATGGCCAGGGGATACGTCGAGGGCATAACCCCGGGGAAGGCATCCGCCCTTCCCGAGATTGCCCACTGGCCCGGCACGGACAGGTGATACCACATCGAGTCCTGGGTGAAATCCGGTCCCATACCCCCTATCAGGATATTGATGGAGAGAATAAGGATCCATGTCGAGATTAAAACGAGGAAAACCCGTTCGACTGTTTTCAACCCGTTCCACGTGGATTTCACATTCGGGAAAGAATCCTGAAGCTGTGGAGTTGCATTTTTCCGGAAGGAAATAAAAAGCCGCACAAAACCCGCGACCGGGAGGAGGATCACCACAGCAAGGATAAGGGGGGCTCGAAGCATCCCGAGGTTCCCCAGCCAGATGAAAAGGAAGGAGAATACCGCCATCCCGAGAGTATAACAGAGAAGGGCTCTCCAGTAAAAATCCTTTCTCTTCTTACCGGTTTCCGGAAGAAAAAGCGCCCCCGTAAAAAAGGCCGGGAGAAAAAACAGAACAAAACAAACGATGTGAACGGCAAACATCATTCTTCCAGTCCCCTTGCTGTCGTGACCGTTGTGGAAATAATTCTCAATAATCCTCGAGCAAGATCAACAAGAAACATGATTGACGCCCCTCTCACGATTTTCGGGTCATACCAAATCATATTCACATGATTTTTCATATCACCCGCCCACAACCGCGCCATTACCGTAGGGGCGACCCTCGCGGTCGCCCAAAATTCGATGATCCCGCCCGGTCGCCCCGAAACCGTCGGTGAGGGGTGGTTCATA
>Ga0272442_10010739_pt1 | contig 11251 bp, 8 predicted proteins | sample SSMForm2O_FD_200262 | JGI IMG/M metagenome (GOLD analysis project Ga0272442, IMG submission 200262) | Marine sediment archaeal communities from Little Sippewissett salt marsh, Falmouth, MA, United States - SSM-Form-2O | ecosystem: Environmental > Aquatic > Marine > Wetlands > Sediment ...
GGCCAAAACGTATTGTAAATCGATTTGAATATAACCGCCAGTGCAAAATCCAAAGCAAGGATGGAGATAAAACTGGCTACGAACGCCTCAGTGCACGCCTGCCCGACTCCCTGGGCACCTTCCTTACAGGTAAATCCCTTATAGCAGCTAATCGCTGCGATTGCCACGCCGAAAAAGAAACCTTTAATAACTCCGATAGAAACATCCCACAGTTCCACGCCCGCAGCGCTGAAACTCCAGTAAGCCCGACTATTAATCTCCAACTGGATAACACTGACAAAATATCCACCGATAATCCCCAATAAAACCGCAAATATAATTAAGAACGGCGTTAGAAGCAAACAGGCCAGAATCCTCGGTGCAACCAGATATCGAATCGGGTCGGTCCCCATGCTTCTGACCGCATCTATTTGTTCGGTAACATTCATCGTTCCCAGTTCGGCAGTCAATGCTCCTCCGACACGGCCGGCCAACATAACCGCAGCCAGTACAGGCCCAAGCTCTTTAACGACCGAGATATTTATCAGGACACCCAAATGCTCTTCAAGGCCCATGCCGGCGAGCTGATCGTACGCCTGGACCGCCAAAGTCATTCCCACAAAGGCGCCCGTTATCATAACAACGGGAACACTGCGTACGCCAATGATATACATCTGGGTCCATATTAAAGGATACGAGAGTTTGTCCAGACAGCTCCTCAAAGACACAACAGTAGATTGCCAGAGAAATCGACCATAACGTCCTATATTGTTTATAACATTTAATGTCCTGGCACCTATTATACCGATCATAATTATTGCTCCTTCACAGAACATTCGGCCTTATTGGTCCATCAACTTCAATAGTAAAGTGTTAATATTCATTAGTCAATGGTCAATACTCGATTGAAAAGCTTATTTACGGCTAAGTAATTAAAACTCCTGAAAGTAACAACAGCTAAAAAAATGCCTTTTCTTAATAAATCCGCCGTCCGGAGATGTCGATAAACTCGTTCGCTTGGATAAAACTTAGATTATAAGTTTATGGGACATTACAAATTGTCGATCGAGAGTGTATTTTGCAGACGTTCAACTTGTTAATAATCTTTATTGGAACATTTGCAGGAGCTTGGAATAAGAAAATTGCATGGGCCAGAAGGTCCCCGTAGCAACCCTAAAAGATAGCGAGCTAAAACCGGACGGCTATACAAAGCAAAAATAATTCACAAAAAATATTATAAGAAACTGAAAAATGGAAATAAAGAAAACAATTAAAATGGCTACATCGACAATATTATTTGTCGCAGTCATCGCGTTAGTTTTTTGGTTAATGCAAAAAAAAATCACGAACAATATCACACACTGCACCATTATTTCAATCATGGTGGCGATTGCTCTTACGTATTTCCAGAGTAAATTTATATCCGACATTCTCGACCAAAATGAGAATATCAGGAACGCCAAGCTCGAAGCCAAAGGCCTGAGAGCGCGACACAAGCGTATCGAGGAAAAAGTACAGAAGCTAAAAACGGAGCTCGAAGCCGCCAACATAAAACTTAAAAGAGAAATTGCAGACCGCCCCCCGGACCAGAGACAACTGCAGCAGCATCTTAAAAACCTCAATTGTTTATACGCGCTCTCGAAGATTGTCAACCGTCAGGAAATACCACTGGAAAAGATATTCCAGGAAACAGTCGATTTGATTCGCAAGGCTTACCGATATCCCGAAAGCACCTGCGTAAGACTGACATTCGACGGAGTACGTTATAAAACAGACAATTTCGAAAAAAGCGAAATAAGCCGGCTCACACAAATAAAAGCGCACGAGGAAGACGTAGGAGTAATCGAGGTTTTTCACCTTGGAAGCAAAATCGAAATCGACGAAGAAACTCTATTACAGGAAGAAGATGATTTGCTCAGCGCGGTGGCCGAGTGGCTCGGCAGCATCGCCGAGCGCAAAAAGGCCGAAGAAAAGATGAGATTATTCAGAAACCTGATAGAGCGTTCGAACGACTGTATTTTTACTGTTGAGCCGAAATGGGGCCGTTTTATAGACGTCAACAACAGAGCTTGCGACAGCCTCGGATATACACGAAAAGAATTCCTCAACACAGTCACCATGAAGAAAATAGAAGAGTCCGTGCCGGATGATTCGGCCTGGCAAAAGCAAATACAAGAACTCAGAGAAAAAGGTGACATCGTTAAAGAAGCTTTGTACAGGCGCAAGGATGGCACGAAATTCTTTGTGGAAACAAGTCTGAAGCTTACCAACCAGGATAAACAGGAATACATCATAGCAATTGTTCGTGACATCACAGAGCGCAAGCGAGCCGAAGCCAAGCTAAAGGCCGCACAGGAAAAACTGCTCGAAACCGCTCGCAAGGTCGGCATGGCCGAGGTGGCAACAGGTGTGCTGCACAATGTAGGCAACGTCCTCAACAGCGTAAGTGTCACCGCCGAGTCGATACAGAAACGGATCCGTAATTCAAAGGCTTCTTATCTCGAAGATGCAGTTAATTTGCTCGAAGAGCATTCGAACGAACTGGGTGAATTCATGACAAAAGAGGAACGAGGTAAAAAACTGCCTGTGTTCCTTGCAAACTTATCGACGGAGCTGATCGACGAACAGCAGCGCTGCCTCGAAGCTCTGGAAGCTTTGACCAAACACGTTCAGCACGTGGCCGACATAATTCAGCTTCAGCAATCATACAGCAAAACAAAAGGTCTCATTGAGCCGACCTCGATTGCGGAGCTCATTGAAGACGCTATTCAGATAAATGCAGAATCACTATCAAGAAACAACGTGGAAGTCCGACGGGAAATCGCGAACCTGCCGGCTATTATGCTTGACCGTCACAAGGTCCTGCAGATACTGACAAACCTTATCAGCAACGGAATATATGCCCTTTCCAAAAGCAACAAAGATGAAAAAACGCTGACAATAAGCGTGGTAAATCTCGATAAAGACTATATCCGGATCGAAGTCTGCGACAACGGCATCGGCATCCCCAAAAAGAATATGACACGAATATTCGAGCATGGTTTCACAACAAAGAAGAAAGGGCACGGATTCGGATTACACAGCACCGCTCTGTCGGTGAACGAATTAAACGGTTCGATAAAAGCCCACAGCGACGGTGTTGACCAAGGTGCCGTATTCACCATAAAATTACCATTCAAGACACAGGAGGCAACAACATGAATGAAACGGAAAAAGCGATAGTACATCGTATTTTAGTGGTTGACGACAATCCTAATATTCATAAGGATTTTCAAACCATTCTCCTCGAAGAGCATGAGAGTACCGCACTGGATACGCTTAGAAACGAGGTTTTCGGCAATACAAAAAGTGAATCCCAGACTAAAAACATCTTCGAGCTCGATTTCGCTTCCCAGGGAAAAGAAGGTGTCGAGAAAGTTCAGCAGGCCTGCTCGGAGAATCTACCTTACGAGCTGGCTTTTGTTGACATGCGAATGCCTCCAGGCTGGGACGGCCTTAAAACAATCGAGGAAATGTGGCAGGTCGATCCCAAGATTCAGATAGTCATCTGTACGGCATATTCGGATTATTCCTGGGGGGACATAACCGAACGTCTCGGTAAATCGGACAACCTTCTAATTCTGAAAAAACCGTTCGATAGTGCCGAGGTGGCGCAACATGCCGCAGCCCTCACGGAAAAATGGAACCTAGCTCGTCAGGCAGAAAAGAAAATGGAAGAGCTGGAAGAAATGGTCAAAGAGCGAACTGATAAGCTGACCGAGTCAAACAATCGGCTCAAGATGGAGATTGCCGAACGCGAACAGGCCGAGCTTAGGCTGGCTGAGCTGCTTAAGAAGGTCGATAACGTAAACACGGAGCTGAAGGATTTCGCCTCTATCATCTCGCACGATTTAAAAGCTCCTTTGCGAGGTATCAAGACGCTGGCCAACTGGATACTGGAAGATTGTAAGGACAAGTTCGACGAGAAGGCCAATGAGCAGATGAATCTGCTTTTAGACCGGGTTGAGCGGATGTACGACCTTATTGACGGCGTCCTTCAATATTCGAGAGTTGGCCGGGTTGACGAAGGACAGGTTACGGTCGATCTGGACAAGTTTGTCCGAGAGCTCATTGATATGGTAGCCCCGCCGGAAAACATCGAAGTGACCATCGAAAACAAACTTCCCGCCTTTCGGTGCCAGGAATCTCATATGATGCAATTGTTCCAGAACCTGATTGTAAATGCCATTAAATACATGGATAAGCCGCAGGGCAAAATAAGAATTGGAGTTCTCGAAGAGAACGGCTCCTGGAAATTCAGCGTCTCCGACAACGGACCTGGAATCGAAGAAAAACATTTCGAGAGAATTTTCAAAATGTTCCAGGCTCTTTCAGTGAAAGAGGAATTCAAAGGCACCGGAGTCGGGCTCACAGTAGCCAAAAAAATCGTGGATTTATACGGCGGTAAAATCTGGGTCGAATCCGCGTTCGGCCAGGGAAGCACATTCTTATTCACTTTACCAAAACAGGAACAGGAAACCACACATGAGACACTTCAAACCAATATTGCTTGTTGAAGATGATGAGGTAGATAAGAAAACCGTCGAACGTGCGCTGTCGGACCTGAACGACAGGACTAAACTCGTTCAGACACACAACGGCGAGGAAGCTCTTACGTACCTTAGAAACCGGACCAATAGAAAGCCGTGCCTTATCCTGCTGGATTTGAATATGCCGAAAATGAACGGACGGGAATTTCTGAATATAATCAAAGCGGACGATAAACTGAAAAAAATCCCCGTTGTCATCCACTCGACGTCCAGTACACGCGAAGATATTAACAAAAGCTTTGAACTGGGCGCTGCCGGATATATGGTCAAATCACAGGATTACGAAAAATCCAAAAATACAATCAGAGCCATCGGCCAATACTGGACACTATGCGAACAACCACCCAACGGAGAATAAAAATGGAAAATGTTAAATATAAAGTTCTGTTAATCGAGGACAACCAGATCGAACAGCGAATGTTCCAGCGATTCGTGGAAACAAATTCCATCCCCTTGCCGGATCCGTTTCAGAAGCCAAACAGTTTCTGGGCTCAGAGAAATTCGATATTGTTATATCGGATCATGACCTCGGAGACGGCACCGCATTCGATATACTCGAGCTGACCAAGAACACGCCTATCATCGTGGTCACCGGCGCCGGAGACGAAGAAACGGCGGTCAAGGCATGGAAAGCCGGGGCTTATGATTACCTGATAAAAGACGTAGATCAAAACTATCTCAAGGCGATTCCGATAACCGTAGAAAACGCAATCAATCACAAACAGATGGAAAAAAGACTCCAACTGCTCTCGGGAGCCGTAATGAGTACCGAGGACAGCGTCTATATCACCGATATGAAAGGCATAATTATCTTCGTAAACAAGGCCTTCTGTAAGACTTACGGATATATCGAAGAAGAAATCGTCGGGAAAAACAGCAGCATTCTCTGGATACAAAAAAACCAGGGAGAAAATACAAGAAGTGTCTTCCAGACCCGTTCGTTTGGAAGCGGATGGGAAGTCGGATTTTACCACAAGCGAAAAGATGACAGTATATTTCCGATTTCCCTGTCCAGATCGACGATTAAAGATTCAAACAGAAACGACGTGGCAATTGTCGGAGTAGCACGTGACATCTCCGAACGGATTCTTATCGAGGACGAGCTGAGAACCACAAGTCTGAAATTTAAAAAGAGAAATCAACTGCATAATGATATCGCCGTTCTGACGGCGGAGGCCATCCGGAAATTGTTGGCCGTTGGAAACATCGACCGGGCAACGACATTAATACAAGATTATCTCGACATTTCAAAAATCAACGCCGACAAAATCGAGCTTCAACGGAAGCAATTCAAGTTCTCGGTCCTGGTCTCGCAGGTTGTCGAAGCCCTTGTGCCGTACGCCTCAAAAAATAATATCGAGATCTGTAGTCACAAATCGGACTCCGAGCTGCTTGTCAACGTCGACTACGACAGGATGGCACAAATCCTGAGCAATCTTATTCACCGGGCAATCAAACTCTCAAATGCAAACAGCCGGGTTGAAGTGTACATCAAAGACAACAAAAACGAGCTTGTCGTTGAAATACAAGACGGGGGGCCGACTCTCGGACCCAACCAGATACATACGCTCATCAATAATTCCGACTGGATAAAAGAGCAGTTCCGTACCGACCGGGAAGACATAGCCTTGGGCTTACGAATAGCCAAAGAATTGATTGAGATGCACGGCGGTCGAATATGGACCGAACACGCAAAGAAAGGCAGGGGAAATATTACCTGTTTCGCCATACCAACCGTAGATGTCCGTCGAAAAGTAGCTATGACAATGGATTCGGCAAATATTAACTAATTTTACCGAAAATTTCCAAAAAAGACGTTTGCAAGGAAATAATCAAAACTCGCAGCCGGTGTTCGTACTATTTACGAGAACGGCACACACTTTCATCCCAATCGGCAAGATTCTGTCGTTATCTTACTTGACAATATTTACTAAATGAGGTTGAAACATTCGGACAAATCCCTTATAATGTTAGGTTTATGATTAGTTGGCTGTATGTATTTATTAATACAATGCAGGCCGAAAATCCTCCGGAAACCACCGGAGAAAACGCGTTTATTGAGCGAAAAGTTAATAATGTTAACAGGGATAGAATGAGTTTGTCAATTTGGACGGCGAAATATGTTTAAAAACTAACTAATTTTTTGGAGGACAACTCGCAGATTGGCAGCAAAAGTGTTGAACCTGAAGCGATAAAAACAAATGACAAATCTTGATCCGACAAAGACCAAAGACTGGCAGATTGCCGAAGCCACCGAGGAAGTGATGAAACCCATAACGCAGTTAGGCGAAGAACTTGGCCTAAAGGATGGGGAGCTGCTTCCAATGGGTCGTAACCTCGCTAAAGTAGATTATATAAAAGTTCTCTCCCGCCTGGAGGAACAGCCGACCTCGAAATACATTGATGTGACCGCTATCACGCCGACACCTTTAGGCGAAGGCAAAACAACCACAACGATCGGCCTGATCGAAGGATTAGGCAAGCTCAATAAACGGGCAACAGGTGCAATCCGCCAGCCGAGCAGCGGACCGACTTTCAACATCAAAGGCTCGGCCGCCGGCGGAGGTCTGGCGCAGTGCATACCCCTGACACCGCTTTCCATCCGCCTGACGGGCGATATCGATTTTATCACGAACGCTCACAACCTGGCGATGGTCGCCCTGAGTTCACGGATGCAGCACGAGAGAAACTACGACGACGCCAGGCTGGCCAAAAGCAATCTTACGCGTATAGATATAGATCCCGAACGAATCGAGATGAAGTGGGCGATGGATTTTTGCGCCCAGTCACTGAGAAATATCCGGATAGGCCAGGGCGGAAAAATGGACGGCTACGAGATGGACTCGGGCTTTCAAATGACCGCATCGAGCGAGGTCATGGCAATCCTTTCGGTTGCGAAGAGTTTGAAGGATCTGCGCAGCAGGATCGCCAAAGTCGTCGTCGCCTACGACAAGAAAGGCAACGAAGTGACAACCGCCGACCTCGAGGTCGATGGCGCTATGACCGCATGGCTGGTAGATGTTATACATCCGAATCTGCTCCAGACCATCGAAGGCCAGCCGGTATTCGTCCACGCCGGTCCTTTTGCCAACATCGCCATCGGACAAAGCTCCATTATAGCGGATATGCTCGGAACGAAGTTAGGCGAGTACCATGTCACCGAGAGCGGCTTCGGCGCCGATATTGGCTTCGAGAAATTCTGGAATCTCAAGTGCAGAATCTCCGGCCTCGTCCCGGATGCTGTTGTCATCGTTGCTACGGTCCGTGCTCTGAAAATGCACGGCGGCGGGCCCGTCGTTAAACCCGGGATATCCCTTAGCGAGGAATATATAACCGAAAATCTCGATCTTCTCGAAAAAGGCTGTGAGAATCTCGTCGCTCACATCGAAACCGTCAAAAGGAGCGGAGTCCAGCCAGTCGTATGTATCAACCACTTCGAAACCGATAGTGACAGGGAAACCGAGCTCGTATGTAAAATATCCGAGCAGCACGGCGCTCACGCCGCCGTCTCCAGACACTGGCTCAAAGGCGGAGAAGGAGCAATCGAGCTGGGCGAGGCGGTAATCGATGCCTGTAACTCGAAGAACAATTTCCAGTTCCTTTACGATTTGGATACGCCGCTCAGAAAACGCATCGAGCTTATCGCAAAAGAAGTTTACGGAGCAAGCGGTGTCACATATACCGAGAAGGCCCTGAAAAAAGCCCGGGCCCTGGAAGCCGACCCGACTGCACGAAAACTGGGAACATGTATGGTTAAAACACACCTTAGCCTCTCGCATGATCCGGACCTAAAGGGAAGGCCGACAGGCTGGGAGCTTCCAATCAGTGACATTTTGATTTATAAAGGAGCCGGTTTTATCGTCCCGGTCGCAGGTTCTATCAAGCTTATGCCGGGGACAGCCTCCAATCCGGCATTTCGCCGAATCGATGTGGACGTAGATACGGGCAAGGTGCAGGGCCTGTTTTAATCTTATTTATACTACAGGAACTTTATCAGAGACAGGAGTCGTTAACAGATGGCAGCACAAATAATTGATGGCAAAAAAATCGCCTCCGAGATGAGGGCCGAATTAAAACAGGAAGTGGATAGACTGAAAAAACAGGGTATCGTTCCCGGTCTGGGAGTAATTCTGGTCGGGGATGACCCGGCGTCACAATCCTATGTCACTGCCAAGGAACGCGCTTGTGAAAATATTGGGATATACTCCGACGATAACCGCCTGCCGGCTTCGACCTCCCAGAAAGAGCTGATGTCACTCGTTGAAAAGATGAACAACGATCCCAAAATCAACGGCATCCTGGTCCAGCTGCCTTTGCCCAAAGGACTCGACGAATCGGAAGTTTTGCTTGCCATCGACCCGGCAAAAGATGTCGACGGTTTTCATCCGGTAAATGTCGGCAAGATGATGATCGGCGAAAAGGCTTTTCTGCCCTGTACACCTCACGGAGTCGTCCAGTTATTGATACGAAGCGGCGTAACTATCGAAGGGACCGATGTGGTCATCGTCGGACGAAGCAATCTCGTGGGAAAACCCCTGGCAAACATGCTCATACAGAAAAAGCTGAATGCCAATGCCACGGTGACTATCTGCCATACGCGCACTAAAAATCTTGCCGCTCACACAATACACGCCGACATTCTCGTCGCCGCCGCAGGCCGGCCGAATACTATAACAGCAGATATGGTCAAAGAAGGAGCCGTAGTAATCGATGTCGGAGTCAACCGCGTCGATGATTCGACAAAGAAAAAAGGTTATCGTCTCGCCGGTGATGTCGATTTCGAAGCCATCAGCGAAAAAGCCTCACTGATTACTCCGGTACCGGGCGGCGTTGGGCCCATGACGATTACAATGCTGCTCTACAACACAGTCGAATCCGCAAAAATAAACGCCGGACTTGAAATCGAATAGCATCAAATCGTTATTTAGTCTCAAATGAAATCCGATAATGATTTTACGTCAATGTTTTTCAATTTTTTTAACAAAGCATCCCAAAACGCGTTTTCAGCCATAACACTATTGCCGGATGTGATATTATAGGGCGTTAGCCATATTAAAGGCAAATAACGCTCCCAAATACCGTTTGAAACAACAATCATATCAGCAGAGCTTCTTGACGGCCTATAAAGACGCAGTTATATTACCAGGCTCTATAATACTGATAGTGGGTTTTTTTGTCCGGCAGGAGCCGGATTGGATCTCGGATAACCAAATAAATATCCACAACAAATTTCAAACAAGGTAAAAGGAGTTAAACAATGAGAAAAACAGCTTATTTACTCGGTGTTGTGCTGGTGATATTCGCAACAGGATTTTCACGTGCAGCGGTCGCCGGCGGCATGGCCAAAGAGAACGCCGAACTGAGGCAAAAAGTTGATCAGCTCGATAAGGAGCTGGAAGAGCTGAAAAAAATCGTCGTACAGCAGACCGGCGCAACAGGAGACACATTACCCAAGCCGGTATGGTCGAACCTGGACATCCAGCTATACGGCTACCTGAAACTCGATTCGGCCTACGATTCGTCACGGACCGATAACGGCAACTATGCCAAGTGGGTAGATTCGGAAAGCACCAACGACAACGACGATCAGTTCAATATGACCACCAACCAAACTCGGTTAGGGATGTTAATCAACGGGCCGGACAATGGTTCAATGAAGACCAGTGGTCGTGTGGAACTGGATTTTTACGGCGGTGGAGACGAAAATAAATCCCGCCTGATGATGCGCCATGCGTATTTCAAAATGGACTGGCCCGATAAAAGATTCAATATTATTGCCGGTCAGACAACCGATGTAATCAGCCCGCTGTTTCCGTCAACTGTGAACTACAGTGTCGGCTGGTGGACAGGTAATATCGGATACAGACGGCCACAGCTTCGATTCACCAAAGAAATGAGTATCAATGACAATGTCGATTTGAAACTCGAAGGTGCTCTGGCCAGGACTATCGGCAGAAACGACGCCGTAGCAGCACCCAATGGAACCGAATCGGGTGAGGATAAGGGCTTTCCCTCCCTGCAGGGAAGAGTCAGCATGACGCTTCCTCTGTACAAGCAAAAGATGGCCACGATTGGCTTTTCCGGGCACTGGGGAGAAGAAGAATACGACCTTAATGTGGTAGGCAATAATAAGGAATTCAAGACATGGTCGTTAAATATGGATTTCGAGCAGCCTATCAACAACAAACTGGCTATCAAGGGCGAAATATTCACCGGAGAGAACTTGGATGCCTATTTAGGCGGGATCGGGCAAGGCGTGATTACCGACACAACAAAAACGGTTTATTACAAAGAAATCGGCAGCAGCGGCGGCTGGATTGCCGCGAGCCTCGGGCCCTGGAACAATAAGCGTTTCAACATCGGAATTGCATCGGATGATGCCGACAGCAGTGATATCAATATGGGCGACAGAACACTGAACCGCTCTGTGTTCGGGAACATGTATTACGCTCTCAACAAGCAGACGGACGTCGCTTTTGAACTATCTCACTGGCGAACCGAATATAAAGGCTCGGGCGACGGAGACAGCCTGCGGGCACAATTGGCCCTTATTTATAAATTCTGATAAGAGCGCTTTTTTCGGTTGACTTTTTCCGATTCCTTGTATAAAACTACCCATCCAGGGTATTTATGTCAGAAGGGGAATGTAATTGTGCAGAACCTGACCTACATGGTTCTGGCAG
>Ga0272442_10010740_pt1 | contig 11250 bp, 8 predicted proteins | sample SSMForm2O_FD_200262 | JGI IMG/M metagenome (GOLD analysis project Ga0272442, IMG submission 200262) | Marine sediment archaeal communities from Little Sippewissett salt marsh, Falmouth, MA, United States - SSM-Form-2O | ecosystem: Environmental > Aquatic > Marine > Wetlands > Sediment ...
GCGGCTGGTTCCGTCAGGCAGGCGGCCGTAGCTGAGGTTGTATGACCTGATACGGCCGTAGGAAATACGATTGACCTGGACCATATCGGGGCTGAGGAGGCGCACATCATCGCCGCTGTCGTTTAGAGCGATACGTGTTTTGCTGCGGAAGAAGACGGCAAAGCTGCCGGGGCGGAGGGTAATGCCGGGGATACGATAGGGGCGAGACCCGGCGTCCTGTACATCGTCGAGATACCAGCCCTTGAGGAATACAGGCTTGTCGCAGGTATTGAGCAGTTCGATAAATTCATCATCCGTTGTAACACCTCCGGTTCCTTCCCAGTCGTGTTTTGGCCTGACCAGCACTTCATTGATCACAACACACCTGGGCACCCAATCGGGAGTCGGGGTTGGGAGCAGTACAGCATTGGCGCTGCGTGGGGTGCCTGCGATGGGATTCCCGTCCGCATCGATTCCGCTGCCTCCATAACCGGGAAAGGTCCCCCATTGTCGGCTGCCGCTGATCGTCTTTCGTTCCATGCTGGCGCGCGAACTGGAATCCCCGCAAGGCCAGCTTCGCCCCTCTCTGCCGGCAGTATCGATCACTGTCCCGGATAAGTCCTGCAAAATGAGGAATTCTCCCTGGTTGCTGAGTGTGCCGTTATAAATCAGGTCTGCCGGGACAGAAGAAACGGTTGTATCATCCGTTCGTTCAAGCAAATAATACCCACCGGGTTCGATCGTCCCTCCAAGCGTAATGTGTATATTTCCACCGTCGCTGAGAGTCCAGCCCGTAAGGTTGACTGCCAGTTCTCCAGGGCAGTACAGTTCGATCCATTCATCGCTGTATGAAGCAAGTGTACCGGCCCATGCTACCTCGTTGATCAAAACAGACAGGGGCTCTGATGGCACAAGTGTGCCTGGAGCAGGAGAAGGTGTTGGGGAGAGCGTTGGCGTGGTTTCCGGAATCCCTGTGCTGTTGGCTTCGAGCGGCGTCCCCGGGATCGGGCTGCCGCCGGCATCCAGGCCTATAGTGGAATATGTGCTGCATGTCTGCCAGCAAGCGGCAGCGTCCTGTGTGCAGATTCGTTCCATACTGGCGCGAGATGTACTGCTGCCTGCCGGCCAGTTTCCGTCTGCTGCATTTGCGGTATCCACAACCCTCCCGGTGTCGTCCATAAGCATAAGCGTTTCCCCGCTGTTATGAAGCGTGCCGGTGTAGAGCTGGCTGGCGGGCAGAGAGCTGATGGTCGAGTCATCTGTGCGTTCGAGTAAGTAGAAGCCGCCAGGCGGAACCACTCCCTGCAAAGTTTGCTGAATATCGTTGGTGTCCGTCAGGACCCATCCGTCCAACGAGACAGTGGACATTCCCGGATTATAAAGTTCGATCCACTCATCATAGGCTGAAGCCGATGTTCCTGCCCAGGCAATCTCATTGATCAGAATCACAGAGCTTTCTCTGGAAGGGGTTTCTGTTGGTGAAACGTCAGGCGCTGTTGGTGAGATCGTTATGGAAGCAGCGCTGGCAGTACCGGATGGAGAAGGTGTGCCTGCGGTGCACGTGGATGAAGGAGAGGGTGTTGCAGATGGAGATACTGTGACGGAAGGCGTTCGGGAAAAAGGCGTTTCTGTTGCTGACGGTAAAGGACTGACAAAAGGGGCTGGACTGTTTGATGGCGAAGGAGTTGGGCAGGGCGTCTCTGTATCTGTCGCAGCAGATGTGTGCGTGTGTGTGGGTGTATCTGCAGGTGTTCCCTGCTGCAAAGCCGGGTCGCCGGGGAGCACCACTGCCCTCAGGAAGCTCATGCGGAGTGCAGAGCTGCCTGACAGGAGCACCGGAATCAGGGGAGATCCACGGCGCCTTTTTAAAGGGGTATTAGCAGGGATAGTGGCTGGTATAGAATCAGGGGCTGGGTTTCCCGGCCGCAGTAGATCTGCTTGTGCTGTCGGCGCTGTTTCTCTAGATCCACATCTGCCTGAGAAAGGTGAATGTGTCGATGAAAGGGCTGGTGAAACACAGCAGGCATTTGGATACTGCAGCAGGCAGTTAGCCTGATCGATCCATGTCTCCGGCCAGGTGCCGGCATACACTTTCTCTACAGGCTGTTCTGCTGCAGAAGGTGCTTCCCAGGACCTTGCGGCAGCGAAAGAAATCTCGGGTTTTGTTTTGATGTGAATCCAACCTGGAATCACAGAGCCGGTCAGCAGAAGAAAGCAGACCGGCCGGAGAATTTCCCATATCTGGGCCATGGTTTCCCCCCGGACGACCCTTGTACTAATCATTACTATATTCGTTTAGTCATGAAAGTCAAGATACATTTAGTTGAAATTTCCCGGCCCATTTTCCGAGGTGTGAATTTGAACCGTGACTTCTTAAGAAAAAAGGGCTGCCGTTTTAAGCAGCCCTGTGCACAAATTTTCAATAGAAAAGGTATATTATTCTTTTCTATCCGCCGCCCAGGTAGGCTTCCTGGACCATCGGGTTATTCAGCAGCTCAGTTGCGGTTCCTTCAAGTACAACGCGGCCTGTCTCAAAAACGTAGCCGCGGTCAGCAATAGCAAGCGCCATTTGAGCGTTCTGTTCGACGAGCAGGATCGAAGTTCCCTGTTGATTGATCTCCTGGATGATATCGAAGATCTGTTCCATGATGATTGGTGCAAGCCCCATGGAGGGTTCGTCGAGCAGCATCAGTTCCGGATGTGCCATCAGCCCCCGGGCAATTGCCAGCATCTGCTGTTCGCCGCCGGAAAGGGTGCCGCCCAGCTGCTTGCGGCGCTCTCCCAGACGGGGAAACCTGTTAAACATATCTTTCATATCCTTTTCAACCTGACTGCGGTCCTGCTGAATGTATGCGCCCATATCCAGATTCTCTGTGACGGACATTTTGGGGAAAATCCGGCGTCCTTCAGGTACCTGGACGATTCCCCTGGCGACAATATCTGCGGGGGGAGTAGTAATAATGGATTCATCCTTGTAGCGTATATCGCCGGAAGTTGCGTCAACAAGCCGGGAGATGGTGTTCAGGATGGTCGATTTCCCGGCGCCATTTGCTCCGATCAGGGCCACGATCTCGCCCTGTTCCAGGTGAAAGGATACACCCTTCAGCGCATGAATGGCTCCGTAATGGACATTCAGATCTTGGATTTCCAGCATCATTGTTTCTTCTCCCGGCGGTACTTTTCGGACAGTGCAGCTGCACCTGGCCCGAGGTAGGCTTCGATCACTTTAGGGTTGGACTGAATTTGTTTCGGGTCGCCTTCCGCGATTTTTTTACCGTAGTCGAGCACGGAAATCTGATCGGAGATATTCATTACAACACGCATATCGTGCTCGATCAACACAATCGTGAGATTGAGGTCGTCACGGATCTGACGGATGAAGCTGTTCATTTCATCCGTTTCCTGGGGATTCATCCCGGCTGTTGGTTCATCCAGAAGCAGCAGTTTCGGCTTGTTGGCGAGTGCGCGGGCGAGTTCGAGCCTGCGCTGAGCGCCGTATGGAAGATTTATGGCAAGGTTATCTCCCAGGCCTTTCAGCCCGACATAATCCAGCAGCTTGCTGGCTTCACGAATGACATAGTTCTGTTCTTTTAGATAGCCGGGCGTTTTGAGTACGGCGGTTAGCCAACCCTGCGTTAGTCGGGGTTCAAAACCGACCATTACATTTTCCAGGGCAGTCATGGCTTTAAAAAGGCGGATATTCTGATAGGTGCGGGCGATGCCCATCGAGGCAATTTTATCGGTCAACATGCCCTGAATGGGTGAGCCGTAGTAGAGCACATTGCCTGTTTCCGGTTTATAAAAGCCGGAGATGCAGTTGAAAAGGGTCGTTTTTCCGGCACCGTTAGGCCCGATAATACTCGCAATCGAACCTTCAGGAACAACAATGTCAACATTATTTACAGCTGTCAACCCCCCGAATATTTTTGAGACATGGCGAGTTTCAAGTACAGGGTTCATGACTCACCTCCAGCGCCAACTTGAGGCGATTCAGATTCCTTGCCGACATCGATCTCCAGTTTGGGGCGGCTGGCCGGCCAGAGACCTTCCGGAAGAATGATCATCATGACCACCAGCAGGGCTCCGAACACCAGCATTCGATAGTTTTCCATTTCACGCAGGATCTCGGGCAAACCCTTCAATGCAAACGAGCCGAGAATTACACCCGGGATGCTGCCCATACCACCAACGATTACAAGGCAGAGTACATTGATGGATACCATCAGGGCATGGTCCTCAGGTCCGGTGAACTGGTTTCTTGAGGCGAACAATGCGCCGCCGAGACCGGCCAGTGAAGCGCCGAGTGCCAGCGCAAGCAGCTTGTATTTGTACGTATCAACACCGGTAGCCTGAGCCACGGTTTCATCCTGGCTTATGGATAACCAGGCACGGCCTACCGATGACTCCTGCAGTCTTTTTGCAAAGAATATGGACAGGATCACGGCGATGATGATCAGGTACATAAAATCAGCGCTGCTTGAAAATTCCCGGCCGAAGAGTGTTGGGCCTGCAATATCCCTGACACCGCGCGGCCCCATGGTGAAATCCTTCAGCAGGTCGCTGCGGAGCAAAATGCGGATGATCTCACCGAATCCAAGCGTTACGATTGCAAGGTAATCTCCGCGCAATCTCAGGATGGGGAGACCGACCAGGATGCCTGAAATTGCAGCCAGAATTATGGAAGCAAGAATGGCCACCCAAAAATTGACGACCAGGTTATGAGGTTCCGGGGCTGTCGTGAGCGCAAAGGTATAGGCTCCGATTGCAAAGAATGCCACATATCCCAGTACCAGCTGCCCGGAAAGGCCGACGATGATGTTCAGGCCCAGCCCAAGCAGCACGTAGATACCAACCGTCCCCATCACGTAGTTCCAATAGGAACCCCATACCTGGGGCATTATTCCCAGAAGCAGCACCATAATGCCCAACAGGATGTAGTTGATGTATGGGACACTCTGTACTTTATTCAGGATACGTTCCTGGTACCAGGATTTTACTGATGAGAGTCTCTCCTTCAGCTGGTCCTGGTTGCGGTAGTAAAGGGCTGCCATAAAGCCGCCTGCAGCAGCCAGTAAAGTACCGAAACCCAGGTGGATCAGCCCGCCGATAAAAACCGGCTGTTGAAAAAGGAAGAACTGTATAGAATCGGAGCTGAGCAGGCTCAGGTAAACGCGCAAGTCAGTTCCTTGCGCATCGATACTGCCCACAATAACAGCATACACCGCTACGACAAGGCCGGTTGTAAGGCCGGCAGCAGCGGAACAGGCAATACACTGGAAAAGGGATTTATTTTCCTGTTGGTCCAGCCTTGCTGCACGCCAGCCGTTCCAGATTCCGATCAGACCCAGGAACACGAGGAAGAAACCGGCATCAGGGAGCCGCCCGGAATACAGTTGTTTTCCAAACAACTTCTGGATCATACCGGCAAGTACGACATGAAAATCAATCAATGCCAGAAAGATGATGATAATACCAACAACAAGGGCGCTCGAGACGGATTTACGCAGGGATTCCTTGTTCATAGTTTCTCCTCCGTGAGAGCCTCACCCAGAATGCCGGAGGGGCGGAAGATCAAAACCAGGATCAGGATCGTGAATGCAATCACATCTTTCAACTGGAAGTCTATACCCAGAATAGCAGGCCCAATCGATTCGATAATGCCGAGGAAAAAGCCGCCCACCATGGCGCCGGGAATGTTGCCGATACCGCCCAGCACCGCTGCTGTGAAAGCCTTGATGCCCGGTATGAACCCAACGAAGTAATTGAACAGCCCGTTGTGGATACCCCACATGACACCGGCAGCACCAGCCAGCGCTCCGCTGATCACGAAGGTGCGGCTGATAATTTGATCAACATCGATTCCCATCAGGGCTGCTGTCTGTTTATCCTGTGCAACGGCGCGCATGGCGCGGCCGAGTTTGGTTCGCTGTACGAGTAGAAATAGAATCACCATCAGAATAGCGGATAATATCAAGGTAAAAATACCCGTGTAGGTAATAACAACCTGGCTGCCCCCCAGTTCGATATTCCAGCCAATACCGCGCTCCAGCACGGTAGGGTTGATATACTGGCGGCGCTGCGGGCCAAATAACAGCTGACCGGCATTCTGAAGAAAAATCGATGCGCCGATTGCGCTGATTAACGGTACCAGCCGCGGCGCGCCCCGCAGAGGCCTGTACGCAATTCTTTCCAGATAATATCCTGCGACAGCTGCAATGATCATTCCTACGATAAATGCAATCAGGATGGCCAGAACGGGGCTGGTATTCAGAAAAGTGCTCTGGCTGCCATCAGCAGCTGTTGTGGGAATGGTGTTAAAAAGTTCAAATATAAAATATCCACCAAAAGAGCCAATCATCATCACTTCGCCGTGGGCGAAGTTAATCATGAATAGAATGCCGTATACAAGTGTGTATCCAATAGCAATCAGGGCATACATGCTGCCGATAACCAGGCCTGAAACGGAAAGCCGCAACCATGTATCCGAACCCAGCTGGGCTTCTCTTGCCACGTTGACGCCGCGTAGAATCAGCAGCGCAAGCAGCAGCAGTGCGGCGATCACACGGGCATATTTAATACTATTCTGGGGCAATTTAAGCGGACTTTTCTTGTTGTTATCGTCCATTTCGCCTCCAATGCAATCCAGTTTGTAACCAGAAATAGCAAAGCCGAACCTGTGGAAAGGGGATCCCCTTTCCACAGGTTTCTTTCTATATTACTTCAATTTTGGTGAAAATCAGTTAGCTTGTACCCATTCACCACCTGACACGATGTAGAAGGTTGGTCCAGCGGTGTTGCATTCACCCACCTCATTACAGGTGACATCACCGGTAATACCCATGTAGCTGGTAGTTGAACGAACAGCTTCTACAAGTGCGGCGCGGGGTATGTACAGTGTGCCGTCGTCACCCAACACAGCTACTTCCTTGACCTTGGCAAGCAGAACAGCAGCAGCGTCATAGCCGCTCCATGTGTAAGGCGACAGTGAACCAGCTTCCACACCAAATGCTTCAAGGTAAGCCGCATCGAATGCATCCTTGGCATCAGAAGCAGGTGGAACCAGGGAAGCCGCGTATGCACCTTCGCCATTTTCGCCGGTTTTTTCAATAAATTCCGCACCAAAAGTTCCGTCACAGCCGAAGAAGATTGCATCTTCAAGGCCGGTCTGCTTCATATTGTTGGTCAGAACAACACCCTCTCCAACATAGCCGCCGAAGTAAATGGCTTCGGGGTCGGCAGCAGCAAGCACAGAAAGTGTTGCGGTATAGTCGGTTTCACCAACAGTGATCGCTTCATAGCCGACAACCTCGCCGCCAAGTGCAGCGAATTCTTCGGAAACAATATCAGCCAGTCCCTGGCCGTACGTGCCGCCGTCATGAATCACGGCAATCTTGGTGACACCAAGAGTATTGAAGAGGTATTCAGCTGCAACTCTGCCCTGGATAGCATCCGTAAAAGCGAGCCGATTGAATACTGTGGAACCAAGTTCGGTGAGCGGGGGGTTGGTGGCGGATGGTGACATCATCGGCATACCTGCATCTTCGTAGATTGGCATCGCTGCTTCAGTGGATCCTGAGAAGATATGGCCCGGAATGGCTACCATGGTCGAGTCGGTGGCGAACTTGTTCGCAACCGCTGCACCTGCTTCCGGTGTACCCTGGGTATCCTCGGCAACCAGTTCAAAAGAGAAGCCCTCGAGTGTGCCGGCATCAGTCACAGCAACCGTCGCGCCCTGGGAAATGTCTATGCCGAAGGTGGCGGCATCACCAGTAAGAGGAGCACCCATGCCGATCTTGATGGTTTCGCCCTCGGGGATGACGGCGCAGCCGATCGGGTCGGCCTCACATACTTCCGGTTGAGCGGCAGCTCCTCCGCCGCAGCTTGCCACCAGCATGGCGGCAGCTACAAAAACAAACAGTAATCCTTTTTTCTTCATCGCTTCCTCCTTAAAGATTAGACAAAAATTATCCTGGCGATTTTTTGATGAAAGGTAAATCTGTTTTTTTGGTATTGTTGTTCTCTCAATACACCTCCTTCGATTTACAGTACGATAAATCCATGCTCCACTGATCGCGGTTTTCTCCCTTCGCCAAAGGTAAAGAAAAAGTTCTCATCCTTATTAGGGACGAGAACTTCACGATCTCGCGGTACCACCCTACTTCCCGCTTTGCGGGCTCTCGGTCAGGATCCACATAACGAACCCCGGCTCCTGGTAACGACAGGTTACACGGCGCGCCTACTGAGGTGATCTTACCTGTTCAGGTTGCAGCTCAGGGAGGAGTTTCATCCTGCTGGCTGCCCGGCTCGCACTATCCCGGGTTCGCTGTGTGGCGACAGGTAAGGATTACTGGTTCCCATCAAAGCTTTTAGTATTTAAATTGGTCTTTTTTACCACGGGGAACCTTATTAATCAATAGTGATTCGGGTATAAATATTCAAAGTTGAAAAAAAATGCCTTTAAAGCAGCATATTTAGGGCCTTATGTAAACTGTCAATTGTTTCGAATCGAAATTGGGCGCGTTCGAATCCCATCTCCCTCAGATCAGGATTGGGGACAGCGATACATAACATATCCGCCGCCAGCGCAGATTCGAGGCCTATCGGAGAATCCTCAATCGCCATACATTCTTCTGCCGGCACATCGAGCCGGGAGGCTGCTTCAAGGTATATATCGGGAGCGGGCTTGGGGTTTGAGACATCATCCCGGGTTACAACAGCCCGGAAATATTTCTCCATTTCAGTTAGCTCGAGTATACGCAGCACATAGCGGCGGGCGCTGTTGGATGCAACGGCCATCGGAATTGAGCGAGCGGAAAGATCAGCAAGAAGTGCGTTGATTCCATCCGTAACAGGCATGCCTTGTTCAACGGCTTCCAAAAGGCGCCGCTGATGGTCTTCGTAAATTTCTTCCGCTGACATTGGCAGGTCAAGGATTTCACGGATAGATTCCGGAGAGTTATGTGATCCAATGAGACGGCGGAAATCCTCCTCCCCCATCTCTTTACCGAATCCACTGATAAAGTCCAGCCAGGTTTTCCAGGACACACGCTCGGATTGAACAATCACACCATCGAGGTCGAAGATCACAGCGTTTATCTGTCTATTTTGCAGCACAGCACCTCCAGCAGGATATTGAATAAAGCAGAGAGTAACCGGGCGGGATTTTAACATATTTATGCTGGATGTGGAAATGGGGGATTCCCTTATGAAAAACTTGTTTGGAGTCTGACGATTCGTTTTCCAGTGCTGAGTATGTATACTCAGTAACATACGGAAAAAAACCGGTGTCAATATGCTGGAAAATGGTGTGCAGGCTGTTTCGTTGTAATATAGTGGCAAAGAAACCCCGTTGTAAAATTTGGTGGGGACCTGGAATTCAAGTAGACTTATCGAGGTTTGGGAGAAGGCCATGGTAAAAAAACCGATCCGCGAATCTACACTTCAATTTGAGAGCGACCCGACATTCCACGAAGCTGCCTGGGAAATACCAACACACTACCGGGCACTGGGACGCGAGCCCAGAACAGCGCATCCATTCTGGACCTATGAAGATATTCTCTGTCAGCCAGAAAAGCTGGAAGCCACGCTGGCTGTTCCTCAAGACCGGTTCAAAGTCATGGCACAGCTTCTGATCGAGCGTGGTGTTCGCCGCCTGCTGTTCAGTGGTGTCGGGTCTTCACTAAATCTGGCGATGGCAGCCGCGCATGCTTTCTGGCAGATAGCATCCCTGCCCGCTGGATGGATAGACAGTTCAGAGGCTTTGATTGGTGATGAGGTTCTGGATACGGAAGGGTTAGCCGTGATAGGGCTTTCTGCTTCTGGCAACACCCTGGAAACAGTTGAACATATCCGCGCAAGCCGGGCAAAGGGCTGCCTGACGCTTGCCTTTGTCTGTACGCCTGATACTCGCCTCGTGGACGCTGCTGAGATCAGTTATGTGGATCCCGGAGGATTCGGAATTTTATGGGAAACGAGTGTACGCCTGGCGGCTGTGATCCGGTTGGCTGCTGCATATGCAAGCTTGCAGAATAGAAATGAAGAAGCGAAGGCAGTGCTGACAGGGCTGCAGAAAATGCCGGACCTGTTTTCCCAGGTACTGAAAAAGCTGGATGTTCGCAGCGCACGGCTCGGCGAATTGATAGCAGCAAATAAGGCAGCAGTGGTTGCGGGTTCGGGTAATCAAAGGGCTATTGCCCATGAAACAGCTCTCAGGTTTATGGAGATGGCGTTTTATCCTGTCTGGCCTGATGGACTTGTCAACTTCTTGCACGGATGCCTGGGATTTCTTACTTCTGATGTAGTAACGATCCTGATTGCTCCTGCAGACAGAACCCGGCCGTACGCCCGCAGACTGGCTCAAATTACGCAGGTCACCAAGTCGCCGTTGATCGCAGTGGTTGATGAAGATGATCGTGCAGTCGGAGGGATCGCCGATGGGGTCCTGCGAATGCCGCTGGTTCATACAGCACTGAAGCCTTTGCTCTATCTTCTTCCGGCGCAGCTGCTTCCTTACTATACGACCATAGCCTTGCCGGGCGGCAACCCTGATATACGCAGAACAAACCAGCCGCGTTTTGCTCGTGCCTATGCTATTGCTTTTCCACCAAAATCACATTAGTGTGGGCTAAAACATTGTAGAGATTCATTTCTATATGGAAGGATGCTTGTGATGAAAGATTCTGTGCTCTATAAGGAGATCTTTGAACAACCGGAGATTGTGGAAGGTTTTCTTCAGGAAGAATGGAAACGGGTTGAAAAACTGGCCGGAGACCTGAAGGGTTCTTTTGATCACGTCATGATTGCAGCCAGGGGGACATCAGATAATGCTGCTCGTTATGCGAAGTACACATGGGGAGCCTTCAATCAACTTCCGGTGGCGCTTGCTACACCATCTCTCTTTACACTTTATAAAAGACCGCCGCGCATGCCGCGTACGCTTGTTGTTGCAATATCACAATCAGGCCAGTCTCCCGATATTGTGGCTGTGGTGGAAGAAGCACGACGTCAAGACCTGCCGACACTGACGATCACAGATTATCCTGATTCACCACTGGCTGCAAAGTCCGATTATTTAATCAGCCTTCACTGCAATGGTGAAAAGGCAGTCTGTGCGACCAAGACGTATACAACTTCGCTTACAGCAATTGCTTTGTTCAGTGCATTCTTTGAAAAGGACCAGGAACGCCTTGAGAGCATCCGAAAGCTGCCCGAGTGGATGCGCCAGACACTGGAAACAAACGAGCCTGTTGCGGCAAGTGCCGAACGGTATCG
>Ga0272442_10010741_pt1 | contig 11249 bp, 6 predicted proteins | sample SSMForm2O_FD_200262 | JGI IMG/M metagenome (GOLD analysis project Ga0272442, IMG submission 200262) | Marine sediment archaeal communities from Little Sippewissett salt marsh, Falmouth, MA, United States - SSM-Form-2O | ecosystem: Environmental > Aquatic > Marine > Wetlands > Sediment ...
GGGCTGGCGCCGCAGGCAGCGGAGAAGCGGCGAAGCTTGCAGGAGGCGGGCTTGCGGCAGTCGCAGTGGAGGCAGCGTGCGGCCTCGCGGCGTGCCTCGTCGACGGTGAAGCCCGAGCCAGGGCCTCCCGAGGGCTCCGTGCGTGCGGCCTGGCTGGCGCCCGTCAGGAAGGCGGCGATTTCGCCCTCCTTGAGCTTGCCGATGCGCGTGGTGTAGAGGGCAGGCGGCCCGACGGGCTTCTGGCCGGCGAGGAACTGATGGATGGAGGCGGCTGCGGCCTTGCCCTCGGCGAGGGCGCGGACGGCCATCTTCTGCTGGCGAAAGGTGCAGCCTGCGGCGAAGACGCCCTCGATGGGGGTCGCATGGGTGGTGCGGTCGGCCTGGATGCCCTGCTTGGAGGCGGGCACGCCGAGCGCCTCGGGGCCGCCCTCGTTGAGCTTGCCGACGGCGAGGAGCACGGCATCGAAGCGGTCGAGGAGCTTCGGGGCGTCGGCGATGCGTGTGCCGAGGGCCAGCTCGGCGCCCAGGCGGGTGATGAGGGCAATCTCGGCGTCCAGGACGCCTCGGGGCAGGGTGTCCTGGGGCACGGCGTACTGGAGCATTCCGCCGGGCTTCTCGCGGTGGTCGAAGAGGGTGCAGGCGTGGCCGTTCTGTAGGAGGTGCCAGGCGGCGGCGAGGCCGGCAGGGCCGGCGCCCACGATGGCGACGCTCTTCCCCGACGGCGGCTGGCATTCGGGCAGGTAGGGCTCGGGTGCGGCAAGGTCGACGTCGGCCACGTGGCGCTTGAGGAGGCAGATGGCGACGGGGGCATCGTGCTGGCCGCGTCGGCATCCCTTCTCGCAAGGTGCGGGGCAGATACGCCCGAGGACGGCGGGCAGAGCGATGTCGCGTTTGACCGTGATGAGGGCATCGCGGAGGCTGCCTGCGGCAATCTGGCGAATCATGAGCGGGATGTTCATGTGGGCGGGGCAGAGGTTGTGGCAGGGGCCGACGCAGTCGCCGAGGTGGTCGCTGAGGAGGAGTTCGAGAGCCGTCTTGCGCGCTTCGAGGACCTCGTCGGTCTCGCACTCGACGACCATACCGTCGGCGGCGACGGTGGCGCAGGCGGGCACGAGGCCGGGACGGCCCTGGAGCTTCACCACGCACACGAAGCAGGAGTTGGGCGCGTGGTCGTGGTCGAGGAAGCAGAGGGTGGGAATCTCGATGCCGATGGCCTGGGCGGCATCGAGGATGGTGGCTCCGTCGGGGACCTCGACCTCGCGGTTATCGATCGTGAGCTTGGGCATTGTGGCTCGCAGGTCTCCGCTGTGCGGAACTCCTCACCCGACGGTGACGGCGTTCGCGGGGCAGATGTTCTTGCACGACCCGCACCGGATGCAGGCCTCGGGGTTGATCTCGTGCTTCTCGTAGGGGGTCATGGAGATGGCATCGGCGGGGCAGTGCTGGGCACAGAGGGTGCAGCCGATGCAGTCGTCGGTGATCGAGTAGGTGATGAGGGCTTTGCAGCGGCCGGCGGGGCAGCGGCCCTCGATGTGTGCTTCGTACTCGTCGCGGAAGTAGCGGAGGGTGGTGAGCACGGGATTGGGTGCGGTCTTGCCGAGGCCACACAGGCTGCCGGCCTTGATCATGTGGGCCAGGCGGTCGAGCTCCTCGATGTCGCCTTTCCTGCCCTGGCCGCCGCAGAGGCGTTCGAGGATGTCGAGCATTCGGCGCGTGCCCACACGGCAGAAGGTGCACTTGCCACACGACTGGTTCTGTGTGAATTCGAGGAAGTAGCGTGCGATATCGACCATGCAGTCCGTATCGTCGAGGACGACAAGTCCGCCGGAGCCCATGATGGCGCCGACGGCGGCGAGGGCCTCGTAGTCGACGGTGGTGTGTGCGAGGTCAGCGGGGACGCATCCGCCGGAGGGGCCTCCAATCTGGACGGCCTTGAAGCTGCGTTCGGGAGCCACGCCGCCGCCGATGCGCTCCACGATGTCGTGGATGGAGACGCCCATGGGCACCTCGATGAGGCAGCCTCGGGCGACCTTGCCTGCGAGGGCGAAGACCTTGGTGCCCTTGCTCTCGGGGGTGCCGATGGCGGCGAAGGCATCGGCGCCGTGGCGAATGACCCAGGGCACAAGGGTGTAGGTCTCGACGTTGTTGATGAGGGTGGGTTTGCCCCAGAGGCCGCTCTCGGCGGGATAGGGCGGTCGGAGCCGGGGCGTTCCTCGGCGGCCCTCGATGGAGGCGAGCAGGGCTGTCTCCTCGCCACACACGAAGGCGCCGGCTCCCTCCATGATGTGGAGGCGGAGCGAGAAGTCGGTGCCGAGGATTCCTTCGCCGAGGGTGCCGCGCTCCTCGCAGATGCGGATGGCCTCGCGGACGCGCTGCACAGCGGCGGGGTACTCCTCGCGGACGTAGAGGTAGCCCTCGTCGGCGCCGACGGCAAAGGCCGCGATGGCCATGCCCTCGATGGTGCGGTAGGCGTAGGATTCGAGGATCATGCGGTCCATGAAGGCGCCGGGGTCGCCCTCGTCGCCGTTGCACACGAGGTACTTCTTGTCGCCGGGGGCTTCGCGGACGGTGGCCCATTTGCGTCCCGTGGGGAAGCCTGCACCGCCGCGGCCGCGCAGGCCGCTGCGGCGGATTTCCTCGACCACGTCCTCGGGCGTGCGCTCGCGCACGCAACGTTCGAGGGCCTGGAAGCCGTCGTGGGCCAGGTATTCGTCGATGTCGGTGGGGTCGATGACCCCCCAGTCCTCGGTTGCGAGGTGCTTCTGGGGGCCGAGGAAGGCCGCAACGGGGGGGTCGCGGGTCTCGATGGTGTAGCGGGTCACGGGCTCCCACGCCGCATCGGTCAGCAGGCGGTCGAGGACGCCCGAGACGATGGTCTTGGCCCGTCGTGCGATGCCGCGCGGCGTGAAGTGGCGCAGGACGATCGCCTCGGCGTCCTCGGGGAGCACCCGTGCGTAGAGGACGGGCGGGCGGCCGGGCGGAACAACTTCGACGAGGGGCGTCTCGTAGCACATGCCCACGCAGGCGACGCGCTTGACGTGGGCATGGGCGCCCGTCTCCGCCAGGGCTCTCTCGAAGGCCTGGTGCACCTCGCCGCTGCCGCGGGCCAGGCAGCAGGAGTCGAGTGTGATACGCACCTCGCCCCGGTCGTCCTCCCGTGCGACGGGGGCTTGCTCCCACCGCTCGTGCTCGCCGCTCTCTTCGAGGGCGAGGAAGTCGCGCAGCACGCGTGGCACGGTGTCGGGGGTGAGGTGGGCGTAGATGACGTGGTCGATTTGGATGACGGGTGCGAGCGTGCAGCAGCCGAGGCAGGCGACGCCCTGGACGGTGAAGAGGCGGTCGGGGTCGGTATCGCCGTCGTCGGCGATGCCGAGGTGGCGATGGAAGGCGTCGAGGACGAGGGAGGCCCCCTTGACGTGGCAGGCGGTGCCGACGCACACGCGGACGAGGTGCTCGCCCATCGGGGTGTGGCGGAACTGGGAGTAGAAGGTGGAGACGCCCATAATCGTGGCGGGGCTGATGTCCGAGACCTCGCAGACCCGCTCGAGGGCCTCCTGGGGCAGGTAGCGGTAGCGTCGCTGGATGGCCTGGAGGACGGGGATGACGGCCTCCGGCCCACGGCCGATCTCGGCCACCACCTGGTCTACGAACGTGAGGTCTACGTCGGACATGGCACTCGCTGTTCCTGGCCTCCCGCACGGGGAGGCGTGGGGTCACTTCGCCGCGATGCTGGGGGCCTTCTGTGCGATGCAGAAGAGGTGCTTCTCGCCGCGGATGTAGATACGGCCTTCCTGGAAGGCGGGACACGTTCGGGACTTCTCGCCGAGCTCGCAACGGCCCAGCTCTGCAAACTCCCGTGCCGCTTTCACGCTGATCGTCACGCCCTTGTCGGTCGGGACGAGCACACGGTCGCCGACAACACTGGGCGAGGCCTGACAGTTCACCTCGAACTCCTTGTCCCAGAGGAGCTTCCCGTCAGCGGCGTCGTAGCAGGTCAGGAGGCCGTCGGCAGTGAGGAGGAAGAAGAACTCGCCGTTGGTCAGGGGGCTACAGATGTCGGGCAGCCCGTCCTCGGCCTGCCACAGGATATGGGTCTTGGTCACCTCGCCCTGGCCGTCGGGACGGACGGCGACGGCGTAGGCGCCGGAGTTTGCGGCGAAGACGAGGCCGTTGGCGAAGACGGGCGAGGGGGCAATCTCGCCGCCCATGCAGTCGGCCTTCCAGAGCTCCTTGCCGGTGGCGGCATCGTAGCCGGCGAGCCAGGGGTCGCCGGAGCAGGCGATCTGGTCGCCCTTGGGCGTGGGATAGACGATGGGGGTGGCCCAGGTCTGCGGGGTGTCGCGCTGCGTCTCCCACACGGTCTTTCCGGTGGCGGAGTCGAGGGCGATAAGCCTGGAGAGCTCGTCTTCGGCAGTGGCCTGGTCGTAGAGGACGAGGAGGCGGTCGCGCCAGATGGCGAGCGAGGAGGCGTGGCCGTAGCTGTTGTCGGGCACGCCGAGGTTGCGTGCCCAGACGCGCTTGCCGATGAAGTTGAAGGCCACGACGTCGCCGGTGGCGAAGATGGCGTAGACGCGGCGGCCGTCGGTGGCGGCGGTGGCAGCGGCGAGGCCGACGCCCTCCATCACCTCGGGCATCTTGGCGGGGCTTCCGGGGATGGGGCCGGTGGGCTTCTGCCACAGCAGAGCCCCCGTCTCGGTGTCGAAGCAGTAGACGTCGCGGCGGGCCTTCTCCGAGCCGGTGAGGAAGACCCGGTTGCCCCACACCACGGGGGAGTTCGGCGCGCTTGTCGGTACGGGGGTCTTCCAGAGGATGTTCTCGCCCGTCGTGCCGTTCCAGGAGGTCGGGATGTCCTTGTAGGTGCAGATGCCGAGGCCGCCCGGGCCGCGGAACCGCGGCCAGTTTCCGCGCGTGCTCTGTGCGGGGGCCTGCTCGGTGAAGGCGGATCGCGAGGTGAGCACGAGCAGCGCGGCGGCCACGACGAGGGTGGCGCCCGACGCAGCGACGGCCCACCGCGCCGTGCGGGCGGCGCGAGCGTCGGCGCCCTGCGCTGGGGCGGCCGCCTGGGGCATCGGCGGGTGCTTCCTGAGAGCCGCGGCCGACTTCAGGGCGATGAGCATGACCACGATGCCGGCGACCAGGAGCGGGGTGCCCAGGCGGGTGCGGTGCTCGCGGCGGAAGTAGTCGGTACGCAGACGGAGGTCTACGGTGCGGATGCGCTGCTTGAGTGCTTCGTCCCTTGGCGCGGTGCCGAGCTGGAGCTTCAGGGACGCCAGCTCGTCGGCCGTGCGCAGGTCGGCGGCCCGGCTCCGCAGGGCGGACACGATCATCAGCGTGCACACGAAGAGCGAGAAGAGGCCTGCGACGAGGGCGGTGCCGGCGGCAGCGAAAAACCATGCCTGCTTCCGCTCGGGCAGGACGACTGCATCGATGGGTTCCGGCGAGGCAGCATCGGTCATCGCACGGCTCCGGCTTCGCGGGCTTTCTTGCGTCGGTCGTGTTCCACGGGGCAGTAGTCGTAGCACCGTCCGCAGGCAAGGCAGGCGCCGCGGTCGGCCTCGTAGTCTGTGCGTCGCCTGCGGAGGGTCGGGTAGATGAGCTTGATGCCGATCACGAGGCCAAGCCAGGCGCCCAGCAGGCGGCCGCCGGTCACGAACCGGCTTCGCAGGACCTTGGCCTCGGCAAAGAGTTCCTCAGTGGGCCGGCCCGTCTCGCGGAAGGCCTCGCTGGCGTCGGTGGTGCCCTCGGCCTTGCCGGTGTCCTCGAGGCGGACTCGCTCGGCGAGGCTCACGGTGGCGTGGACCTTCGAGAAGGGCACGGCGAGGAGCCCCCCTGCAAAGAGGCCAAGGCCGACAAGCACGGGCAGCAGCCCGAGGAGCAGCGCGAGGCGCTTGCGCCCGACGCGGCGCTCGTCCGGCGACGGGGCTTCGGCCGGGGCGCGGATGGCGCCGAAGGGGCAGGAATCCTCGCACAGGCGGCAGCGGACGCATTCGGCGGGCGAGATCGTGACCCGCCGTTGCGACGCCCGGGCGAGCAGGCCGAGCAACACGCCGTAGGGGCACAGGAAACGGCAGTAGGGGCGCCCGACGAACATCGCGACCACGAGCACACAGGCGCCCAGGATGAACATCGCCAGCGAGCCACTCAGGCGGAAGAAGGCCACGAACGGGTCGTATTGGCAGATGACGAAGGCGCTGCCCGTGGCCGCGAAGAGCACGGCCGCGCCCAGATAGGCGTAGGCGAGCACGCGCAGGGCGTGCTCCAGCCACGTGGGCACCCGCAGGGGGTGGACGAGCACCACGTCCTGAATCGCCCCCAGCGGACACACTGCGGCGCAGAAGACCCTGCCGAAGAAGAGCGCGAAGACCAGGGGAAGCAGGAAGAAGGCCAGCACGGCAATGGGCACGGCGTAGGAGCGGTCCGCGATGGCCAGCGCCACGTTCTGGATCGCCCCGATGGGGCACACACAGCCCTCGCGCAGGAAGCCGAAGTAGAAGAGCGAGACAAGCATGAGCACGAACAGGCCGGTGCGCGACCGTCTGCGGAAAGCCAGCCACGCGGCGAGGCAGAGCGCGACGAAGAGCGCCGCCACGTCGAGGACCTCGAAGACGAGCCCCCGCGGGGCGGGGTACTGGGTCTCCGGCAGCGAGTGGCCCGAATCGAACTCGGGGGGCGGGAAGCGCTCCGCGGCGCCGGCGCTGCCCGAGAGCACGGCCAGGAAGAGGAGGATCGCGAGGGTGCGGCTACAGTGGGTCAATGCTTTGAATCGTCCAGTTGCGGGTGCTCCGGGTGGCCGGCGGGATGCAGGTAGGGCTCCTCGGCGGGCACGCGGACGAAGGCATCGGCGGGGCAGGCCGCGGCGATCGAGCACTCGTTGCAGTCCAGGCAGCGGTCGTGGCGCACCTGGAGATAGAGGGAGCCGTTGCCGAACGCGCGGCAGCCCTCGACGCATTTGCCGCAGCCGATGCACAGAGCTTCGTCGATGCCGTACTCGTAGTAGGGGTCCTCGACAAAGGTGCGCTGGATGGCAGCCACGGGGCAAAGCTGGTTCTCGGCGCCGGTGTTCAGTGCGTTAGGCTCGGGCTCGAAGTAGCCGGTGCACAGCTCGCAGTAGCCGCACATCGCGAAGGCGTGGACGCACTTGACGGCCGAGGGCTTGAGCACGCAGTTGGTCGCGCAGTTGCCGCATTGGGTGCACTTCTCGGGGTCGATCTGCCACACGGTGTCGCCGCCGCGGCTGCGCGTGGCGAGGAAACCGAGGGTTCCCCCGATGCCGATGAGGCAGGCGCCGCGCGCGCCGGAGCGAAGGAAGTCGCGACGGTTCACAGGTTCGGGACGGGTGTCCATGGTCATCTCTCACGTCGTTCTGGGCGAAGGCAGCGGGCGCGAAGCGGGCAGTGGGCACAGGCGGAAGCGTGGGGGCAGCCACGGGCGGAGCGCGTGGCGAGCGCCGTGCCCAGCCCCGCCAGGGCGCCGAGCGCGGCCCAGCGGGCAAGCCGGCGAAGCGTCTCGCGGCGGTCGGGCTCGTCGGACTGGTCGCGCGGTGGGTTCACTGCGTCTTCTTTCTGGCAAAGATGCGGACGGTGGACGCGGCGGCGTCGAGCACGAGCACGCGGCCCTGGGCGTCGACCGCGAGGTCGAGGCCCGAGGCGTGGCGGGCGAACTGGTCGGGGCCGGCCACCACGCCGTCCAACGTGCCCTCGAACGTGTAGACCTTCACCCGCGGCAGGCCCTTCTCGCTGGTCACGACCTTGCCGTCGGGCAGGAACGCGAAGTTGGTGGGGTTGCAGCACCCGCAGAAGCCCTCGATGGCGAAGGATGCCTTGCCCCAGTGGGCCTCGAGGTCGCCGTCGAACGTGTAGGCTTCGAGACGGAGGCGGCCTGTGTTCGTGACCCACAGCAGGCCCGCCGGCCCGACCGCCAGGTCGCAGTAGGGGCTCGGCACGTGGAGCCCCGGGATGTTCCGGTCGTCGTCCTTGCGGCCGATGCGGCCGAGCACCTTGCCCTGGAGGTCGCAGCGAAGGACCTCCCCGCGGCCTGCGTCGGCCACGAAGACGTTCGAGTCGGCGATCGTGATGGCTTTGATGAAGGCGTCCTTGCCGAGGCTCTCCCAGGCGGCGCGGCGCGTGCCGTCGGGGGTGAACACGGCCACGTGGTCGACGAGGCCGACGAAGAGCGAGCCGTCCGCAGCGACGGCCACGCAGTGGGCGGCTTTGCCCGTCTGCACCTCGCCCTGGCGCGCCCCGTCGGGTGCAAAGGTGCGCACCACCTGGTCGCCGGCCACATGGACGCGGCCCGCGGCGTCGAGGGCCATGCCGCGAGCCCATTCGAGCCCCGTGGGGAACGAGGCGGCTTCTTCGTAGTGAATGAGCTTCGGGTCGATCGCGCGGAAGCGGCTCACGTCGTAGGAGAAGTCCTTGCCCAGCGTCAGCTCGGGCTCGCGGGGCGACATGATGACCACGAGCACGACCGCCACCGCGGTGGCGGCGACGACCAGGAGGCCGACAATGAGGCCAGTGGCCGAGAAGGCCGTTCGGGAGTGCCGGGGGCGGGCATCGAGCATGGGTCGTTCAGGGCCTCCGCACGTCCAGGCAGATCATCCGTGTGAGGTCGCGGACGATCAGGCGTCCTCCCGCGATGGCCATCGGCCCCCAGGAGTCGTGCCCGTCGAGCACCTTCGCCTGCGCGAGCTGCTTGTAGCCGCCGGGCGAGGGCTCCACGAGGGTGAGTGTGCCCGTGTCGTTCATCACGAAGAGCAGGCCGTCGGCGAGCAGGAACGGGCCGAGGCCGAACTTCACGGCCGCCCCGCTCGACCAGAGCACCTTGCCGTCGAGGTTCATGCACGCAAGCTGGCCGTCGGAACGGACGCTGTAGAGATGGCCGTCGAAGAGAATGGGCGTTTGCTGCTCGCAGTCGAACACCTTGGGCTCGTAGGCGAACAGGGTCTCGGCGGTAATCGCGCCGTCGGCCTCCTTGAGCTGAATCATCCTGCTGCCGGCGTTGTAGCCGCCGGTGAGAAAGATGCGGCCGCCGTCGAGCACGACGGGCGAGGGGCAGTTTGCGATGCGGATCTTCCACTCGGCCGTCTTCCAGACGATCGAGCCGTCCGAGGCGTCCACGCCCACCACGCCGCCGCTGGCGCTGTAGACGTAGGTGCGGCGGCCGGCGAACTCCATCGGCATGATCGACGTGTGGGTCATCTTCCACGCGTCGGGGTTCGGGGTCTTCCAGACCACCTTGCCCGTCTCGCACTCGAGGGCGAGGAGCAGAGCGTCGGGGCCGCCTGGGGCGAGGATGAGGCGGTCGCCGTCGATGAGCGGGCACTGGCCCGCATACCACGGCGGCACCTTGGCGCCGTGCTCGCGCACCAGGTCGAGGATCGGCCAGCGCAGCATCCCGTCCTCGGCGATCAGGCACGTGACGTGGCACTTCGGGCCGATGCCGACCACGTGCTTCTCGGTCACTGCGGGCACGGTGCGCGACATTCCGTGGTTGCGCTTGACCCGCACGGGGTAGGAGAAACGCCAGATTTCCTGCCCGTCGGCCAGGGAGAAGCATCGCATCGCGTCGGCGCGCTTCTCCTGGTCGTAGTCGAGCATATAGACGCAGCCCTTGAGGATGGCGGCGCCGGCATAGCCCTCGCCGACGGGGAGCGACCAGAGGACCTTCGGCCCGCCCTCGGGCCACGAACGCGCGAGGGGCACATCCTCGGAGGAAATGTTGTCGAAGCGTGCGCCGCGGAAGCGTGTCCAGGAGCCGGCCACCTCGGCGGGTGTGCCCATGCCACGTGTAATCGTGCCGTGGAGCTCCTTGGGCTCCTCCTGCACGGCGGCCGCGCCTGTCCTGTCGGCGCCGGGCTCGCGGAGGATAAACTCGCCAGCGGGACTCGAGCGCAACCACAGCGCGGCCGACACGAGGGCAGCGACGCCCACGACGGCAGGAATGGCCCAGCTTGCTACACGTTCACCCATGCGTGCATTGCACCTGACATCAGGAAGCGATCACCTTCTATTCTACTCATTTCGGAGGGCAGAGAGAAGTGGGCCTCGGAGCGCAAGGGCCGTGGCCAGCCACGTCCACAGCAGGCCGCTCGCCACCACGGCCACGAGCGTGAGCGCCAGCGAGAGGCCCGGCACGCCCGCGCCGGGCGACCGGAGGGCCGGCGCCACGGCCACCACGGCCGCCACCACGCCACCGAGAATACCGAGACCCAGCAGTCCCCAGTGCTCGGCAAGCACCACCCAACTGAGCGCCCAGGAGCGGAAGCCCACCGCGCGCAGCAGCGCCAACTCGGAGCGCCGCTCGAGCACGTTGCGCAGCACCACGATCCCGAGCCCCACGCTCCCGAGCAGCAGCCCGAGCCCGCCGAGAGCCTGGAAAATCGAGAGGTAGGTGTTCTCCACCGCCCCGAAGTCGGCCAGCCGGCGCGCCGCGGGGGTCAGCTCCAGCCCCACGTCCTGGAGGGCGCGCGAGAGGGTGGCGGACACGGCGTCGGCCCGACCGGGAGGCGCGTCAATGAGGAACGCACGGTAGCCGTCGTCCGATGGGAACCGCTCGGTGAAGCTCCGCTCGGCGATCAGCAGATTGCCCTGGAGAATCGAGCCGCCGATGACGCCCACGAGCCGCACCTTGAAGGGGCGCCCGCGCCCGTCCGTGTAGTCCAGGGTGTCCCCCACGGAGATGCTCAGGCCCCACGTGGCCGTCGGGTCGTCCGCCACGGCCGCCACCACGTCCTCGCCGAGGTCCCGTTCGAGCAGGATCCACGGCTTGTCGGCGGCTGCGCCCTGAGCGGTCTTGAGGAAGGCGAAGGCGCCTCGCGAGGCCAACTCCTCGGGGTCGATGCCGAGGAGCCGGGGCTTCTGCGCACGGTTCAGGTTCAGGCAACTCGCGTCGTCGCCTTCGTGGACGCGCAGCGGCACCACGCTCACCCCCTCCATGTCCTCGGCCTCGAGGCCGCAGGTCTCGCGCCCTTTGGGGCTGTTGAGGTCTTCGAACAGGGGGAGAGCGCTCTCGCCGAAGAGCGCGAAGCCGCCGGTGCCCGAGTCGCGGCGGCGTGCCTGGGCGTGCGGGTCTTTGCGGTTTGCACCCACGGCCACCACGAGGAAACTGGCGCAGGCCAGGAGGCCAATCACGGCGAGGCTGCGGCCACGCCGGCGCGCGGCATTGCGCCAGCCGAGGCTGGCGAGCGACGTGCGGGGCTTCGGGCTCTCGCGCGAAGCGGCGCCGAGCAGGCCGTGACAGCCCGCCAGCGC
>Ga0272442_10010743_pt1 | contig 11248 bp, 22 predicted proteins | sample SSMForm2O_FD_200262 | JGI IMG/M metagenome (GOLD analysis project Ga0272442, IMG submission 200262) | Marine sediment archaeal communities from Little Sippewissett salt marsh, Falmouth, MA, United States - SSM-Form-2O | ecosystem: Environmental > Aquatic > Marine > Wetlands > Sediment ...
ACTTGAGAGTACCGAGTTCTGGGCTACGTAGCGGCTGATTTGCCGCAGCAGTTCTTGTACTTCTTTCCGCTGCCACACGGGCAGGGCTCGTTTCTTCCGACCTTTGGGATGCTTGCGGTCGGAGGCGTTGGTGTGGGGTCGTCTTCGTTGATGGGTATCCATTGGAAGTCGTTGTCATCGCCATGATCCATGTGCAGATGCATCATGGTGGCCAATGCCTGGAAGACCAAAGCAACAGCAGCGGAAGCGGCGATGGCCAAAGCAGAGGCCTGAAAGAGCGACAAGGGCAGCCACCGCGCCAGCAGGGCGCCGAGGCTAATGAAGGCCGCCACACCCAGCACGGCGACACCCAGGATCGCGAACACCAGCAGCCCGATGACTTGACACACCGCCTTCATGGGTGAAGACAGTACGGCATAGCCGCTATGGATGACAAGGTTATGCGGCGAGTAAGAGGACACCTTCGTGGCGTGAGAGATCAATCCGATCGCGGATGAATTTCACAAGGGTATGCTCTTGGGGCGAATCGGCGAGAAATACCGGCAGGCTGTGGCGTAGGGCAATGGCCACGACGAACTCGGAAGGCACGATGCCGGGGCGAATGGTGCGCAGCCAGGAGCCGAAGCGCTTCCAGACCGTTCTGGTGCAGCAGATCGCAAGGGCTTGCAGCAGCCCCTGGGCAATGACACCGAGCTGGATGTGGGCATGGTAGGCGGCGATTTTGCGGCGGACGTGCTCGCGATAGGCCGCTGGCTTGCGGTGCAGGTACTGGTTGCCTGAACGGCGCGAGCGAGGGGTCATGTCGCTCATCCAGAAGTGGTAGGCATAGGTGCCCAGAGTGTAGATGGCCTGCTTAAAGCTGACCTCGATCTTGAATCGCACGCCATAGAGTTCGATGACCTGCAGTCCGCTGAGCGACAGATCCGTGGCCAGAAGGATCTTGCGGCCGCGGGTGGGGTGAATCACCAGGACGAAGCGCACCAGTTGGCCCACCGGCCGCCAGACCAGGTCGATGACGCGATACTGCAGCGTGACGCCCTTCTCCCCGTAGACCGGGCTGGGCGCGGAGGTAAAGGACGCCTCGTCGGCGAAGAGCGTCTTGAGCTTGATCTTCTCTCCGTATATGCGAGGCCGCCCGCGTCGGGGAGTTTCCGGCGGCGTGACCGGCTCATAGGCAACCGCATTGGATCGAACGGCCGCAACCAGGTGTTGGCCGGCTTTCAACAGCGGAAGGATGATGTTGGCCGCCGCGTAGTAGGTATCGGCCACCAGATAGAAAGGCATCTGGATACCCAGGGACATGACCAGAAGCACGAGCTTATCAAGCAACGAGCGCTTGTCGCGGTTGGTGAACACGACCCCCTCGTGGATGCGGCAGGTCAACGGAACGGCCAGGAAACTGGAGGCGGCACGTATGATCAGCCCAACGGCTTGGCAGGAGTGACCGAAGATAAAGGCCGGCTTGCTGTTGTTGTCCGATTCCTGATGAAGCTTCTTCACCGCAGGCATCTTCCGACCGGTCTTGGCGACCTTGATGCCGTCGGCGACGAGCACGATGCGATCGCCGACGACATAGACAAAGGTCTTGAATACCGACAGGACCAGACGCGTCCACAACTGTGTCAAGCCATCGAGCTTGATCGCCCGGCTGTGGAAGGAGTCCAACAGCCGGTCGTAGCAATGCTTCTGTAAGCCCAGGGCACGAACCAAGCTAGTGACACCCAGAAGATCGCTGCGCACGCACATGGCCGCCAAGGCCACCGCGAACCACAGGAAGGTACGTGTTCGGCTGAACGCCGGACGCAGTTGACAAACGTGACTCCACCATTCGACCCACAGTTCCATGATGCCTCCTTTTGGCGGTTGACAAGAGTAGCATATATATGCTACCCCTTCCTGCCAGAAAGGAAACGCCATGTCAACACAACTTCAACGAACGGAAGAACGGATCCGGAAGATCAAACAGGAGTTGCTGGCGCTCGGACCGATGCGGCCGGGGTCGATCACCCGGCAGTATCGTTTACCCAAGGAGAAGAAGCGGCCCTTCTACCAACTCAGCTATACCCACCGCATGCGCAGCCGATCGGAGTACGTCAGGCCGGAGAACCTTCCCGCACTCCGCAGGGAAACGGCCAACTTCAAGCGGTTCAGGAAACTCGTCGATCGGTGGGTCGAGCTCTCCCTTCAAGCATCACAACTGCGCGCCAAACTCGCCACCAAAAGACCTTGTCGCTGATGCTGAGAACTCGGTACTCTCAAGTGTGTCACTAACCAGTGAAAATGGCATATCGAGAATTGCCACCGGTAACATCGCAAAGGGCATCCACTTCGGCACATCGTTCTGATTGAATGGCCCCCTGAAAGCTGAGAGATCCATTCGGGTAGCCGGATACAGTTGTGGAGAAGCCTCAATCCTGCTTTCCATGGTTGCACAGCCAGCACTGAGAATCACGCCCGTGACCAAGCCGATTTGGATTACCTTCTTCATCATGTCGTTCCCAACGACTCGGATGAACCGCTCCGGTGAGGACGCCGTCTGCGGCGGCCTTACCGGAATCGTGTTCGATCCGTTGGTTGGGTGATCGTCTGCGCGGGAGAGTTATTTCACCTTGTCGATTTCCTCTTGGACCTCTCCTGCCCCTTCTGCATAGAACTTCTCTTCATCCGGCGCTAGTTCGCGGAGTAGACGAAGAAACTCGCCTGCGTGAACACGTTCTTCGTCAGCGATGTCCTTGAGAACCTCGATGGCGAGGGCGTTGTCCGTTGACTCCGCAAGCTGCATGTATAACTGAATTGCTTCGTATTCTGCAGCGACCATGAACCGGATTGCGCGGATGAGTTCTTCATCTGTCAACTTGCGGTCGTTTGCTTGCCCTGAGAAGGGCGATCCGAATTCGGGCATGACTATCCTCCTTTGTGTTTGTCTGTTTGATCAACTCTGCGTAATGCTCAGGTTCCTCCGTCTGAGGTGCCCGTGTTGAATAGATGGCCCCGCTCACCAGAGGTTCAGCGCAAATCCGATGGATTTGGCGACGTCACTCATCTTGCCTTCCGACAAAGTGGTGATGCGTACACCGAGCTTGCCCTTGGCAACCGTTTGGAGATGGTCGCAATTGACGGCGCAGGGCCTGGACATGCCGTCCTCTTTGGTCAGGGCGATTTCGCTCGGGATGTGGCGAATCGTGGATGTCACGGGGGCTACCGTGACTTTGCCCAAGTACTCAAGAATGGAATCTCGGGTTAGGATGAGAACTGGACGCTTCTTGTCGTGATGGGTGAACTTGTACCATCTGACTTCGCCTCGCTTCATTCATCACCCCACGCCTGTTCTTCTTCCCACACGCTGAACTCTCTCTTGTTCACGGGGTGGATCTCATACCCTTTTCGGTGTTGTTCCTCCAAACGGGAGACGTTGAATTTCCTGAGTGCATCACGCAGGGCATCTCTTGTGAATGCAGAACGTGTCGTGTGGATCTTCTTCACCGCGCGGTCGACCGACCGCACCAGGTCTTCATCGAGGGTCATTTGAACTGTCTTCATGGTGTATCTCTAATGCATGTGGATAACGATAGCTATAGTACTCCACATGACTAAGCAGGTCAACATCTTTCTGCCGGGGTATCACCAACATTGAGCTTGAGCCGCTTCATGAGAGCCGCAGCGCGGCCCTTATGAAGTTGGTTCGGAGCTCTGGTTGGCTGGTGAGTATAGGCGTGGATGGATGTGGGGTATGAAGGGTAGAGCCACACGTGTGCGGACGCCCGGTTTGAAGAGTGCTTCGGGACGCTCTTCCGACTGTTCCAGCCTACTCGCCGAGTACGCGATCCGTACGCTCGGTGGGGTGGGAGGGCCTCCCCGTGAGAGGAGGTCCTATCCCGTTCGACAGCCCTTTCTTGACGTCCAATCGGTATCTGCGTCTGTACCGTGCGCCCTGTGCGTACATTTCATGAGTCCTGGGGATGCGCACCGTCTCGATATACTTGGCACCGATGATCTGGCAGGTTCTTCGTGATGGCATGTTGTTCGGGTCCACAGTGAGCCAGACGGCGCTGAGACCATGGGATCGTGCGAGGGGAAGGAGCAGGGCGCAGCTTCGTGCTGCAAACCGGTGCCCACGGAACGGTTTGTTAACTTCGTATCCAATGTGGCCGGGAAAGCGCAGCTTGACGGCGGGTCCGATACGCAGGCGAATGCTGCCCATGGCCACTGACTTGCTGGACTGTCGCATCTCGAATTCGTACCCGGGGACATACCGTTTGACAGGATCGGCCGGCGTCTTCCGCACGAGGACGAGTTCGAGATCATCGTCAATCAGGCGTCCAGGGCTCAGGAATGTGAATGTGTCATTCATCTTCATGTCGAACGTTGCGCATGACGCTCAAATCAACCGCGTCCGGGCGGTTGATTTGTAGCTGTCCACATCTTGTTGGAAGCTCTCCATTGCTCAATGCAGGAAGCAACGGAGTCCGGTGTGGACCATGACCATTCCTTACTCGTCTGCTGCCTCCGTTACCTGGTCGTCGCGTAGCGACGATCCTGCCTGCGCAACGTACTGAACGTTGCTGCGACTGGCCCGGTCGATATTATCCCGGAAGGGGATGTAGGCGTCTGACGAAAGGCACACGCCAGCGAACCTGTTGATCCATTCAACACGCTCAGCCGTGGTGATTGGGTCGGGACAGGAACCGAGCCCCTGTAGCAGGGTTTTTCGTTCCCGCTCTGACAGTTCGTCCCACAGGACGAACTGATCCACGATGTTCGCCTTGTCGGGTCGCTTCAAGCCATCCCGGAACTGCAGGGCAAGCGTCTTGGGGTGTTGCTGAAGGAACCACTTGTCGGCCTTGCCGCAGGCAAGCCGAGTGCAGTGAACGCGAGACTGCTGACCAGCACCCATGCCGATGACCTGACCGTCGTACGCGAGGCAGACCGAGTTTGACTGCGTGTACTTGAGTGCGACAGTCGCAACCATGAGTGTCTCCAGCACGTCGTCGGGTATCGCTTTTGCCTCTGTGACGACATTGCGGAAGTGGTCAGCGGAGACGACCACGTCGTTTCGCTTCTGCCGAAGGCTGAAGCCGAACAGTTCCCTAGTCTCCAGCTCAGGCGACTGATAGTCGGGGTCGATCTCGAAAACGAGGTAGTTCCCCTTCTTCTTCTCCTTCAACATGGCCAGAGCGTCGGGCTCGTAGCCGGGCGCGATGATCAGGTCTGACACCTCTCGTCTCAGAACGGTTGCGAGGGAGGCGTCAAGCACATCGCTCACGCCGACGACGTCGCCAAACGAACTCATGCGGTCGCCACCGCGTGCTCGGACGTAGGCACGCGCAGCGGGAGACAGATCTGCATCGGGCAGAAACTGAGACTTGCGGGAGCTTGAGGCGCATATCCCATCGAGCACCACCCCGTCAAACCAACCGTAGTCCCCAGGCTCTTTCGCCCAGTGCGTGAACGAGACAGCGTTCGTGCTGTATGAACCGAAGACGTTCCGAATCACGATGGACGTAAGTTTGGCGGTCCTCGAAAGCAGGCGCACCGTAGTGTATCCGTTGCGTCCGGCATAGATCCCGTCGATCGTGATGTTCTCCATATCGCAGTTGTCGCATACGAAGCCCCCCTCGTCGGCGTTCAGCGCGACGAGGTCGTCGCTGGTAGCCCCCTTGAGGTTGGCGATGCGGCCGTTGCGCGCGAAGCCGTTCACGTTGAATGCCGTCCATGTTGGGGCGCTTCAAGTTATAATCAAACGTGATGTCGGTGACGGTAAAGCGAACAGCTGCGGTGATCATGACGCCAAACGATTCAGGATCTTTCAGCGTAACCCCGCGCAACGTAAGGTCTTCCACGTAGGTGAGTCCCATCAGCGGGAAATAGGAATGCTTTTCGTTCATGTACATGGAACACTCATTGACAGACTCCGAGTACCTTCTGATCATCTCGTCTCTCGGCTGCTCGCGCTGTTGGTGGAGGTTGTTGCCGTCCCAGACGCCGCCTTCGATAATCACGTGGCGCGTCATCTCCGTACCCTTGTCGCGGTTCTTGATGATTGGGCAGTTGGCGCCGTCCGCGAGTCGAAGGTGCGTTCTTGGTGAGCAGACGAGCATTGTTCGGTCCGAGATCAGTAGTGGCCGCGAGATCAGGAAGTCGCCATCTGGGAAGGTAACCTTCCCCCCTTCGTCATCGAGCAGTCTCTGTAAATCATCCGTTCTATCAGCAAACATGTCGTCTATCTCCATGTACTTGTGGTGCCCAACGTGGTGCTCACCGGCCCCGTTGGGCGCGTTTGCGCGCCCTACGGGGTACGGGTGCAGCACGTGGTTGGGCGGTAATGGATTTACGCCGTGGCCACGGCCTGCTGCGCTTTGCGAGGCAGCTTCACGATGACAAAATAGTCCTTTGGGTAGAGATAGTCCTCTCCGGACTCATCCACCACCCTGAGATACCCATCGCGTGCGCCGCGTTTGTCAGGAAGAACCTGATAGATCTTGCGCAGGTCAAGATCATCACAGTCGTCGTTTCTGACACAAAGCGCGAACTGAGGTTGTGATGCGGTTTGGATCATGTGTCACTCGAGAAAACGCTTGATCTTCATCTTTTTCCGGCCGATGCCGTGTGCCTCATACCAATGGACTTCAGCTTTGCGCACTTCGCCACTGGCCACTCGGACACGGGCGGTTCCCTTCAACTTTCGCCATCGGCCGGGGCCAAACTGACGGCGCAGTCGCATGATGTCGCGAATGCGCCCACCAACAGCGATCGTTTCGACATTCGTGATCTTACCAATGATCTCGAAATGCATGTGAGATTATGCACTGATGGAATGCGGAAATCAAGTCCCGCCCAACGCCCCGCCTGAGCCTCGCCGGTGGAGCGTAGCGGAACCGGCGTAGCGCTCCAGGCGGATGTTCGGCTCTCTCATCGACCGAGAATGACCCCGATTCCGTTGATAACGGCAGTCACATGCCGACGTGTGAGTTTGCCGACTCGCTCCGTGAGTTGGCTCCGGTCTAAGGCAACGATCAAGGACACATTCGCAACGGAGTCCTTCGGAAGACCGGTCGCCGAAGACTTTAGCAAAACATTGCCGGGGGCTGAAGCCCATTTGGTGTTGCTTGTCAGGGGGACACAGACAACCGTGCCGATTCGGCTTCGATTGACGGCATCACACTGAACCACTAAAACCGGGCGCCTGAACCCCGGGCCTGAGCCTGTCGGTTCGTCCAGGTCTGCCCAGCACACATCGCCTTGGCTGACTACCATTCGGCACGCCGCAACGTCTGCCGTGCGGCCCTCCGAGTGAACTCGTCAGGTTCTGCCCCCACCTCCTCCAAAACACTGTTCATGGATGAGGTGATCTTGTCGTCCTCGTGCTGAACGACGAAGTCGGCCAGTGCTCGCGCGTACAACTGACTGCGCGATGTGTGCAGGCGGCGAGCAAGCCGTTCTCCCTGCTCGAATACGTCATCTGGAATAGATACTGCAGCTTTCATACCTGTAGTATTACCGATGGATGCGATTGTGTCAACTCGTTTCTCGGCCGCCGAACGTTTGCACTAAGGCGCGGGCTTTAGACCGTCGCCTTCAGTGCTGTGTTCGGCGTTGTTTGTAATTGCAGAGCGATATACGTCCGTTGCCCTGTTCGTCTGCCCGGATAGTCACCATGGCTCCCGCGATCTCCGTTCTAGCAGAATACCGTGTTGGTCAGTGATTGTAGGTTTGCCCATACGGTCCATGTTGATGTTGAATCTGTTTGTGGGTCCCCACCGAACGCAGATAGTTGGGCCGTTGCTCTGGTCAATCTGATCAAGGATGACGAACATGTCTCCGTTCTCAACCCAGACAAATCCATTCGATTTCGCCAGGCTACCCCAGATTTTTACTGAAGGGTTCGTGGTGCTGGCTGGTACGGCTTCCAGATAAACTCCAGCCTTTTTGTCCGCGAGCGCATGCCACTCGATCCCGTCAGGAGTGCAGTACCAGAAGTCCGAGAAGCCGTTTGTATGGACAGTGATAGTGGGGTGGTATTCGGCCGGCCACTCCACCTCGGAATAGATATCCTGCAGGTCAATTATGTATGTCCCCGGCTTCAACAAGACAGGTTCGGGCTGTGAAGACTTACAACCAGCCAGACCGAGAAGCAGAATCATGCTGACGTACTTCGTCATGTCATCCCTTTCCGAAGGAGGTTCAATTCAATGGTTCGACTTGTCATGGGCTCGGTCTTTCAATGTTATTAGCACCCGATCAGACTTCAAGACAGCCAACGGTTCGCCTTTGTAAACAACCCTCTTCTCCCAATTGTTGTCCCGACTCTTCCAATCAGTGACTCGGAAGACATAGCTGTCTCCATCTCCAGACTCATCAAGTCCTACCCGCTCCCATTCAACCATAAGGAGGAGATCTCCCGACTTGAAGTTACAGAGCATCGATTGACCTGTGTGCTTCCACGGTTCGTCATTCAACTGCGACTTGCACTTGATCACTTCCCACGTTGTTGTCTGCTTCAAGGTATCCACAGTTTTCGGAAAATGAACCTCAATCGTTGCGTGTGGAAACACCAAAGGCGGAGTGACGACATTGCGGTCCTGGATATCAGTGTCTTTGCCTTGGCCTTTGGGTTGCGGGTCTCGCCTGCCAGCACAGGCGGCAAGAAACAGCACTGCTATCGCGGTCAGGATTATCTGCTGTGATCGTATCTTCATAAGCATCTCCTTGCTCGAACGTCAGCATGACCCGCAAGGAATAGCCGCGCCTGGCGCGGCTATTCCTTGTCGGGATCAATGCTCTTGTTGTGTGCCTGGCGAGCCCGGCTGCTTGCTGGTGACGCTTCGCGCAGCGTACCAACCGTACAAGCTCCGTCAAGGAGCAGTTTGGCCGAAAAGCGGGAGCAAGTCCAGCCCCGTGATAGGTAGCATGAAGGGTAGCGGAAGGCATAGGTCCCGTATTGTGCGGGACCGTCGAAGGACCAGAAGGTGAACGGCCCGACTGGGTCGTCAAAAGGTAGTGGTCAAGTGCCGTCAACGTTGCGGACCTCTGGCCCGTATGGGCAATCACGTTCGCAGCAACTATGGCACGAGGCCCGGTTTGCAGCGTGCTCGGGACGCGCTGCCGACTTCACCTGCCTACTCGCCGAGTACGCGATCCGTACGCTCGGTAGGGTGGGAGGGCCTCCCCGTGAGGGGAGGTCCTATCCCGTTCTGCGCTTCTAGCAGCCTGTCGGCCTCAGCGGCCGAAAACGTCATAACGTGTTGATTATCAACGACTCGCATCTTTGCGACCAAAGAACCCTATCGTTGACTATCAACGACTTACGACAGAAGTCCGACAGGCTGCTAGGCGGGCTGAGGCTCAGATGTCCTACTTGTGGCTCCGTATTCCCGTATTTCCGAGGAGTGCTCGCGGGAGTACTGCTTCAGGTAGGCAATGAGCTTGGCGGGATCATGTCCACACTCTCGAGACATCCGGTTCCGGCTTTCCCGTACTTCCTCTATTGCTGTCTCAGTTGCGGTCATCTGATTCCTCCTTTCGCCCCATGAGCTCGAGGGGCGTAACGAGATCGGGAGTATGCAGGCCCAGAATCGCATTCACGCGACGGATGTGTCCGAACTTATTGGCATTGGCCAGATGAGCGCAATTCCAGGTGAGCAGGTAGTCGAACTTGTGAAAGGAGGCGAGTGCGAGGTGCAAAGCATCGCCCAGGGGATCGGCCGGCATTACATGATGGCCGATATAGACCGCAACAATCTCTTGAATGGCGTCATCGACGCCGATTGCAGGCACCTCCAGCGCCATCGCGTGAGACTGTTGTCTGTGAGGTAACTGGCCCGTGTCCAGCTCCGCGATTACGGCTGTGCTGGTGGCAACATCGTACCCGGGTCGATAGGCATCCCACCACTCCCGAGTCCACTCACGCATTGCTACGACGGCAGTTGACGTGCGCTCATCGTGGTAGAAACTGAAGACGGTGGTTTCGACATATACGCTCTTGTTCATAGAGGCAGTTTCGCATTGTTGTTCAGTTGCTTCAAGTCTCATTCCTGCGCAGAACGTTGGAATTGAAGAGCTTCAGTTTGGCCGCGGCGCGGCTAAACTGAAGTCTCTTTCCAATTCCTTGTTGTGTGCCTGGCGAGCCCGGCTGCTTGCTGGTGACGCTTCGCGCAGCATACCAAACGTACAAGCTCCGTCAAGGAGCAGTTTGGCCGAAAAAGCGGGAGCAAGTCCAGCCCCGTGATAGGTAGCATGAAGGGTAGCGGAAGGCAGAGATTCGTCCTGAGGGCGGGTTGAAGGAAGCTGGACGCAAAGATATGGGCCGAACGCACAGTGTAGGCGGGTGAACTGACGCCCCGCCGGTGAGTATAGGCGTGGATGGATGTGGGGTGAGAAGGCAACACACATGGCAGCCCCAGTTACCGGCTCCTTAAATGGGGCAACAGCCCATTCCGTAGACTCAACGGTTACATATCGAAAGCAGCAGGGAGTACCGCGTCCGTCTTCGCCCTTCAGGCTACGCCGTGATCTGCGAGGAGAGCCCTCGGCTTTGCAGGAAAACATGCCGGACAGGAGGCACACCGGCTTACCAACGCCTCGGCGTGCCGTGGCCGTCGCGGCCACGGCACGAGTCCCCGCAAACGGGGAAACACGAATAGCGCGACATCTTGCGGAGGGTCGGTAGCAATGCCGGCTATCGCCAAGGGGCAGTCGGCAGATGGCATGGTAGACGAGAAGTCAGTTGGAAAGAACGCAGCGACATACGGCTGCGTCCGTCGAAAGCCGGAAAGGTTGGCGGCTCCGACTGGACCGCTAAATGGTAGTGGCCAGTAGAGCGCGTGATGTTCTGCCCCGCTCATATGAAGGGTAGAGCCACACGTGTGCGAACGCCCGGTTTGAAGAGTGCTTCGGGACGCTCTTCCGACTTTACCAGCCTACTCGCCGAGTACGCGATCCGTACGCTCGGTGGGGTGGGAGGGCCTCCCCGTGAGGGGAGGTCCTATCCCGTTCGAGGGCCATCCTTCTGAAAAATCCTTTGTGGAGTATTTCTTTCCCGTCTTTCGCTCATAGTCATGGATGAACTCACGCCATCGGATCTTCACCGCCCAGCCAGGATCCCAGCCGACACTCGAGGTGAGCAGGGCGCATTCCCGATTCGTGGCTCATGCAAACGCCTGGATGGGGGCGGAATTGGCGAGAATGACGAGCATTTTCCATCGACCAGCCTTGTAGAATGAACGAAGTAGAAGCATAGCATCGGCATTGC
>Ga0272442_10010744_pt1 | contig 11247 bp, 11 predicted proteins | sample SSMForm2O_FD_200262 | JGI IMG/M metagenome (GOLD analysis project Ga0272442, IMG submission 200262) | Marine sediment archaeal communities from Little Sippewissett salt marsh, Falmouth, MA, United States - SSM-Form-2O | ecosystem: Environmental > Aquatic > Marine > Wetlands > Sediment ...
GCAAGCGGTGCTGACGACTGAGCCCTCTGCGGCGCATGCCGGTGAATTCCGTCAGGCCCGGAAGGGAGCAGCGGTAAGCTGGCCTCTGCGGGTGTTAGGGGATCCCTTGGTCCGAGCTGGCTACTCGCGAAGCGCCTTGTTCCTTGCCTCGATGGGGCCACGCACAGGCGAAAGCTTCTTCACGTCATCGCGGCATTGACGAGATCCAAGATCGACTCGACGAGCCGTACGGACAGATCTCCCACGATGCCGTCAACTCCGTACACGCCACGGCGGCGTACACCGTCCCGACATCCGCGAACCGCTGCGACACGGAGCATCCGCTCTTCCTCGCTTGCTAGCAGGGCAGCCTGCGGCTCTCGAGCGAGGACCGCAAGTGCCGCGGCGATTCCGTAGGCCCCCCAATTGGAGACAGCGGCGGGGACGAGTAGATTCGCACTGGCGGCCGCCGCGATACCACTGCCACAGCCGCAACGACAGCGCCCACCGTCAGGCAGTAGGCGGCGCACGAGATCTGAGAGCCCTCCGAACCCGAGTTCGTTCCCGACGTCTCCGACGGCCAGAGTGAGGACGCCACGGTCTGACAGCTCGGTGAAGAGCGCATCGATCGGCTGGGAGCCTCCCTCGATGCGACGGCCGTCGAAGGTATGGAGCACGCCCTCTGCATTGGCGCCGGGCTTCTCGATGGCAATCGCGACGTCACAGGGTGGTGGCGTGTCGATTCGGATGGGGACAATCGGCATCTCGCATCCAAGCTCGGCTGCGAGCCACCGCGTCGTATCGACGAGTTCGCGATCGACGTGGACGGAGGGTGAGAATCCGGTGCGCTGCAGCGCTCGCGCAAGGGCAACCGTCCCCAGCGGCCCGTCGTTCTCTCCCTGAGGGAAGAGCTCGGGGACGACGAATCCGGTGTAGAGCACGATCCGGCCGCCGCGTCGTTCGAGTAACGCGGTCGCGGCTTGCAAGCAGAGTGGGGCCTCCACAGCGAGCGCGTCGTGGTAGCGCGTGGTCCGCGCGACGGCGGCTGCCGACGCGTACCCCTCCCCTCGTATCAACCGATCGATCTCGGCGAACGGGCGCAGCAATGTGTCCGTCGTGCGTGTATTCACGCCTCCGGAACCTTCGCTGCGTCGTCGCCCACTGTGGAAGGCCCTGGGCCTTCCACACCCTGCTCACCAACGGTGAGCAGGCCTTCTCTGCTCGAGCCTTCTGCAAGAAGGCTCGAAACCCAGTCGCGACGTTTCCAGAGAGCGCATTGGCCGTCCGTCTCGTCGAGCACGACGCCGCTGTTCAGGATCGACTGCAAAAGAGGTGAGTCGAGTGCTTCTCGGAACGACGTTTCAGCGAGGCACGTGTCCGAGTATGGCGAGAACGGGCAGGGCTCGACGTCTCCATAGGCGTTGATATGCAGAAATCCTCGCCCCGCTGCGAGACAGCCGCCAAGGGCGATCTCGTCGTGCGGAAAGGCGATAAATATGGCCGGAAGCCTTCTGCGTAGTCCGTCGAGGCGCCGCTCCAGATCGGCGACCTGCCCCGGTGACAGTTGCAGAATCTCCGTGCCAGGCTCGACCGGCACGTAGTTGATGGAGTAGAAGAGCCGACAGCCTCTTCCGATGAGATCGCGGAGGTGGGCCGGATCGAGATGCAGGGCGAAGTTATCGCGGGTGAGGGTCGTCGACGTTCCGAAGAAGATACGATTCGCACGAAGTTTCTCCATGGCGGTCATGATCTGGCGGTGCGTTCCCTTGCCTCGTCGTTCGTCGGTTCGCGCTTCGTCCCCCTCGATGCTTAGGACCGGGACAACGTGGCGCTGGCGCTTGAGCTTGGCGATCCACGTGTCGTCGAGCAGAGATCCATTGGTGAAGAGCAGGAAGAGGATCTCCGGATAGTCGGCCGTTACGTCGAGGAGTCCGAGCCGCATGAGAGGCTCGCCTCCGGCGAGAAGGATGATCGACACGCCGAGGTCCCGGGTTTCGGAGAGCAGACGGCGCATGTCGGCGTCGGTCATCTCTGGCCGGTCGTGCCGGTGAAGCCGCTTGTCGTAGCAGCCCGCGCAATCCAGATTGCACTTCGCCGTGACGCTGTAGATAAGGAAGGGAGGAACGTGCGTTCCTGCCCGCTCGTGAGCCGCGCGACGGCGCGCGGCGCGCCACTGCCGCGTGAGCAGGCGGAATGCGCGAGCGACGAATCGTGGGTCGCGGAACGTGATGCGAAGCGCTATACGGAGAGCCTCGAAGATCGTTGCTTCGAAGGCGGCGGCAGTGTTCTCGTGCTTGCTCAATGATCTCTCCCTCGGACGGATGTTGCCGGGATTGTAGGAATACGCGGGTGCAATGCAATGAGGAGAGGGATCCGGTCTGGGACGTCGGACGTCGCGGACAATGGTGCATGCGATGTGTCGGCCAGCAGGTCCGGAGGAGAAGGGGACGAGTGGGATGGCGGACGTCCGTCACGTTCGTGAACCGGACGTCGCTAGAAGATAGTTCCTTTGCGGAGTTCGTGAAAGGATAGGAATTCCGGTCGGACTTCGCGGAGACGGCGCGCGACGATATGATGGCGTCAACGGGTGGGCTCCTGCGATCTCAGCTTCGGGAGGGGCTCCTGTGTGTGGAAGCAGGGCGCCGCGCGTCCGGAGCGCAGGTGGAGTCCGAAAAGGGTGAATGGATCTCCGTGAAGGAGGGACTGTGGGGGAGCAGCGAACCATGATTCTCTTCGAAGGGAACATCGCAGCGGGGAAGAGTACGGTGGGGCGACGTCTGGCCGAGTCGAAGTTGTTCGGATTTGTCGAGGAGCCAGTGGGGGCATGGCAAGGGGAGTTCGAGGAGAATCTACTCGATCTCTTCTACCGCGACACGGAGCGATGGGCGTTTACGTTCCAGCTGGCCGCGTTCACGACACGAGCGAAGACGTGGAGTGAAGTGCTTGCGATGACGGACCATCGTAACGTCGTCTTGGAACGCTCGATCTACTGTGACCGATACGTTTTCGCGAAGAACTGCCATCAGTCGGGCTTGATGTCGAAGACGGAGTGGCAGCTCTACTGCAAGCTCTGGGATTGGCTCGAAACGAACTGGTGTGCCGAGCCGGACCGGATCGTCTATCTGCGCACGCCGGCGGAGGTCTGTCAGGAGCGGATCGAGAAGCGGGGACGCGAGGAGGAGACGACAATTCCACTCGAATACCTGAGGGATCTCGAAGCGTTGCATGACGAGTGGCTGCTTGGAAACCCGAAGGCTGTCGTGCTGGACGGGTGCCGTCAGTGGACGGCGGAAGAGGTTTACGATGAGATGGTGACCGCCGGGGTCGCCCTCGCATCGCGAGCGGAGCTCCTGGCAACGCAGTAGCAATTCCCGAATGCGTACATCGCATGCGGCTGTAGGGCCGGCGACGAGCCTTCGTTCGCCGGCCTTGGCTTCGTCACGGCGTCTTGTCCCGGATTCGAACGTTCTGCGCTATACTTGCGTAGCCATGGCTGTATTGAATCGGATTGGGAAAATACGGAAGCGGAACCATGCGCTGGTGACGTTCGACCCCGACAAGGTGTTCCAAGTCATCAGGCTGTCAGCCGAGACGGCGGGCGGCTTCGCTCAGGACTACGTTGCCGGCATCAACGACCGGGTCTTCTCGGCCGGCGGGACGGACGAGGGGATCGCGGAGATGCTGGCCGACATGGTGATCGTCTGTCTCAATGCAGATCAGCGACATCTTGTGACGAACTTCCCTCCCACCGTTGAGGAAGTGCAAGACGTCGTACTTCACGTCTTGCGAAGCAACGGATTCACGAAGATCGCCGATGCATTCACGGCCTACCGGTGGGGGCATCACTGGGTCCGCGAGGGAGCGATTACAGACGAGCAGTTCGTTGTCAGCGGGTACCCTGCGGAGCATCTGGATCCGCTTCTTGCATGGAACCATGCGCGGGATTGCGACACGGTCGAAGGCCTAAACGAGATCGTGAGAAGCGAGCGGATCAAGCCACTGGTCGACGAATCGCTGGAGCGCTTCGAATCGCTTCTCGATGAGGCCGCGGAGCGGGTCATCGCCCGGCTGGATTCGGGCGACAACATCCGGTTGATCTTCATCAGTGGGCCGTCGTCATCGGGAAAGACGACAACGACGGTGAAGCTGACCGAGCGGCTGCGCTCGCATGGCCTTCGATTCCTGATGCTCAACCTTGATGACTACTTCTGGTCGCTGATCGAGCATCCGACGGATTGGATCAACGATCGGGACTACGAAACGCCCGAAGCTCTCGATATCCAGCTTCTCAACGAGCATCTCAAGGGCTTGCTGGCCGGAGACACGGTCCAGAAGCCGATCTACAGCTTCAAGGAGGGCCACCGAACGGGAACGGAGGCCGTGAAGAGAGACAAGGATCAGATCCTGCTCCTCGATTGCTTGCATGGCTTCTATCCGCCGATCGTGGAGGGGATCGATCCATCGTGCATCTTTCGCGTGTACATCGAGGCGATGAACCCGGTCTACGAGCCGAATCCGATGATCCCTCTCTATGAAGGGGACCGAGCGGGCCGCCGACTTACACGCTTCGAGGACGTGCGGCTCCTGCGGCGAACGCTCAGGGACACCGCGCATCGCAACCATCCGCCGCTCGCGACGCTGCTGCATTGGCACTACGTTCGCGCCGGGGAACTGCATGCAATCATCCCGCTCAAGGGGCTCGCTGACGTGAGGATCAACGGTGGAATGCCGTTCGATCTCGCGGTTCTGAAGCCGTTCTTCGATGGAGAGAACTCCGTCTGGCCGAGGAAGGAAGATCTCGATGAGTATCCGTCTCATCTCGATGCACAGATCCGCCATCAGAGAATCGGCCAGCTTCTCGATTCCGTCGAAGGTCTCACATTGAAGCAAGCCGAGGACTACGACCTGATTCCGGGCGACGCGATCGTTCGCGAATTCATCGGCGGAAGCACACTCGAGATCCCACACAACGACTGAGCGGCCATTGCGGCTTGGACGACCTCGGATTACCCTCAGTCCTGGAGTGAGACTATGCCCGCGAACCTGACCCCGGAGTTCATCAAAGCGAGACAGCGATTTCGCGAGGCGTCGACGCCGGACGCCAAGCTTGCCGCGCTCGAAGAGATGCTTCGTACGATCCCCAAGCACAAGGGAACGGATCACATGCAGGCGGACATCAAGCGGCGCATGGCGAAGCTGCGTGATGCGGAGTCGAAGTCGAGTCGCGGCCGCGGCGCGGGCTACGACAGCATTCCGCACGAGGGGGCCGGACAGGTCGTCCTGATCGGCCCGCCAAACGTGGGGAAGTCCAGTCTCCTCGCTGCGCTCACGAATGCGAAACCCGAGGTCGCCGACTATCCCTTCTCGACCCAGATTCCCGTCCCCGGGATGATGGCGCACGAAGATGTCATGATTCAGCTGATCGATCTTCCGCCGATTTCTCAGGACGTCACTGAGTCGTGGGTGTACAACCTGATCCGTAATTGCGACATTGGGCTCGTCGTGCTTGATGCGACCGACGGAGAGCTCCTGCCCGACGAACTGGCCGAGCTCCGAGAGCTTCTGGAAGAGAGAAACCTGAGGCTGATCGAAGCGGAGTCGGAGGAGCCGGAGGAGAGGACTCGAGAGATCCGCACGCAGATTGTGCTGACAAGTTCCGACAGTGACGACGCGAACGACGAAGGGACTGCACTGCCGTTTCCCGTGCTGCGAGTCGATGTGGAGACCGGGCGTGGGCTCGACACGCTACGCCGTGCGGTGTTCGACATGTTGCGGGTCGTGCGCATCTACACGAAGCTGCCGGGGAAGCAACCGGACCTGACGGAGCCGTACACGTTACCGATCGGAAGCACGGCGCTTGACGCGGTTCGCCTCGTGCACCGGGAGTTTGTCGATCGACTGAAATACGTTCGCGTCTGGGGATCGGGCCGCTTTGACGGTCAGCAGATTCCATCGGATCACGTGCTTGAAGACAAGGATGTCGTCGAGATCCATCTCCGATAGCGCCTTGTTGGAGACGCTTTCCGCACAGTACGCTGTGCCGGGACGCCGGAAGCGAGTGCCGCAAAAGGAGTGTTTGTGAAGGTTCGGATGGAGTGGTCCGCTCGTGAGGGTGCTCTCGAAGCCGCCCTCGGCGATGAACGTCTGTCGTTTCGTGCGAAGGGGCTCTTGGCGTTTCTCACGGCGAATCCGGATGAGACCTACGATTTGCAGCGGCTTGTCTCAGCGGCGAGTGAAGGGAGAGACGCGCTTCGCACGGCACTGGAGGAACTCGAGCACGCCGGCCTTGTCGAGAGGCATGAGAGGGTCGACGAGAAAGCGGCCAAGAAGCGAGAGCAGAAAGCGGCGTCGAGAGCGCCGATTCCGGTGATGGATAGTCTGTTCGGGCCGACGTTCGCGCCGCCGATTCCCATTGATGAACTCCCGAGTGTGCAGGAAGAGTCTCGGACGCCGGAAGAGGAAGCCGTGGAGCGGATCATCCGCAGGCTGAATGCGCTTCGAGAGGCGAGCTGGGACTGGGCCCACTACACGCCGCTTCTTGCGCGCTATCCGAAGAACGTCGAGAAGATCAAGGAACGGCTTCGCGAGGGGCACACGGAACAGGAACTGACCCTCGTGCTGGAGTATCGGGCTGCGGCAGATGGCGGAGACGAACGTTCACGGCGATACTTCAATAGTGAAACGCCGTTCAATACGCGGAATTTCGACGAGAACCTCGCGTTGGCGCTCGACTGGGACGCGCGCGGGCGGCCGACGAGAAAGGGTCCCGGCGCCGCACGTGGGACAAGCGCGGAGGAAGTCGAGATCTACGAGCGAACGATCAGGGGAGGGCGGGAGTGATTCAAGGAGCACCGATCGGAGATCGCTTCAAGCACTGCACGTTCGACAGCTTCGAGGTCACCGACGATAACCGAGAGGCGTTCGAAGCCTGCAAGCAGGTGGCGCAAGACATGGGCCCTGGGATCCTGTTGATGGGAGGGCACGGGCTGGGCAAGACGCATTTGCTCGTCGCCATGATGCGAGCCATGGATTCGAGGCATGCGAGCCCGGCTGCACAGGAGGCGGAAGCCGAAGCCTGGGTCAAGGTCCCGTCGGCCGTCGAGTTGATTCGAAACGCGGATCCGAGTGTCGTGAGTGACGATGATGCGCCGGCGCTCACCCCGGACGAGTTTGTGCAGGAGAGACACATCGAGTACTGGCCGATGCTGGATCTCGCGAGCGAATTGCGTTCGGACGTCGCACACGGCTCGCAGGAAGTTTCACGACGGTGTCGTGAGTGCGACTTCCTTGTTCTTGACGATCTTGGGGCGGAGCGCGTGACGGACTTCATTCTCGAGGAGATCGAGCGGATCGTCGATTGGCGCTATCGGCTCCTGAAACCGACGGCCGTGGCGACGAATCTCACCAGCTTCAAAGAGATCGCAGACAAGTACGGGAAACGAGCGATCTCGCGATGGACCGGATCCGGGAACTCGTACAAGGTGACCGGCGTCGACCGGCGACCCGGGATGGATCTTCGATAGAACCGGCAGAGCGCTGAGTGTCCGGACGACTAGATCCACCCGGCCCCGACGGCGATGACGATCGCGATCGTTCCAAGGCCGCACCCGATGAATCCGATCAAGGCGCCCTTCGAGAGCCATCGCCGAAGGGTCAGCTTCTCTCCCACGGACTCTGATAGCGAGACGATCATGACGTTGGCCGCGGAGCCGTACGGTGTTAGATTCGCGCCGAAGCCGACGCCGAGTGCCAACGCCCACCAGAGGGGCGCGACTGCAACGCCATGAACGGCGAGTCCCTTGAGGATCGGCAGCATCGCGATCGTAAATGGCACGTTGCTCATGATGCCGGAGGCGATGGCACCGATCCAAAGGACGGCGATCACAGCAAGGTAGACACCTTGCTCCGAGAGCGCGGCGATGCTACGGCCGAGTACGCTGAGAGCGCCACTTGCCTCCAGCCCTCCCACGATGATGAAGAGCGAAATGAAGAAGAGCAACACGTCCCAGTGGATGTCCTTCAGGATCTGATCGAAGTTCGGCCTGATCCAGAGCAGTCCGATGCAGGCTCCGATCAACGCGACGATGCCGGGATCGAGTCCGATGGCCTCGTGCGTGAAGAAGAGCAGAATCGTCGCCGAGAGGGTGATGAGCATTCGCCTTGTGGTCGGAGGATCGACGATTGCCCGGCGCTCGTCCATCCCCATCAAGCGGTCGACATTCGAGGGTCGATGCATGAGGTCTTTGCGGAAGAGTAAGAGCAGGACCCCCTGAGAAACGATCCATACGACAACGACGATGGGCGCGAGATGGATGATGAAGTCGAGGAAGCCGAAGCCTGCGGCCGAGCCGATGAGGATGTTCGGCGGGTCGCCGATCAGTGTCGCGACGCCGCCGATGTTCGACAGCAGGACCTCTCCCATGAGGAATGGAAGGACGGAGATCCCGAGAATGTCGGCGACCGAGACGGTCACGGGAACGATGATGATGATCGTCGTGACGTTGTCGAGCACCGTGGAGACAAGGGACGTGACGAGACCGAGATAGACGAGCAGGAGCCAGGGCCTGCCTCTGGCGAGCTTGGCCGCACGGATCGCGAGGTACTGGAAGAAACCCGTCTCTCGGAACAGAGCGACGACGATCATCATCCCCATCAGCAGACTGATGGTGTCGAAGTCGACGGAAGCGAATGCGCTGTGCGTATCGTAGAAGCTGAACCAACTGCCGAGAGCGATCATCAGGGCCGCTCCGGATAGGGCGATGATCGTGCGGTGGATCCGCTCGACGAAGATTCCGACGTACGTCAAGACGAAAGCAACGAGCGAGACGACGAGCGGCCATGTGCCGGCTGATTCCATACGATCAACAACCTATGGTAGAGAAGATCATCGATGCTACCGCCATTGCCTGCGGGGTGCAACGGACGTCCGGGAGCGTTGGACTGCACCTTGGAGGATTCAGCGGGTGCCGGATGACTTGCCCGCACTACGCTCCGAAACGGGCATCGTCTGCGCCGGACCGGTTGGCGGCACGAGGCTGCGTGGAGGAGAATTGAGCGACGACGGTCTGCGGTCGGTTGAGGATCGAGGCGGTGAGATGAACGAGTGGTTGACGTCGGAGGCTCTCGAGCAGGGACGAAGGATCCTTGCTGCGGGGCCGATCTGTGATGAGTGCTTGGGACGTGGATTCGCGAGGCTCGGACACGGGCTGACGAACGCGACGCGTGGGCGTGCTGTTCGCGAGGCTCTTGATCGGCCCGAGGCGGATGCACCCTGCTGGGTTTGCGACGGGCTGTTCGACCGAACCGAAGCGTGGGCGACGCAGGCGGTGGAGGCGGCAGCGGGGATCGAATTTGACACGTACCTCTTCGGCGTCCAACTCACGCCACGGCTCGAAGAGATGGAAGCCTTTCGCCTGGAGCGGTTTCCGACGGACTCCAGCGAGTCTCTGAAGCATGCGTTCAATCGAACCGTCGGGCGGGCGTTCGAGGCACGCATCGGAGGTGGGACGGTCGACTTCGCCGATCCGCACCTCTCGTTTGTGATCGATCTAGCGAACTCGCGGCTGTCGATGCACGTTGCATCTCTCTACATCTACGCGCGGTACAGGAAGCTCGTTCGAGGCATTCCGCAAACGCGGTGGCCGTGCCGGAAGTGCCGTGGGAAGGGTTGCAGCGCTTGCGGAATGACAGGGAAGCAGTACGCTGAGTCGGTCGAAGAGTGGATCGGCGCGCCGTTGCTCGAGGCGGCACAGGGTGCCGCGCATCGATTCCACGGCGCGGGGCGTGAAGACATCGACGCGCGTATGCTCGGGACGGGGAGGCCGTTCGTGCTAGAGGTTGTCTCGCCACGGTGCCGGACGATTGACCTCAGTGCCGCGCGGGAACGTATCAACGATCAAGCCGAAGGACGCGTTGAAGTGTCGGAGCTCTCCTTTGTGGACCGATCCGTGGTGGCGCGACTGAAGAGCATCGACGCGACGAAACGCTACGCCGCGGAGGTGTCGTTTGACGCGGATGTCGCAGCAGGGCAACTCGACGCGGCTCTGGCATCGCTTCTCGGAGAGATTGAGCAGCGGACGCCGGTGCGCGTCTCGCATCGGCGAGCGGACAAGGTCCGTACGCGGCGCGTGCTGGAGATCCGCGGCGAGTGGGGCGACGCGCGTCACGCCGTGATCGAAATCGAGGGCGAGGGGGGGCTCTACATCAAGGAGCTGATCTCAGGAGACGGCGGGAGAACGGTCCCGAGCCTCGCCGAGCGTCTCGACGTCGGCGCACGGGTTACCTCGCTCGACGTGCTGGATGTGTCTTCGAAGGCTTTTGACGACTTGATGTAGGCGTGGACAGGTGCTGTTCGCTTCTGTAAAGTTGCCGCAGGTAATCTAATGAGTCGAATGAGCGATTCGCAAGAGACCAGAGCAGCCGGGACGGCACGCCCAGCGACTCTCGATATCTACTTTCGGGAGATCGGGCGGTTCCCGCTGCTTTCGGCCGACGAGGAGCGGACGGTCGCCCGTCGGATGGCGGCCGGAGTGGAGGGCGCGAGAGAGAAGCTGATCGTCAGCAATCTCCGGCTCGTCGCGCGGATCGCGCAAGAGTACAGCGAAGTCGGCCTTCCGATGATCGACCTGATCCAAGAAGGGAATATCGGCTTGATCGAGGCCGTCGATCGATTCGACGTAGAACGCGGATATCGATTGAGCACGTACGCGGCGTGGTGGATTCGGCGCGCAATGCTTGCGGCGATCAGCAGTCACGCAAGGATGATCCGTATTCCCGACTACCTCTTCCGTGCCCTCCGGCAGATGGCGCAGATGCGGCTGCTGGCCGAAGAAGGGCTCGTGGATGAGGCGGAGATCACCGAAGCCGTTGGGATCTCGGTCGAGCGTCTTCGCAGGATCGAATCACAAGTGAACGAAATCGCCTCCCTTGACCAGGTCGTCGGAGAGGGCGGCGAGGAGACACTGGACGAGCGAATCGCGGACGAGACCGGCATCTCTCCGGAGCACGAGGCGCTTCGTCTTCTGTTCCGCGACGAACTCGCGGAGCTTCTCGATACGATCCCCGCCCGTCAGGCTCTGGCGGTTCGGCTTCACTACGGCATCAAAGATGGATGCCCATACAACCTTGCCGAGGTCGGCCGCATGATGGAGATCAGCCGCGAGCGCGCCCGGCAGTTGGTCAAAGAGGGTATGGAGAATGTCACGAGCCGGTGGGGTGAGCGAGCACTCGCTTTCTACCGCGGGCTGTTGAACGAGTAGCCGAGCGCGC
>Ga0272442_10010745_pt1 | contig 11247 bp, 3 predicted proteins | sample SSMForm2O_FD_200262 | JGI IMG/M metagenome (GOLD analysis project Ga0272442, IMG submission 200262) | Marine sediment archaeal communities from Little Sippewissett salt marsh, Falmouth, MA, United States - SSM-Form-2O | ecosystem: Environmental > Aquatic > Marine > Wetlands > Sediment ...
CAGCCCGCTGGGGTCGTCCGAGTCGCTGCTCACGCTGATGGACTTCGACGCGTTGTTCGTGGCGCGGTGCCCGAGCGTCGAGGCGTTGTGCGAGCGGCTCCGCTCGCTGCCTCGGTACGAGGAGTTGCGGTCGGCCGGGCTGCTCTCGTCGACCGCGTTGGCGCGGGTGGCGGAGCGAATCGACCGGAAGGGCCGCGTGCTGGGGGTGTCGATCCTCGATGTGTTCGACGTGTTCGGCGACGAGGTGGTGGTCGCCGAGGCGCGCCTCCCCGATGGGGGGCGGGCGCTGCTCTGCGCCAGCCGGGTCCGCCCGGCGGCCAGTCTGGCGCTGGGCGCGTACGCGGCGGTGGCGCGGCCGGCCCGGCTGCCCACCGCGGCCGGGGACTGGTGGGCGATGGTGGAAAAGAAGCCGGGCCGGATATGGTGGACGACGGTCGGCGACGTGCTGGCGGCAAGCACGAACCCCGGCCTGCTGGCCGGGTTTGTGACCTCGGCGCGGCGCCGCGCCGGGCCGCCGCCGCCGCTGGTCGCCGCGCTGCCCGGCGGCCAGACACCGGAGGTGGCGCTGCGGCCGCGGGCCTTTGTAGGGTCGGGAGAGGCGCCGGCTCACGACCCGCTGCCCCGGGCCTGTGTCTTTTCGGTCCACGTGGGCATTCCCCGGGACCGGGCCCCGGCGCCCGCCGGGTTCGGCAAGCTGGCGTGCAGCTACCTGCCGGCCGAGACGTGCGGCGGCTGGGTGGCGCGGCGCCGGCCGGAAGCGGCTTGGAGGCTGCTGCTGGGTTCGCTGTCCGAGGACGAAGGCGAGAAGGCGGCCCGCTACGTCGAGGACGAGCTGTGCGCCATTCTCGATGTGGATGATTTCCGCGAGGATCTGTTGGGCTGGATGACGGGGGACTTCGCCCAGGCGGTGTCGGACCAGGCGGACCCGTGGCTTCGCCTGGCCAGCGCAGCGTCCGCGCCGACGTTGTCGACGGTCCTGCAAGTGCGGTCCGACGCCGCAATCGAGCGGCGGCTCCCGTATGTGCTGGAGGACGCCGCGGTCCGGGCCAACGAGGCCGAGCAGGGCTTCGAGGCCCAGCGGTCGAAGATCGTCCACCGGGGCCAGGTGATTCACACGCTGGAGATGACGCGTGTGCACCGAAACGGGGTCCGCGAGTCGGCGACAGCAGGGTTTTTCATCGCGCCGGTGGTCGGCAAGGAGGGCGCTCGGACGGAGCATTCGGTGGTGGTGGCGAGCACGTCGGCCGCGTGGCTCAAGCGGGCGATCGATGCCCGGGAGGGGACGGACGCGCTGGGCGAGCAGGAGTGGTTCGGCGGTCTTTCGGGTGCGGGCGGCTCGGGCCGGTCGGTCTTCGCGTTCGTCCACGGAGACCGCGCGTCCGAGATCCTGGAGCGGATGGAAGAAGCCGGGGCCCGGGACTGGGCGGCCGGGCGGCGATGGGTCCGGCTGCTGGGCGCGGTGAGCGTGGACGGTGAGATCGGGGCGGACGGCGTGCTGCGCGGGGCGGTGCGGATTCCGGGCCGGCGCCTGGGCCCGGGCGCCCGTTGAACACGTCCCGGCGGAAAGAACGGATTCGATTTGGCTTGCATTCTCCGGGCGGGCCAGTATAATTTCGCCGTTCAGGTTGCAGGATTGGGCTGACCGGCCGAATTGCCTTGTTCCCGTGGACAGGGTTCATCATGTCGGACACATCCATTGGCTCGTTCAACACCGAGGACAGCCTGGCGCAGATGAACCAGGGCGGGGGCCGTGATCGCTGGCTCACGCCGCGGTCGATCGGGCTGAGCCTCATCCTGGTGGGCGTGTTCGCGTATTTCCTGCCGCATCTCTACCTCAAGTGGAGCCTCCGCGTCCACGCCGGCGGGTACCTGCCCGTCATCGCGGTGTTCCCGTTCCTGATTCTGATGGCCCTGAACGCCCTGGTCCGTCGGGTGGGGCTCGGTCTGAGCCGGGGCGAGATCACCGTGGTGTTCTGCGCGATGATGGTCTCGCTGTCCACGCTGCTGACCATCATGATGTTGTTCACGATCCTGCCGGCGCCGGTCCGGGGTGCGACGCCGGGCAACAAGTTCGAGCAGTTGTTCCTGTGGTCGGCGGACTCCCGAATCCTGCCGTACACGATGGAGGACAAGGAGCGGGAGAAAACGGCCAGCCAGTTCCAGGAGAGCCTGAACTGGTACTACATGGGCGTGCCCAAGCCTCCCGCCAAGGAGGTCGAGCTCCGCTACGACCCGGGCCAGGCGTGGTGGCTGTCGACCCGTGCCGCCGTCGGCGCGGTGGCCCCGCTCAGTCCCGCCCCCCAGGCGACGACGACCCGGATCGAACTCGAGGTCCCGCCGCTCCAGACCCCCTGGTGGCGATGGATCCGGAAACATGCCGTCGACCGGGACGCCCGGATGCGGGCGTATGAGGCCCTGGCCGACCAGATCCAGAGGACGGAGGGGCTCGACCCCGCACTGGCCAAGGAGATGCTGGCCGAGGTCGCGGTGCTGCGGACGAACGTCGGGTGGATTCAGAGCCCGGACGCGCTCGTCTACGACAAGATCCCGTTCCACGGCACGTATGGCACGATGCTCCGGCGGCTGGGTGAGTCGAAGACCCTCGGCCCGATCGCGTGGCGCGAGTTGAGACTGGCCGTCGAGCACCAGCAGGATATCGACGTGGAGTGGCCGTGGTGGCGTTGGGGGGACAGCCATGGCCTGGAGCGCGCCGCACCAGACGGCCTATCGGGCGCTGCTCGAGCGCCTCAGCCAGGCGAAGGGACTCAGCGCCGCGGGGCTGCGGGACCTGCGCGAGGCGGTAGCGCGCGAACAGAAGACCGACCTGGAAGTCTCGCAATACGGCTGGCCCAACGCGTTTGGCCTGGAACGGCTCTCGGCGTACGAGACGCTGGGGGCGAAGATCAAGAAAGACAAGTCGCTCGATCCCCAGATCGCTGAGGAACTCGGGGAGTGCGTGGGGCGGCTGGAGGCGGCCCTGGCCGACGGAGGCACGCCGGTCGAGGCATACGCCGATCTTCTCGGGGCTCTGCGCAAGGAGGAGGCGCTGCGCGGCGTCCTGTGGCGGGACCTGGTCGAGGCGATCGAGCGGGAACGAGAGATCGACCTCGCGGTCCCGTGGTGGCGGTGGGGCCGGGCGCGCGGGGAGGAGCGGGTCCGGGCCTACGACGCTCTGAAGGCCCGGATCGGGCGGCTGCGGAACGACCGGTACGGCGAGATCAAGAAGCTCAGTCCCAAGACTGCCTTGGCGATGTATGACCAGGTCGAGACGCTGAAGAAGGACGTCCGGACCATCAGCGGCCCGGGCGCGGCGTACGCCCGGCTGGGCAAGTTGCTGTGCGAGGGGCGCGGCGTGGGCGGCGATGCCCGCGAGACCCTCACCGCGGCCATCGACCGCGAGCGGGGCACCGACTGGCACATCGGCACGCACCTCGAAGTTCCGCCCGAACGGCGGACCGTCGATCAGCCCTGGTACGGCTGGACGGGGCCGCTGGTGTGGTGGCTGGTCTTGCTGACGCTCTTCGTGATCCTTCAGTTCTGCCTCGCCGCGCTGCTGCGCCGGCAGTGGGTGGACCACGAGAAGCTCCTGTTCCCGCACGTCGAGATGCTCGAGGCGGTGACCGAGCCCGGCCCGAGCGGGGCGCCGGGCGGCGGGATCCTGCGGAACCGCTTGTTCTGGGTGGGGTTCATCTTCGCCGTCCTGCTTTTTGCGATCGAGGGCGTCCACCACTACTGGCCCAAGGTCCCGGGGTTCGACCTCAAGGAGATCAGCCTCAAGCCGCTGCTGACGAAGCGGCCATGGACGGCCATTCCGGCGGGGCTCGACCTGCACCTGTTCGTGATCGCCATCACGTTCCTGCTGCCGTCGGAAATCTCGCTCAGCCTGTGGGTGTTCGTCCTGCTGGACATGATGGTCAAGCTGTACCTGGTCGCGACCGGGGAGACGCATCACGTGCACGAGCCGATCTGCGGCTACCTGACCAACGGGGGGACGGATCAGGTCGCCGGGATGACGGTCTTCATGCTGGTGCTGATGTATGCCGCCCGGCGGCATTTCCGGGGGGTGCTCCGGAAGGCATTCGGCGGCGGGAAAGACATCGACGACTCGGAAGAGCCGCTCCCCTATTTCGGCGCGTTCTGGGGCCTGGTCCTCTCGGCCGTGGGGATCCTCCTGTGGTGCTATATCATGGGAATGTCGCCGTTCCTCTCGGTGATCCTCTTCGGGCTGACGATCATCGCCGTGATGTTCCTGGCGCGGATTGTCTGTGAACTGGGCATCGTGACCGGCAGTTACCAGGAGCCGACCATGCCCCAGTACCTGACCGCCGGTACGTTCGGGTACCGGACCCAGGTCGGGCGGATGACGCTGTGGAACCGGCTGATGTTCATGACGCCGACGTACACGACGTGGGCGTTCCTGTGGGGCCCGCTGTTCTACGGCACGCACGTGATGCCGATGACGATGACGTCGGAGCGGATGTTCCGGCACGGCCAGTCGCGGCGGCGGTTCACCTTCTTCCTGATGCTCCTCACCGTGGCGGTGATGATCGTCTTTGCCGTCCGCGCCATCGGCATTCCGTACGAAGAGGGCGCCATGCGGCAGAAGCAGGGGTTCCACAACCGGTCCGGGCACATGTTCGGCAACTGCCTGGCCCGGGACTTCATCCGCAAGGAGGCGATGCACAAGCCGTTCAAGCCGATGTACGGCGGCGCCATCAGCGGGGTGGTGATCATGAGCGTGCTGCTGACGCTGCGGCACCTGTTCTACTGGTGGCCGGTGCATCCCATCGGATACATTTGCGCCGGGCTGTCCGGCGGGGTGTGGTTCAGCGTGTTCCTGGGTTGGCTGATCAAGCGGGGAGTGCTGAAGTATGGCGGCGGCAAGCTGTTCCGCACGACCATTCCGCTGTTCGTCGGGTTGCTGGTGGGCCATTTTGTGATGGGCGGGATCTGGCTGATCGCCGGCGCGTGGGCCGAGGCGCTGAAGCAGGAAGGCGTATACACGGCGATCTGGGCGCAGCCCTACGGCAGATAAGCGGGCGGGAACGTGGCGATGAAGAGAGGAGCCATGCGGACGGGGCGTGACCGGCGGCGCGGACGTGCGCCGTGGCGGGCGCTGTGCGCGGCGGCGGCCCTCGCCGTGGCGTCGGCGGCGGCCGCGGCCTACGGCGCCGACGACAGCACGCCCGCCTTCCTCGAGCGTGAAATCCGCATCCTCTCGGGCGCCCGGGCCCCCGACCTCCCCGCCGAGTTCCGGAACACGAAAGAGGTCCGGGACATGCTCGGCGTGCGCTCGCGGCTCTCGGGGACGGAGGGTTGTGACAAGGCCGCGGCGTACGTCAAGTGGCGCTTCCGACAGATCGGGCTGGAGAACATCACCGAGCAGCCCTTCGACGTCATCGTGCCCATCACCGAGCGCTGCTCGATGACGCTCGAGCTCCCGGACGGGAAGCGGGAGGTCCAGCTCTATCCGCTGTGGCCCAACTGGGTGCGGACGTGCTCGACCCCGGGCCCCATCACGTGCCCCGTGGTCTACGTGGGCGACGGCAGCGTCTCCAAGCTGAACGGACTTCCGATCGAGGGCTCGATCGTCGTCATGGAGCACAACACGGGCGCCGCCTGGCAGTTCCTCGGCCAGTTCGCGCCCCGGGCCATCCTCTTCGTCGAGCCGGAGGGGGAGGAGGCCACCCGCCGACACGCGGAGATGAAGTTCCTGCGCGATCCGGTCAACCTGCCGCGGTTCTGGGTGCCGCGCCGGGAGAGCGACCCGACCGAGAAGCTGGCCGCCGCGGACCTCGTCCGGGCGGTCGTCGCCGCGCAGCGACCGACGAACGGCGAGTCGGCCCCGCTGAAGGCGACGCTGGACTGCCGCGTGGTGTGGCGGAAACGAACCGCCCGGAACCTCTTCGGCTTCCTGAAGGGAACGGAGGGCACGGCCCACAAGGGGCACTTCGTGGCGTTCTCCGCCCATTACGACTCGATGTCCATCGCCCCGGACCTGGCGCCGGGCGCGGATGGGGCCAGCTCGATGGCGGCGCTCCTTCGCCTGGCGGCGCAACTCTCGAAGAAGGAGAACCGCCCGCGCGAGGGGGTCCTCTTCATCGCCACCGCCGGCCACTACCAGGCGCTGAAGGGCGGTACGATGCTGGCCGATGCGATGCGGTTCAGCACCACGCTTCCCGCCGATGGCTGCCGGCGCGAGACCGACGAGATCCGGCGGCGGGTCGGCACGCTGCTGCGAAAGCCGCTGTACTGGAAAGACCTTCGCAAGGAGTGCAGCGAGATCGCCCGCCAGACCGGCGCCATCTCCGGGCTCGACAAGGCGGTCCGCGCCAAGATGCTCAAGCAGGTCGAGGCGGTCACCAAGGGGGCGGCGATGCCCGCGCCCGCGGCCGGGGAGCCCGAGGATCTTGGCCGCGAGTTCGGCGACCTGGTCGCGGTTCTTGGATACGACCCGCAGCCCGCGCTCAAAGAGCTGCTCAAGATCCTCGAAGGCGACGAGCTGTCCGAGCGGATGCGGACGCTGGAAGAGGACGAGATCGACCGCTCGGACCGCGTTGACGCCTACGAGGAGCTGGCCGAGGAGATCCGGGAAACCGAGGCGCTGGAGCCGGCGGAAGCCCAGGCCATGCTCGAGCAGGTTGATATCCTCAAGAGCAACATCACCCGGACCACCAGCTCGTACAACGCCTACTCCGAGCTGTTCCGGCTGATCAAGGCGGCCAAGGACCTCAGCCCGGGGGACCGGCGCACCCTGCGGTTCGCCGCCGAGCACGAGCAGGACAGCGACCGCCACATCGCCATGCACCGCTTCGAGCTGGTCCGGCTGCGAAAGCACGCCGAATTCCTCAATCGACTGAAGATCGATCTGAACAAGCGCCTCCGCCTGTTGTACTCCCTCGAGCTGTGCAGCGACGGCTGGCGGTTCGGCCTGTTCGCCAAGGGCGGGATGATCCAGCAGAACGTCTCGGACCAGAACGTCTACGGCGGCCTGATGCAGCGGGTCTGGCAACTGGGCCGCAAGGGGCTCAAGGACGGGCGGCTCTACGAACGCGTCATCTACCCCGCCAAGGAAGCGGAGCGCCTGAGCGGCAAGACCAACAGCTATTTCAGCGGGGTGACCCCCGCGTTTGACGGCGAGCCGGTCCAGCTCGGCGGCCGCCAGGCCCTGGCCTTGGCCACCGTCGACAGCGCCCGGAGACGCGTCGACACCCCCACCGACACCGTCCGCTACATCCGGAAGTACAACGGGTTCGCGCTGCTCGGCTACCAGACGGACGTCCTCTGCGAGGTCGTCCAGAAGATGTCCACCGACGACCAGATCCGCGATCTCCACAAGACCCTGGACCAGGAGCGGGCCAGCGGCAAGTCGGCCCTGACGGAGTACGCCTGCCGCGTCCACGGCCGGGCCGTCCTCTATGACATCCGGGAAAGCATGGCGACGGCGGACATGCCGCAGCCCGGCGCCTTGTGCACGTCGCGGTACGGCAGCACCGGTGAATACAGCCGGGGCACGGCGGACAAGAGCTACGCCGGCGTGCGCGACGGATACCTGACCTTCGCCGACGAGGGCGGGACGTTCGAGGTGCTCTCCGTCCCGCACGACAAGTCCCGGATGTGGAACATGAAGGGCTTCGACTTCCGGGCCTATCGCTTCGACGAGGAGACGGGGGACGTCACCCACGCCCCGGACCTCGGCCCGCAAGGCGACAAGCAGTTCAAGATCTCGCACAACGTGGCCCGCGCCGACTACGAGGTGACCTGCGCCGTCTTCCGATGCCGCGGCGTGACCCTGTTCGGCCTGGTCAATGCGACGACGGGGACGCACTACACGGGCATCACCCTCTACGACGCGAAGACCAACACCACGCCCGACTTCTACGGCACGGCCTACTACCCTCTCCCTCGGGTGTTCACGCACGGATACCCGTCCGCGGTCATCTTTGTCCAGCCCAAGGTCCGATTCAAAGCACAGCTCACCACCGGCCCGCTGGGGGCGACCACCCCCGTGTTGAACGTCCGGACCGAGCACTTGGCGAAAGACGGCGAGGCCCAGGGCATCGGCTACGGGGTCCCGCCGCACGGCATTCTGCCGAATAGCCGGTATCGGATGACGCGGGACGTCTTCAACCTGGACGAGTACCGCAAGAGCTCCCTGGCCGAACACGCCGTGGAGAACAACCGGGTCAACGAGCTGCACGACGGCAAGCGGGACGAAGAAGGCAACTGGGTCCTGGACGGCGCCCGGCAGTACCTGGAGCGGGCGGAGAAGCACCTCGCGGCCAAGGAGTACGACAAGTTCTTCGTCGATCTCGAGGGCGCGTTCGCGACGGAGACTCGGGCCTACCCGATCGTCAAGGGCACCACCACCGACATCCTCACCGGGGTGCTGTTCTACCTGTTCCTGCTGCTGCCGTTCTCGTACTTCGGCGAGAGGCTCCTCTTCGGGTTCCCCGACGTCAACCGGCGGATCGTCGCCTTCTTTGGCATCTTCATCGTGGTGTTTCTGATCCTGGCCATGGTGCACCCCGCGTTCGCCATCACCCAGAGCGCCCCGGTGATCCTCATCGCCTTCATCACCCTGGCCCTGTCGCTGCTCGTCATCGCCATGATCCGGGGCCGGTTCGAGCTGGAGATCAAGCGGCTGCACGAGCGGCCGGGGGCCCGGCGCCAGGCGGACTTCAAGCGCATGAGCGCCACCAGCGCCGCCTGTGCCCTGGGCATCGGTAACATGCGGCGGCGAAAGACCCGTACCACCCTCACCCTGGTCACCCTGGTCCTGCTCACCTTCTCCGTGCTCTCGTTCACCTCGGTCGATCCCCGCCAGATCACCCACGAAAACCCGAACCCCACCGGCACCGAGTTCACCCCCGCCTACCCCGGTGTCCTGCTGCGCCACCATGCCTACCTCGCGGTACCCATGTACCTGTATAACCTGACCCTCAATGAGTTCCAGGACGAGGCCGACGTGGTGCCTCGGGCGTGGCTGGGGACGGACGTGCTCGTCCAGCACGGCGGCACGACGGATTTCCACAAGGAGTTTCTGTGCCCCGGGGTGGTGGGGATGAGGCCCGACGACCCCGCCGTTCTGGCCCCGCGCCAGCGGGGGGGCCTGAGCGCCGAGGACTGGCTGCGCCAGTTGATCTCGGCCGGCCGGTGGTTCACGGCCGACGACCGGGAGCCCGGCTGCATCGTCGGCCAGAAAGTGGCGGCGGAGGTCGGGATCACGCCGGATCAGGTCAAGCAGGGGGTGTCCGGCGAGGCCGAGGCGCCCCGGGTGCGGATGCTGGGCGTCACCCTGCCCGTGATCGGCATCATCAACGACGAGAAGTTCAAGGGTTTGAAGGACATCGACGGCGAGGAGCTGTCGCCGACCGACCGCCGGAAGGAAAGCTGGATGAAGCGGTCGGGCAAGACGTTCGACCCCTACCAGGTGGAAAGCTACATCCACGTGGAGCCGGAGAACTGCGTCTTTGTGCCGTTCGACTTCCTGATGGACTACGGCGCCAGCCTCATGTCCATCGACATTATCCCCCACGAGGTCCGCGAGGCCGTCGCCGCGGCCACCGCCGATGAGCGCGCCGAGGCCTGGGCCGCGGCCGATGCCCGCGCCAAGGATATCGGAGTAAGACTCCTCTCCCGGCTGACCATCCCCATCTACATCTCGTCCGAAGGCGCGGTGACCTACAAGCTCTCGTCCGACGCCAACCGCGTCCGCGGACTCGGGGCGATGATCGTCCCCATGCTCATCTGCGCCCTGATCGTGCTGAACACCATGCTGGGGTCCGTCTACGAGCGCCAGCGCGAGATCTCCATCCTCGGCTCCCTGGGGCTGGCCCCGGTCCACATCGGCTCCCTGTTCGTCGCCGAGTCCGCCGTGTTCGCCACCATCGCCGTGATCCTGGGGTACGTGATGGGGCAGACCACCTCGTTCCTGCTGACCCGCTACGACGTGCTGGCCGGCTTCTCGCTCAACTACTCGTCGACCTCCGCGGTCATCTCCGCGGGGGCGGTAATGGCCCTCGTGCTCCTGTCCAGCATCTACCCCGCCCGCAAGGCCTCGCAACTGTCCGTCCCCGACGTCGAGCGCATCTGGAAGCTGCCCGAGCCCGAGGGCGACCACTTCTATATCAAGTTCCCGTTCACCATCGGCGGCGAGCAGGCCTACGGCATCAACATGTTCCTGCTCGAATATTTCCGAGACCACGCCAACCAATCGGTGGGCGATTTCTTCGCCCAAGACAGCGGTCTCACGTTCGAGCAGGTCGACGGGCAGGACGTCATGCGGTTCGACTCCCAGGTGTGGATCGCGCCGTTCGACTTCGGCATCAGCCAGTCGCTCAGCCTGTACACCGTGCCCACGGACGAAGAAGGCATCTACGCGCCCGAGATGCACCTCTACCGCAAGAGCGGCGGCCCCGCCGCGTGGGCCCGGATGAACCACAAGTTCCTGAAACTGATCCGACAGCAATTCCTGATGTGGCGGATTCTCTCCACCGAGGAACGCGAGTACTTCTCCGCACAGGCCAAGCTGCATCTCGGGATCGGGACGGACCAGGACCGCGAGACCGTCGCCACCGTACTCCTCGGCCAGCCGGGACTCGGCGAGGAGACGGCCGACGCGTCCACGGACGATGAGAAGGACAAGGACGCCCCAGGCGAGGAGACCTAGGCCGAATGGCACCGCCTCCCAAGCTGGACGCCGATATTGAAGAATATCGGAACCTGATGTCCACCCCGGACACCTACGAGGACGGGTTCAGCGCCCGCAGCGTCCTGGGCGTGTTCTTCATCGCCGCGGTGATGATGCCCAGCGCCATTTACCTGGGCCTGATGGTCGGGCAGTCGATGGGGCCGGCGGCGGTCTGGGTGACCATTATCCTGTTCGCCGACGTGGCCCGCCGGTCCTTCAAGCCGCTCAGACGCCAGGAACTGTACATCCTCTACTACGCCGCGGGGAGCCTGACGGCGATGATCGGCGGCCTGGCCCTGGCCGGTGGCCCGTTCGCCCAACTCATCTGGCGGCAGTACCTCCGGACCTCGGCCGCCGCCGAGAGCTTCGGCGTCGCCAGCCAGATCCCCACCTGGGTCGTCCCCACCACCGAGTCCGAGGGCATGGTCCACCGCACCTTCCTCCACGGCGACTGGGTCCGGCCCATCCTGCTCATGGTGTTCACCGGCATCCTGGGCCGGGTGGCCAACTTCACCGCCGGCTACACCCTGTTCCGGATGTGCTCGGACGTCGAG
>Ga0272442_10010747_pt1 | contig 11245 bp, 5 predicted proteins | sample SSMForm2O_FD_200262 | JGI IMG/M metagenome (GOLD analysis project Ga0272442, IMG submission 200262) | Marine sediment archaeal communities from Little Sippewissett salt marsh, Falmouth, MA, United States - SSM-Form-2O | ecosystem: Environmental > Aquatic > Marine > Wetlands > Sediment ...
AAACGTTCAAAAGAAAATCCTTTTAGCTACTGTAAAAGGAGACGTGCATGATATTGGAAAAAACATTGTTGGAGTTGTTCTTGCTTGTAATAATTACGAAATTATTGATTTAGGAGTAATGGTCTCTTCCGAAAAAATATTAACTGAAGCAAAAAACAACAATGTTGATATTATTGGATTAAGCGGTTTAATAACGCCCTCGCTAGAAGAAATGGCAAATGTTGCCAAAGAAATGGAAAGACAAAATTTCACTGTGCCTCTTATAATTGGAGGTGCAACAACTTCAAAAATTCATACGGCAATTAAAATTGAGCCTGAATATAGCCATCCGGTTATACATGTGCTCGATGCTTCAAAAAGTGTTGGAGTAGTTAGTAATTTACTGGCTAAAAATAAAGAATATATTGAGTCGGTTAAATCAGATTATTCAAAAATTAGAGAAAATCGAAAAGAAAAGAAAATATATCAATATACATCACTTGAGAATGCAAGAGCAAAAAAAATTCCAATTAATTGGAAAAATGTAAATATTAATAAACCTGATTTTATCGGACAAAAGGTGTTTAATGACTATCCGCTTGATGAAATAAGTAAATATATAGACTGGACTTTTTTCTTCTTCGCCTGGGAGTTAAGGGGTAAATTTCCGGATATTCTCGATCATCCTGAAAAAGGCATAGAAGCTAAAAAACTTTATAACGATGCTCTTAAAATGCTGGAAAAAATTATAAAAAATAAAATGCTTACTGCAAAAGGAGCTTTTTGTATTTATCCGGCAAATTCTATCGGTGATGATATTGAAGTTTATAAAGATGAATCAAAAAGCAAAATACTAACCATATTTCATCATTTACGTCAGCAAAATATTAGAGAAGAATATAACTATTTTCAGTGCTTATCCGATTTTATTGCACCAAAAAATTCAGATGTTACCGACTATATTGGAGGTTTTGCTGTTACATGTGGTATTGGTATTGAAAAATGGATTAAACATTTCGAAGATAAACACGACGATTATTCAGCCATTATGTTAAAAGCCTTGGCAGACAGGTTAGCAGAAGCCTTTGCAGAGTTGCTTCACGAAAAAATCCGTAAAGAATACTGGGGATATGCAAAAGATGAGAATTTAAATTTTAAAGGTTTGCTTAGAGAAAAATATACAGGCATTCGCCCGGCTATGGGGTATCCGGCCTGTCCCGAACATTCCGAAAAAAGAATTCTCTTTAATTTACTTAAAGCTGAAGAAAATTGCGGCATTAGCCTAACTGAAAATTATGCCATGTATCCGGCTGCATCGGTAAGCGGTCAATATTTTGCAAATCCTGAATCAAAATATTTTAATCTTGGAAAAATAAATAAAGACCAGGTTGAAGACTATGCTAAAAGAAAAAATATTACAGTTAAACAAGCTGAAAAACTTTTAGCACATAATTTAAATTATTAAATTGTGAGCTAATGAAAATTACAGAAATATTTAAAAAAGAAGACAAGACCTTTTCATTCGAATTTTTTCCTCCGAAAAATGAAATTCAGGCTGTTGAATTTGGTATTAACCTTGGTCAGCTTATGAAACTACGCCCCTCTTTTGTGTCTGTAACATATGGAGCCGGAGGATCAACGCAGGATATATCATTCGGACTGGTTGAGTTTATTCATCATAAAATAGGATTAACCTGCATGGCACATTACACTTGTGTTAATGCAACAAAAGAAAAGGTTAATAAAGATTTGAATAATTTAAAAAATAATGGAATAGAAAATTTGATGTTATTACGCGGCGATCCTCCAAAAGGCCAAAAAACATTTAACCCAAACATTGATGGATTTAATCATGCCAGCGATTTAATTACATATTCAAAAAATATAAATAATTTTTGTATTGGAGGTAGTGCTTATGTTGATAAACACCCAGAAGCAGAAAACTTGGATTTTGATATTGAAAATTTAAAAACTAAGGTTGACGCAGGGGCAGATTTTTTAATAACTCAATTTTTTTTCGATAATGATAAGTATTTTGATTTTATTGAAAAAACAAAACGAAAAGGAATAAAATGCAGGATTATTCCTGGTTTAATTCCTGTAATAAATTATAAGCAAATTAAAAAATTTATTCAATTAAGCGGAACAGCCATTCCTTATGATATCATTCAAAAATTTGAACCATACAAAGAAGATAAAAAAAAGATGTATGAAATTGGAGTTGAATTAGCCATAGCTCAGGCAAAAGATCTTCTTAAAAGGGGTGCTCCTGGAATTCATTTTTACACACTAAATAAATCAAGAGCTACTGTCGAAATATATGAAGCTATAAAATAACACTCCAAGGATTAAACTCATGGAGTGTTATTTTTCTATTCTTTTATAAATTTAAATTGATAAATCTCTTCCTTAACCAATATTCTAATAAAATACAATCCGATTTCTAATTCATACAATGATATTTTCAATGGATTTTCGCCCAACTTAAGTATATCTTTAGTATAAATTAATTGTCCATTAAATGCAATTAATTCTAATCTGCCCTCATCAAAACTCTCTGATAATTCTATAAATAAAACATCTTGTGCAGGATTAGGATATATTCTTATTTTATCTGTATTTATTATTTGATTTATTGATACCGTTTCTTCTACAGGCGGTTCCATGGTGCTTGAATCAATAATAACTGTTACTAAGCTTTGGGTCCATAAACTTTCAGTTGCATCATCCTGTGCTTTTACTAAAAAGGCATATTGATATGTTCTTGGCAGCACAGTATCAGCAGCACATACTATATCGCCTGTTGTATCAATTACGGCAAATAAATCATCAACGCTATTATCATACAAATAATACAAAATATTATCACCGTCAGGATCATTCGCTGTTAATGTTCCAATATAATCTCCAGCACTTAATACTCCATTTATTCTGAACAATTGATTTCCATAAAATGCTGGATGTTCATTTCTATTTAATACAATTATTTGTATATCAGCTGTATCACTTGCCATTTCTTTACTATTGTCCTGCACCTTAACTTTTAGATCAAATAATGTGTATTGCTCGTAATTAAGTTTTTCCATAATATATATATCACCTGCAAGTGCAGTTATATCAAAATCTACTGAAGGACTAATTTCTAATATTGAATGGCTCAATTCCTGATCTATATCTTCATCACTCGACTTAATGCTGCCCACCATTGCTCCTATTTTATTATTCTCTGTAATATAATAAACCGAATCTTTTATTATTGGCGGATAATTATTTTCCAAAATAACAAAGGTTGATATAGCAGGTTCACTTTTACAATATTTATTCGATTGGGTTACATAGTATTTATACTCTCCAACTGCGCTATCTGTTGGCTGATAATTATTTCCTGTTAATAATACAGCAGATAGTTCCTTATCAGCATACCAGGTAACATTATCTCCAATAGCCTCAAATTCTGGTATTGTATCATTTTCTCTAATGATTTTATTATTTACCAAAGGAGGTTTAGGAATTTGATATACAAATACATTAATATTTTCGGTTACTGTGTAATTAACATTGCTTGCTGTTACATAATAAGGGGTTGAAAATTCAGGAGCTACTGTTATTGAAGAAGCTGTATCGCCTGTACTCCAAACAAGCGTTTCGGTACATGATGCCGTTAATACTACAGAATCACCTTTACAAATAATTTCATCACCATTGGTAATAATAACTGGCACAGTAACAATAGAAACATGTAATTTAGCAGTATCGCTATAACATCCGTTAAATGACTGTACAAATAAATGGCCTGACCATGGAGATGAGTTTAATACTAATTTTAACGTGTTATCTGTTGGTGTTATTGAAGGCTTGTTGGTATCGGGGCCTTCTATCCACCAATAATATGATAAGGTTGTGTCTTTTTCAACCGAATAATTATAAGAGGTTCCGCCACAAATAATAGTATCACCTGAAATTTCACTAATTAATGGAGATTCTATCATACTAACATAATGATTGCTTTCTGATGAACATCCATTTTCAGTAACTGTAACTGTATATTTACCTGAAGAATCGATAATTAAATTAATTAGTGCATTTGTGCTGCCTGTGCTCCATGCATAATCAGTTCCTCCTTCTGCTAACAACGAAATATTATCTCCTTCACATATCCATGTTGTATCATATGAGCTGCCATTAATTTTTGCAATAGGCAATGGTGTAGTAGAAATTTCAACCGAATTAACTTTAATACTATCAAAAATATCGGTAACTGTTAATGTATAAATTCCTGCTCCTAACTCTGTAATGCTTGAAACTGTATCGCCGGTTGACCATAAATAAGAAAATGGGCCAATTCCTCCTGTTACAAGCGCTTCAATGCTTCCATCTTTATCGCCCTGGCATGTTTCGTTTTCTCTATCAAATATTATATTTAAACCTAAACCTTTATTTTTTACACATCGTACAGAGGCTCCTGTTGTTTTGGGCCATGTAGATTTACTTATAAATTCATAATCATTTCCCAGTCCGTATATCCAGCTATTTGAAGCTGTGGAGCTTTCGTCGCTTGTCCAATATGCTGCGCCATAGGTTAATTTCAAAAATAAACTTCCGGTAGAATTACCGCCCGGTAATGCTGTAAATCCAAATTCATTTGTTGCCCCTACATTTGGTGATGCCCAGTGTAAAGTATCTTTTTCTTTTAATTTTGCGCCTGCACTATTTGCACTGCCAACATAGTTAATTAGTTTTATCCATTCATCATCTGAAGACAGATGCCAGCCATCAGGACATATTCCCTGATTGCTGTCAGCATTTACAGTGTCTTCTGGTAAATACTGCATCATTTCATCCCAGTTATATAATCCACCGTAAATATCACAATTCGATTCCAGGTTATCGTAACAATATTTTTCAATAATACTATTATCTGCCTGCAAAGCCGCATCTACTTTTGTTCCAATATTTAAATTTTCTCCAAACCAACATTGGTTGCCGATTAATACTGTTGAATATTTTTGTCCTTCATATAATACTGAATCTCCGCATATAAATGCAGGTTCTAAAACCGATAATTTCATACTTATAATACTATCACATCCATTTACTGTTTGTAAAGTATCTGTATATTCGCCTGATTTATTAATGTATTTTCCATTGAAATAGATACTGTCGCCTTTTAATATTGCTGTGTCAATTATTATTGAGTAATTAGGATTTGCTAATAATAAAAGAGAATCTGTTTTTATTTGTCCGGTTGAATCTGTTACGGTTACATAATAAGTATCCGAAGATAGGTTATCAATTGTTGAAGTTGTATCTCCTGTTGACCAAAGATATAAATAAGGTTGGGTTCCACCATTCACTATTACTTCTATGCTGCCATCAATAGTACCCAAACAAGTTTCATTCTTATTATTAAATTGTAATAAGATATTTTTAGACGTTTCAGGATCATTAACTTTTAATTCTCCTCCGTAACTGAAATCATCAGCATAAAAATTAAAAAAAGCTATACCATCAGTTGATTTAAAAGAACTTTCAGATATAATATCTGATAAAAGCATTACATTTTTCGCAAATAATGTGTTTGAAATAACACTTAATAAAAGAATATTAATGCTAATATTGAGATAATTAAAAAATTTAGTTATGAAAATTAGTTTTGTCGATTTGTTAATCATTTCAAATAAGTTTATTAATACATTTTACTTACTTATGCAAGTGTAAGTTACAATATTAATTATATTTTATAAATAAGACAATTTTTAGAATAAAATCCGTAGTTTTTATACTTTTTTTCCATTATATGTTACTAAATGTTTAAATAGGTTTACTGACAATGGTTACCAATCACCTATGATTATTTACTATCAAATTACCTTTGCTTTCGCATAAAACTATTAGGTCTCGCAAGACTCTGAAAAGTTTTTCTCTAACGGTTAGCGATTTGGTACGTTCTTCAATGTCTCAACTAAAAATTGCCAGAACTTTTGCACCGATTGTATCTCAACCCGCTCATCGGGAGAGTGCGGATGTACAATGGTTGGGCCAAATGAAATCATATCCAAATTTGGATAGGTATCGCCAATAACGCCACATTCTAATCCGGCATGAACTATTTTAACTTCGGCTTCTTTGCCAAACTGATTTTTATATACATTCTTCATTACACCTAATATTTCGGAATCTATATTAGGCCGCCAACCGGGATATTCGCCAGAATGTGTTACCTCAGAACCTGTTAATTCATAAATACTCAAAAGCATATTTCCTAAATCATCTTTTGCACTTTCTATTGAGCTTCTTAATAAAAACTGTATTTCAATTTTTCCATTTCCGGAATTTATAATTGCCATATTTGATGATGTTTCGGGTATTTCCGGCATACTTGGATCATGGCGTATAACACCATTTGGACAAGCATATAAAGCAGCCAGCATTTTCTTTTGTATATTAAAATCTATAGCTTTATCAGGCATTTCATGCGAATTTAAATCAAGAGTAAATATTGGATCCGAAACTTCCAGTTCACTTTTTATTGTATCGTATATAAAAGCATAAAAATCCTGAAATTCCTGCTCAAATGCTTTTGGAATAGCAATAATAGCAAATGCTTCACGCGGAATAGCATTGCGCATACCGCCACCTGTAATATCTATTAACCGTAACTCAAAATTTTTAGTAGCTTCCCATAAAATTCTTCCCATTATTTTAATGGCATTTCCCCTACCTTTATTAATATCCATTCCGGAGTGTCCTCCTTTTAATCCGGTAACACTTAATTTATAACATAAAAAATCTTCAGGGATATTTTCTTCATGGTAAAACAATGTAGCCGTTGTATCCATTCCACCGGCACAGCCAATGTATAGCTCACCTTCATCTTCCGAGTCCAGGTTAATTAAAATATCGCCTTTTAAAAATCCAGGTTCTAATCCAAAAGCGCCTGTCATACCAGTTTCTTCATCAATAGTAAAAAGCGCTTCAATGGGTCCGTGTTCAATATCATCTGATTCCAATACAGACATAATAGCCGCAACACCAATACCATTATCAGCACCCAATGTGGTTTCATCTGCTTTAACCCAATCACCATCAATTATTACATCTATCGGATCATTATCAAAATCAAATTCCTTGTTCCTGTTTTTTTGCGGAACCATATCAAGATGGGCTTGCAATATTACTGTTTTTTTATTTTCAAACCCTTTTGTTGCAGGTTTCTTTAATAAAATATTTCCGGCTGTATCAACTAATGTTTCAAGTTTAAGATTCTCACCAAAACTTATTACAAATTCTGCTAATTGTTGTTCTTTTTTAGAAGGATGGGGTATCTGACAAATTTTTTCAAAATTTATCCAAATTTTCTGAGGTTCCAGATGGTGTAGCACTTTTTCCATATTAAACCAGGTTTAATTAATAATAATTTTTCTAATTTAATAAAAAAAAAGTAATATCCATTAAACTGCCTTCAGCTAAGTAATACTATCAAAACCATATAAGAGCGGAGACTGAGAACTGACAATTGATTAAATAAGATCGCAGGCATCTGCAGGCATCCAGTGTGCATCTTTTCCTTCCCATTTTATATTACAACCTATTGGATTTGTAACAGGATTAGTAATCTCCTTTCCTTTTATTAATTCAGTTAATGCATTTTCCAAATCATTAACCGTTATTTTTGAAGCATCTTTTGGATTATTAACTCCTCTGCCTGTATAAACCAGTTTTCTTTCTTTATTAAAAATATAGAAATGAGGGGTTCGCAGAGCTCCATATTTTTGAGCCACTTCCTGTGTTTCATCATATAAATATAACCATGGGAATTTATATTTATTCATTCGTTCAACCATATTAGAAAAATCATCTTCAGGATAGGTGTTTTTACTATTTGAATTTATACCTGCGAATTTCACTCCTTTATTTTTAAATTTATTAGCTGTTGCCCTGGTAACTTCATCCGAACCTATTACATAAGGACAATGGTTACAAGTAAAGAATATCACTAATATTTTATATTTATTAAAATCTGATAATTTGTAAGTTCTATTATTTGTTGCTTTAAGCTCAAAATCAGGAGCTTTTTGTCCAATTTTTAATGTAAATGCCATATTAATTATTTTTTTATTTGAATAAATTATTTTTTTTATTTGAATAAATTGTTTTTTTTAATACATTTATTTTTTGTTATAAACAATTAGAAGTAATAAAATGTTTATAATTTGCTAAACCTAAAATATATAAATACTAAATGGATGATATTTTTTGTTATTTCCAAATCAGTTCCAGATTGTCAATTTTCGTTAACAATTATTAATAATCAATTATTATAACATATAATTAATCCTAAAAACTATGAAAAAGCTAAAAAATTTAAAAATTCTTTTTTTGACTGGAATCCTTATAGGGGGATTCGTTTTTACAAATTGCAAAAGAGATAAAGAAAGCCCGGTTATTACCCTCGAAGGTAGCAGTTTTATAAAACTGGCTTTACAAGATGAATATGTTGAACCCGGTTTTATTGCCGAAGATGATAAAGATGGTAATATTACCAGCAGGGTTACTGTATCAGACTCAATTATTCCTGATACAGTTGGTATATATAAAATAACATATTCGGTAAAAGACGGTAAAGATAAAGAAGCAAAGGTATATCGTGAAATTGAGCGATATAACGAAGCCGAAAAATATGAAGGGTATTATATAGGATATTTTGTCTACCCCGCACCTGGTACTGAACCAGTTCAATATATTGATACTGTTCATTACTCAGAAACAGTAAATAATCAGATAATCATTTCAAATTTTGCCGGGGAAATGGGCAGTAATGTAACCGCTCTTATTGAACCCCTTAGCGTTCATGGTATTGAACTTAAGCTTGCTGACCAGGGATCATTTAGTTTTTCTTTTAATGGGGATTCTACCTCAACAATAACAAAAACTAATCCAGCGCAGTTAAATATTTTTTATAAGCTTAATGATGTTGCTGGACAGCTAGTTTTAAACAAACATTCAGATATTGATTAATTAAACTTAAAACTTTACAGACATGAAAAATATAACAAAGCATACATTTATAAAAAATATATTAAGTGCAGTAATTATTTCAGTATTTACAATAAGTATATCTGCACAGGATTTCTCGGTAACTTTAATTAATCCTTATCAGGATGTGTCATGCGGTAATGCCAATGATTCAGTTTATATAAATATTCAAAACACTTCTGGAGGAACACTTGACAGTATTCCTTATGGTGTAATTATTAATGGTACCCCTGAACCTGTTGACACCTTATTTCAAAGTTTAGATAATAATGTAAGTGCCGACACTTTGGGTGCTTACCTCGATATGTCATCCGCAGGTGAATATACAATTGAGGTCTTTACTGCCTTTGATGGTTTGGTAAATGATACAATATATGACACCTTATATGTTCAACAAATTGCATTAACTGTTCCTTATCTGGAAACTTTTGAAGACAGGGATATGGTGCAGTTTTTCTATTTTGGCGACTCAACACTATTCACTTTTGATACAGTAAATGAATGGCTGCGCTATGACGGTACTGCAGAAGATTCACTAACATCACCAAAAATTGCTGTCTCAGGAAATAATTATCACTTGGGATATAGCTACGCTACTTCCGGCCCTGCTATGGGTGCAGGTGATACCGTATTGATACAAATTAGTGGCGATTGCGAAAATTATGTTACAATTGACAGTATATACGATGGCAGGCCTGCCGAATTTATTAATGGTGAATACTATTCATTAAGTGCTTACAATGGCTCATCTGTTACAGTTAGATTTGTTTTTATTAATGCAGGTGGATATATATTCGATTTAACAGAACTTGAAATAAGACATGGATATGATGTAGGTGTTGATTCGGTTTATACTAAATATACCTGTAAAGGAGACCCTGCTGATGATCTAACTGTAAGAATTGAAAACTATGGTATTTCAACAATAAACAACATTGATGTTGAGGTACAAATTTACGATCCAATTACAGATATAACAAGTGTCTACTCTGGTACTTATACTCAAACACTTAATCCGCCAACTGCTGTAGGTGCCGGTGATGGTCAACAAGGAGTGCTGATTGTTGGAACACATAATACGTATCCATTAACTAATGATGACTATATTATTACTGGTTATACATTAGTGCCAAATGATGCTGACACAAGTAATGATGAAATAGCTACTCCTCTTACAACAAATTTTGTTGGCCCAAATAGTGTCGACAGCTTACCATATATATATACATTTGCAGCCGACCAAGAAGGTTGGGATATTAGTGATAATTCAAATTATGCCGCTGCTAATAATGGAACAATTAATTCAAATCAATTAAACAATGGAGCTTCTGCTTCTATGGTATCTCCTTTGTTAGATAATATTACTTCAAACACAAGGATGATATTCTATTACTGGCTGGAATCTTCGGGTGCAAGTGATGTACTTGGTAATAGCGATACAATTAGGGTTTCGGTATCAGATGATTGTATGGAAAACTGGACTGATGTGGAAGTAATTTCCAGTACTGAACATGTTGACACCAATATTTTTATGCCATACGAAGTTGATCTTGGAGCATACAATGGAAAGCGTATTTATGTGCGTATTTCAGTAGAAAAAGATGCAGCTGTGCCTAATGATATTACATTGCATGTTGGTACAATAAAGTTATTAGATATAGCAGATTATGATTTGGCAGTAATAGCTGTTGATAATTCAGAAACATTATGCGGCGTTGAAGATGATTATGTTGATGTAGATATTGCATGTTATAGTTATGAATCTCCAACAACTATTCCTGTATATTTAACAGTTACTGATCCTGATGCAAATGAAAATGTACTGGTTCAGAATTATTCAGGCCCTCTTAGTTTTAATGATACTGTAACAGTTCGATTCTCTGGTATAAATACTCTAACAAGCGGTGCTTATATATATAGTGCTTCAACTGAAGTTACATTAGATAATATACAAAGTAATGACACACTGGCCGGAGGTAAAACATATTATGATCCAGAAACTACCTTAAATGAAGACTTTAACTCAGCTTTATCGGCTGCCTGGGAACTCGATGGTATGGCAAGAATTGGAAACAGCTTACGAAATACTGGAGCTATTACTGCAGGAGATACAGTTTCTGCCATATCACCAGAAAATGGGCCTGTTGGTGAAAATGATTATCTAACCTATAGATATGCATTGCAAACCAACAATGGCTCTGATACTTTAGGGGCTGGTGATGAAGTTTTA
>Ga0272442_10010748_pt1 | contig 11244 bp, 7 predicted proteins | sample SSMForm2O_FD_200262 | JGI IMG/M metagenome (GOLD analysis project Ga0272442, IMG submission 200262) | Marine sediment archaeal communities from Little Sippewissett salt marsh, Falmouth, MA, United States - SSM-Form-2O | ecosystem: Environmental > Aquatic > Marine > Wetlands > Sediment ...
AGCGTGAGAATACCTTACCTTCACTTGCGACTTGCACTTTCGACCGGGCCGGGCTCCGATTGGGTTGTGGGCCCGGCCCGCTTTGGCGACTTAATCAGAAAGAGTTGCGATGAAAAACAAGATAATTTGAGCATGATCGGACACGGTCAGCAGTGAAAGTGACAAGTCACAGGTGCAGGTGCAGCGGAAGGCGGAGTCATTATTGAGAGCGTGATAATATCTTACCTTCACTTGCGACTTGCACTTTCGACCGGGCCGGTGCGCTCTTTGGCTGTGGCCACCGGCCGCCTTAGTCCGAACCCGAGAGCCTGCCGCGGGCGTACTTGGCCCATTTCGACTCCGGGTAGGCGATGGTCAGGCCCTTGAACAGCTCTCGCGAAGAGTCGGCGTGGCCCGCCCTGCCGTGACAGTCCGCTTCCCAGTACAGGCATTCAGCCTGCAATGCAGCCAGGTCCGCCTTCGCTGCGGCCGCTCTTGCCCGACGCAGTTGCTGGATCGCGGGGTCGTACTTGCGGGCCTTCATCAGCTCGAGCCCCTCGAGCATCATGGCCCGCAGCGCACTATCGTCCTTCCGGGCGGGACCCGGGCGCTGCGTCGTCGCCGGCGCATCCCAGAGCGCGGCCAGGAACGGAGGCAGATCCCATGCGGCAAACGTGCTCGACGAGATGGTTTTGCCGCTGTCCGGCTCGCGGTGCGTCACGGTGTAGTGCACACGGCCGGAGCTCTGCGCCTTGCGTTGGACATCCACCCGCCCGTGCGCCGCCGGTTGGCCCTGTTTCAGACCGGACATGTTCCACACCAGCTCCGTGCCGCCGCTGGCCACGGGATCCCGGTAGGAATAGAAGGCGTGCACGATGCCGGCCACCTCATTGCCCAACCGCTTCCGCAAGGCTTCCTTTTGAGAAGCGAGGATGGGCGTGAACTTCTTGAACGCCGCGCCGTCGATCCTGCAATGTGCCTCGTCGTCGGTCTTCTGCGTAACGGTAAGGTGTTCCGCACACGCTGCGTACATCGCGATTGCCGTGGCCTCCAGCCTGCCGGCCAGGAAGTCGGCCTGCTTCTTGTCGAGCCGCAGGATATCCGCCCAGGCGGGAATGCACAGCGGGCCGGTGGCTTCCGTGGCCGGTTTGCCGGGGAGAGCCGACAGGCGGTCGCGCATGGCCGCCCGATCCATGCGCCGCGTCCCGGCCACGCGCCAGGACGGGTTCGCGATCGACGTTAGCGGCGAGGTTTTCGAAGCCTGCTCGAGCGAGACGTAGACGTAGTGCTTTCCGGTCGCCTTTTCGAATGCGCCGATCGGCGGTGGCGTGAGTGCCTGCCCGGCCTCCCGGTACTTGTCGCCCGGCCGGTTCAGCCGCTCGCGGCTCTCCCAATAGCGCTTCCGTCCATTGCGTAGCCCTTCAAGGACAGTCGAGCGCGGGATCCCCAGCCGTTCGCCCAGTCTCGGCCAGGGCGCCATGTTCACGGTCTGCACGAGGCGCCGTGTGGCTCCCGAGCCGCCGGTCCGCGTGCGCAGCCTGGCCGGCATGGCGTCGGCGCCACCAGCGTTTGACCCCGCGGAGGCGCGCGAGCCTACGCTGCCGCCCGAGCCGGCCGTTGTGGAGGACCGAAGATTGAGCCGCATGTTGTCGAGAGCAATCCGTCTGTCTCGGAACGTAACGCTCTCGCTGACCCGGCCGCTCGATATGTTCGCGCTGCCGCGCTCGCCCGCGGGACCGGCCGTCCCACTTCGTGAGTCGACCTCTATCCGCAGGTGCGTGCCGCTCTTCTCGGGCCGGGTGAGCTTCATGCGGTACTCCGTGATGCCCTGTTCAGGCCCCCAGCTCGGCAACTGCAAGATGCGATCCGTGCGTCCCTCAAACCAGCCCACGATCTCCGCGCGCTCGGGGCCCAGCGTATCCGCCGCCTGGGTCATGAATTTCGCGCATACACGTTCCCGGACGTCCTGCAGTGTTTCGAGCCCGCCCGGGACCCGTAGCGTCGCGACGACGCTGTCGCCGTCGGTCGTAACGTCGAATGCATCTTCGATCCCGTCCGACGCCAGCCATGCTTCCTCGAGCAGCTTCTGGAGCTTGCTTTGCTCTTCGCGGGTCAGCCGCAGAAGGCGACTGTAGAAGTACGTCATTCCCGCGCCCGGCGACCACATCCGGCGGGACCGCTCCTTCAGCCGGTCCACGGGTACGGCCACGTAGGTCTCGCCCCTCGCGTCCTTCATCGAGATGGGAACCTCGGCATCGCGCAGGATCACGTGCTTCGCCTGGTCGGCCGAAGCTCCCTTGTGAGTCTGCACCGCCGTCACCGCCGTCGTTCCAACAACACCGACCGTCAACAGCGCAAGCGCCGCTGTCTTCACTTTCGCCATCAGCATCATCTTGAGTCCTCCTTCCATCATGCCCGCTATCTGGCTGGTCACAGCGCCGGCACCCACGACTCCGCCGGCGGCCCAGGCCGCGCCCGCAGCCGTCCCGATACCCTCCGCAACAGCCATCGAGAGGGCGGCTTCACTGGTGCCCTGCGACAGGAACGTGGCCAGCGCTCCCAGCGACATCGCTATGCCGCGCCGCGCCAGGCGCTTCTTCAGTCGCTGACGCCCCCGGGTGATCCACGAGCTTACCGTACCGGCCGGTGCATCGAGCGCTTCGGCCGTCGCGGCGAGGGACCGCTCCTCGAGGTGGAATAGCACGATCGCCTGACGCCATCGCCGCGGCAAAGACGCCAGCTCGTCGTCCAGCACCGTGCGCAATGCCGTCCAGTCCGTTTCTGCTGCCGACCCTTCCTTGAGCATTTCCGCCGCCTCCTTTTCTCTGGCTGCGCGTCGCGCGGCAGCTCGGCGCGCGTGGAGCGAGACATTGCGCGCCGCGTGGTATAGCCAGCCGGCGAGGCTGCGCCGCCGGCACAGCGACCTGGCCTTCCTGATCAACGCCAGGAACGTCGCCTGCGCGGCATCTTCGGCTGCATGCCGGTCACCCAGCATCCGCAAACCGACGTTAAGGACCATGTTCCCGTGCCGCTGCACCAGCTCGTCAAAACACGCCTGTGTCCCGTCCGCCAGGAACTCGCTCAACAGCTCGCCGTCGCTTTGTCTGTCTGTATCCGCCATACTGCCGGAGCCCTTTCGAGCCTCTACACCAATACTCCCGCAGGGGTGCTCAATTCTGCAAGAAAATGCGCTCGCACATTGACACGTTGCCGACGCATCCAGTAGAGATGGGCAAACAAAAGGAGTCTACCGATGAGCACGCGGAAGGTCTGGCCGGCGGAGCTGGACACGTACGAGGACCCGATCTCTGGGGTCAAGGTCCACCAGTTGACGAGGTATCGCTGTAACAGCTACCACCTCTACTTCACGTCGAACGGCTGGCATGATGACGGACGCCGGCTTCTATTCGTGTCCGACCGCGATAACCGCACTAATCTTTTCAGTGTTGAGATCGCGTCGGGAGAGATCACACAGATCACCGATCTGGACCCGGCTGACGGCAACGCAGGAATGTTGAGCGCGGCGCCGAACTGGGCGCGGAACGAGGTATATTTCATACAGGGCGGCAAGCTGATGGCGGCCGAAGTCGCGACGGGCGCGGTGCGGAATCTGTACGCCGCGGCCGACGGGTTCCGGTGCGGCTCATACAGCGCCACAGCCGACGGCCGTTTCGTCTGCATGGCGGAGACGGAGGAGCGACCGGAGATTCGAAAAGGTCCGGGATACGAGGGGTTCCCCGAGATGGAGAAGGCGCGCCCGCTCTGCCGGATCAAGAAGATCGCCGTGGACGGAAGTGGTGCCGAAACCGTGTGGGAAGAACAACGCTGGATCACGCACGTGAACACTTCGCCCACGCTGCCGAACATCACTACCTTCTGCCATGAGGGCCCGTGGACAGTGGTCGATCACCGGATCTGGGTGCTGGACATAGATACCGGGTCCGCGCACAAGGTTCGGGAACGCACTCATCCGAACGAGGCCATTGGTCACGAGTACTGGCATGCGGACGGCGTTCATATCGGGTATCATGGCCACCATCCCGAACTGGGAAAGCTGTTCGGATGTGTGAAGCATGACGGCAGCGACCCGCGCGAGGTGCAGTTTCCGCACGAGACCGGGCACATCCATTCGAACGACTACTCGATGGTTGTCGGTGACGGGCAGAAGGGGACCATCTGGGTGCGTTTGTGGAAATGGAACGGCACCGACTTCGATGGGCCGAAGGTCCTGTGCCGGCACCGGAGCAGTTTTCACACGCAGGTCGCACACGTGCATCCGCGCTTCAGCCCGGACGGCACGCAGGTCGACTACACCAGCGACACGCTGGGCTACTGCAACGTCTACGTGGCGGAAGTGCCCGGTTTTGACAGTCTGCCGGATGTAGATGAAGTCGACCCGAACGGCAATCGCCGCGTTTAGTGAGGAGGCTATGGATGAGCATACACGAACACGACCCGGCACGTATCGACCCGTGCCTGCGGCTCTACAATAACCGGTCCGAGGAGAAGGCGCAGCTCATACGGTCCGACGGCACGGTGGTGCACCAGTGGGCCCATGCGCAGGGACGATCCTGGCACTACGCCGAGATGATCGAGGACGGACACCTGATCGCGATCGACAAGAACCATTCGATCGTCGAGCTGGATCGCGACAGCAACCTCGTCTGGAAGTTCGAGACGCCGTCGCATCACGACCTCGCGCGCCGGTCGAACGGCAACACCTACGTCCTGTCGGGCCGCGACCGGATCGACGCGAACATGCTGCCGGACCGCGAGCTGTACTACGATTGCTGCTACGAGGTGACGCCGGCGGGCGATATCGCCTGGAGCTGGTTCGCGGAGGACCATGCCGCGGAGCTGGGTATCGATACGCCGCTGCCGGGCGACTATGGCTTCGGTGACTGGCCGCATGTCAATACCTGCGAGATTCTGCCCGATTCGCCCACGGCGGCGCGCGACGAGCGGTTCCGGGCCGGCAACCTGCTGATGTGCGGCCGCATCATCCACACCATCTGGGTCGTCGACCGCGACACGGGCGCCGTGGTGTGGCATTGGGGCCCGGGCGAACTGATCGGTCCGCACATGCCGACCATGCTGCCGAACGGGAACATCCTGATATACGACAACGGGAACCTGCGAGGGCCGGCACGGGGCTACAGTCGGATCGTCGAACTCGAGCCGCTGTCCGGTGAGGTTGTCTGGCAGTACGTTGCCGACCCGCCCGACGCGTTCTACTCGCCGAGCCGCGGCTCTGCGGAACGTCTTCCCAACGGCAACCACCTTATCGCGGAATCGGATTCCGGCCGCCTCTTCGAGGTCGCACCCGACGGTACGGTGGTCTGGGAGCTTCGGAACGATATGAAACGTGCCGACGGCAGGCCCGACCCTATCTACAGAGTGAAGGCCTATCCGCCAAACGCCCTGGGATAGCGATTACTGCGTATGCATTGCCGAGCGGACCGGTCACGGAACACTGTCGCATACGTTATGGTTGAACTGACCTGATCAGGAAAGCAGGAACACGAGGGCCCGGCGCCTTGAAGGTTTCACATGAGCGTTTTCAAGGCATAGTCTCAGCCACGCCCTGGGGAATTGCCTGAGAACCGGCCAGGATGCCTTGGCCAGAGCCAGCATGGTGTATTTCCGAACGACGCTTGGCCTAGAGAGAAGCGTTGGCAGCTCTTCGGGCCGCGGGTGTTTCAGTATCCCCGGTATGACGGGTACCGTAATCTCGTTGCCGGGAGAAAGCTCGCATGTGGTTTTCCCGATGGATTTGGCGAACCGGAGTGTTCGTCTCATTCCTGACCTTCTTTCGCTGCGTCCTCCTTCAGCCATCTGAGCAGCAGATCCCGCGCCTCACATGCGTCCGCCGAACGTCGTAGAGTGCTTCCCGTGAGTGGAAGTCCAGATCAAAAGACTGCCTGTGGTGCAGTTCCTCGCCCGCAATGGCGGCGGTCCCGGCCCAGTAGCACATCTTTGCCGGGCGTGGGCATTTCTCGCCGAGCAGCCTGAGAGCATTCTGTGCTATTTCTGTCTGGCGTTCCGGGTCCATGAGTGATAATCGGCAGAAGTGAGCCTACACAGTATTCATGGGATATGACGCGAAGAAAGTCAATCTGAATCCGTGCGATCCCCCCCCCGCGCCGGAAAGGTGGGATGCAGCACACGTAAGGGGAGCAGCATGACAAGAACTCAACTAACTACGACCGCAACGCTTGCGCTGGCAGTGCTGGCCGGGTGCGCGAGTCCGCAGACGGGCATGCGGGATGTCGATCATCCGTTCATCCTGTGGACGGAAAAGGAGGCGGCCGCGATCCGGAAACGGATCGAGACCGATGCAACCGCGAAGAAGCAGTACGAACGGATGGTCAAGAGAGAGTCCAGGGGCCCATGTCCGTCGTTGTTCAACCTGTTCAAGTACAGCGTGATGGGTGACAAGAAAGCGGGCGAGATCGAGAAAGCCGCGCTGCGCAGATGGTACGGGTCCCGGCCGCCCGAGTCCGTGCCGGGCAATCCAAACACCGGGAACCGGCCTTACCGGGATGACCACTGGCTCGACGCTGTTCGCTACGATGTGCTCTATCACGATCTCACGGAGGATGATCACAAGAGGTTCCGGGACACGGTCGAGAACTACATGAAGTGGTTCAGGACGAAGTACGGGCCGTGGCGGCGCTGTACCGAACACGGATACCCGCGCACCGGGTGGCTGCCGAACATGCAGTACCCGACCGTTGCCGGCCTTCACGTGCTCGCGGTTGCCACCAAAGAGGAAGCGCTTATCAAGGAGGTCTTCGAATCGCGCGGCGGGCTCAAGTGGTGGTTGGACTACTACGTCGCGGACGGCGGGTTCTACATGGAGGAGTTCGGCAAGTACGGGTCGCCCGTGGGCGCCCAGCTGCTCTGGTGCGAGGGACTGGAGAAGCTGGGGCTCCCGCAGTACGGCTACGGGTACACGGCGGCACCGATAGATGTGCCCGGTCATGCCGGCGGCGGAACGATGCAACGTTACCTGACAAGTCTGATATGGGCGGCTTATCCGCGCATCCTGCGCCGCGGCGGCATGCCCGAGTACCCGTGCGTGGTCATGGGCGATGCCGGAACACAGGCGGTTGTGCGCGGCGTCAACAAGGACGGCTCGGGCGGAACGAAATGGTGGGCCGGTCCCACGATGTGGGGCCAGATGAAGATGATGCACTCGTTCTGGTGGGAGATAGGTCACCGTCGGTTCCCCAACGCCGGGTTCGGCTACTTCCTGGCGCAGATGCGCGCGCCTGATGAGGACGTGTATCTGCCTTCGCTCTTCTTCGGACTCGGCCCCATTGACCCGAAGAAGGTGAAGGCGCCGTCGGTGAAGTCATACGCGGCCCACGAACGCGGGTTTGCCCTGCTGCGCGCCGAGGAGAGTCGGGCCTACTGGGAGTCGCCCAAGCCGGCGGTCGCGCTGCAGTTCGGCATGTACTACGTGCACTACGTCCACGACTGCTTCTCTATCCTCGGCTACGTCGCGCATAACCGGCACGTCTACGAGCGGATGGGCCGCATGGGCAGGGGTTATGCGGGAGGTGACACGTGGCGTGACAACGTGCGCGGCCAGGCAAGCGGCGTTACCGTGGACGATCTTCGGATCCAGCCGGTCGATACCGGCGACCAGGGCTGCCGCAACGTGCGGATCCGGGAGAAGTTTACGCCGACAGCCAAGTTCGTGGCCGTGCGCGCGAAGCCGGGTGAGCCGGATCCTCCCGAAACGAAGCCGGCCACGCGCCGGGCAACCGCGCTCTATCCCGACGTTGATGCCGAGAGAGCGCTGGTTCTTACCGACGAGTATCTCTTCGACGTCTTCCGGCTCAAGAGCAACCGTGATCGGGTATACGACTGGCATGTACAGGGCCGCGGTCAGATCGAAGGCGCAAAGGAGAAGCCGTGGGCCGTTGTCGACACTCTTCCCGGCGCGCGGTTCGCGGCGTACCAGCAGCGCCCGCGAAGAGGAGAAGGCAGGAAGAAACTGCCGCCGTTCCCGCCGATCAAGTTCCGGAAGAAGCCGGTGGGCAAAGCCGCGTGGGCGGAGTCGCTTATCACCGAACACGTTGACGGGGACACCGTGGGTGTACGCGTATCGATGCTCCCGGCGCCGGGTACGGAGCTGTTCACCTTCGCCGGGCCGGAGGTGGATCCGACGAACAACGCCGTGCTCATGGCACGGCGGAAGGCGCCCGCCACGGTATTCGCCGCGCTGCACGAACCGTTCAAGGGCGGTAAGGACGTGTATGCGATCACCGACTACGAGAGGATCGCCGAGAACGAGCACGGCATCGCCGTGGCCATACGCGGCAAGGCGGACAGCGGCGTGAACGACCGCATCCTGCTCCGCTATGGCGACGATGTCGACAAGCCGCTCACGCTCGAGGGCAACGGTGAGTCCTTCACTTTTACGGACTACGCACACATCCGCATCGGCGCGGAGATCGTTACGGCGGACGGCGACCTTTCGGCAATGAAGCTCAAGATTATTGGGTCGCCTGAGTTCCTGATTAACGGCAAACAGATGCCGAGCCTCGTGAAAGGTGGCGTGCTGACGTTCGCCGTCGGCGGTGACAGCGAGTAAAGTGCCGTTCAGACCTGCCCCGAATAGGCATGCTTACTTATTCCTAGGAATAATTGACGGAGAATACAGGTGTTGCCATATTAGTCAGCATGGAAAGAGCAATTACTGCACAATTGTGGGCTTGGCAGGATCGGACCGGAAGGAAGCCGCTCCTTGTTGAGGGGGCGCGTCAGGTGGGCAAGACCTACGTTCTCGAGGAGTTTGGCCGGAGCCGTTTCACGCAGTTCCACCGATTTGACTTCGCCGAGAAGCCGGCTCTTGCCGGGATATCCCTTCACCTTCAGGGAGTTCTTGGCAGGCATGGGGGAGAGCGGTCTCGATGAAACGTTGCTGGCGGCATCACTCACGGACCCGATCCCGGAGATCGTGCCCGTTGAAGTGAAGTCCGGCATCAATACGAAGGCAAAGAGTCTAAGCGTTTTCAGGGGGAAGTTCCAGGCCCGCCATTCGGTCCTTCTAACCGCCGCGCCGATGAAGTTGCTGGGAAGCGGCCGGGTGCATCTTCCTCTGTACTTGGCTGCCGGGTTCCCCGCAGTGCTTGGCGAGTAATGTAACGTTGGAGCAGATTATGCGGCAAGCTACTTTTGGTCTCATTGGCGCAGGCGGCATCGCCCGGTCACAGCATCTGCCCAACCTCACACGTGCGCCGCACGCGCGGCTGAAGACCGTTTGCGACCTGCGCGAGGATGCGTTGAAGCAAATGCAGGCGAAGTACGACGTACCCTGCGCGACAACCGATTACCGGCAACTGCTCTCCGATCCCTGTATCGATGCGGTAGTCGTGGCAACGCGCGATGACATGCAGGCGTCGCTGACTATCCAGGCGCTCCAGGCGGGAAAGCATGTTTACGTCGAGAAACCGCTTGCGAAGGATCCCGGAACGGCAGAGTCGGTTCTTGCGGCGCAGAAGGCAGCGGGCAAGTTCGTTGCCGTCGGGTTCAACCGGCGTATGGCGCCGGCCTATCGGAAGGCGAAAGAACTGGTGGCCGCGGACGGCGGTGCAAAGAACATACACTACCGTATCAGTGACGAGTACTGGCGCTGGGGCAAGGTCTTTCCGCCGGGTACCCGCGTGATCCATGAGGTCTGTCATATCTTCGATATCCTGCGTTGGTTTACGGACTCGGATCCGACGGAGATCTATTGCACGGCATCCCGGCCGGATGATGAATGCTACGCGCTGAAGTTCGCGAACGGTTGCGTGGCATCCATTATGAGTTCAGGCTATGTCACAATAGACATGCCCAAGGAGCGGGTGGAGATCGTATCGGACCTGGGTGCGCTGATCGTCGAGGAGTTCGTCGAGCTCCGCACATACGGGTATCGCGATTCGGAAGCCGTATACCGTTTTCCGGGTCATTCCCATCCGGATCGCGAATTCACGCACAAGTATCTGCTCGAGAAGGAAGGCGCCGCTGCCCTGTATGCGCTTCGCCGAATGGGCTGGGAACAGCGCAATCGGCATCAGGCGGAGACCGGGGAAGTGACGAGGTCGCCCGACTCGGCCGAGCGGGAAGACTACGTCGAACGGCGCGGTCCGTTCTGGAACTACATGGTCGATAAAGGCTGGCTCGCCGCGATCGATCACTTCGCCGAGTGCGTGGTGACAGGCGATACGCCTCAGAACGCCGGCGCCGAGGATGCTCTCTGGTCGTCCCGCATGACCGCCGCCGCGATCAAGAGCCGGGACGAGGGAATCGCTGTTTCGTTCTGATTGCTGAGAGCGGATCGAGTCTCGCGGCGCCGCCGGCAACAGTCGACCGCCCTTCCGGGATCAGGGAACGGGTCGCATAAGCGCCGATGCGTCTTCTTTTGGGTAGCCGGTAGGCTACAGTATCTCGATGACCGTGCCTTTGGTCCTCAGGAACGGCAGGCCCGGCCCGTCGTAGAAGGTGCCGTCATCGGCGGTTCCATCGCCCTGCGTTGCGGCGCTGACGCTTACGCCCGTGGGCGGCGATTCGGCCTGCGATTCGCCGTCACTGCCGAAATCATCTGTCGAATAGAACGCTATCCGCCCGCCGCCGCCCTTGCCTCCGATGAAATCGCCGTCGATTGCCCCACCGCCGCCGTTGGCCTGCACCTTGGCCGCGGGATCGATCTCGATACTCTTCGCTGCGAGTAGAATTCCACCGCCGCTGCCTCCGCCGCCACCGTAGTCGTCAAGCCCGGTTTGATCTATGCTCGCCGTCCCACCGTTGGCGAGGAGTTCGGCCGAAGGGCCAAGCAGGATCTCGTTATCCGCAATCAGAGCAACCGATCCACCACCCCCCGCGCCGCCCTCCGGGTTGTTGTCGTTCCTGAGCCCGGCTCCGCCACCACTGCCGCCGTAGATGTTCGTGAGCGGCGCATCGCCGTAGGCGGAACCACCGGCGCCACCGCCATCGCCGCCCTTGCCCCCGTATCCCCCGCCGCCGCCGGAATTGTGCCATTGCCCCTGGCCGCCGCCAAAGCCTACACCATCGACCTCGGGAGTGCTACGGTTACCGTTCTTACCGCCGTTTGCACGATTTGCCGGAGGAGGAGCACTGTTTAGCAGACCTCAGTAAATGGCGATTGGGCTCGCAAGTTGAATGCTCCAACCACTCGCTCCATCGGGGGTGATTGAAGAAATGTGAACCTCCGGTTAAGGTCTTCGAAAATGAAAGAAGCCGAAGGCCGAA
>Ga0272442_10010749_pt1 | contig 11244 bp, 8 predicted proteins | sample SSMForm2O_FD_200262 | JGI IMG/M metagenome (GOLD analysis project Ga0272442, IMG submission 200262) | Marine sediment archaeal communities from Little Sippewissett salt marsh, Falmouth, MA, United States - SSM-Form-2O | ecosystem: Environmental > Aquatic > Marine > Wetlands > Sediment ...
CCTGATTCGCCCGAGGAAAAGGTCCAGGCCGTGGTCTCCGGGCTCAGGGGGCAGATCGCGGTCAGAAAGGACGAGAACACGGAACTTGTCGATATTATGGCCAGGGATACCGTCCCCAAAAGGGCCCAGCAGATAGCTACCACCGTGGCCGGTGTGTTCATCCAGAAGAACTGGGAAGAGAAGGTGGCCGAGGCCAGGAACACCAAGGAATTCGTCGAAAAACAGCTCAAGAAGATCCAGGGCAACATCGAGAACATAAAGAAAAAGATGAGGATACTCGGCGTTCCGGCGACTGAAGGCAAAGGGGCCGCCGTGAGCGCGGCCTTTGAGGGGCGGGTCATGGCTTCCGACCTGACCACGCGCCTGGCCCAGCTTAAGTTCGAACTTTCCACTCTGAGGGAGAGGTTCACGGATAACTATCCGCGTATAGTGACCATAAAAGCGGAGATAGAGCGCCTTGAGAAGCAGATGGGTCCCCAGGCCGCCGTCGACGAGGAAAAGGCGGAACAGATCGACGAGGAGATCAGGTACGCCGACCCCGAGAGGCTGAGGAACGAGCTGGAGATCAACGAAAAGCTCTATTCGATGCTTATGGAGAGGTACGAGAAGGCGCGTATACTCGAAGCCTCCAAAACGAGGGATATTGAGGTCGTTAACCCGGCGGTGGTACCCGGCGTCTCGAGAGGGGGGAGGAAGACCGCGAATATCTTCATAGGAGGGGCCATAGGCATAGTCCTGGGGATGCTGGCGGCGTTCGTCACGGAAAGCCTCGACACTTCGATAGGGACGATCGAGGACGTTGAGGAATATCTGCGCTTGCCCGTACTTGGGGTAATACCTCGGATAGAGATAACAAAGGCCGAGGATATCGACTTTTTCAAAAAACCGCCGCCTCCCGAAGACAGGAAGAAATATGAAGAGATAATGGGGCGGATAATCATTAACTTCAAGCCAAAATCGTCGGTGACAGAGGCCTATAAGAACCTGCAGACCTACATCAAGTTCTCCGGGCTGGACAAGGTGGGCAACTGCATCATGTTCACCAGCGCCGGCGTGCGGGAAGGTAAGACCGTCACCAGCGTCAATTCCGCCCTCAGCATGGCCCAGCTGGGATACAAGGTCCTGCTGGTAGATACCGATCTCAGGAGGCCGGCCGTGCACAGGGTCTTCGGCATCCCGAGGGAGATGGGGCTTACGGAGGTAATACTGGGGACCTTTAAGCTCGAGGACGTCGTCAAGGGCGTGGATGACATCATGATGGGGAACATAAAGTCCAGCATCATACTTCAGACCTACGGCATGGAGAACATCCACATAATAACGGCGGGGCATCTCCCTAGCAACCCCACCGAGATACTGGGGTCGGAGAACATGAGCAGGTTCATCGAGGATGTGAAAGGGAAGTACCAGGTCGTGTTCTTCGATTCAGCGCCTATACTTCCGGTCACGGATTCCTGTATACTGAGCGCGAGGGTCGACGGCGTAGTGCTGGTGTACGAAGTGGGCCGGGTCGCGAGGGGAGCGCTTCGCAGGAGCAAGATGCAGATAGAGAACGCCAAGGGAAGGCCGATAGGAGTTGTCCTGAACAGCATGAGAGCCTCCGACATGAGGTTCGGCTCGCCGTTCTATTACTATTCCAGCAAGTATTACACCGACCAGCCCGAAAAGAAGGGGCTGTTCTCAAGGCACCAGCCGCCCAGGCAGGAGGATTCCGAGAACGCCTGATATGAAAGGAGGCACCCATAAGGATCACCGGCCTCCAGGGGCTTAATTACAGGGTCGTCGTCACGCTTTTTTTCATCATCCTGGCGGCTGTCATGTCCACTCGCATGATATCCGGGGCAGGGGACATCACCGGCCCCGTGATGATCGTAGCCTCCGTCTCCCTGATAATAGCCACTTTCATCAATACGGATATCGGGCTTATAGCCATCCTTCTTTCCATGCTGCTTTCGCCTGAGCTTGAGGCGGGCAGGGCCGCCGGAAGGGAGGTGGTTATAAGGGCGGAGGACCTTCTTCTTATCATCGTCTCCTTCACATGGCTGGCCAAGATGTCGCTGAAGAAACTTCCCCTTCTCAAGGAGAACCCGCTTAACGTGCCGATCGGGATCTATATCGGCGTCCTTTTTCTCGCCACCTTCAAGGGTATACTTGTAGGCACCGTAGAATCCCCGCTGAAATCCATGTTCTACATACTCAAGATAGCTGAGTATTTCATCCTGTACTTCATGGTCCTCAACCAGACCACCACGGTAAAACAGGTAAGGATCTTTCTCGTAGTGTTCCTTTTCACCTGTCTTGTCGTATCAATATACGGCAACGCTAATATCGGCCACGTCTCCAGGATATCAGCGCCGTTCGAGGGGAGAGGGGAGCCGAATACTCTCGGCGGATACTTGCTTTTAGTGCTTTCGATGATCGGAGGCATAATTTATTACTACAGGGACAGGCGTATACTTCTTACTCTGCTGTTCATGTTCTTCATCCCGACGTTCCTGTTCACCCTGTCCAGGGCTTCTTATCTCGGCATGTTCGCTTCTCTGCTGGCTTTTATAGCGCTTACCAGGGACAAAAAGGTCATAATAACCGTGGTGGTTCTGGCTGGTCTTTTTCTCGCTCTTGTGTTCGCGGGGCCGCCTGTTTTCAGGGACAGGGTCCTGGGGGCCTTTCAGCCGGAGGAGACACAGGAACTTAAACAGTTCGGACTTGTTACCCTGGGCCCGTCGCCGGCGGCCAGGATAGTGACATACGGGCAGATCCTGGCGAACTACTTCAGGGTCCGGCCGTTCCTGGGCTGGGGAGTCACCGCGGGAACCTTTGTGGACAGCCAGTATTTCCTGGTCCTGAAGGAAGCGGGGCTTATAGGGCTCTGCTCTTTTCTCTGGGTCATGTGGCGCATGTTCAGGATGAGCCTCAGATCGTTCCACCAGGTGGAAACGCCCCTTTTCAGGGGGCTTGCACTCGGCTATTTAGTCGGGTTCATGGGGCTCATGGCCCACGCGATAGGCTCCAACACCTTCATCATCATACGCATAGCGGAGCCATTCTGGTTCTTCGGGGCGATCATATTCAAACTTTCGGACATAGAGACCGGTAAAGCCCAGATGGAGGAAGAGCTACTGCGTTTCAGGGGCACGGGCTGGCGGCTTGAATACGATATGAAGCAGAGAGACATGGAAATACAGGAAGGAAAGAGATGAAACAGCGGATGCTCTATTTCCCTAACAAGCAGCTGAAACTCGGGTTAAGGATATGGCCCGTCATGGTAAGCGATCTCTGGGGCGGCAGGGAACTTGTATGGCGGCTTTTTCTGCGAAACTGGCTTGCCCGTTATAAACAGGCCGCGCTGGGATGGACATGGGCGCTCATCATGCCTTTTATCGCCATAGGCACGTTCGTCTTTCTGAACAGGGCGGGGATACTGAACATCGGCTCCACGGACGTGCCATATCCGCTGTTCGCGCTCATCGGGCTTGCCGTATGGCAGCTTTTTTCCACGGGCCTCTCTTCAGGCTGCGCGAGTGTTGTATCTTCCGGGAATATGGTGTCCAAGATCAACTTCCCTCTTGAGGTCCTGGTCTTTTCGTCGATCGCGCAGGCGGTTTTCGAGTTCACGGTAAAGTGCGCGCTGGTACTGGTGTTTTTCGCCGTTTACAGGTTCGTCCCGCCGGCGGGCGCGCTGCTTTTTCCGCTGGCTGTATTGCCGATCGTTATACTGACGCTGGGGCTTTCCCTGATACTGTCGCTGGTAAACGGCGTTCTGAGGGATACGGCCAACGCGGTGTCGCTTATCACCACGTTCCTTATGTTCCTTACGCCCGTCCTTTACAGTGAGGGTGAGGCGAAAAGCGCTTTTTTCCGGTTGAACCCGCTTACAGCGCTGGTGAACGCTCCGAGGGATATTCTTATACACGGGCGCGTAAAGGACCCGCTGAGCTTTTTATGGGCCTCGGTCTTTTCGCTGGTGGTTTTTCTGGTCTTCTGGCGCGTGTTCTACCTGGCCAAGACAAAGATACCGGAGAGGCTTTAGGAGGGAAGAATATATGAGTGATATAGCGGTCAGGGTCGATAGCGTAAGCAAGAAATTCAGCAAGGACATCAGGCACATGATGATGTACGGTGTCCAGGATATATCGAAAAACGTGTTCGGTATCCAGGCGCCGACCGAAAGTCTCAGGAAGTCAGAATTCTGGGCCGTGGACGGCGTCTCTTTCGAGCTTAAAAAGGGGCAGGCGCTCGGCATCATAGGCCCCAACGGTTCCGGCAAGACCACGATGCTCAAGATGCTTAACGGCATATTCATGCCCGACAGGGGGGCGATAGATATAAGCGGGAACGTAGGGGCCCTTATCCAGGTCGGGGCGGGCTTTCATCCCATGCTGACAGGCAGGGAGAACGTATACGTTAACGGGGCCGTCCTGGGGATGACAAAGAAGGAGATCGACCGGAAGTTCGATTCCATAGTTGATTTCGCCGATATAGGGGATTTTCTGGACATGCCCGTTAAACACTACTCTTCCGGGATGTTCGTGAGGCTCGGGTTCTCAGTGGCCATACATTGCGAGCCCGACATACTGCTCGTTGACGAGATACTCGCCGTAGGGGACGTCAATTTCAGGAAAAAATGCGCTGTGAGAATGAAAGAACTGGAAGAGAGCGACGTGACGATAATCCTGGTGACCCATGACCTGGGCCAGCTCAGGCATATCTGCGACAGCGCGATCTGCCTCAGGTCCGGGAAGGTAGTTCATCACGGCGATCTGGACGGCGCCATAACCGAATACATGGCCTCTCCCGCGGAAATGAAATACGCCGAGGAAGCGGGAGCCTCGGATCACAAGATCAAGGATGTGGTGGTGCTGGGCCCGGACGGCGGGCCGGTGGAGGAGCTTGAGACAGGCGGGAGATACATTATCCGCGCCACCCTGGACATGGACAAGCGCGTCGATCATCCGGTGTTCGGCCTGGCTGTCTACGACGGTATGGGCAATACCGCTATCGCTTTCAATACCAGGAATTCAGGATACCGGATAGATCAGCTTTCGGGCGGGGAAACGGTCTCGCTGGAGCTGCCTTTTCTGAACCTGATACCCGGTCATTACCGGGTAAGGGCCGCCCTTTATAACAGTTCCATGTTCATGCTGGACGACGTGAAGGACGCGTGTGTTTTCATGGTAAGGTCCAAAAATTACTCTACGGGCGCTATTTTCGCGGAACACAGGTGGAGTGTGGCGCATGGCGGGTAGACGCCTGAAGATAGCCACTGAAGCAATATCCGATCCCTACGGGGGGCTCTGGACGCATACAAGGAGCGTGCAGAGGTTTTCCCGGCACAGGATCATGGAATATCCTTCTCGTCCGGTCCGTTTCTTTCTGAACAGGAACAGGGACTTGCGAGGGTGGCACAGGCGCCGTTTAAAACGTTCGGGCATAAGGGGTTTTGATATCGTCCATTCCCGTTCCGAGCCCTGGTTCATAGAGGCCTGCGCCTCGTCAAGGTCCCCGCGCTGCAGGTGGGTGCAGAGTTTCCACGCGATGTTCTACGAAGAGGACTACGCGGACGGCCTGCAGTTCTGGCAGGCGGAGCAGAACAGGGCAGTGCTTGAGGTAGGGGCCGGCGCGGACGCGAGGATATCGGTAGCGCGTTGGTGGCATGATCATCTCCTTGAGAGATTTTCCATAGATACGGCCGTCATCGTCAACGGGGTCGATGTCGAGGAGTGCGGCGGGGCCAGGGCGGAGGATTTTACGGGTAAGTTCGGACTTGAGGATTTTTATCTGTTCGTGGGCAGCTTCAGGGAGGTAAAGAACCCGACGCTGTTCCTGGAGCTTGCTTCAAGGATGCCGGACAGGAGGTTCGTGATGATAGGAGACGGCCTGAACGCCGGCAAGCTTCGTGAAAAATACGGCGTCGAGGCTCCCGGCAACGTGGCCCTTCTGGGAAGGCTCCCGAGAAAAGATACGCTGGACGCGATGGCCGCGTGCTCGGCATATGTGATGACAAGCAAACATGAGGGGCTGCCCAACACTCTTCTTGAGGCGATGGCGATAGCCAGGCCAGTGGTCGTTCCCGCCCACACGGGCTGCCTGGAACTTGTCCCCGGCGGCGAGTACGGCTTTCTTTACGACCTTTCGTCCCTTGAGGAGCTGGTCGGACAGGCGGAACGGGCCATAGGGGCGGAGGAAGTGGGGAGAAAGGCGCGGGAACGGGTGGCGCGCCATTTTAACTGGAAGGACTCGGTAAAGAAACTTGATGATCTGTATTCATCTCTCGCTTGACAGGATGAAAAATGTGCGGTATAGCCGGATATATACTTAACAGGCCCGCGCGGTCGGCCAGGGATGTGAGGGGCCTGTTGTCCCCCATGCTCCGCCACAGGGGGCCGGACGATGAGGGAGTCTGCCTTATTTCCAGGAAGGGTCCCGCGGTCCAGGCTTACAGGACCGACAGGACCGTTTACGGGAAGCCCTCGGAACTCCCTCATCTTTATGATGAAGACCGGATAATAGAACACGATATAGCGCTGGCGCACACCAGGTACGCCATTATCGACCTTACGCCCGGCGGACACCAGCCTTTTTTCAGCGGGGACGGGTCCGTCGCCGCCATCTTCAACGGAGAGATATATAATTACGTGGAACTAAGGCAGGAGCTTTCGGCGGCCGGTGTCGGGTTCAGGACCGCGTCCGATACAGAGGTGCTTGTGGAGGGTTACCGCGCGTGGGGGCGGGATCTATGGAACAGGCTGAACGGTTTCTGGGCGGTGGCTCTTTACGACCTGAACAGGGGGGAGATGGTGCTCTCACGCGACAGGATCGGCGTGGCGCCCCTGTATTACAGGGAGACCGGGGAAGGGCTGTTCTTCGCCAGCTACATACAGCCGCTGCTGGATATCTTTTCACCAGGTGCCGGTATGGACAGGGACGCCGCCATGGGGTTCCTGCAGACGGGCTTCAAGGACCTGGATCATTCCACTTTTTACTCCGGCATCAAAACGGTGCCTGCCCGGTCCGCGTTCACTTTCAGGCAGGGGCAGAACGCCTTTTCGCAGGCGGAGAAAAATGAATACTGGGATTTTCCCTCGAGAAGGCTCGAGCCCTCCCAGATCCCTTTTTCGGAAGCCGTTGAGAAGTTCAGGGAGACGTTTTTCGACGCGGTCAGGATCAGGCTGAGATCAGATATCAAGCTGGCTTTTGAGCTGAGCGGCGGGCTTGATTCCTCGTCAGCCGCGGCGGCCGCCGCGGTCCTGCGCAACAATGACGTGACCACTTATACGGTGAAGGTCAGGGGAGCGGACGAAGAGCCTTACGCCAGGACTTTCCTCAAGAAATATCCGGTGGATTACCGCGTGCTCAGGGACCTTGAGGAAGATTTCACCCGTGAGCACCCTTTTTTCACCGGGATCATGGAGGAGCCGTATGATAACCCCGGCAGTTACAACCACTACAAGATGCTGAAGGTCATGAAGTGGGAGGGGGTGGGCGTCGTTGTCGGCGGGGCCGGTGGAGACGAGGCCCTGGCCGGTTACGAGACAAGTTTCTGGCCGGCGGCATACAGGGAGATGAAGTCCGGAGGCATCCTGTCGTATATGACGGCCGACTGGCACGAGTTCGTCAGGAGGTTCAGGACGCTCAAAAACGCCCGTGATACTCTTGTACATTACGCGGTGGCCCCTTTCAGGAGGGCGGCGGCGGTCTTGAGCGGATCTTCACCCGGCGCGTCTTTGAAGAGCGTGACAAAGGCCCTGGGGTACAGGAGAGAGTACCTGAAGCTGCCTTTTACCGAAAGAGTGCTGTTCCATTACAGGGTGGCCCTGGTCCCTTACTACATGAGGTCCACCGACCACTATACCATGGGGATACCCATGGAACACAGGTTCCCCTTTGTGGATTACAGGATCATCGAGCTGGGGCTGAGCATGCCGGCGTCATACCTGTTCAGGAACGGCTGGACAAAATACCTTCTGAGAAAGGCGATGGAGCCATATCTTCCCAGGGAGATATTATGGCGAAGGAAAAAAATGGGATTCCCTTTCGCCTACAGGCGATATCTCAAGGCTAACAGAAAGACATTTGAGCCTTACCTGCCGGAACTGGAAAAAATGGGCCTTCAGCCGGGTGATCGCCCGGTTTACGGGCATCTTTTGAAAAAAGACCCCAGGTATCTGTGGAGGCTTCTTTCCGCGGCTATATGGGGAAGATACGTGCTGAACAAGTAAGATATGAGGATAGCATTTATTACAGACGCGTTTCCGGCCGTTTCGGAGACCTTTATACTTAACCAGGTAACGGGCCTCCTGGATCTCGGACACGACGTGAGCGTCTTTACGGGAAGCGGACATGTCTACGGCGGCGATGCCGGCGGAGGAAAATCGTACGGACTGGCGGACCGCACATTTTGCCATAACGAAAAGCCCCGCGGTGTTTTCCCCCGGGTATCAGGGGCGTTCCCGATAATCTTCAGGCGCGTTTTTACATCGCCGATGGTTGTTCTGCGCTCGCTTAATTTCTTCCGGTACGGGATGGACGCTCTTTCGCTTGGACTTCTGTACAAAGCGGACCTTTTTCTTGAAAAGGGGCGTTTTGACGTAATATACTGCCAGTTCGGCACCAACGGGAACATCGGGGCGATCCTTAAGGAGCTCGGGATAAGGGGGAAACTCGTTACCATGTTCCACGGCTATGACGTAAGGCGGGGGGTCGCCGAAGGCGGGGGGATCTACAAAAAGCTTTTCAGGCTTGGAGACCTTTTCCTCAGCATATCCGATTATAACTATAAACACCTTGTCGGCTTCGGGGCCGACCCGGCCAGGATAAGATACCATCCGGTCGGCATAGATCCGGACGAGTTCCCGTTCAAAGAGAGGGCGCCGCGGGGAACACTGAATATCCTTACGGTCGCCAGGCTCGTCAGGGAAAAGGCGCTGGATAACGCTATAAAAGCGTTACACATACTGGTGAAAGAGTACGGCATGGATAACATAAAATATCTCATAGCCGGCGGCGGCCCGGAAGAGGATCATCTGAAAGAGCTTGCGGTCGAATTGGGCGTGTCGGATAAGATGAAGTTCGCCGGCCCTCTGGGGCGCGCGGAGGTGATAAGACTATACGCAGAAGCTCATCTGTATGTTCTTTCAAGCGCGCAGGAGGCCCTGCCCGTTACGCTTATGGAGGCGCAGGCCTCGGGACTGCCCGTGGTATCCACCGATGTGGGGAGCGTTAACGAGATAGTGGCCGACGGCAGGACCGGTTTTCTGGTCCGGCCCGGCGACGAGCGTGCCCTTGCCGGGAAGATCAGGGAGCTTATGGACCAACCGGGTGCCTGGCCCGGGATGGGCAAGGCCGGACGCGGGGTAATAGAAGAGAAGTATGATATAAGGAAGCTGAACAGGGAACTTGTCGGGATATTCGAGGGACTTACGCGAGGAAGAGATGGGAAATAGGCCACCCAAAGTCAGCGTTTTGATCACTACACGCAACAGGCCGGATCTTCTGGGCCGGGCCGTGGAAAGCGTCCTGGGGCAGACGTACGAGGATTATGAACTGCTCATCGTCGACGACGCTTCCACTGACTCGACCGCGGATGCGGTGGAAGCGTTCAAAGATAAAAGGATAAGATATGTCAGGCGAATGGTCGCCGGGGGAGGTTCCGCCGCCCGCAACACCGGGATCAAGGCGGCCGCGGGCGAGTATATAGCCTTTCTTGACGACGATGACGAGTGGTTCCCCGCTAAGCTGGAGAAGCAGGTAGCTGTGATCGAAAGAGCCCCAAAAGAAGTAGGCCTGGTCTACACGGGCGTGGAAATAGACGGGAAAGGCTGGAACAGGGGGCTTGAGCGTGTCATGCCCGGGGCCAGGGGCGACCTCAGGGAAAGGCTTCTGCGCGGTTCCACGATAGGCAGCGTCAGTAAAGTGCTGGCCAGGAAAGAATGCTTTTTCAGGGCGGGTATGTTCGACGAAAACCTGAAAAGCTGCCAGGACTGGGATATGTGGCTTCGGATAGCGGACTTTTACCGGTTTGATTTTGTCCCTGAGATACTGGCGAGGATACACCTGCACGGCGAGCAGATATCCTCGAACCTCGGCTCGATGATACCCGGCAGGATAATGATGGTGGAAAAGCACATGGACAGGTTCAGGGAGAGGCCGGAGATCCTCGTCATCCACCTGAAAAGGATCGGGAAGCTGTACTGCATCAGCGGCCGGTGGAAAGAAGCACTCCGCTGGTTCGGCAGGGCCGTTAAGGTCTTGCCTTCGGAGATATTAAAGATAATCGCCTGGTGCGTTTTCGGGCTTCGGGGAGCGAGGCGGTTCGCCCGAAGAAGCGGGTTCGAGCGCTACTGACATGCGGGCGCCGCGCCGTGTAATGCATTATGCGCAGATGCAGGAGAATAAAATGAAAGATCTTATCGGCAGGATAAAAAGACGTATCCTTGATACAGTCCAGGGCCCGAAGGCAAAGAAAGAGAGGCACGCGCTTTATCACTGGATAAACCGCAAGGCCATAGAGGGTGTTCTCAGGCACGGGCATTTCGAACAGTTCTATACCACGCACTTCGGCCTTGACCGGTCGTTCTATAACGGTAAAAAAGTGCTGGATATTGGATGCGGCCCCAGGGGCAGCCTCGAATGGGCGGACATGGCCGGCGGGAGAGTGGGGCTTGACCCGTTCTCCGTATCATACCGCGGGCTGGGGACCGACGCCCACAGGATGGAATATGTAGCGGCCAGGGCCGAGCAAATGCCTTTCGCTGACGCGAGTTTTGACGTGGTATGCTCCTTCAATTCGCTTGACCACGTGGACGACCTCGACAGGGCAATAAGAGAGATAGCCCGTGTAACTTCGCCCGGAGGGCTTTTCCTGCTCCTGACGGACATACGCACGTATTCAACCATATGCGAGCCGCAGATCTTCTCATGGGAGGTTGTGGACAGGTTCGCGCCGGAATTCAAGCCGGTCGATATCAGGCATTACGAACAAACGGAGAAGGGTATGTACGAGAGTATTTTGGCGGGGGTTCCTTACGACCATTCCGATGTGACCGTGAGGAGGGGCGTAATATCGGCCAAAATGGTGAGGTCTGAATAGCCGATGAAAATACTTTTCTGCGGTTACAGGAACCCGAAATTCGTCAACACCACGGTCTACAGGGAGAAGGCCCTGAGGGAGCTAGGCCACGAGGTCGTCTTTTTCAACGACCGTGACTTTATGGTTCCCGGCAGGATGGCCAAGGCATTTCCTTA
>Ga0272442_10010750_pt1 | contig 11244 bp, 9 predicted proteins | sample SSMForm2O_FD_200262 | JGI IMG/M metagenome (GOLD analysis project Ga0272442, IMG submission 200262) | Marine sediment archaeal communities from Little Sippewissett salt marsh, Falmouth, MA, United States - SSM-Form-2O | ecosystem: Environmental > Aquatic > Marine > Wetlands > Sediment ...
ATATTATTTTAGCAATTGGTGATGTTGATAATCCCACTTATAGTGAGATGCGCAGCGTTGTTAAAGAGCATGAAGACAAGGAACTGCCGGTTAAGGTCTTACGTACTAATGCTGATGGTTCAGAAAAAATTCTAACAGTTACTGTTAAACCTAAGAAGAAGGCCGGTAGTGACAGAGTAGAAGCTGGAATCGGCATTGTGCTCGATGCCGGGCATCCGGTAGTTGCCAGGACTATTGACACCGAAGGCGGGCCGGAGAAATTGGACATTCCGCGGGGAGCGGCGATAACAGCGGTTGACGGGACGCCTGTCTCAAACTTTTACGAGATAATCAGAGAAATAAGACGATACGGTGGAGAGCGCATCACGATTAACTGGCGAGTCGATGAGCAGATGGCAGGCAGCGTTGCTTTGAATGTTGATAACGATATAGAGGGTATCACCGTTAAATCTGATTTTTCCGAAATAATTCTGTTTGATGATTTGAAGAGAACTTACAAGGCCGGTGGTCCCATCGATGCGGTCGTGATGGGTTATAGAAGGACGTTAATGTTCGTAGCTCAGACGTACGTGACATTAAAGCGTCTGATTGGCGGACTTGTCAGTCCCAAGAACCTTATGGGTCCTGTCGGTATTATCACTTTGAGCTATAACATAGTCGCACACGAGTCGCTTGTTTTCTATATCCATTTTCTTGGTTTGATTAGCGCTGTAATCGCGGTGTTTAACTTTTTGCCTTTGCCGCCCCTTGACGGAGGTCTGGTCGTTCTTTTGCTGATTGAGAAGGTCAAGGGTTCGGCGCTCAGTGAACGTGTTCAGGGGATCATAGCTTATGTGGGCTGGGCGCTTATTTTGACGCTTATTCTATACGTAACTTTTAATGACATTGTCAGAAGTTTTTTTAGCTGAGCAATGCTGGTGTAAGAAAGGACACGAGGATTTTGGAATTGTTTTCTGGAGAACTGTCTTCCCAGGCCTTTCACGGAGATATATTCGGTGCTCTTAAAGAAAATGACAGCCGGGTTTATAGGTTGATAACTAAAGAGTACGAAAGGCTGCAAAGCAAACTACAGCTTATCGCGGCTGAAAACCATTGCTCGAGGGCGGTTTTGGCGGCCCTTGGTTCGGTCATTCAGAACAAGACTACCGAGGGTTTTCCCGGGGCCAGATATCATGGGGGCTGTGAGGTTGTTGACGAGGTGGAAAGGCTCGCGGCGGCAAGGGCCAAAGAGGCTTTCGGCGCCAAGTACGCAAATGTCCAGCCTCATTCCGGGAGCCAGGCCAACCAAATTTGTATGGCCGCTATTTTGGAGGTGGGAGACAAGGTACTGAGTCATGGTTTAGAGCAGGGGGGACACCCATCACATGGCGGGGCGGGGTCGCTTAGCGGGAAGTTCTTTAATATAAAAAGCTATTTTGTGGATAAAACGGGTTTTCTTCTGGACTATGATGCTATCAGAGAGCAAGCAATTAAAGTCAGACCGAAGCTGATTATGTGTGGTGCCAGTGCTTACTCCAGAGAGATAGATTTTAAGAGGTTCAGGAAGATTGCGGATGAAGTGGGGTCATATCTTTTGGCGGACATCTCACATATTGCAGGATTGGTGATGGCCGGTGCGCATCCGTCTTGTTTAGATTATGCGCATTTTACAACGACAAGTACTTACAAGGCGGGCGGGCCCAGAGGCGGCCTGATATTGATGGGCAAAGACTACGAGAGAAGTATAAAAGTTGCAGGCAGGGACATGCCGTTGTGGAAACATATTCAGGCCACGACATTTCCGGGGGTACAGGGGACACCTTATTTTAATAATATGGCAGCAAAAGCTGTTTTTTTCAAAGAAACGTTGTCCGATGAATATAAAACCAGGCAATTCAAAGTTATAGAAAATGCGAAAAGCCTGGCAGGTAATTTGTCGGGTTTGGGATATGACGTTCTTACGGGGGGAACAGACAACCATATGGTTCTGATAAACGTGGAGAGTTTAAGAGAAGCTTTGACAGGTACTATCGCACAAAGATGCCTCGAAGATTGCAATATAATAGTCGATGCGATGAAGCTGCCTTACGATAAGAAACCGGCTTTAATTACCAGTGGTATCAGGTTAGGGACGCCTATAGTTACAAGAAATGGAATGGGTTTAGCGGAGATTAAGAGCATATCCGTTTTGATAGATATTGTGCTGAAGGATGTGAGAGTTAAATCTGACAGCGATTACGAGATAGACAAAAGCCTGCGGGACGAGGTCAGAGACAAAGTGAAACAATTGTGTGGAAGGTTCCCTATGCGTTGTTAATCGGCGGTTCGGTTTTTTTTGCAGTTACGGTCCAGAAGATTTGATATCCTGCGCCGATAACAGCCGTAATGATTAGAGCAGAGAACAATATCATCGACATCAGCAGCGCCTGTGGTTTTTCCACGGCGTATGGCGCCAGCAGTACGACCAACATTGCTTCTCTTACGCCGAGATTGGCTATCGATACGGGCAGTCTTCCTAAGATATATATCATCGCACACAGCCAGACGAAAGTTCCCACCGGCGCGTTTACGTTTGCGGCCCGGGCGGAAAGGATATATACGATGACCCCGCCGATGAGCGTGTCGATAATCGAAGCTGCTGTAATACCGAGATGAAATCCGGCACCGGCGGTCTGGAAGGTCGCGATTTGGTCGAGCATCTGCAGACCTTTCTGTTTTATTTTTTCAGGCCACGGTCTTAGGAGGACGGAGATGCCTTTCGTGATTTTACCGCCGGTCCGGCTGTTCAAGAGCAGTAAAGAAACGGCTATTATTGCCAGAAGTAATATTCCACAAACAACAGCGAAAAGCCAATGACTTTTTGTATTGGGTATTGACAGTGACGCCGGGTTTGTGAACATTAAGGCGGCAAGTCCGAATACCGTCATTATGGTCATTATTAACCACTGGTTGTATATCATGCTGCAGAGGACGTTGCTTGATTTTCCCGTACCTTTTTTGAGGATATACCACTTTACACCCGTACTTAGTATCCCGGGTAAAATCAAACTGTAAAGGGACGTAACTACTGTCGCGCCGAATATTGTTGATGTGGAAATGAAGCAGCTTTGTTTTTTCAGGATGATCCGCATCTTCATCGAGCGAATCCAGAAAAGTATTACGGTAAAAATCCAGACGGCTATCAGGAACTGCCACCTTGCCGATTTGACAGTTTGCAGGAACTGCTCGAAGTCAATCTGACCGAAGACCCATATCAACAGGGCTGTAGTAATGAGAATTCTTATGAAAAGTTTGATTAGTTGTTTGGCGGTGGCAGTCATATATATTTTTGGATTAGACGGATTTTTCGCCGAGTATCAGAACCTTTCTCAAAAAGGTTAGCTGTATTTTGTAGAGTTTGTAACAAAGTTTGCTTTCTGCGAACATTGCGTTTAGCAATCCAAAGGGCAGCCGGGAAACTATAGCTGTAACTAGGAAACAAGAGAGCCCGGAGAAAGGGCCGCTGAGATGGCAGCTTTTTATATTCTGGAAGCCGGCGTTTATCAGGAGCTGTTTTAGTCTGCGGCGGGTCGTTACATAGTTATGGGAGAAATCGCAATTAAAGAAATTTTTTCGCCAGTTCAAATAATCCGGTGAGCATATTACGAACTTTCCCTGTGGTTTGAGAACATCTTTTATCTGCCGGCTTATCTGCAAGGCGTCCTGCATACTGTTCATGTGCTCCATAACGGCGAGCATGACCACGGCGTCGAATTTTTTGTCTATAGCCGGCAGGGGCGGGACCATTGCGCGAATAATATTAGCCCCTCTTTTTTCAAGAGCAGCGGCCATTTGCTCGTTTGGCTCGAATGCATAATATTCGAGACCTTTTTCAAGACAGATATCAGCGAAATCCCCCCGGCCGGGACCTATCTCCAGGATTCTGCTCCCGGAAGCGATTTGTGTATATCGGAAGATTCTTCTGGCCAGGGCTTTGACCAGTTTCGTACCGGTTTTTGTAGGCTTGTCGCACTGGCTGAAATGGTCGAAAAAGGCGTCCGACTCTTTATTTTGATTTGTCATACTACAATTCCTTTGTCCCGTATAAAACACAGCCGGCAAAACAATCATTGTTTTCTTGCTATCAACAGCCGCTCATCTGCGCATTTATCTTTATATTCGTTATATACATCGACGTCGTAGCCGCTTTTGTAAAGCAGATAATCTTCTTTGAGGATTATTTCGAAGCCTTCTTCGATTACAAGCTGTTCAATTTTGTCCCATTCTATGTGGTCGTCGGGCCAGACGTGAATATCGCCTTCTCTTTTATATCGGGGATTTATGAGGCGTCTGACTATGTGTTTATAACCTTTTACGTCAAAGAGCAGGCGGAGGCAGCGCTTTAGATTTATTATCGGCCGGGCTTTTTTTAGAAATTCGAGGTATTCCTGGGGTCTTTGGTAGTATGACTCGTTGACTTCGTGGTCGATATAAAGCACGCCGCCGGGCTTTAACACTCTGCACATTTCCTTTACTATCCGTATGTAATCAGGTACATGATGCAAAACGGAATAAGTCACGACCAAATCGAACTGTCCGGTTTCGAAGCCGGATAAATCTTTTCCGTTAATCTTTTGGGTTTTCGACAGGCCGGTATGGGAGAAAATTCGCTCAATCAAATTCAGAAAGCCCTCGGAAACGTCCGCCGAGACGGTGTTAATACCGGCCTCTATCAGGTGGCGGGTGAGATTGCCGGAGCCGCTCCCATAATCGAGGGCGGATAAAGTTTTTGAATCGGTTTTCACTGCCTTAATTGCCGTACTTAAGGCTCTGCCCAATCGCTGCTGTTCGATGGGATTGAATATTTCGTTGTGCAGACAATCGTATTTGCCGCTGATTCCGTCGTTGACTTCTTTATTGAATTTTATCTGTTCTTCGTCGCACATAATCAGGTTTTCGGGCATAATTGATTGTATATTTCCGTTATCTGTTTCAGTTGTTCGGAGCCGTCGAATTTACGGGAGAAAATCTCGGCGTTTTGGGCCAAAGTTTCCCGTAAAGAATTGTCCTGCATTAGCGAGCTAACAGCCAGGGCAATATTATCAGCGCTGAGGTTATCCAGCAGGATTCCGGTTTTATTATGCTGTACCACTTCGACCAGACCTCCGACCGGCGAGGCGATGACGGGTATTTTCATTCGCATAAATTCGACGGCGGCTATACCGAAGGCCTCGCGCCTGCTGGGAACGACGGCGATATCAAAAGCGCTTATAACTTCGGCCGGATTTTTGCACAATCCGGTGAAGGTGACATTTTCTTTCAGGCCCAGTTGAAGGGTGAGCTGCTCAAGTTGGTTTCTTTGTGCTCCGTGGCCGGCAATAATAAAATGGTACTGCGGGTCTTTTTTGCACAGAATCGCTGCTGCTTTGATTAGTAAATCCACTCCTTTGCAGGTGTCGAGCCTTCCAAGGAATCCGATGACTTTTTTGTCAGCGGTGATTCCGAGAGTGTCTCTTGTTTTTTGGCGGTTATAAAGCGTGTGGTCGAAGCGGGTAAAGTCAACGAAGTTGGTTACTGCATGGGTTGATTGTTCGGTGAATCCGGTAGTTTGTTTTAAGGCGGTCATTGCCGCCTGTGAATTTGCGATTGCAGCGGAAGCCTTTTTGGCCAGCAGCTTAAGAAGAAGGCGGTAGATACAGCCGGTACCGCGGCGAAAGATCGGGCCGTGCTCGTGGATTATTATTCTGGCGTCACAGAGGAAGCCGGCAAGCAGGCAGCTTATGATCGATTTCTGCAGGTGGGCGTGAATGATATCTATGTTATGCTGTTTGCAAAGTTTCGCAATTGTTATAAAGGCAAAGGGATTATACTTGTGATGAGTTAGGCTGATGAGGGTGGTTTTGATTGGCATAGCTTCGGGATTTGTTCGAAGGGCGCAAACGAGTGTTTCGATGTTTTTGGCGTCGAGCTTTTCGGCTATATTTTTGACAACAACCGGTGCTCCGCCGTAGCCAAGATGGTCTATTACATGTAAGACCCTGATTTTCATTTTACTCTTTCGTAGATTTTCAGATATTGTTCGGCAATCCGGCCCCAGGTAAACTGCTGTGCTTTTTGCCGGGCTGCTGTGGACATTTGATTGCGAAGCTGCCGGTCGTCGATCAATTTTTTTATTGCTTTGGCGATTTCTTCGGCGTTTGCATTTTCAATCACAAGGCCGTTTTCGGCAATTAACTCTTCGACACCCTCGCAGGCAGTAGCAATTATCGGCAAACCTGATGCCATCGCTTCGAGCATCGCATTGCTCATTCCCTCCAGCTTGCTGGCACTTATAAAGATGTCATTTTGGCCGTAAATCCGGGGCATATCTTCGGCGTCGATTCTGCCTGTTATCTCGACTATGTTATCGAGCTTTTTGTCGTTTACAATATGTTTTAGTTTGGTTTGCATTTGTCCGCCGCCGACTATCTTGAGAAGGATTTGGCAGCTTTGACTTTTCAGAATATCGACGGCGTCTATGAGGGTTTCCACACGCTTTGTAACAGACAGCCGGCCGACGGTAAGTAGCCTGAGGGTTTGTTGTTCCGCGGCGGTCTCGGAGGGGGTGAATCGCTCGGAGTCAACACCATTTGGAATAACGTCAATATTCACAGACGGCATAAACTTCAGGGCGCGGTTTTTAAGGCCTTCGCTGCACGCCACAAGTGAGGACGCTTTTTTCCAGATGGCGCGAAAGGCCGGGCCGAGAATTTTATAATCGAGTTTGAGTCTTGCATGTTCTCCGGGGACATCGGAACCACGCAGCGAAATAATATAGGGCAGCTTATGGCTACAGCGATAAGGTAGCCAGCCGGTCGGGAAACCGGAAAACGCGTGGGCAAAATCATAATCATTTTCACGCAGAAGTCTTCGGTAATGGAAACCGGCTTTTAAGAGCCATTCGAGTACCTCGGTTTTTCGCCAGTAGTGCAGTTGCTTTTTATGGAGGCCGACTTTGTATATAGTGATATTTCCGGCAAAGCTCTCTTTGATAAAACCCGGTTTTGGGGCGGAAGTTAAGACATCGATCTTTAAATCGCTGTTGTCGGCGTATTGCTGCAAAAGGCACCGATGTGCGTTTGCTGCTCCGCCTCCGATCGGTGGAAACTCGTAATTTAGCATTATTATTTTCATTTTATTGTTTCGGCATTTTTTTAGCGATAACATACAAATTTGTTTGCAGCGCAAGAGGCAGACGACAAAAGTTTATATGTTTGAAGATTCCGCTTATCGGGCCAAGTTTTTTCCTGAGCTTGTTCAGGGAGAATTCGTTGACAGGATTCATTTTGATGAATTGTGTTTCGAAACCGTGCCTTGAGAACCGTCGTTTCAACTGGCCGGGTGTATGTAGGGAAGGGTGTGCCCGCCGCCATTTAAGAGATTTATGATACAGTGTTTCGAAAATTACGTTACTGTATTTGTTAGGTGTCTGGAGGAGATAGAGGCCGTCCTCTTTGAGGACGCGATAGACTTCGCTTATGTGTTGGTCCACTTGGGCTATATGCTCGAATAAATCGAAGCTCAGCACGACATCGAATGAGTAGTCTTCGAACTGCAATTCTTCAGCTGGCTGAACCTGAAGTTTGATATCTCCATATTTTTTCAATCCGTATTCAATCGCCCGGCTTGATATATCCGTACCTGTGATATCATATCCCTGTTTGTTCAGCTCAGAGACTATACTGCCTATGCCGCAGCCGATTTCAAGAATTCTGTCATTCTGCTTGAGCAGATTGGTTTCTTCGAGGAAGTCCAGATTGGTTCGCAGGTTTCCGCGTTGTTCCTTGCCCGCTTCGAGTTCCGAGTGCCAGCCCCGGTCATAGAATTCCTGCTGCTTTTTTAGCTCTTCATCCATCGATTTTCTGCTATCAAGTGATGCTTTGAGTGTTTATTTGCGCTGGAAGAGAATATTTGCTCCGAAAGGTTGCTGAACGATTTTGTAATTTTTCATAACATACTCTCTGAACGGTTTCATCGCTTCAAATCGAAGGGCCTCAGTAGGTTCGATATTCTCACGCAGCCATTTGTTCCATACCTGGTCATATGTTGCGACCGTTTTTTCATCCTGAGGCAAAAACTGAGACTTTTCTATTCCCGCGAAGCCTTTAGGCATTAGCGGCCATAATTCAAGCGGCGGTCTGTCCCAGGGAAAGTGTCTCTTGCGGGTGTCAACTATGAATTTCGGGGGCTCTTTTTTGAACGCGTCCAGTATCTCACTGACTCTTTCGGAGAGGACCTGTGGTGTGAGCGTATGCATAGTTCCTTCGAAAGCTTTCGGAGTGGGACTCAGTCTCTGGGCTGAGACATATATTCCCGGTACCCAGCCCCAGACGTAGATTTTATCGTTCGGCGCAGAGTTGTTTTTTATGTATTGCCCGACCATCATCCAAGGGTATTGCGTATTGACGGAAATTTCATGCAGTTTCTGGGTGTAGCCTCTTCGTTTTTCCGGCTTGCCGGTGTGTGGATTGGTGTAAGTTGTACCGGAATGAGCGCTAGTCCAGATGCCGAAGAATATATGCTGGGAGGCAATTATCATTAATATAAAGCCTACAAAACCTGTTAGCACCCAGGTAGGTTTGTATGAGGTGCTCTTTAGTTTGTTATGATAGATTGCTATCATGTATCCGCCCAACATCGCCCCCGAAGCATTTAACGGCAGGTAATACTGCTCGTAGGAGCGCGGGCTTATCCACACGAACATCATATCCAGCAGCCACCAGACGGCGAAGAGCAAGACAAACCTGTCATAGCTTCTCGATGCTCGATGCTCGATACTCGATGTTCGACGAGAGATGAGAAAGACGATTCTTATGATAATCGCCCCGAGGGCCAGACCTATGGGCAGTATCAACAGCCGATACCAGCGGAAGACTCTGAGCTTTGCCTGCTTGAGTTGTTCAGGTTTTAGTATTTGCCAGCTATCACGGACATAGGCCGGCATGAATTTCATGAAGAGCCCTTGTTTGACGGTGGTGTTCTGAACTGTGGTTTCAGGCGCGTTTGGTTCTGATATTTTTGGCTGGTTTTGGTCCTGGGGGCTTTGAATTAATTTTGCAAGTGGTCTGCCGACAAAAGAATAGTACGGGAAGTAGTTGACGGGGGCCTTCTGTGCGGTGAGCCATAGGCATATCGGGCTGATGACGATGATGGTTCCGGCTGCCAGGAGTAAAATATCGGCGCCGGTTTTTTTCCAGCTTCTGTGTTTAAGCAGCGGTTGTGCAATTACGAACAGGCCGACCGCTGAGATTGCCGAGATGCCGGTTTCTTTAAAGAGCGGCGCAAAACTTAGAAAGGCGCCGGCCAATATCGCAAGCCAGAAGCGGTCTGAGAGCTGGTACAAAACAAAACAGCTTACCCCCATTATCATGAAGGCAATCATATGTTGTTCTTTTACATTGCCGTATTTTGCCATAAGGGGAGCTGATAGGTATGTTGAGGCAATAATTACCCCAACAGCGGCAGGCAGGGTTCCGAAGAGCTTTCGCATCGTGATGAACATAAGCACCAGGGCCGCCGCCTGTAGGATTGCCTGAATGAGTTTCGGGCCGATATCATTAAAGCCAAATAGCTTGACGCCCAGCATATTTATCAGCAGGGTTCCCATCTGGGCGCTGGGTTTTTCATCGATGCCGATTTTTGCTCCATCGAGTATTCTTTTTGCTGAGTAAACATACGCTCCGCTGTCGTAGGCGCTGGGTGAATTGAATTCGAAATACTTGCCCATGCAGAAGGGAATTGCCGCCAGAATCGCTATTATGATTAAGATGACGACAGGTTTGCTGCTGAGCAGTTTTGCCGAACTCGGCCAGTGGTCTTCCTGATGTGTGGGCGGGTTAACATTATGCTTATGCGGGTCTATCGGGCTTCTCGAGCGTTTGTGCTTTTGGGTGTGCTTACTCATTTACTTAACTCCGTTGGCCGCTTTCGGGGGGACAAGCTTCGGCGGTAGATTCGAGGATCTGTTTAATAACGTAGGTCGGCCGGTTTTGTGATTCGTGATACGTTCGTACCAGAAGCTCGGCGAGCAGGCCCATTAGAATAAATTGAACGGTGGTGGTAATCAGCATAGCCGTCAAAACAAGAAGCGGATTTCTGTTGATAGGGAAATCGTTGGCGATTTTTTGATATATGACATACCAGCCGGAAGCTATGGCCCCGATGCCGCTTGCCAGGCCCAGGCCTCCGAAGATATATATCGGTTTTGTGGAGAAAGAGCCAAGGAACTTGACGGTAATAAGGTCCAAAACTACTTTCAATGTTCGACCTATACCGTATTTTGTTTTGCCGGCGGTCCTTGGCCTGTGGTTGACGGGCATTTCCGCGATTTTGGCACCGCTCCAGCTTGCCAGGGCGGGTATGAAGCGGTGCATTTCACCGTATAGTTTTGTCTCTTCGAGGACCTCCCTTCGGTACACTTTGAGGGTGCAGCCGTAGTCGTGCAGTTTGACGCCGGTAATCCTTGAAATCACCCAGTTGGCGATTTTAGATGGCAGCAGTCTTGTTATCGCGTTATCGTGTCTTTTTTTTCTCCAGCCGCTTACGACGTCAAATCCTTCGTTGAGCTTGTCAATCATATCAGGTATATCCGTGGGGTCGTTTTGCAGGTCGGCGTCTATCGCAACGATGATTGTGCCTTTTGCGTGGGTGAAGCCGGCACTAAGGGCGGCGGTCTGGCCGAAGTTTTTGCGGAAGCAAATGACGCGCATTCTGTCGTCGGATTTTTGCAAATCAGCTAAAATATTGAAACTATTGTCATTGCTGCCGTCATCGATAAAGATTATTTCGTAGCGGTATTTGTCCTTTAATGTTTCGGTGATTTGTTCGTATAGTGGGCCGATATTATCCTGCTCATTTAATAAAGGCACAACTAACGACACTTCAGGACCTTGACTGTGCATACTTTACTTCCTATAATAATAAACCTTATAATAATAGATAAAATATCGGCTGTAAAGCCGAACACCAGTAGTTAAAATCGGCTGTGAGGAGGCGAAAAGAACAACAATAACAGCAAAGTACCATACAGTAGCATTTTCGGGATGATTCCTCCGATAGGCGAGGATTTTTGGGTTTATTTTCGGACTTCGAAACCTCAGCTAATGGTTCGGGCCTGCAGGGAAGCAGAATCTTCCTTAGTAGAATTGTGCTGTTTAGAGCGAAAAAAAGAAAATATTACCAGAGCGGTGCGGTTTAAATTGTCGGAAGAAATGTCTTGATTTAGGGTATTGATTTTGTTACAATATA
>Ga0272442_10010751_pt1 | contig 11244 bp, 12 predicted proteins | sample SSMForm2O_FD_200262 | JGI IMG/M metagenome (GOLD analysis project Ga0272442, IMG submission 200262) | Marine sediment archaeal communities from Little Sippewissett salt marsh, Falmouth, MA, United States - SSM-Form-2O | ecosystem: Environmental > Aquatic > Marine > Wetlands > Sediment ...
GGGGGATAATGGTGGATGATCTCCTCGCGGGGATATGCGCGAACGTCGTTCTCCGCCTCGTGCTATTGGTACTCGTCCGGTTCGCTCCGGCAGTGGGGGACGTGCTTGTCCGCTAGTCTGGCTGGACGAACCGGGCCGAAGAGGAAACCAAGGTGCCTTGCGGCTGCGCTGGGTGATGTGCTCAGAAGGCGGGGCATGATGCTGGCAACCGCTGAATCTTGCACCGGCGGGCTTGTCGGGGATACACTGACGAACGTTCCGGGGAGCTCCAAGTGGTACTTGGGCGGGGTTGTCGCGTACGCAAACGCGCTCAAGATCGGGCTTCTTGGGGTGACGAGGGAAACCCTCCGTCGCAGCGGTGCGGTGAGCGCCCAAACGGCCGGTGAGATGGCACGGGGCGTCTGCGACAGACTCGGGGCGGACGTCGGTCTTGCGGTGTCCGGCCTTGCCGGCCCGGGTGGCGGTAGCCTTCGCAAGCCGGTCGGGCTCGTTTACCTTGCCGTGTTCCTTGCGGGGAAACTCAGAACGAAGAAGTGCAGCCTCGAGGGCAGCCGACGGGCCATCAAGCAGGCAGCAGCAGCGGAAGCGCTCTCCTTCTGCCTCGGTCTGGCGAGAGGTGACAGTTGAGGTGCTTCGTCGCGGTAGACGTGCCGGAACAAGTGCTCAGGCAACTTGGGCGATTGCAGGAGCAGCTCCGCCGCGAGGTTGAAGGAGTCCGCTGGGTGAAACCGAGCAGGATGCACCTGACGCTCGTGTTCCTGGGCGAGACGACGGACGACTTCGTCCGTCGGGCGGAGCCGGAGCTGGCCGTCGCCTGCGCGAGTTCGGGGCCGTTCAGGGCAGCGTTGCAGGGGTTGGGCGCGTTCCCTGATTCCGAGCGTGCAAGGGTCGTCTGGGTAGGCATGCGGGAAGGCCGGGAGGAGCTACTGGGTCTGCAGGCATCCGTCGCGGCAGCATTGGCACGGGTCGGGTTCCAGCCCGAGCGCAGGAAGTTCAGTCCGCACCTGACCCTCGGCCGGCTGCGCTCTCCCGGCGCGGTGTCAGCCTTGTGCGAGCGGAAGTTCGCCAGCGACACGTTTGACGTAGACCAGGTCGTGCTGTACCGGAGCGTACTGAGACCTTCAGGCCCGGAATACACTCGACTTGTCGAGTTCCCGCTCGGACAGGCACCAGCTTGACTCCGCGTTCCCGGGGAACATCATTGACAGGATGGGGTTCGTCGAATAGACGCAGTCCCTGCCGGGTACTGCCTATGAGCGTGAGGAGAAAACCATGCTGAAACCTTCACCGGCCTTCTGGATAGTCATAGGACTTCTTCTGGCCGCCCTTGAAATGGTAGTCCCGGGGTTCGTCATACTCTGGTTCGGGGTCGCCGGAATCCTGACGGGGGTTGCGGCGTTCTTCGTCCGCAATCCACTGGTTCAGTTGGCGATTTTCGCCGGGCTGTCGGCCATCCTCGTGACGGCCTCCCAGCTCATCTCACGCCGCATGACGAAGCCGGAACCGGAGGCCGTTGGCGCGAACCGCCTGAGCGGAGTTGAAGGATTGGTCGTGGAGGATATCGTCCCGCCCGAAATGGGGCGGGTGAAGGTGCTGGGTGAGGAGTGGCGGGCCGAATCCGCTTCGGCCATCACACGTGGCACCAAGGTGAAGATAGTAGGTGTCTCCGGAACCCACCTCGAGGTGGAAAGGGCCGAAGAAAGGAGCCAGTAATGCCGCTTCCCCTGATAATCGCGATCATCGTCTTCGTATTCCTGATGGCCCTGCTGGGCATCAAGGTGATTCGCCCCTACCAGCTTGGCTGCATCGAGCGATTCGGCAAGTACCAGCGGACGGTTCAGCCAGGGCTGAACTTCATTATCCCGTTCCTCGATCGGATCATCAAGGTGGACATCCGGGAACAGGTCGCCGATGTGCCGCCTCAGGAGGTCATCACGGCTGACAACGCCACCGTGACCGTGGATGCTGTCGTTTACTACGAGGTGACCGATCCCGTCAAGGTGCTGTACAACGTCGCCCAGTTCCGGGTGGCAACCATCAAGTTGGCGCAGACGAACCTCAGGAACCTCGTCGGTGACCTATCGCTCGACGAATCGCTTACCTCGCGGGACAAGATAAACAGCAAACTCCGGGACGTGCTGGATGAGGCAACGGACAAGTGGGGCGCGAAGGTCACCCGGGTCGAACTGCAGCGCATCGAGCCGCCCGGTGACGTCACCGAGGCGATGCACCGGCAGATGAAGGCGGAACGTGAGCGCCGCGCCCGCGTGCTTGAGGCCGAGGGTTTCAAGGCAGCCGAGATTCTGAAGGCGGACGGGGAGAAGCAGGCTCGGATCCTGCAGGCCGAAGGGCAGGCCGAGGCAATCGAGAAGGTCGCGACCGCGGAGAAGTTCAAGTTGCTCACGGTAGCCGAGGGTGAGGGACAGGCAATCGAACGGGTCTACGCGGCGATACACAACGGCAACCCGACGAAGGACCTCATCACGATCAAGTACCTCGAGGCGCTTGCGAAGATGTCCGAGGGCAAGGCAACGAAGATGTTCGTGCCGTACGAGGCGACCGGCGTGCTCAGTTCGCTCGGGATGATCGGAGACCTGCTGAAGGACAAGAAGGAGGACGGCAAGCGCGCCGCGCCTCCCGCGCCCGAGACCGGCAGCTAGTCGATCGGAAACGTGCTGGGGGCCCGCCCGAAGGCGGGCCCTCATTTCGCACGGCCGTTGACAGGAGACAACGCCGGGCTAGAGTCGGTTTCGTGGTTCACCCGGAAGCACGCTCACGGGGTGTCCTTTTGTTCGCCATCGTGGCAGGGGTCGGGTTGGTCGCGCGGTTGGCCTATGTGTTTCAGGCCCGGGTGGTGGACCCCGTCTTCCATAACCCGGTTCTTGACGGCATGTTCCATCATCAATGGGCTCAGGCGATAGTCCGGGGCGGCTGGCTTGCGGAGATGCCGTTCTTCCGGGCACCGCTCTATCCCTACTTCCTCGCCGGCATCTACCGTGTGTTCGGAGCAGGGTTGCTGGCGCCGAGGCTGGTCCAGGCTGTGCTGGGGTCGCTGTCCTGCGGGGTGGCTTTCCTGTTGGGACGGAGGCTGTTCGGCAACCGGGTCGGGCTGGCCGCGGGCACCGCTACCGCAGTCTACCCGATGCTCGTCTACTTCGACGGCGAGCTGCTGATGCCGAGCCTGTTGGTGTTCCTGGTGCTGAGCGGGATGGTACTGCTCTACCGGTCCCGGGACAGCGACAGGTGGTGGTTCCTGCCCGGTCTTGCCTGGGGCCTGGCGGCAATCACCCGACCGAACGTGCTAGTGTTCGTTGTGCTGCTCGCGGCGTGGTTCGCACTGGAGTTCAGGAGGGACATGTGGCGTCGGTACCTGCTCTTCCTTGCAGGGGTGGTGGTTGTGATACTGCCGGTGACCATCCGCAACTACGTGGTGTCGCACGAGGTGATACCGATAGCCTGGCAGGCGGGGGTCAACTTCTACATCGGCAACAACCCGCAATCCGACGGTGTGACTGCAGTTGTCCCGGGTACGCGCAAGGACTGGTGGGGCGGGTTCTACGACACGCGGCGGCTCGCGGAAGAGGCCGAGGGGCGCGAACTGGACTACTCAGGGGTCGACCGGTACTGGCTCGGCAGGGGACTGCGATTCTGGCAGGAGCGGCCGGCTCAGGCCACAAGGCTTCTGCTGCGCAAGCTCTACCTGTTCTTCTCCGGCTACGAGACGGCGAACAACCGCGACGTCTACTTCTTCTCACGATTCACCTTCCTCAGGTTCCTGCTTTGCCGCCTGCCCGGCTTCGTCTTCCCTTTCGGACTGCTGGTGCCGCTTGCCGCAGCCGCGGCGGTCATAATGAGGCGGAGATGGCGGCGGCTGTTGCCGCTGTACCTGTTCTGCGGCGGGGTCGGGCTGAGCTTCGCGGCGTTCTTCGTGAACGCACGGTTTCGGATGCCGCTGGTGCCGCTGGTGCTCGTTCTGGCCTCCGGGGGCGTTGCCGTTCTGGTGTCGCGTCGCAGGTCGGGGTGGCTGGTACCACTGGTCGTGTTCGTGCTGTGTTATGTCCCGCTGAACCTGAACCTGGCCAACCTGCGCGGTACGAACGAGGCTCAGGTCTACTCGATGCTGGCCGGACACGAGGTGACGAAGGGCGACGACGAGAGAGCGGAGGAGTTCCTGCAGCGGGCGCGGGCGGCGGATCCGGGGTGGGCGGACCAGTACTTCGTGGCCGGGCTGCTTGCTCGCAGGCGTGGAGACGACTCGGAAGCGGAGCGGATGTTCCAGATGGCGCTCCTGCACGATTCGACCAATGCCGACTACTGGGTGTATTTCGGGGACCTGAAGTACGGCCTGGGTGAACTGGATACGGCCGCCCTGTACTACCGGCGTGCGCTGGAGTTCGATCCCTACTCGGCTTTCGCGTTCTGCCACCTGGGCAATGTCCAGTTCGACCGGGGCGACTACGGTGCCGCGCTGGTCTCCTACCGCACGGCCACCGAACTCATTCCGGACTACACCGTTGCCATCTACAACGTCGGGCTGGTTCACTACCAGGTCGGGGAGCATGTCCGGGCACGCGAGTGGTGGCAACGGGTTGTCGAGACAGATCCTGACCACCGACTGTCGCGGCAGGTGGAACCGTGGCTGAAGCGGTACGGCAGCGAACAGGAGCGGCGCGACTAGAGCCCGGTCTTCGAGCTTCCATCCAGCAGGCCGGTCCTGAGTTGGTGCGCGGGGGTGAAGAACAGCCCTCGCGCGAGACGGGCGGCGAGGAGCGCAGTCGCCATCTTGGCGGCAAGCAGGACATACATGATGGCGATCTGGTAGCGGATAGCCTGGGTGGGGTCAATGCCGGCAAGGATCTGGCCGGTCATCATCCCAGGCAGCTGCACCATGCCGACGGTGGCGAGGTTGGCCAGGACCGGGATCGCCGCGGCCCGCGCGGCGGCCTTGGTGGCGTTGCGCGCTGCCTGAGAAGATGTCGCACCAAGGGCAAGCCTGGCCTCCACTTCTGAACTGCGCAGCTTCAACTCGCCGTGGAACCGGTTCAGACAGAGGGCGGCTGCGGTCATGCTGTTGCCGATGACCATGCCGGCGACGGGGATGACGTAGCGAGGGTCATACCAGGGTGAGACACGGACGACCAAGCCAAGCAGGAAGAGGAGTGCGGCGGACGAGGCGACGGCGATGCTGGCGACGAGGATGCCGTACATCCTGGCGCCACGCACGCCGAGTCGGCCGAGGGCGCCGAAACCGGCCGCGACGAGCATGACGGCGAGCACGACGAGCGAAACATACCAGAGGTCGAGCCGGAAGATGAACCTGAGAAGAACACCGGCGGCGACGAGTTGGATGGCAGTCCGGGCGGCGCCAATGAGGATATCCTTCTCCAACCGCAGCCGGTTCCACAGCGACATGACCACGGCCCCGGCAACGAACACGAGCGTCAACGAGAGATGGAGGACCGATATCTGGAGGATGTTCATTGCTCGGAGAAGAGCGCGTGGAGTTCGTTGCTGTTCCGGTCGAAGAATCGGTCCCGCGGCTGGAGCCGTTCCAGCTTTCCTTGGACAAGCAGGCCCACCCGGTCGGCAAGGCGTTCGGCCTGGTCGAGCAGGTGGGTGACGAAGACCACCGTCAGGTGCAGTCTCTCCTGGAGTTCCGCGATGAGGCCGAGAATCCGTTCGGCAGATCCGACATCCAGGCCCGACGTCGGTTCGTCCAGTAGGAGGAAATCCGGTTCGTTGGCCAGGGCGCGGGCCAGCTCGACCCGCTGCTTCTGGCCGACCGACAGGCGTTCGGCCGGTCGGGCGAGCAGGTCGGGCTTCAGTCCAACGGTCTCCAGCAGGCCGGCCGGGTTACAGCCGTTTCCTGCAAGGGCCGGGCCGTAGCCGATGTTGTCGGCCACGGTGCCGTGCAGCATCACTGGCGTCTGGAAGACGATGCCGACGCGGCGGCGCAGGATGACGGGGTCGAGGTCGCGAATGTCCCTTCCTCCGAGCAGGATGGTGCCTTCGTCCGCGTCCTCGAGACGGTTGATCAGCCTGAGCAGGGAAGTCTTGCCCGAGCCGGACGGACCTAGGATGGTCAGATTCTCGCCGGTACGCACCTGAAGGGAGACTCCCGTGAGGATCCGGATGCCGTGGCGCGACAGACCAACGTCCTTCAGCTCAAGGCAGACCTCGCCGCAGCCGGGGTCCTTTGCCGACACGGCCGAGTATAGCCGCGGACATTTCGAGCCGCAACCGGCCGCAAGGCAGGCCGGGAGGGCGTGTGCCCTCCCGGCTTGCGGGTGCAGGCTACTACCACTACTTGATTTCGTAGCCGGTGAGCAGGGCTTCGAGCGTGGTCTTGATGCTCTGCTGGGTTTCCTCGAACCAGTTCCGGACACGGCCGACGCCGTCGGCGTACCACCAGTACATCGTGATGGTCTCGGAGCCGACTGCTGTCATTGTCTCGACCTTCCAACAGTCCTTGAACTCCCCCGCCGGCGTGGTGATGGTCTCCTTGCCGACGACAGTGGCCGTGGTGACCGTATCGCCGCGCGATGAGATCGTCCAGGTCTTGTTCTCCTCGAGAGGCAAAGCGAGGGCGGTGTCCGGATCGGCGTCGTCGAGCGACTCGTACGAGAAGACGTAGTTGTCCGTCTGCCGGATGTAGCTGGAGTCGACGTTGACGAGCGTGGTCTCGGCGGGGAGCCGGTTGTGGGTTGTGTCGGTCGTGACGAACTCGGCAACCTCTTCCCCGCTTGTCAGGTTGACCGTCCGGGCAACGACGGTGTGGGTACTGGACGTGGAGAACGTATCCGCGTCCAGTTGCTCGAAGGTGAGGGAGGATTCGAAGCACCAGTTGCTGCCGACGGTCATCGGGTAGTAGTCGGTCTTGCCGTCGCCGAACAAGTCGCATCCCGTGCCGACCAGCAGCAGCAGCGTGCCGCATAGGGCGTAGACAGCCAGTTTCTTCATGTCTGCTCCTTTCAGCGCGGGACTATACCGAAACAGCCACGCCGGTCAACCACCGGCTTGACTGCTGTACCGGTTGGACTAGATTTGCCGCCTATGAAGATTCACGAGTACCAAGCGAAAGGCATCTTCGAGCAGGCCGGGATACCGGTGCCACGCGAGAAGGTGGCCGCTTCGCAGGAAGAGGCGGCGGCAGTGGCGCGGGAGATCGGGCTGCCGGTTGTTGTAAAAGCCCAGGTACTGGTCGGTGGCCGAGGCAAGGCGGGTGGCGTGAAGAAAGTGGACCGGGCGGAAGACGTCGAGGGTGTTGCCGGACGGATACTGGGCATGGAGATCAAGGGGCTCAAGGTCGAGAAGGTCCTGGTTTCCGAGTGCGCGGACATCGACCGGGAGTTCTACGTCGGTATCATCATCGACCGCTCGCAGCGTGTCCCGGTACTCATGGCGTCGGCGGCCGGCGGTGTCGAGATTGAGCAGGTGGCCCGCGAGACCCCTGAGAAGATAGTGAAACAGGCGATTCATCCCGGGGTTGGCCTGCTCGGGTTCCAGGCGCGAAACGTCGGGATGGCGCTGTTCGGCGACGCGGGGCTTGCCGGTCGGTTCGCGGCGATTTCCCGAAGGCTGTACGACATCTTCGTCGAACGTGACTGCTCGCTCATCGAGATAAACCCGCTCGTGTTGCTGAGCGACGGCGAATTGCTGGCACTGGATGCGAAAATCAACTTCGACGACAACGGGTTGTTTCGCCACGAGTCGCAGGCAGCGATGCGGGACATGTCGGCCGAGGAACCGAGAGAAGTGGAGGCGAAGGCGGCCGGTCTCTCCTACATAAAGCTCGAAGGCAACGTCGGATGCGTGGTCAACGGCGCCGGGCTTGCGATGGCGACGATGGATCTCATCAAGCGTCATGGTGGCGAACCGGCCAATTTCCTCGACGTCGGCGGCTCTTCGTCGCCGGACAAGATGGTGACGGCGATGCGCATCATCCTCTCCGACCCGAACGTCAGGGCCGTGCTGGTGAACATCTTCGGTGGCATAACCCGGTGCGACGACATCGCAAACGGTCTGCTACGGGCGAAACAGGAGGCGGGCATCCAGGTGCCACTGGTGGCCCGGCTAACGGGCACGAACGAGGAGGAGGCGCGCAAGCTGCTCGAGGGAACCGAGGTCACCCCGGCGGCGACGATGGCGGAGGCGGTGAAGAAGGCGGTCGAACTGGCAGGAGGTGAGTCGTGAGCATCCTGGTCAACGAGGACACCAGGCTCGTCGTCCAGGGCATCACGGGACGGGACGGAGGTTTCCACGCCAAGGCGATGAAGGACTATGGCACGAAGGTTGTGGCCGGCGTAACACCGGGCAAGGGTGGCACCGATGTGGACGGGATACCGGTTTTCGACTCGGTCTACGAGGCCAAGGCGGAGACCGGCGCGGACGTCTCGATTGCTTTCGTGCCGGCGAGATTCGCCACCGACGCGATGTTCGAGGCGGTTGAAGCCGGACTGCGGCTTGTGGTATGCGTTGCCGAGGGCGTGCCGACAATGGACATGGTTCGGGTGTTCGACTTCGCCCGAGGCCGCGGCACGCGCATCCTCGGTCCGAACTGCCCGGGTTTGATATCACCGGGCGAGGCGAAAGTCGGGATAATGCCGTCCGCCAGCTTCGCGCGAGGATCGATCGGGGTGGTGTCGCGTTCCGGCACGCTCACGTACGAGATCGCTAGTCACACAGGCGAGTACGGCCAGTCCACGGTGGTCGGCATCGGTGGTGACCCGGTTATCGGCACCAACTTCATTGACTGCCTAGAGTTGTTCAACGACGACCCGGAGACCAAGGCGATCGTCCTGGTCGGCGAAATCGGCGGCACGGACGAGGAGCGTGCCGCAGAGTGGGTGAAGCAGCACTGTCGGAAGCCGGTAGTTGGCTTCATCGCGGGCCACACGGCCCCGCCGGGCAAGCGGATGGGCCACGCCGGTGCGATTATCTCGGGGGGCTCCGGCACCGCGGCGGACAAGGTGGCCGCGCTGGAGGCCGCGGGCATCGAGGTTGTCTACGAGCCTCAGGACGTAGCCGAGAAGCTCAGGGCCCGGCTGTAGTATCGCCCTTGCAGCATCAGAGCGCCCCGCAAGGGGCGCTCACTCTTCCGTTTTCGGTTCGAGGACGGGCAGTCCGGCTACATGGTGGAAGGAAGCGAGGTCGAAAGGGACCGGGCGCGGTCAGGATTGCTCGGCGAGCTGCTTCTTGCCGATATCCCAACCCTTGGCAAGCGCGGTCTTGTTCTTCGGCACCGAGCGTTCCGGTACCATCCCGGGCAGGGCCTTTTGCAGCGCTTCGAGGGAGACTATCCCGGTGATTGCGCCAAAGAAACCGAGCATTACCATGTTGGCGTACATCCGGTTGCCCATCTGCTCCGCGATGCGGGTCGCGGGCACGGCGTACTGCCTGATGGACGCCCGTGGAGGATGGGGTGTCACGAGGTCCTCTTCGAGCAGGAGCCAACCGTCCTTCTTCAATTCGTGCTCGAACTTGAAGTAGGCCTCCTGGGACATCGTCACGAGGATGTCAGGCTTGGCTATGTACGGGTAGAGGATACGCTCGTCGGCGACGACGAGCTGGGCCGAACAGGCGCCGCCGCGGGCCTCGGGCCCGAAACTCTGGGTAAGGGTGGCGTTACGGCCGTCGTAAATGGAGGCCGCCTTGCCGGTTATCATCCCCATCCGGATGATGCCCTGGCCGCCGAAACCCGAGAACCTAATCTCCATTGCCGCTGTGCATCGGTCCGACGTAGGGGACGAAGCGTTTCCCGATGGCATTGCCGAGGTAGTCGGTCATGGTGTCCTGGAAGGTCGGGATATCGCGTTTCACGAAGTTGCCGACGATGAGCTGGTCCTGGAATCGGATGTCGCACTCGCGTGTGTCGATGCCGTGACGTATGACCGAGTTGTCACGGTAGAACTGCAGGAGGTCGAGCCCCGAACCGAGCCGGTTGCGCCGGGCGTAGACGGTTGGGCAGGGTGATATCACCTCGATGAAGCCGAACCCCCGGTGGTGGAGCGCCTCGACCATCGAGTCGGTCAACTGCCGGACGTGGAGTGCCGTCCAGCGGGCGACGAAGGTAGCTCCGCAGGAGTCGACTAGGAACGGGACGTTGAAGGGGTGCTCGAAGCTGCCGTACGGTGAGGTGGTCATCCGCGCGGTTTCGGGCGTGGTCGGGCCGAACTGGCCGCCGGTCATCGCGTAGTTGAAGTTGTTGACGCAGATGACGGTCATGTCCATGTTGCGCCGCGCGGCGTGGATGAGGTGGTTGCCGCCGATGGCGACGAGGTCCCCGTCGCCGGAGAAGACGCCGACCTTCAGTTTCGGGTTGGCCAGCTTCAGGCCGGTGGCGAAGGGCAGGGCGCGGCCGTGGGTGGTGTGGAACGAGTCCACCTTCAGGTATCCGGCGGCCCGGCCGGTGCACCCGATCCCAGAAACGACCGCCACGTCCTCGCGCGGGATTTCGCTCTTGGTTATGGCCCCGATGAAAGCGTTCAGCACAGTCCCGAGTCCGCAGGTCGAACACCAGATGTGCGGGATGCGGTCCATCCGCAGGAAGTCCTCGGCCGGATGCTTGGCGGGACTGGCTCGCGTGCTCATTTCGCTCCCTTCATGATGGCATCGAGGATATCCTTCGGATTGTGGACCCAGCCTCCGCAGTGGGACACCAGCGTGGTACGGCAGCGGCCCGCGGCACAGCGCTCGAGTTCGAGGTAGACCTGGCCCATGTTGATTTCCGGCATCACGAGGCACTTCACCCTCCGGGAGAGGTCCGCGATGAGTTTCTCGGGGAAGGGCCAGACCGTCACCAGCCTGAGCGAACCCACCTTGATACCCTTGGCCCGGGCCTGGTCGATGGCACGGGTGGCTACGCGGTAGCTGATGCCGTAGCTGACGACGACGACATCGGCATCATCGAGACCGTCCTTGTCCAGGATGGTGATGTCGTCGATGTTGTCCTTGATCTTGTTCACCAACCGGGTGACGCAGGTCGTCTGGCATGCAGCGTTGATTACCGGGTAGCCCCTTTCGTCGTGGGTGAGACCGGTGATGTGGAAGCGGTAGTCCTCGCCGGCGCGTACCATCGGCGGCACGCCGTCCTTGCCCGGGGCGTACGGCAGGTAGTTCTCCCGCTTGCCGCGGAACCAGCGGCGCTGCAGCACCTTGATGGAACCGGCGGCAGGAACGATTACCTTCTCGGTCATGTGTCCGACACACTCGTCCATCATGAAGAGCACCGGCACCCGGTACTTC
>Ga0272442_10010752_pt1 | contig 11244 bp, 15 predicted proteins | sample SSMForm2O_FD_200262 | JGI IMG/M metagenome (GOLD analysis project Ga0272442, IMG submission 200262) | Marine sediment archaeal communities from Little Sippewissett salt marsh, Falmouth, MA, United States - SSM-Form-2O | ecosystem: Environmental > Aquatic > Marine > Wetlands > Sediment ...
TAACTCGGTAAGCGATTATATGGTTTATTAACTCGTTTATCCGTTCTAATGTATGTAAAGCCCCATTAAAGGCACTTTCAAATTTAAGGACTTGTTCGCTCTGTTTTTCTTCCATTATCCTAGTAAATGGAAAGTTTTAGATTTTTCGATTAATTCGTCTTTTTTGCTTTTAAGAGCTTCGACAAATTCATACCGTCCCTTTCGGTCTTTCGATACTTGTAACGTCATAAAATTTTTTAAATGTTCGTCTAAAAATTCGCTCCCGAAAATCATGCTTAACGTGGTCGAAAGGTTTACGCTCCGTATCTGTTCTATATTAAGCTCCGTCCGTATCGGTATATCGCCTACTTTCCAAACTTCCTTAACTATTCTGTCGGGGTCTAATAAAGGTTTGGTGACTTCCGCCATTTTTTTAAATATCTTTTTTAATTAAGGGGTTTGTATAGTCAAAACCTAAAAACTCGTAAAATAGTTTAAATTCTTTTCCATCTATAACATTAAATTTTTTTGTTATCCTATCGACTAATAAATAAAAATCCGATTCTTCCGTATTGGTAATATTAAGCACTATATAAACCTCTTTGGTATCTGTATGGCATACATAAAAAGGTATCATTCGAGCATACCTATAACCCCTTTAAGGAAAGCTTTAAGCTGTTCTTTATGGGCGGGGGATAACATTTTTATATCCTCAGAACATAAAGTTTCTAGTCCTATTTTTCCCTCTCGGACATAAATATAAAATTCCTTTTTCGGCATTAATCCTTTAATAATATTGATTGTTTTATTCAATTTCCAGACCCCCAAAAATAACCCAATCCTAGCCCTATTAAAAAAAAGCCTATAAATTTTATAATGGTAAATAAAAGGGCAAACCCTAATATTAAACATAATATCGGCTTAAATAGGCTCATTTTTGGAATTTTGCCCCCGTTATAAATCCCCAAACGTCCACCACTCCGAACACTTGTAGAAATACGAGGATTATAACCGCAATAACGACTAAAATAATTATTATTGCCTTAACCGTTAATCCCCGCTTTTCGTAAAGCCCTTTCATTACTTGGGTCGTAAAGGCGAGGTTTAACATTTTGGCGTCAATGGGAACATTTGCCAACATTGTTTTCTGTTCTTCTTTTAGTTTGTCTAATTGGTCGCCTGTTCTTAAATCATCAGCGGATATTTGGCTATGCTCAAATTCTAAAACTAACGGGTACGGGTTATTATAGTAATAAAGAATTAATGGTCGTTTGCCTTTAATAACGGCTTTCGGCACTAAAAGATAACTCTTTCCTTTTATACTGAAAAAATAGGTTTCTGGGAATTGCTCATTAAATACTTTATAGCTACTATCTTCGTAAATTATTATTACTTGGAATAACCCTTTTTTTATCCAGGACGTAAAGCCGCTAGGTATGGGGTCGTCTATTCCGTCAGTTAAGTTTGCTAATAATTTTTTCATATTTCCGCCCTATATCGAAAATTATGCCATTTAACACGCCTAATATGTAAAGGAAAAACCCGGTTACTTGATAACCTAAATAATAATAATAAACGCCCATCCCAACAAATATTAAAGCTATAACGGCGAATCCTGAATTAATGATTTTTTCTAAATTCATAAAAATCGTTTGCTGACCTTTTAGTGGTCAGAGGAAAGCAAACCCTCCTTTTCTAACAATATTAAAATCTTTCTTGCATATTTTCTATCTTGTTCTTTTACATCTTGATTTAAGTTTATATATGGTTTCCATAAAGAAATCCATCTCGCTAATCTATCTTGAGATATTTTTTCTGTTTTAGCTATTTCTTTACTCCATTCAACCCATTGGTTGTGTTCTAATTCTGCCAATTTTTCTAACAATCTTTCGTAGTTTACCATTCTGTTATTTTTCCATTTTTCTCCGAATAAAGCCGACACCTTCGGCTACTCCGACAATAATAAGGATTAATATAAGAAAACCCGACCATAATTTATAAAATCCGGTTATTAAGCCCTGGTAATAGGCGACCATCCAGAATAAACACGCCCCGCCTAACATAAAGGTTTCTCCCAGGGATATAAGGAAATCTATGCCGGGCGTCCATATACCCTTAAAATAGGCTAATATTTGGACGTTTTCCAACCCTAGCTTAGCTCTGGGTAGTATTATTTTCGTTAAAAAATAGCCCGAAAAAACGAGCATAGCGGCTAATAGTAGCTTTTGGTCTATTTGAATACAGAAATCGGCTATTATGTCCCGTATGTTTATTTCTGTTGGGTGGGTTAAATATGATACTGGTATGTCTAGGTTAATATCGCTTAAATTAGCCATTTTTGTAGTCTAGTTTAGCTTTTAGGTAGTCCTGTATGGTCTTATATTCCCCTTCGGCTGTCTTAATTTTAAGCCATTTATGAAATTTCTGGTTTACTGTTATGGTTTTGTGTATCATAATTAAATCCCGAAATATGGTTATTTATAAATTTGTGTATTCTCTAAAATAGGTAATTATATAAATATGTAGCCATTACCTAGTGACAAAAGATAAATTTTTTAGAAAAACTGAGGTAAAAAAAATGGAAATAAGCGAATTGAAAAACCGGGCTTTGAGCTTTGACAGAGCTATGGAATTAAAACCGATATATTGGGGCGACGAAAGGCGGGAGCTTAAAGGATTTAAGGCAATATGGAATATAGACCGCCAAATAACGGCGGCGGTCGTCAGTAACCGCTACAACCTATTGCAACACCGGGATTTTATAGCGGCGGCTTGTAACGCCATACAAAACCTAAATATCCCCGCCGACGCCAGGGTACGGGACGACGGCAACCGTATATACGTCGATATAAGCTTTAAGAGTACGGTTTTATATGCCGGGGAAAACGAGGAGTTTTTAGCCGGAATACGCCTAATAAACTCTTATAACGCCACTACCGGAGTTATGATATTACCCTATTTTCTCCGTGTTATTTGTAGTAATGGCATGGTCGTTAAGAGTTTCGCAAAAGGCTATAATATCCGCCATACGGCTAAAATCGTCCAGGATTTTGAGGGAGCTATCCAGGGGATATTAAACGACTTAATAGCCAGTAACGAGAAATTAAAAGCCCTGGTAAACGAATGTATAGCGGATTCCGTCGAATGGGACACTATGATAAGGGTACTAAACAACGTTATGAAAACCCGTAAACACGCCGACGCCATAAACGACATATTACTTAAAAAAACGGGGTGGGTTTTTACCCGGTGGGATTTGTATAACGCTTTTACCCAATACGCCACGCATGGCAAACAGCTAACCCCATACGTCGAAAGCCTGATACAAACAAAAGCGGAAAAAATCTTAACTACGCCTTTGATGGCGTTACTCCCAAAAAAGCGGGAATAGAAAGAAAAACCGGGGCGGGAGAAAGCGAGAAAACCCGCTCCGGCTTAATTTTCTTTGGGCTAGGTGACTATAAAGAGCGGCGAGGAGAAGGCAGTAAACCCCGCCGCCCCTGATGGTTGATAGTCGGTAACAATATTTTAAGGGGGGAGCGTTTTAGGCGAGAGGTGAGTAAACCTAAAACGCTCCGCTTTGTGGATATTTTCGCAAGAGCATTAAAAGCTTTTCTTATAACTCCCCCTGTTCTTAATCCGTCCTTTTCCGCCCGGCGTCGTTCGGGCTAAAGAGGTTTTGACCCGTCCCCGGGTCGTTCTCCTTAATCTTTTAAGTCCTTTCGCCATAGTATTACCTCAAAATATTTTTATCGTAAAGGATTAAGCCCACAAACAGCCCCAGGGCTACTAATATAACGGGAAAGCCTATTAAAAAACTGAATTGGATAAACGCCGACCCGAAAACAAACCCTACGAGCATTTGTAATATATTAAAAAGCTGTATCGTATGACCATGCCTACCTTTTAACAGAATCGTCATTAAAACTAGAACAATCCATAATAAGGCGAGGAAAATATAAAATAAGGCTTGGGGTACGCTATTAAATTCTTCCGTTAAATCGGGGGTTTCCGGCTCTAAAGGGCTTAAAGTGGTTGTAAAGTATTGGTCGAAATTAATGCAATTTAACGCCCCAATACTATAAAATTCGATATAATCGGATTCAGATTTAACTAAAATATCGAAATTTCCGCCCTCTAGAGGATAAACTAATACTTCGGCTCCGTCATTATTTGAAAGGTCAAACCATGTACGGGTAGCAAAATCTATAATATGAGCCGGGTAATTACTATTAGGATAATAAACTCCATTATTTGTTTTATATCTGAAATGATAATTTTTTAATTTCCCTTTAAGGTTATTGTCGTTATTCCTTATTTTAAAAATAATCCTGTCTTTTTTCTCCTCAAAATCTAGAGATAAATCATAGTTTCCCGTATAATCAAATTCAACGATTTTTTTATTATTTGTAAATATAAGCGATTTGTCCTTTTTTTCTGTTTTAAAGCCCTTCGGTAAATCCTGGGCTGTATGCCCGTCGCAAACCTCATAAAGAAGGGTTGTATTTCCTGATATATTAATTTGATTTTTATATGTATAACTATTATTATTTATTTCGTCCTGAAAATAATAATACCCATTACTCCCAGTTATATTAAAGCTAAATAAAAATTCGTCAAAACACGCCCCAGAAACATTAAAATACGTCCAATTTAACGCCCTATCTAAAACTAAACTGTGGTTATTAACCGGATTACAAAACGGGAAAATAGTATCCGTCACATTAAAAAGCAATGAAGAATAACTATATTGCCCTTCTGTATCATTTACAAAAATAGATATATTATAAGGGTTCCCGGCATTATCTACGAAAAAAATAGGGTCTAAAAAAGTATTATTAAGGTTTTTATCTGTTTCATTATTGGATTTATTATAAAATATTTGGTTTGTAGCGTTCCGAAATTCCAAACTATAATAATCTATATTGGTATCTAAAACAGCGACCATAAAATACCATAATGTAGAAGAATATTCTAAAAATATGCCATTAGATAAATTAACGTAACTATAATTTTTATAAACTTGTTCTATAAACGTACGGGGTGGTTTATTAAGTATAGTTACGTTTTTAGAAATATTATTATCTAGTCCGGCGTCCCCGGTACATTCGGCGTAAAAACTATAATTTTTTGGAAAGTTAAAATAAAATTCTTCCTCGGAATAATATAGATTAAGAGAAGAATTAAACGACGTATTAAATACTAATTGGGGATAAAAACGTCTTACTTCTGCATTTCTGATATTAATTAAAGAATCCCCAGGGACAAAACTAATATTACCCTTTAAACTATTATTGCACTCCGTAAAATTATAATTTATACGCCCCCAACCATTACCGCATAACGGCAAATTTGAGGGATAAACATATTTAATATTGGACGGGTACGCTACGCTTTCGTTACAAAAATAATAAATAATAAAGCTGTTATCAGAATTATTAACATGGCAACCTTCGAAACTGATAATATTTTTTTCTGATACATTAATAAAACTCGTTTCCGCTTTATAACTTTGATTAAGGTTAAAATCTGGTAACGTAAAGGATTCATAATAATTTAAGGTTAAGTTACAAAACGAGTTATTAATAGGGCTAAAATCCGATACCCGGGACAAATTAATAAGGGCTTTAAACGGTAAATATTCGTATGTTTGGTTAAATCTATTTGTTTCGTTTTGAAAATATATATTTATTTCGCTTGTTTCTTCCGGCGGAATAACTGAGATATTCGTACCGTTATAGCCCTGGTATAATTCGTTTATTTCTTCTTGGCTTAAAGCTCTATTATGTACCGTGATTTCGTCTAATTGACCATGAAAAAATCGGTCGTTATTATGGGTTTGCCATCCAAAACCCTGGGCGGGGGGGGCGATATATCGCCATTCTAATACCCCGGCTCCTAGTATTCCGGTATCGTATAAGGTAGAATTAAAATAAGTTTTGCACGTCGTAATATTAAAAACTTGGGTTATCATAATCCATTTATCTATGTTAAACCCGGCATTTAACGCTATTTTGTTATAAGAATAACCCCCGGCACTACTAATAAAATCGCTATAAATATCATTGTTAAAAAAATAGGTTCTTATATTGGCGTTCCCGTCTTGGTCACGGAATTGGTAAATAAAACGGTTTTGTGCTAAATTAGAGGCGTTTACCCACATATTAACCGTAAATTCTGAAAAATTCCCGCTTATTTGGTTATTTTGGGGGCTGTCCGGCTGTCCTGGCGTTAATCCTAATGTTAAACGTCCTACTCCGCCCCCCCATTCGCAACACTCCCCGACTTTCCCATTTATGCCGCACGTTATATTATTCGGGGTGGCGTTATGTTCGTAATTAACAATATCCGTTATATTTCCGCCCTTAATATCTTCGTCGTCCATTGTCCAATAGGCTATTAATCCGTCGCTTAAATCGGCTACGGCTATCGGAATACATGAAAGAAATAATATAAAAATTACTAAATTTTTAAGCTGTATATTTATCGGCATTATATAACGCTACCTCTCGGTCTTTCTGAGTAGTTATATAACAATCCGGGCAAAATCCCATAACGGAAAATTCCCGCCTTATATCCGCCCCGCAATTTTTACATTTCACCCTATGCACCACGCCATAATTTTACTAAATTGCTCGTTTATTCTTCGGCTAATATCTACCTTTTCGCCGGGTATTTCTGCATAGTAGCGGAAAATAACGCCGTTAAGCGTATTATGAAAATTTTTTTCTTCTTCTATCGTTATTTCCAGTTCGCTTATTTTTTCCATTAACCAATTCCTCGTAATTTATCATATACATAAACAGAAATAATAACAATAGAAAATATATTAAGAGCCAACACAAATAAAGCTACTATTGTAGGCATACCCGTTATTATCCACGTTACGAAAAGATAGGTTAATATTTTTTGGAAAAAATTAAGCTGTCCTCTAAAACTATCGACGTTTTCAATTTGTTCTGCGGAAATATCTTTAAATTCTTGTTCGTTTGGGGTTTCGTAAACAGAACCCGTATAAAAATCGTTAGGGAGAAACGACGCCACGCTTACGCTAATAAATAGATAAACGATAACTGATAAAAATAGTTTATCGTCCATTTTTTACCCTGAAATACTGGTATTCCTCTCATAGAATTTAAACCCCACTATTGCAGAGGCTATTAAAATCCCTACTATAATCGTCCAACCCGGGACAATATCAAAAACCGCCCCAAAAATCCAAATTAGCCCCGCTATTCCCATAGGGACATATAACAAAAGCGTAGGGCTTGTTATCCCATGCTGTACCATATAAAAAATAGAAGCTCCTGAAAAAATAACCATTATAAGAAGGAGAAATAATAAACGAAATTGTTTGGGGATAATCCCGCTAGGCATAACCGCTTCTACTACGTCCCTTTTATCCTGGGTTGTAGGCTCTCCGTCCACTATTGGGGTTTGATTATTTGGCACATGAGTTATAACGTCTTTACATAATCCCCCAAATTCTACGCCTGTATTTCCTACCCTAAACGTACGCTCGATTATGTTAGGGTTATCCTGGGAGCTTGGGCGGTCGTCCCTCGCCTCTAATCTTAATATACTCCCTGAGGTTGTCTTATTCGCTACGAAAATAACATTAAACGGCGTTCCCGATTTTCCGGTTAAGCTTACCCTTTGTTCCGCAGAAGAAGCACCCGTTATTAATTGGTTACATTGAATAACCAATTTATTAAAACGGGAAACGTCGTTACTATTATCGGTTTGGGTTAAGTTATCATGGAATTTTAATTCTAATAAACCCCCCTGAATATAACCCGAATTAAGAATATTTTTAGTAAATACGGTCGAATTTTGGGTATATCTATTATAATCCGTCATATTAAGCCTTAAAATATTATCAACCCATAAACCGCTACTCTGGTTTTTAATCATAAAAACTATTTGGTCGGTCGCCGGAATTTCGGGGGACGTATAATTAACGAATAAGGTAGCGTCGCCGTCTAAACATTTTAAATTAGTAAAATTAAACGTAATATTTTTTCTCCTGGGGCTTACCAATGTTTCGTAAAATGTAAAATAGTCTAAATCGTTTTCCGCCAAACTAACCATATTACCCCCTGAATAAGTCCCTATTTCTACGAAAAAACTAGAGGGCGTATTATTAACCTTTTGTATAACGGGGCTTTCTAAATCTTCATTATAATAAAGAATAGCTGTTAAATTAACATTATCGCCGTCAATATCGCTTATGGTCGTTACTATTTGGATTGTTGTGTTTATTTTCGCCTGTTGTGATAACATACACGGGTCTATGGTGGTTGTCCCCGTAAAATTAGCCTGAGTATTTACAAATTGGTCGTTAACATAATAAATATTTTGGTCGGTTATAAAAACTAAATCCTCATACCCTGTTTTATTGGCGTCCACCGGGATAACGGCGTTTTCCACTTGTAAATGATTATAATAAAGAATATCCATTTCGCATATATCCATACCGTTAAATATGTCATATTCGCACGTTTCCGGTAATAGCTTAAACACTCCGTAAGGCGTAACTACCTCGTTAATCGTATTTTCTAATCCTTCAACGTCGAAAGAATGGACAGCTCCCGAATATAAAGGAGAGGGGACAGAAATATTAAGGGAGCCGTTATTAATATCAAACGTATAAAGCCGGGTTTGGTGGTCGTTATTTGTATCGGAAGAATAACATATTAATTTAATATTATTAAATTGTTTTGATACTATAAACCCGCATACGTCCACTTCTCCGGTATCCTCAAAAGCCGAAGATAACATAACCCCGCCCGGGGTTTCTCCAGAAACGTAATAAATACCGCCCGGTTCTTCGTAAAGTTTATTCCCCCCGCTATCGTAACTTATTATTTGGAATTGGTCGGCTCCGCTTTGATATAATAAGGTTGTTTCTTTTCCAGGATTTAAAACGCTTGTATCCTGTACTAATACGCTACTAAATAAAGTTCTAGCCTCGCCACATTCCCCGGTATTAACCCCGCTTGAAAAACTAATTTTATCCCTTTCTTGAGCATGGAGCGATTCGTTTACATATCCGTATATAATTGTTATATCGTCATTTAAAATATCAAAAACCGGAATTATAACCTCTGTTTCCCCTATATTATCATAATTTATAACTTGGGCGTCCCGAATTTGGGGAAAACAAAAATTTTCTGTTGTCCCAGATATATAAATAAAATTATTCCTTATCTGGGTACTATTAAAAGCCGACCCCCTAACGGCTTTATTTGTATTATCCGCATATATCAATAAACATTTTTCGGTATCAGTACAACTTATAACCCCTTCGTCCATAGGGAAAGCTACGCTATGGTTATATTCTGTATACCAATGAGTTCCGTTATATTCAGAAATTAAAATTCTGTTTCCTATCCAATCCGTCGTTATAAGCTCTATATAATCGTCGTTATCAATATTATAAAGAATAAAATTAGTTTGGGTTAAATTCGACGATAATGGAGCATAACTTAACTCTGGGTTTAATGTCACTCCTGAATATGCCTTAAAGGTAAATCCGTCTAAAACTATTATCTCGTTTACGCTATCGTTATCCATATCCGCCACTAAAGGCATTTGTCGGGGGCGAGTTAAGGGTCTTGGGCTAGGAAAAGCATTTACGTCGGTATCGAATTGGGAGAGGTCGCTATTATAATCCTGTCCCGTTCCGCCTAAATCGTTATAACTCGTTTCGGCTGAAACAATAGAAATTAAAAGAATAAAAAATAGTGCGACGGGTACGGTTTTTTTATGGATAAATCCCATTATTTAAACGCTTCCCTTCGTTTGTTCTCCCTGGTTACCTTCCGGTTTTAAGCCCCATAGTCTTGGACAGAGCTACGACGAACCCTATGACAACGAACAACGTGATTAGTCCGTACATCACCAGAGCCGCTCCGGTAAGGTTACCGTCGGGGTTTGCCACCTGAGAGGCAATTATTCCGATAACGCTCGTAAAAATCAAAATTTCCACGAGTACGGTAACGATTTTTGTCATAACCCGTATTTTTAAAACGGCTAATATATAAGAGTTTATACTTTTAAAAATATAAAAAAATTCCCGGGATTCCTGGGGAAAATTGAGGCATAAACCCCGGGAATCCCGGGAATTTCTCCTTAATGGTTGATATACCCGTTTAGGAGCATTAAAATTTATGTTCTCGAATATGGCGAGGTATCTCGTATATTCGCCTAGCTTTCCGTAAATTTTTAATCATAGCTTTAAGTTTTTTTTCGTATTTCCGCTTAATTTTTTTTGGGTCGCCTAATTTCTGGGCTTCCGTCGGGTCGGAGTAATAACTCCAATATTCGTTAAAAAGGTCTTTGATTTGGTTTCTATCGCATACCGCACAAAAAAGTTTAGATAACATACTCGTAGGCATATTATCGACTATCTTACGCCCTTCGGAATAGCTTAAATTTTGGAGCTTTTCTAAATCTTTCCGTTTAAACGGTATGTCCTTCCCTAGTTTCATACTATCCCCCCCGTTTTATCTATAATCGGTTAATTTGCTGTTATTTTGGTCGGATTTAACCCGTTTGCCCCGCATTATCCTATTAATTTTTCTTTGGAATTTCCGGCGTTCTTGTTTTGCTTTTTTTTCTGGGCTTATATGATAAATCATTTTTTACCTCTCCAATTTCCGCTTTTTATCAAATACTCCTTTTCAAAAATAAATAAGCATTTAGAACACCGATAGAGCCAGGATTTAAACGTCCTTCCGTTCGTTAAGAGTTTACAAATTTCCACCGTCGCCCCGCAACCCCGGGGACACCAATTTTTATAAAACTTCGACATTTTGCTATCCAGAGTTATTTTTTAATATTATATATGCTAAAATTAAACATAAAGTCCAAAAAATAAAATAATAAGGAGCTAAAAAAGGGGATTTAGGACAATTATTAAAATAGCAATAAATATTATATTTAATATCCGCTCTTAATAATAAAGTAGCCGTAAATACTAGCATAAAAGAAATTAAAAAATAAAAATTTTTTAACGTATCTTTATTTTTACTATAATATTTATTGCTCATTCTTTCGGAATTAAATAATTTAAGCCACCCTTTAAGCATATAAAACATAGCCTAAAATCGTTTTTTGGCTGTTCGTCGTAGTTATAATGGACTACCGGGACGTGCCTAGCTTTACAAAAGTCACAATTTCCGTAATGTTTTGTTATTTTTGGTAATTTAGCCATCTTTCTTTTATCATAAATTTCTCATAATTTTTAAACAAATAAGAGAT
>Ga0272442_10010754_pt1 | contig 11242 bp, 8 predicted proteins | sample SSMForm2O_FD_200262 | JGI IMG/M metagenome (GOLD analysis project Ga0272442, IMG submission 200262) | Marine sediment archaeal communities from Little Sippewissett salt marsh, Falmouth, MA, United States - SSM-Form-2O | ecosystem: Environmental > Aquatic > Marine > Wetlands > Sediment ...
ATTGAAACAACTGAGAGAATGCAATTGCTGAGGCCAAATAAAATTAAAGGTCTTGTCAAGGTTGATGGTAAATTTGCCCTTAAAAGCAGGAATTTATCCAGGAGCAATTTCATTAAACTGCCTGAAATCACCTCAGAGGCCCTTTTAGAATTTCTTGGACTTTTAGTCTCAGACGGGAACATCAGCAAAAAGGGAGATTGTATAACCTTTGCAAATAATGATAATGAACTAAAAGATAGGTTCAAGTTATTATTAAAAAGTGTATTTGAGATATCAAAAACAAAGCAATATCCTGATGGCAGGGTGGTTGTCTATTCCAAGACTTTGGTAAAATTCTTGGATCATATCGGCTTTAAAGCAGAAAACAAGCTGAATATCCCAGCTTATTTCTATAAATTACCAAAGAAACAAATCATGGCATTCATCAGAGGATATCTAGATGGAGATGGTACAATTGCCATGACCAATAATTATCCAACACCAAAACTTTTCAGTATATCAAGGTCCTTTATTCAAGATCTTCAATCCATACTTCAAATAAAACTTTCAATCTCTTCCAAGATAGGTATTCATAGGACGCCTAAAGGTAATCTCTATGAGCTGGTGGTCCGAGGATATGAAGGAAGATTAAAGTTTTTGGAAATAGGGTCTTCCAGCTCCGAGAAGATGCAGAGGCTCAGCCTAATAAAAGATGTAAAGAGAATCAAGGATTTCCAAGATGTGCCACATCCAACATTACTCTTATCAGAGATAAGAGATAAACTTGAATATAATAAATATAGAAATAAAGACTATTATATCTATGAAAATGGGAATATTACACGAAAAGCATTAAAGGGCCTGTATATGCTTGCAGAGGAGAACGGTATTCTAAATGACCAGTTGAAGACAGAATATAATAACCTTATGAGAACAGATCTCGGTTGGGAAAAGATAAAGGATATTTCCTATCAAGGAGAAAAGGAGCTATATGATTTTACAGTTGACAATGACAGCTTTATCAGTGAACCTTATTTCATGCTTCATAACTCTAAGTTTTATGGCCAAAGCGAGGAGAACCTGAGAAAGATATTTGAGGACGCCGAGAAGAATTCACCTTCAATTGTTTTCATTGACGAGATCGATGCCATTGCACCAAAAAGAAGCGAGGTGCATGGTGAGGTGGAACGAAGGGTGGTATCCCAGCTGCTCACTCTTATGGACGGTTTAAAAGGCAGGGGTAAACTCATCGTCATAGGCGCAACCAACATCCCTGATGCAATTGATCCTGCTTTGAGAAGGCCAGGTCGATTTGATAGAGAGATCAGAATCGATGCCCCTGATAGAAGTGGAAGAAAGGAGATATTACAGATCCATACCCGTGGTATGCCCATGGGCAAGGATGTAAAATTAGATACACTTGCAGATAACACATATGGATATGTCGGTGCCGACCTTGCTGCGCTTGCCAGGGAATCTGCGATGAGCGCCCTGAGAAGATATCTGCCTGAAATTGACCTTGAGAAGCCTATACCTGTTGATGTACTTGAGAAGATGGAAGTCAAGATGGAGGATTTCAAAAACGCGCATCGAGGAATCGAACCATCTGCCATGCGTGAGTTCTTGATTGAGGTTCCAAAGGTCTCCTGGGAAGATATTGGTGGTCTTGATCAGGCCAAACAGCAACTAATGGAAGCAGTCGAGTGGCCTCTTACAAAGCCTGAGGTCTTCAAGAGGATGGGTATAACACCGCCGAGAGGCATACTACTATATGGCCCACCAGGAACAGGAAAGACACTCCTTGCAAAGGCGGTTGCCCATGAGTCCAATGCAAATTTCATTTCCATCAAAGGCCCTGAGGTAATGAGCAAATGGGTCGGTGAGAGCGAGAAGGCTGTACGAGAGCTTTTCAAGAAGGCACGCCAGGTAGCCCCAACCATTGTTTTTCTTGACGAGATTGATTCCATTGCCCCGATGAGGGGTAGGGACACGGGTTCTCATGTCACCGAAAGCGTGGTAAATCAGCTTTTAACATCAATAGATGGCCTTGAGAGCATGGAAGGTGTTGTAGTCGTTGGCGCGACAAATAGACCAGATATCATTGATCAGGGTCTGCTCAGACCTGGACGTTTCGATAGGCTTGTGCTTATAAGGTCCCCTGACAAGAAATCGCGCTTTGAGATCTTTAAAATCCATACAAAAAATATACCAGTGGAAATCAGCAAAGAAGAATTAAAGAAAATCGAAAAGGAGCTTGAAAGTGAGATTGAGGAACTTGAAAAAGAACATGAAAGAATGATCAAGGTATCCACAGACGGCAAGACAGTATCTGATTCAGAAGGTGATGCAGCTGTAAAGGGCCATGCCAAGTTATCCAAGAAGATTGATAAAATGTCCAAAAAGGATAAATTGATGTATTGGCTATCCTTAAAGACAGATGGTTATTCTGGAGCCGACATAGAAGCATTGTGCAGGGAAGCAGCCATGCTTGCTATAAGACAGGACGACAAGGCAAAGATAGTTACAAAGAAACATTTCGAGGATGCTATGGAGACAGTTCGAGGTTCAATCACTGCCAATATAACCAAATTCTATGACAAGGTGTCTGAAACTTTAGGAAGCGGAGTAGCCAAAAAGGATAAAAGCGAAAAAGATATTCAATACATGTAACACTTTAGAAAATAAAGGAGGGATAATAATGAAGATTACCGAAAATGAGCTAAGAGGCAAATCAGTTATGAGTGAAGAAGGATTGTATCTTGGTCTTATGAGAAATACAACTGTCGACAGCAAAACTGGTAAATTGGTAGGACTTCTTGTAGAGCCATCAGATGATATTGATCCTAGGCTTTATCATATGGACAACCAAGGTTATCTTGTTTTTCCGTTTGATTCAATTAAATCTGTAAAAGATGTTATCATAATCGGGGGACAATAGGCCCTCTCTTTTTTTATTTAATTTTATTTTCTAATATATTTTACTATAGAGGGACCCCCTTATTTCGTCTGGAAATCAATATTGTGAGTATTGGTTATTTATAAATTATTAAAACGTGAGTATACCTGCTTATGTATTTGATTTTGATTATATGAATCTTCTCATTTTTAAAATTATATTAATAAATTAATTAAAGTATTATAATCCACAAATACTTATTTTCCACTGGAAATATAGGGCTTCCTCTATCTCCTTATCAACAGGAGAAAAAAACCAAAAAAATATTGATTAATTTCACAAACGTTTAATATCAAAAAATCTATTACATGGGACGGGGCGAGGTTTTTTGAATACAAAAAATACAGTAAATAGTGATATATTTGGTAGGTTATTGCAGTCAAATGGTCTTTTCACGAATAGGGAGGCGATGAGACCTACATATATGCCTAATGTTCTACCTCACAGAGAAAAGGAGATAGACGGCCTAGCCTCAGTATTGGTGCCTGCTCTAAGACAGGAAACACCTTCAAATGTTTTTATATATGGAAAAACAGGAACTGGAAAGACAGCAGTTACAAAGTTTGTTGGAAGGGAACTTGTTAAAAAAGGTGAGGAAACAAAAAGAAAGGTAAATTTTATCTACATAAATTGCGAGGTCGTAGATACCCAATATCGACTTCTTCAAAACATTGCTAACCATTTCATCAATGATTGGTCAGAACGAATACCATTTACAGGTTGGCCGACCGATGAGGTTTATGCAAAACTCAAACGAATGATAGAAAAGGAGGGTGGTGTAACAGTAATAATCCTTGATGAAGTGGACAAACTTAAGGGCGACGAGGCACTCTATAATCTTTCCAGGATAAATTCTGATCTGACAAACGCCAAGGTCTCGATTGTTGGGCTTTCAAATGACCTAAAGTTCACAGAGTTTTTGGACCCGCGGGTGAAATCAAGCCTTGGCGAGGAAAACATGATATTCCCTCCATATGATGCAAAGGAACTTGAGGATATCCTGAACCAGCGAATTACAATTGCGCTTAAGCCAGGAAGCATTGATTGCGATGTTGTTCCGTTGTGCTCTGCTCTTGCCGCACAGGAACATGGTGATGCTAGAAGGGCACTTGACCTTTTAAGGATATCAGCTGAGCTTGCAGAGCGTGGGAGGTCCTTAAAGATCTCCAAGAAACATGTTAGACTTGCCCAGAACAAGATCGAGATTGATCGTATCATCGAGGTTGTTAGAACCTTGCCTACACAGTCAAAATTCGTTCTTCATGCCATACTTCTGCAGGAACGACATAATAGGAGGTCTGGGACAACAGGCGCGATAACCACAGGCGAGGTATATGAGATATACAAGGACTTATGTAAAAAGACAAGGGCAGACATCCTAACACAGAGGAGGATTGCTGATCTGATCTCGGAACTTGACATGCTTGGTATCATCACAGCAAGAGTAATATCAAAGGGTAGATATGGCCGAACCAGAGACATCAAACTATCATATTCATCAGATGAGATCATGAAAATATTACAAGAGGATTCAATTTTTGAGGACCTGGCGAATTACAAAGTCCATGGACAAACCCGTTTACTATAATTTTTTTTTAAAATTTTCGTTTGGGGGAATCGGGCCCTTAGTGTGAAACGTACATGGCCGTAAAATGTATTTGGCTCCCCTCAAATACCAAATACAGTTTACATTAGGAATCGGAGATGGAATACCCATCCTTTAACCTTATTAACCAAATTCCCCCATTATTTCTAATATGACACGGATACATAAAGTTTTAGAAATTTTTCAAAAGAGGGACATTAAAATAAAAATAATGGCATAAAACACACGGCTTAGAAAATCCTAAAAAGAGTTAGAGTTCCAGCTATTATCGGCTGGTGTAACAAATAAATAGCTAGCGAATGTCTTCCAAACCATTCAAACATCTTCACAGGCCTATATCTTGAAAGGTCAGGTATTTTGAACATGCGCTTATCCCCAGAATAAAGCCAATCACCTACCACCATACCGATAAGGCAAAAACCGAACCAAGGTATCAATGGGAAATAATCCAGTGTATAGCTCCAAGGCTGGGCTTGATGTATTCCTACCATAAGATGTGCATAGGTTGGCACTTGAACATGATAATGTGCAAATATTGTACCGAGAAATAGAATAACAGTTGCCAAAAGCAGATTATAATTCCTGTATTTTAAGAACGGGGCACTTATCACAATGGATATGCCGATACAATGAAGCACTCCGAACAATACAACCTTCTCAGGGATAAAGAGCAGGGTTCCAATAGTTATTATCATACCAAGAGAAAATATTCTCAAGCCTCTTAATACAAGATGTTTGTAGTAATTGTTCTGAACTTGGATTGGCTTATCCTCTATCTTCTTTTTGCTTACAATAAGGCTTAATCCTACCAGGAGAAAGAACAGAGGGGGAACTATCTTTTGAAGAACCGAATACAGGGAATTGTTTATTGGAATTATACCAAAGTAATCAAGGTCCCATAGTATGTGTCCGAATATCATAAGAATTAGCGCAAAACCTCGAAGCATATCGATTTCTATGAACCTCTTTGAGCCTGGCGGGTGTATTTTCATTTTTTTTAGGACATGTTTTTCCAATTTTTCACCTTTTCGGTCTCTGTTTTTGTACGTTTTTCGGGTATTATGTAACTTGTTAACTGTTGACAATATGATATATAAAAAGCTAATGTGTTAATATGCCAAAAAGGAAAAATAACAGAAAAAAGGGCCTAGAATTTTTTATAAGGGAGGTAGAAAAAGATGAAAAAATAGTTTAATCTAAACAATCATTTTTTCTACAATCCTAGACCCCAAAGGGTATTATATTATCTCCAATAAATAATTTGCTATTAAGGAGAGATTCCAGGAGAAAAAGAAAATTTCAGACCAGGCAATTCTTACAAAAATTTCCATACTTTTATGTAAGCCTCGCCGCTGTTGCCTGAATGATCAATTGCAACAGCTCCTATCTCATAGCTATGTCCAAATAATTTGAATCGGTCCCTCTTGAAACTTAAATCAAATGGAGGGGTTGAATCGATCTTTCTCAATTCGCCATTTATATAGAACTCCACAAGGCTGGAATTATCAATTACATCTACGCATATCTGAAGTTTTCCAATTATCAATGGCCTGCGAATAAGATATCTTCTTAACAAAAGCCCAATCATATAAAGCCCTCTGACAGGCTTGGATATCTCTAGAGACGGTGCTGTTATGTCATAATGGGTCTCTGGTGACATCAAGGGATAATTGTCCATGGATTCACCGCCCGCTATTAAATATGGGGTGTCTCCGATTCCATCGCCATCCCCATCTGTACCATTATAATCATCCCAATAATTCCCCCCTGTGATATTTCCTGCATCCCAGGCATTTTCACATTCATCATATGCATTGTCTATGTCCTGATCATCGTTGGAGATGAAGTTGTTATGATATATGGTATTATTGTTTGAGAAGGATCCAAAGCCTAGACCTGAATATCCTTTGTTTATGTTGCATTTAACAACTGTGTTATTGTTTGAATAATCACTGAACCAGACATTGATCATATTGTTATTGCTTATGTTACAGCGTTCAACTGTATTATTTACGGAATTTTCAAAAAAACCGCCTCTTTCATTCAAGAAGATATTTGATTTATTTAATAGGATATGTGAGGAAAAGGAAAGTTGAACTCCGTCAATTGAATTCTTAAATATATTGCATTCTAAAAGAAAACTATCATTTGAATTATTGAATCTTAAACCTACATTATTTGAATATACATTACAGTATGATATCTTTGTGTTTGAGGTGTTGTCACAAACTATTCCTATTTCACTGTTACGTATTGAAAAATCTGAGATTTCTACGGCATCTGCTGATTGAATATATAATACACTATCAGAGGTATTTACAGCTGATGAAAATATGCCTATGGCGGTTTCCCCCCCATCTATTATGGTACTATCTTTGTCTTCTCCAAATAGAAAGATGTTTTTATCAATAAATATTTTTTCGTGATATACGCCTCCAAAAACAAAAATGATGTTTCCGTCACTTGCATTTTCAACTGCATCTTGTATTTTTATGTAGCTATCAGGGTTTGAGCCACCCACAAAAAGGATATCTGAAAGGTTTGATATACAAGGTGGATCGTCTTTTAATGTCAATCCAAATGAATTGTTAAAACTTACAAATAGTAGAATTAAAAAGATTATTTTTACTGTGAATTTTCTTTTGTATTGACTTTTCATTATTTTTTGGCTCCCTCCAACAAAATAAATTCCGGTCATCAGGGTATAAAACAAAAGTTCCATACATCCATTTCTATGCTGTTTGTATTCCCATTAAGGTCTTCAGCAGTTACCTTTAAATTGTAAGTGCCCAGGGCCCAGCCTGTCCAGAACCATTCATGCAATCTCCAATCACAACAGTATGTTGCTTCTTCTTGGAATTCGTCATTCAAATAAACCTTTACGATTAAATCTTCACTATTATCAAGGTCATCTGTGGCATTGATTATCACAGGATTCAACCTAAAACCACCAACAGACAACGTGTCTGCAAGAAGATTAAAAGGGGTTTGCGCAAGTGGAATTCCAGAGAAATGTATGTACCCCTCCTTTGGATTTATGATTTTTAATTCTGGTGGTTTATCCTCAATAATTGGAAGGCCTGCAGACTTCCAAGCTGAAATTCCACCTATCATATTGTAGATTATGCCTGAAAAACCATTCTGGTTAAGTATACTTGCAGCAATCAAGCTGCGGCCTCCTGATAGACAGTGGATAATAAGCTCCTCGCCATCATATGTCTGCATAAATTCCATAAGTTTTGTATCGTTCTGTAGGTCATCCAGACAATGATGCTTTGGATCTTCTGGATAAGGGGTATCAATGCGCTCATCCTTCCATTCTATATCCGTCCTAACATCAATTGGCACCTGTATCCCATTGGCAGTATCACTTAATAGCTCCCAGGCTTCTTGAACGGTTATATTGATTATATCCCTATCTTGGATGATTAGTGTATCGGTTTCATGATACTGTTTTATCACAATATCTGTTCCATTTACAGTTGCCCCAAATAAAATCAATAATATTAAAATTGTAAATATTAATACTCCCTCTCTTGTATTATTATCCTGAATCTTTTTACCTCCCTAAATTTATACAAAAAAATAATATATTATTATGATTTAAATTTATTGTTTATCAGAATTTGCACTATTAAAAAGGGAAAATAATAAAAAATGCTCAGCCTACGTAATGTGACATTCCCTTGAAATCGTCCTTCTTTTCGTTCTCTTTTACACTCACAACATCAATAAGTAAAATGACATGTAATGGTATTATCCTGATCTTACCTGCCATATGACTATGGCTTTCACTCAGTTCCATCAGAAGCCCGGTCTCGTCAACACCGATGGAGATAAAGCCCTTGAAAACACCTTCGGTTTCAATTGACTTTTCTCTGCTACCAAGAGATGTAATCTTATAAGTAGAACCTTCAGTTAATTCCATCTTGTTTTTATCTTCTTCCATTATACCCCTTTCCTTTGTTTGTCTATAAGTTTTTGTAAATGCTCAACAGTTTTTGCATAATTTTCTATTGCAACCTTTAAGTGAGCCTCGACAAAGTTCCAAGCCTTTTGAATGTTTCCATATCTCAACCTATATGCCTTTTTGTTCTGTTGAGTATTCTCATCGAAAATCTGAACCTCCTCGAGAATATCAAAACCTTTTAATTTGTTCAAATGTCTATAAACAGTTGGTTTGGAAGTATCTAGCTTGGATGACAGTTCGTCAACAAACCATGCCTTGGTAGGATGTTTAATGAAGAAATCATTGAATAGTTTGAAAGGAATATCAGGATCTGCACCCTTAGATAAATAACCTATTTGCTCAAAGAACATCTTAGCCACTAGCTCAGGATTATCCTCTCCTACTAAGGGAGTATTTGATACAACTTGCATCTCAAAGCCCATAAAACCACCTTGGCCCGTAATATGCTTATTGATTTAAAACTTATTGTTTACCTTGGAAAGGAAAAGAGGTAAAAAAATTAGTATAAGGCTTAAATCAAAGTATAGGAAGATATTTATCTATCTCCCATTTGGTGACCTGAGTTCTATAATCACTCCACTCCCTCTGTTTCACATGCAAGAAGTTCTCAAAGATATGATCTCCAAGAGTCTCTTTTAGAAGTAAACTATCCTGCATTAATGAGAGAGCATGGCCCAAACTCTCAGGCAGATGATGAATATTATATTGTGCTCTTTGTTCTTCAGAGAGCTCGTATATGTTCTTTTCAACTGGATCAGGTATCTGCATTTTTTGTTTTATCCCTTTTAGACCAGCGGCAAGCATCACAGCGAATTGTAAATAAGGATTACCAGACAGATCAGGGCTTCTAAGCTCACATCTAGTTCCGTTACCCCTTCCAGAGGGAATACGAATCAAAGCACTTCTGTTTCTATGCGCCCAGGAAATATAGGTTGGAGCTTCAAAACCAGGGACAAGTCTCTTATAAGAATTAACAGTAGGATTCAGAATAACAGTAATTTCTTTAATATGTGCTAAAATTCCTGCAATAAAACATTTTGCAGTTTCACTTAATTGTTTGCTGTTCTCGTCATGAAAAATATTTTTACCATCCATTGAAAATAGTGACAAATGTGTGTGCATTCCAGACCCATTCAATCTAAAGATAGGTTTGGGCATGAATGAAGCATGAAGGTTGTGTTTTCTGGCAATAACCTTTGTAACATATTTTAATGTTATAACCCTATCTGCAACCTCTAAAGCATCTGAAAAACGGAAATTAATTTCATGCTGACCAGGTGAAACTTCATGATGAGATGTATATGTTCTTATACCAAAGGCATTCAATGCAACAGAAATGTCCGCCCGAACGCCTTCAGCTAGATCGCGGTGTGATAGATCAAAATAACCAGCAAAGTCATTTGGACTCAGAGAATAAGAATCGTCCTCCTTCTTGAACAAAAAGAACTCACATTCGGGGCCAGTGTTATAGATGTATCCCAACTCTCTTGCTTGAGAAACCATTTTTTCTAAAATAAATTTGGTGTCACCAACAAACCGTGACCCATCAGGCTCATAGATATCACAATTGAGCTTTGCGGTTTTTCTTTTCTCAATAACTTCAGGAAGAATAACAAAACTATTTGAATCAGGCATGGCAATTTTATCTGATTCCTCAATTGTTGCATAGCCTGCAATAGATGATGCATCGAAGGGAATTCCATTATTCAAAGCTTCCTCCAACCTTGATGGAGGAATGACAATATTTTTTGGAGCACCAAGAATATCGACAAATTGTAAACGTATGAAAAAGATTTTTTCCTTTTCCACAATATTCAACACGTCCTCCTTAGTTAGTTTTTCATAAACCATCTCCCTTTCCACCTTGATTTTAACAAATAAAATCTATTAAAAGTAATAACATGTCGATATTAAAAGCTACGTAATTTTAAATTTTACTAATTACAAAATTATCAACTATTTTTTATTCTAATAACATAAATTTTTTTTTTGAAAGATATGCAAACCATAATAAAATATTAATATGGGCTGTTGATACGGAGACCACCAACTATTTGGAGGATTATTATGGATAAAGAAATAGAAACATTTATGGAAGATATAATTGCTAAAAACACTGGTGAAAAAGAGTTTCATCAAGCAGTCCAGGAAGTGGCTGAAAGCATCATGCCTTTTATTAAAAAAAATCCGAGATACAAAAAGGCAAAGGTTTTAGAGAGAATTGCAGAGCCTGAAAGGGTTGTAATGTTCAGAGTTCCTTGGATTGATGATAGTGGCGAGATTCAGATAAATAGAGGTTATAGAATTCAAATGAACAGCGCTATAGGCCCATATAAGGGGGGCCTCAGATTTCATCCAAGCGTAAACCTAAGTATATTGAAATTCCTTGCTTTTGAGCAGGTGTTTAAAAACAGTTTAACCACATTGCCAATGGGCGGTGGAAAAGGAGGTTCAAATTTTGATCCTAAAGGTAAATCTGACAATGAGGTTATGAGGTTTTGCCAGAGCTTTATGTCTGAGCTTTATAGACATATTGGGCCAAGCACGGATGTTCCAGCAGGAGATATTGGCGTTGGCGGTCGTGAGATTGGATATCTTTTTGGGCAGTATAAAAAGATAAAAAATGAGTTTTGCGGAATTCTTACAGGTAAGGCACTTAACTGGGGCGGTAGTCTTATCAGACCTGAGGCAACTGGCTATGGCTGTGTTTATTTTGCAGAAGAGATGCTGA
>Ga0272442_10010758_pt1 | contig 11238 bp, 1 predicted proteins | sample SSMForm2O_FD_200262 | JGI IMG/M metagenome (GOLD analysis project Ga0272442, IMG submission 200262) | Marine sediment archaeal communities from Little Sippewissett salt marsh, Falmouth, MA, United States - SSM-Form-2O | ecosystem: Environmental > Aquatic > Marine > Wetlands > Sediment ...
ACCATATTAAAGTATAATTCCCAATACTCTTCGTTGCTTTCAACTTCTACCGTAAAAGGTACAACATGACCATCAGGGCAGACGGGAGAAACATCTATATTAAAGGGAACAAGATTTGTGCCGGAACTTCCTCCGATGATATCATTATAAGTAGAGGTGGCATTATTGATGGTAATAAAAGGATCTTCTGCAATTATAGTTGCTATTACATCGGTAGCAGCATTTTCTCCCATATTGTTGAGAGTTATGCTAACATCGATGTTTTCGGCATAGTCTGCATTGCCATTATCATTGCCATTTTCATCGTTGATTTCGATACCACCCATCACAAGATATGGTTCTTCCGGAGCGATTGGAGGTCCGGTAAACAACAGTGCCATTTCATCAGTTAGAGTTCTGGCAGCGGTCGGGTACTGATTGTTGAAAGAATACTGCAACCCAACATTGCCTGTGTGATCTTCTATGCCTACAGTACAATATTGACCGTGTTGAACATGCCATCCGTTATAGTCTCCAACATCCACGTTGTTGAATTCCTTATATTGGAATTTGAATTCGCTATCGCCTGTGCTGGTGGGATAGAAATTGGGATCATAGAGAAGGACCTGGAATGTTTCGATCGTAGAATTATTATATTCGTTTTTAAGTTGCGACCACTCTACAATTAATGCGTGCAGGGCAGTGTCATAGAAATAACAAACGTGACCGGTTGATGGAATATTAAGGTCATCCCAGAAAGGAGCTATCATAGGTGAGGGACCACCAGGACCAGGTACAGACCAGTTTTGAGGAGAGGAGTCCTGCTCAGTTGTACCAGGAGCTAACCATCCATTTGAACATACTGTTATGTCATTATAATCTACACCATAATATTTAAAGGTGAAAGGTAGATCGAGATCATATTTGTCACCGTTGTCTTCACCGTAATCATACATTGGAATAACTGTGCCCGGTCCTCCCAGATTTGGATCGATCTCGACCCAGTTGTATGCAATATGGGCAGGATCGTAATAGTCATCCCCATCGTCGTAACAATAATATCCGTAAGCATCAGGACCAAGGGGATCATTAACCGTAACCGTACCCACTTCAAGCAGGAAGGTCACGGTATTGTCGTAACCATCGTCATTGTAAAGCTGCAGCTCCATGGTATACTGACTGCCGGGAATTATCTGGGTATTTGCTGTTACCTGAAAAGCATCACCATTACAGGAAGCATTACCACCCGGAGATACAGGGCCAAAATAACCGCTATCATCTCCGATCTCAATCCTGCTATCGTCACAGCTGAGGGTGCCGTAAACTCCAGCAGCAACTGTCTGACCCAGATTCTCGATCGTAATTACCAATTCGGCTGTCTCACCCGGATCCAGGATTTGATTCCCACCATCGATCACCGTATAGTCCTCAGCTTCCAGATAAGCTCCCATCACCGTGAAATAGATGTGATCCGTCCATTGTTCCCTGCTGCCGTTGCTGAACTCAAAATCCAGCCTGATCTCGGTTCCACCCAGGGCATTGTCTGCCAGGACGAAATCAAAATCATCGGCACTGTAAGCAGATTCCCCTGCTCCTATGCTATCATAGTTCTCATTCCCATCGGTAATGTTAACATAGGGACTGTCGCAGCTCAGGAAAGCTGATATATTGCCGGAAGCAGTGGTGCCATGGTTTTTAAGGTTAACAGCCAGCTCAATGGTTTCTCCGGGATTGATCAGACCATCGCCGTTTCCATTAGACGTTCCGTTGTTGTCATCATCAACCTGATAATCATCGATGCTGAGAGCAACATCGGCCTGGTTGATCTGGAATGAACCCAGATGGGGGATGAAATCATGCTTGGTTACAGTGAGATCTACCTCACCGTTTTCTTCATAGAATACTTCCAGGATAGCTTTACCCTGATTATCGGTATATGTTGTTGCAAAAAGGTCGTCTTCGTAAAATATATTATCGGTCATCAAAGCTGTGACCCAGGCACCTTCCAATGGAAAACCATTGTGATCAGTTACAGTAACTTCCAGGTAATTGGTGCCGATTCCAATCTCTTCGGGATAGGTTACGATCAGAGGTTGGGGAACACTGGTCCACAAAGCCATTCCAGGATCTCCCATCAAGTTGTTCCAGTAGGAGAATTTTGTTACATAATCATAAGGATTATCCGGATAGTTCTGGTAAAGGTTTAGTTTTCCTCTGAGCAAAGCACCGCCCATATTATATATCTTGTCTACAAAGATTCCATAATTAATCCCTGAATCCATGCAATTGTTGAAACAAGTATGTGTGTTACCGGTAGCGGTTGAAATTGCCGCTATTGCTCCTTTGGGATTATTAGCTGAACCAGCTTTGAGAAAACCTTCGCTTATGCAATCGTAAGTACCTTCGAAATCACCCGTGCAACAGGTTAACGCTATTGCTACAGGGAGCATGAAGCCATTGGTCAGATTATTGATATTATAAGTGGTCCAACCACTCATACCACCGAATCCTCGATAGTTAAAATAGGATACTCCATTGTTGAGATTGTTAGACATCTGGGATACCCATTGTCCCGAATATACTTCCGTGGAATAGATATTGGGTTGATAATAATCGATCATCTGTTTAACATGCATTTTGGTATCTATAACTGAAGGCCCGGAACTGGTCGGATCACCTATCATAACGGCTTTATTGTACCATTCCGTATTTCCAAGATAAGGTTCTTTTTCATAATTCATAATTTTGGATATTATTGTCTGTAATTCATAGATATTGTTGAATGAAAGTCTTCCGATCACGATATCAGATAAAAAGTCATTTCCTTCCAGTAATGTATAAAAATGGTCACCTTCGCCACTATAACCATTCTGGGGCATATGCCCCGTAGGAATATTATAAGATCCGCCTGCATCTCCAACCAAGCAGACGAATTCCGGAGGATTTTCCCAGTTGTTATAAGCATTCTGAATATATGATTTGATCGAATTCAGGTTACTTCCTGTTTCACTGGTAGATGCTGCTACAACTTCAAAACCTATCATATGTCGCCATTTGATTAGGCCTTGAAGATATGTTTCTACGGTGTTGTTATCGGGGTAGATATATAGATAGGATGGTTTCTGGAAATCTTCCCTGAGATTGATATCATTGTAATTAAGAATCAAAGATTGATAAATAGGTTCAAAAGTAAGTGATTTTTTAGAGGATTTAACCTTTGTGTTCTTACCACTCCTCGAGGAGATGCTTATCTCTAAATTAAGCTGGGTATAGATTTTCAAGCTTTGCTCTTTCGCCTTGAATAAAAATGGATTTATAGAAACTGAGATGAGACGAAAATCTCTGAATATAACTGGATCTCCAATTTCTATGATCTGGGATGGATATTCATTTCCAGTTTGGTAATAGGAATCATTTATTGTAAATGAATAATCCTTTCTAATATTTTCAATTTTTAGTTCCTGGCGCGGATAAACTATGATATCGGATAATTTAGTGCTGTTTGATGATCTCAAATCCCAGGATACTTCACCTTGATCGGGAATGATCAGAAAAGTTGTAAATCTTGGGAGATCCGGCATCCCAACATCAATACGATCTCCCTGACCTTCGGAGTGGATTTTTAAAAATTCAGTTTTAGCTTCGTGTATGATTTCAGTTTTGTAAGCAAGTAAGTTAAAATCGACTTTAATTTTATGATTCGAAATTACTTCATACTCGAATAGATTTTTTCCTGTATTTTCAGATATTTTTATCTCATTTGCTTTCAGAGAAATCAAAATAAAGCAACTAAGAAAAATATATAAAATTTTCATACCCCGATCCTTTACGATTTATAATAAAAATTCCGCAATAACCATTCCAATTATAAGATCAATTCCCAATTATCCAAACAAATTTTGTTTTTTTGTAACTGTGAGAACTTTTTATCATTTTGGTAGGCAGTCAAACAATTAATTGAATATCTATTTAAATCTGAAAAATATTTAAGACTAAAAAAGACCGTCAAATATTTCATGACGGTCTTCTGAGTGTTTAATTCTGATATATTCGTTTATAATATCTTATTTCATCAGGATCATCTTTTTGGATAATCTGTAATCTTTGGTGACCATTCGATAGAGGTAGATTCCACTGGGAACTGCTTTTCCCTGTTTGTCAAAGCCCTGCCACAAAATTTGATGATTGCCTGCTTCAAGGTAGTCATTGATAAGAGATATAATCAATTCTCCCTTAAGATTGTATATTTCAAGAGCAACTTTACCTGATTCAGCCAGGGAAAAACTAATATTCGTTTCTGGATTAAATGGGTTAGGGTAATTGCCTGCCAGATTGTTTACAAAAACCAGGTCGTTTTCATTAGTAGGTGTGAAATCTACATAAACTGTATTGGAAGGATCACTCTCGCTGTTGTTAGAATATATTGCCGTTACGTAATAACCAAAATAATCCTCTGAAGTTAAATCATCTTCATAAACGGTTTGAGTAGTTGCAAAGAGAAAATTGAATGCACCGTTATTAATATTTCGATATACTTTGTAGTATTGTAAAACCCGAGACTCCCTATTATCCAATCTTTTTTCTTGCTCATTATTCTGTATTACCAACTGGGGAGAATCCCAGCTGAGATTTACCGTATTTCCCGATAAAACTGCATCTAGATTGGCTGGTGGTGCAATGAAGGGGAGAGTAAAATCCCTGATAATAGTGTCGTAGGGAGGAATAAATATTCCTTCATAGGTAATGGTTTCAAAACCTTGGAGGCTTGCTGATACCTCGTATTCGCCATATGGTACGCTTAACATGTAATTACCATCACTGTCTGCATTGGTGTTATATTCACCGGCAGTAATTAAAATGTCTTCGTAATTCCCTGGTTGCTCTAGAGTAACATGACCGGTGATATTACCGTAAGCTCCTAATCCGTTTGCCGGGAAAATAATAAAATCTACCCAGGCACAATCTGACCCGCTAGAAGTCCACCAGTCTTTTTCATATTTCCACTCAAAGGTATGTTCACCAGGAGTTACATAGGTTGTATATTGTTGCCAGCTGGTAGAACCACTCCAATCTTCCTTGAAATTATTATCGATATAAAAGGCAACGAAATCACCACCACTCTGACAGGATGTTTTCACCCAGAAACTAATCTCACTCTGGTTAAGAACGTAAAGGTTTGTTTTCAAGGATGTGCTTTGACTATCTGATATAGGACCTGATTTAGCACAATAGTTTCCTTGATAAGCATTACCTGATATTGTCCAATCCGCTGAACCGGAAAATTCCCAGGGAAAAGCTTCAAAATTCCCTGATTCGAAATCCTCGATACAGAGTCCAACAGTAAGGCTGAAATCAGTTGTTGTTGTATAATTATAATCAGCATTTAAAACAAGATCGAATAAAATATTGTGTCCGAGTTCAACTTCTTCTGACACAGAGATATTATAAGTGACAGTATTAGTGAAACCAGGTTCTAATATATCAAGATCATCGGAATTATTGTTGATAGTAATGAACTCATCTTCAGAAGACAGTATGGCATTAATATTGTAGGCAGCTGCGCCCCCCGAATTCAGCAGTGGAACCAGAATGTCTGCATTTTCACCAGGATCAAGGATGCCGTTATTGTCATCATCATTTACAATTGTAACGAATCCTACATTTATCTCGGGAGCAAACAGTACCATATTAAAGTATAATTCCCAATACTCTTCGTTGCTTTCAACTTCTACCGTAAAAGGCACAACATGACCATCAGGGCAGACGGGAGAAACATCTATATTAAAGGGAACAAGATTTGTGCCGGAACTTCCTCCGATGATATCATTATAAGTAGAGGTGGCATTATTGATGGTAATAAAAGGATCTTCTGCAATTATAGTTGCTATTACATCGGTAGCAGCATTTTCTCCCATATTGTTGAGAGTTATGCTAACATCGATGTTTTCGGCATAGTCTGCATTGCCATTATCATTGCCATTTTCATCGTTGATTTCGATACCACCCATCACAAGATATGGTTCTTCCGGAGCGATTGGAGGTCCGGTAAACAACAGTGCCATTTCATCAGTTAGAGTTCTGGCAGCGGTCGGGTACTGATTGTTGAAAGAATACTGCAACCCAACATTGCCTGTGTGATCTTCTATGCCTACAGTACAATATTGACCGTGTTGAACATGCCATCCGTTATAGTCTCCAACATCCACGTTGTTGAATTCCTTATATTGGAATTTGAATTCGCTATCGCCTGTGCTGGTGGGATAGAAATTGGGATCATAGAGAAGGACCTGGAATGTTTCGATCGTAGAATTATTATATTCGTTTTTAAGTTGCGACCACTCTACAATTAATGCGTGCAGGGCAGTGTCATAGAAATAACAAACGTGACCGGTTGATGGAATATTAAGGTCATCCCAGAAAGGAGCTATCATAGGTGAGGGACCACCAGGACCAGGTACAGACCAGTTTTGAGGAGAGGAGTCCTGCTCAGTTGTACCAGGAGCTAACCATCCATTTGAACATACTGTTATGTCATTATAATCTACACCATAATATTTAAAGGTGAAAGGTAGATCGAGATCATATTTGTCACCGTTGTCTTCACCGTAATCATACATTGGAATAACTGTGCCCGGTCCTCCCAGATTTGGATCGATCTCGACCCAGTTGTATGCAATATGGGCAGGATCGTAATAGTCATCCCCATCGTCGTAACAATAATATCCGTAAGCATCAGGACCAAGGGGATCATTAACCGTAACCGTACCCACTTCAAGCAGGAAGGTCACGGTATTGTCGTAACCATCGTCATTGTAAAGCTGCAGCTCCATGGTATACTGACTGCCGGGAATTATCTGGGTATTTGCTGTTACCTGAAAAGCATCACCATTACAGGAAGCATTACCACCCGGAGATACAGGGCCAAAATAACCGCTATCATCTCCGATCTCAATCCTGCTATCGTCACAGCTGAGGGTGCCGTAAACTCCAGCAGCAACTGTCTGACCCAGATTCTCGATCGTAATTACCAATTCGGCTGTCTCACCCGGATCCAGGATTTGATTCCCACCATCGATCACCGTATAGTCCTCAGCTTCCAGATAAGCTCCCATCACCGTGAAATAGATGTGATCCGTCCATTGTTCCCTGCTGCCGTTGCTGAACTCAAAATCCAGCCTGATCTCGGTTCCACCCAGGGCATTGTCTGCCAGGACGAAATCAAAATCATCGGCACTGTAAGCAGATTCCCCTGCTCCTATGCTATCATAGTTCTCATTCCCATCGGTAATGTTAACATAGGGACTGTCGCAGCTCAGGAAAGCTGATATATTGCCGGAAGCAGTGGTGCCATGGTTTTTAAGGTTAACAGCCAGCTCAATGGTTTCTCCGGGATTGATCAGACCATCGCCGTTTCCATTAGACGTTCCGTTGTTGTCATCATCAACCTGATAATCATCGATGCTGAGAGCAACATCGGCCTGGTTGATCTGGAATGAACCCAGATGGGGGATGAAATCATGCTTGGTTACAGTGAGATCTACCTCACCGTTTTCTTCATAGAATACTTCCAGGATAGCTTTACCCTGATTATCGGTATATGTTGTTGCAAAAAGGTCGTCTTCGTAAAATATATTATCGGTCATCAAAGCTGTGACCCAGGCACCTTCCAATGGAAAACCATTGTGATCAGTTACAGTAACTTCCAGGTAATTGGTGCCGATTCCAATCTCTTCGGGATAGGTTACGATCAGAGGTTGGGGAACACTGGTCCACAAAGCCATTCCAGGATCTCCCATCAAGTTGTTCCAGTAGGAGAATTTTGTTACATAATCATAAGGATTATCCGGATAGTTCTGGTAAAGGTTTAGTTTTCCTCTGAGCAAAGCACCGCCCATATTATATATCTTGTCTACAAAGATTCCATAATTAATCCCTGAATCCATGCAATTGTTGAAACAAGTATGTGTGTTACCGGTAGCGGTTGAAATTGCCGCTATTGCTCCTTTGGGATTATTAGCTGAACCAGCTTTGAGAAAACCTTCGCTTATGCAATCGTAAGTACCTTCGAAATCACCCGTGCAACAGGTTAACGCTATTGCTACAGGGAGCATGAAGCCATTGGTCAGATTATTGATATTATAAGTGGTCCAACCACTCATACCACCGAATCCTCGATAGTTAAAATAGGATACTCCATTGTTGAGATTGTTAGACATCTGGGATACCCATTGTCCCGAATATACTTCCGTGGAATAGATATTGGGTTGATAATAATCGATCATCTGTTTAACATGCATTTTGGTATCTATAACTGAAGGCCCGGAACTGGTCGGATCACCTATCATAACGGCTTTATTGTACCATTCCGTATTTCCAAGATAAGGTTCTTTTTCATAATTCATAATTTTGGATATTATTGTCTGTAATTCATAGATATTGTTGAATGAAAGTCTTCCGATCACGATATCAGATAAAAAGTCATTTCCTTCCAGTAATGTATAAAAATGGTCACCTTCGCCACTATAACCATTCTGGGGCATATGCCCCGTAGGAATATTATAAGATCCGCCTGCATCTCCAACCAAGCAGACGAATTCCGGAGGATTTTCCCAGTTGTTATAAGCATTCTGAATATATGATTTGATCGAATTCAGGTTACTTCCTGTTTCACTGGTAGATGCTGCTACAACTTCAAAACCTATCATATGTCGCCATTTGATTAGGCCTTGAAGATATGTTTCTACGGTGTTGTTATCGGGGTAGATATATAGATAGGATGGTTTCTGGAAATCTTCCCTGAGATTGATATCATTGTAATTAAGAATCAAAGATTGATAAATAGGTTCAAAAGTAAGTGATTTTTTAGAGGATTTAACCTTTGTGTTCTTACCACTCCTCGAGGAGATGCTTATCTCTAAATTAAGCTGGGTATAGATTTTCAAGCTTTGCTCTTTCGCCTTGAATAAAAATGGATTTATAGAAACTGAGATGAGACGAAAATCTCTGAATATAACTGGATCTCCAATTTCTATGATCTGGGATGGATATTCATTTCCAGTTTGGTAATAGGAATCATTTATTGTAAATGAATAATCCTTTCTAATATTTTCAATTTTTAGTTCCTGGCGCGGATAAACTATGATATCGGATAATTTAGTGCTGTTTGATGATCTCAAATCCCAGGATACTTCACCTTGATCGGGAATGATCAGAAAAGTTGTAAATCTTGGGAGATCCGGCATCCCAACATCAATACGATCTCCCTGACCTTCGGAGTGGATTTTTAAAAATTCAGTTTTAGCTTCGTGTATGATTTCAGTTTTGTAAGCAAGTAAGTTAAAATCGACTTTAATTTTATGATTCGAAATTACTTCATACTCGAATAGATTTTTTCCTGTATTTTCAGATATTTTTATCTCATTTGCTTTCAGAGAAATCAAAATAAAGCAACTAAGAAAAATATATAAAATTTTCATACCCCGATCCTTTACGATTTATAATAAAAATTCCGCAATAACCATTCCAATTATAAGATCAATTCCCAATTATCCAAACAAATTTTGTTTTTTTGTAACTGTGAGAACTTTTTATCATTTTGGTAGGCAGTCAAACAATTAATTGAATATCTATTTAAATCTGAAAAATATTTAAGACTAAAAAAGACCGTCAAATATTTCATGACGGTCTTCTGAGTGTTTAATTCTGATATATTCGTTTATAATATCTTATTTCATCAGGATCATCTTTTTGGATAATCTGTAATCTTTGGTGACCATTCGATAGAGGTAGATTCCACTGGGAACTGCTTTTCCCTGTTTGTCAAAGCCCTGCCACAAAATTTGATGATTGCCTGCTTCAAGGTAGTCATTGATAAGAGATATAATCAATTCTCCCTTAAGATTGTATATTTCAAGAGCAACTTTACCTGATTCAGCCAGGGAAAAACTAATATTCGTTTCTGGATTAAATGGGTTAGGGTAATTGCCTGCCAGATTGTTTACAAAAACCAGGTCGTTTTCATTAGTAGGTGTGAAATCTACATAAACTGTATTGGAAGGATCACTCTCGCTGTTGTTAGAATATATTGCCGTTACGTAATAACCAAAATAATCCTCTGAAGTTAAATCATCTTCATAAACGGTTTGAGTAGTTGCAAAGAGAAAATTGAATGCACCGTTATTAATATTTCGATATACTTTGTAGTATTGTAAAACCCGAGACTCCCTATTATCCAATCTTTTTTCTTGCTCATTATTCTGTATTACCAACTGGGGAGAATCCCAGCTGAGATTTACCGTATTTCCCGATAAAACTGCATCTAGATTGGCTGGTGGTGCAATGAAGGGGAGAGTAAAATCCCTGATAATAGTGTCGTAGGGAGGAATAAATATTCCTTCATAGGTAATGGTTTCAAAACCTTGGAGGCTTGCTGATACCTCGTATTCGCCATATGGTACGCTTAACATGTAATTACCATCACTGTCTGCATTGGTGTTATATTCACCGGCAGTAATTAAAATGTCTTCGTAATTCCCTGGTTGCTCTAGAGTAACATGACCGGTGATATTACCGTAAGCTCCTAATCCGTTTGCCGGGAAAATAATAAAATCTACCCAGGCACAATCTGACCCGCTAGAAGTCCACCAGTCTTTTTCATATTTCCACTCAAAGGTATGTTCACCAGGAGTTACATAGGTTGTATATTGTTGCCAGCTGGTAGAACCACTCCAATCTTCCTTGAAATTATTATCGATATAAAAGGCAACGAAATCACCACCACTCTGACAGGATGTTTTCACCCAGAAACTAATCTCACTCTGGTTAAGAACGTAAAGGTTTGTTTTCAAGGATGTGCTTTGACTATCTGATATAGGACCTGATTTAGCACAATAGTTTCCTTGATAAGCATTACCTGATATTGTCCAATCCGCTGAACCGGAAAATTCCCAGGGAAAAGCTTCAAAATTCCCTGATTCGAAATCCTCGATACAGAGTCCAACAGTAAGGCTGAAATCAGTTGTTGTTGTATAATTATAATCAGCATTTAAAACAAGATCGAATAAAATATTGTGTCCGAGTTCAACTTCTTCTGACACAGAGATATTATAAGTGACAGTATTAGTGAAACCAGGTTCTAATATATCAAGATCATCGGAATTATTGTTGATAGTAATGAACTCATCTTCAGAAGACAGTATGGCATTAATATTGTAGGCAGCTGCGCCCCCCGAATTCAGCAGTGGAACCAGAATGTCTGCA
>Ga0272442_10010759_pt1 | contig 11238 bp, 10 predicted proteins | sample SSMForm2O_FD_200262 | JGI IMG/M metagenome (GOLD analysis project Ga0272442, IMG submission 200262) | Marine sediment archaeal communities from Little Sippewissett salt marsh, Falmouth, MA, United States - SSM-Form-2O | ecosystem: Environmental > Aquatic > Marine > Wetlands > Sediment ...
CCGATTTAATTGAAGCGATTCATCTGAAAATGAATTTCGAGGAAAGGAAATGGTCGATCCGAAAGAGGCTTTTATTCGGAAAGAAGCCAGGTTGAAGAAACTCTGGCAAGCCCGCTTATCTTCCCAGATGTCCTTTCTTCCTGAATTCGATCGGGTATTCCGTGCAACATTGCGTGAACTGCGACAGGCAAATTATTTTTAGACAAAAATTGGTGGAGGCGGCGGGAGTCGAACCCGCGTCCGGAAACATTCCACTGCAGCTTCTACGTACATAGCCTTTGCTTTGAATTCGCATCCGAACACTCCCAAAGGCAGGATTGACCGGATACTATCCTGTAAAGGTTTCGCCTCTTTCCCGCCAGGAAAGGGAAATCAGCTATCCTGTCTTGTCGACGCCCTCATCTGACCCGACAGGCAAAGTCAGGAGGACGGCAGCCTATGCGGCTACAGCGTAATCGTAGTTGTCTGCGATTATATGTTTCCTACCTATTTAACGAGGCCTGTAGGAACCTCGGTACGCAACTACAGCTTCAACTATCCCCGTCGAAACCGTGGCGCCCCCGAATGAAAGAACTGTTATACTGTTATTATAGTGATACCGGCAGCCCAAGTCAAGGTCCCTAAAAACCGGTTAATCCCACTTTCTCGACTTGAGGGCCCGCTCCATTTCGCGCCGGTCGTCCCGTTTCTTCAGATCGGCCCGTTTGTCGTAGAGCTTCTTTCCCTTCCCCAGTCCGATCTCCACCTTGACCCTGCCGTTCTTGAAGTAGGCCCGCAGGGGAACCAGCGTGAGCCCCCTTTCGTTCGCCTTGCCGTAGAGGCGCCTGATTTCCCGCTTGTGGAGGAGCAGCTTCCGCTTCCGCAACGGCTCATGATTCGCTCGGTTGCCATGGGAATAGGGACTTATGTGCATGTCATAGAGGAAGACCTCTCCGTCCTTGACACGGGCGTAACTGTCCTTGAGATTTGCCCGCCCTTCACGGAGGGATTTCACTTCCGTGCCGACAAGGGCGATGCCGGCCTCGTAAGTATCATCGATGAAGTAATTCAACCGTGCCAGCTTGTTCTGGCATATGTTTTTCTCGGCGGTTCCTTTTTTTGCCACCCCTTTTCTCCCTCGTACCGGTACAGCGCTCTCACGTAAGAAGATAATCCGTTTTTACGTGTTTCATGGCCCGGAAGATGTTCTCACGAATATCTTTATTATCCTTTTCAAGAGTATCAAGCAATCTTTTAATATAGAGGCGCTTTGAGGTTCTGCCCGTGGGGCACGGATTCTCTATAACGGGAAATTCACACTCATGGGCATACTTTTTGACGAGGTCCTCCCGTATATAGGCCAGGGGACGTACGACATGAAATTTCCCCTTGAACAAGGACTGGTTGGGCATCATTGTGCTGATTTCACGGGCGTAAAACATGTTAAGGAGAAGCGTTTCTATGATATCGTCCTTGTGGTGCGCGAGGGCGATCTTGTTGCACCCATGCTCTTCCGCGATCTCTATCATTCTCTTCCGACGCAGGCGCGTGCAGAGGAAACAGGGTTTCTTTCTGTTGAAGTCACTGTGCGCAAGGCGGCCGATATCGGTCTTTTCCATGACGTAGTCGTATCCGTGGTACTTCAGATGCGCCTCAAGCCGGTCATACCCGGCACAGGTGTCGTCAAATCCCATATCGAGATTGACGGCCATCAGGGAAAAGGACGGCAAAAAGAGCATCGGCGTATTCAGGAGCGCCAGGAGCACGAGGCTGTCCAGGCCGCCTGAGACGCCTACCATGACTTTGTCACCTTCCTCGAACATGCCGTAATCGAGGGCGGCTTTCTCAAGCCACTTCTTCAGGTGAAGAAACAGTTTTGTCCGTTTTATTCCTTCCATGACCGTTGAACCTTCTTCGCAAGACGGATACGTACAGAACTTCACCCGCTCCGACCAGCAAGGCGGGACAATAACAAATTAACGGAAGAAGTTAAAGGTGAAAATACCTGCCTGAAAGAGGCATAGAATCAACCCTGCAGGCACTTCAGCCATGGCCTGGTGCATGAGGATTTGCGCTAATCCCTTGCCCCGAAGGCCGAAATGACATATATTATCAGTAACCATACATCGTACCGCTGAACAGAAGAATCAACCCAATCACACGAAACGGCAATAACAAGCTGTTCTCACACAATCATCGTAACGTGTTCCATGGACATTGCGGGCCAGAGAGCCAATCAACACCCGGGAATCATACAATGGAGTATCGATATCCCGGCACCAAGGCCGGCGTTCTGAAAACGCAGCGCATGAAAAGATATAAGATTCACGAAACCGTACCGGAAATCATAATTAAATAAACAATTTTTATTGTCATTCAATATCAGACACTTAACAACAATAACTGTTCCGGTGACAAAAAAGTATTTGCAATTTTTGATTTCTGTTTATATACAAATAGAAAATTATGAGTTAGAAAGGGGTAGTTTTTCACATTTTATTTATCCATTCTTCAGAGAGAGTAAACTCAAGGGACAGGGTCAACGATAAAAAGTGGTACACTAATCTTTATTCATCTTTCAAAGCTCTCCGAAAAAACAATAGCTACACAATTACATCGATCAGACAGCTGGCAGAATCAATGTGAATGAACATCATCAAAGTTAGACGTTACTTGCAAAAGGACGAGGGGTAAGAACCATATACCGATTCCGACGGAAAACGATTTAACGTTCCGGAGAGTATCCTGTATGATTCCATTACTTATCAACAGTTCCGAACCGATGCGCAAGGTACGCGTGGTAACGGTCAAGGATCAGTCCGAAGAAACGCTCAAACGGTTGCAGAAACTGGGCGTCCTCCACGTCGAAGAAGCACAGGAACTTGACCCCATCGACAGGGAAACGATCGAGGGAGAAAAGAACCGCATCCGCACCGCACTGAACGCCCTTGATTTCGTTCTTGACCATCTGCCGGATGAAAGATCGATTCTCATTCCTGACGCATCGCCTCTGACCCTCGAAGAAATCATTGACCGATCCGACGCCATTCACAACAGGATTTCCGCACTGATCGAGAGACATAACCGCCTCAAAGCCGAAGGAACCAAGCTTCAGGAACTCGGCAGATATCTGGAGATTCTCGCACGTGACGTGCGTATTCCACTTCAGGACCTTCATTACTCGGGGGCCTATGTCTTTACGAACGTGGTGGCATTCTCCGAGGAAGCCTTCAAGATATTCAGCGAGAAAGCCCTCCCCTTCACCCTGCAGCATCATGCGGTGCATGCCGACGGCGATGTAGTCGTTTATTTCATTGCCCGAACCGACAGGCGAAAGGAAATCGAAACGGTTGCCAGGGACCTGGGAACGTCACCCCTGAGCATACCCGATGAGACAATACCGCTGGGTGAATTCATCGACCGGAACGACGAAACCGTTGCGGCACACCGGGATACTCTCCGTGAAATGGAGCAGGACATAGAAAAGGCCGTTGAAAGCGATTTACAGGAGATCGTCCTCTACCGGGAAACGCTTTCCGAAGAGAGTACACGGTTATCGGTCCTCCAGCAGGCCTGTGAAGCCCGGTACGTCACGCTTATCGAAGGCTGGGTTCCCGAAAGCGCACTTCATTCGATTACGGAAGGATTGAGAAAAGATCTCGAATACGCCTTTATTGACACGATGATGCCCTCCGCCACCGATGAACCGCCGACAAAATTGAGGAACCCCCGCGGCATCAAACCCTTCGAGGTCATTGTCCGTCTCTTCAGCCTCCCCAAATATGGAGACTGGGACCCCACGCCGAGCGTCGCCTATTTCTTCGCCTTCTTTTTCGGCCTCATGCTGAATGACATGGTTTATGCGCTGGGATTGCTTTTCCTCGCCCGCTTCGTTCTCGACAAGCTGGTGGACGATCCGGCGTCGGAAGGCACCCAGCTGTTCAGGAAGGTCCTCTACACCAGCGGCGGCGCCGCTCTGGCTTTCGGCATCCTGTCAGGGACCTACCTGGGCGATTTCATGAATATGTATTTCGGCGTGGAGTTGAAATCGCTGGCACTCATCGCACGGGTCCAGGCACAGCTTTCCGATCCCATATCATTCATCATCCTCTCTCTCATAATCGGCCTCGTTCACCTGAACATCGCCCATATGCTGGGGCTGGTCCGGGGCCTGAAACAGGGTGACCGCGGCATCGTGGTCAGTAAAATCGGCCTCTTTCTCGTCCAGATATTCGGGATCCCCTATCTGTTTAAATCAATGCTGAACATCGCACTATTCCCGCTCAGTGATGCCGCCTATGCGGCGTGCGCCTATCCGCTCGGCGCCGGCCTCCTGCTGGTGGTCATCGGTGCGTTCATGCAAATGGGCGCCCTCGGCGCCGTCTTCTGGATCTTTGACCTGACGGGGATACTGGGCGACGTCATGTCATACTCGAGACTTGCCGGCGTGGGACTGGCCACGTTCTATCTCGCCTCATCCTTCAACCTCCTCTCCGACTGGGTATCCAAAACCGTGTCGTCCGTCATCCCGGGATTCATAGGCGTGGCACTCGCCTTCATTATCGGCGTCGCGCTGCTCGTCATGTTCCATGTCTTTAATCTGTTTTTAAGCAGCCTCGCTGCTTTTATTCACTCCCTCAGGTTATGCTTCGTGGAATTTTTGCTGAAATTTTACGAAGGGGGCGGCAGAGATTACGACCCGTTCCACCTGAGACTCCGGAGAGAAGTTATTGTCGGCAAAAAATCATAGAGAGAGGTGGATGGTATGACTTCAATACAAGCCCTGGCTACATTCGGTGGTGCAATGGCACTTGCGGGGGGTCTCGCCGGATCGGCAATCGGAATCGCGAATGCCGCTTCATCGGGCGTGGCGACGCTCTCCGAGGATTCCGGTCAGTTGAGGAACGTCATCGTCCTCGCATCGCTGCCGATGACACAGAGTTTTTACGGTTTGATTATCCTTATTATCATCCTGACGGTGGTGCTCCCGAAAATCGCCGCGGCGGCGGGCATCGGTGCCGGCATCGGCATTCTCGGCATCGGAATCATGGCGGGCTTTGCCGAGCTGTTTTCCGCGATATTTCAGGGAGCGGTCTGTGCCTCGGGAATTGCGCTCCTTCCAAAGACCAAGGGAAGGATACTGACGGCGTCGATGATGCTCGCCGTCTTCGTCGAATTGATCGGGGTTCTCGGTCTGGTCTTTACCATCATGGCATTGAGTATACTCAAGCTGATGTAACGGATTCAGAGGGTGGATATTATGGAGACCGATAAAATCAGGGAAGCGATCCTCAAAAAGGCGCAGGAAGAGGCCGACAAGATCGTGCAGGAGGCCGAGGCCAAGGCCCGTGAGATGAAGGCCCAGGCCGAACGCCAGCGGGACGCCAGATTTGAGGAACAAAAGAAAAAAATAATTTCCGACGCCCGCCGCAAGGCATCGCGCACAATTGCCCAGGCATCCCTGACTGCACGAAAAAACATACTGCAGGCAAAGGACGATATCATCAGGGAAGTTCTGGCCCGGGTGCGGGAAGAGCTGTCAACGAATATCACCCGCAAGGAAGTGTTCGTCCACCTCATAGAAGAAACCGTGGCGGCCTTTGAAATGGATGACAAGGTCAATCTCCGTGTCGCGCCGAAAGATCTCGAAATAATCAGGGAAATTGTCGGCGAAAATGGGACCCTGCAAGAAAAGATCAATGAAATCGGTGAATTTAACTGCATCGGCGGCATCATGGCAGAGACCACCGACGGCATGGTCAGTATCGACAACACCTTCGACATGCGGCTTGACATGCTGTTGCCGAAAATACTGCCGGAGATCGGCAGGAAACTCTTTGGGAGTTCATAACTTGAATTTAGTCAGCACCCGCTATGCCTTCACCTCGGCCTACCTCAAGGGCGAGGAAGCACGAATCATTACATCGGAACATGTGAACGGCATGTTTCAGAGGGCGTCGACCATCCCGGAAGCCCTCGATATCATCAGGGACACCGATATCGGCGAGTATCTCACGGGGCAGCCGGTCAAAACATTTGACCATGCCGAACCCTGTCTCTGGCAATACCTCGGTGCGTGCATCGAGCGGCTCGAGCGTTTCAAGATCCCCTCCGACATGGCGCGGATGCTGGAGCTGTATCGCGAAAAATATGATGTGGGAAACATCAAGATACTGCTCCGTTGCATCGCCATGCATGGCGTTTCCGGGACGGTACCGCTGGGGCGGTTGCACGATCTGGACTTTATAGGCGTCCTTCTGAAAGCCGATTCCGTCGAGATCCTCTCCGACAGTCTCACGCAATGCGCTCTGGGAGAATACGCCCGCTGCCTGGAGGACCTCAGGGAAAAGGATATTCGTGCGACCCTCGAGTGCGAACTCTGTCTCGATCGCCACTACCTGAACCGAATGCGTGCGGCACTGGAAACGATGGATGACGGAGACATCCTGGCAAAAGCCTTCGGCATCATGATTGATCTGGCAAACCTGCAGGGCATTATCCGGTCCGTCGTGACGGAACGGCGTGGTCTCGCAGGCGATTTCATTCTTGAAGGCGGACACATGCTGACCGATGAATTACTCAGGGAAGCGGCGTCACTGAAAATGAACGAGATTGCCGGACGACTTGACCATACGGAGTACCAGCCGCTTCTCCAGGAAATAACCAGGACCTACGAGAAGGAAAATGCGGTGCCGGTTATCGACAGAGTCATGGAAAAACACAAATACAGGCTCCTTCGCGGCATTCTCTCCGCACGGGCATTATCGCCCTGTACGCTGCTCTGGTATTTGATCGTCAAGGAACGGGAGATACGCAACCTGCGTATCATCTTGAAATCGATTGCGGACGGCATTGCAGCGTCCGACATACGGGATTATCTGGTGATGGCGGCATGAACGGTATGGAAAATGCTCAGATTGCGGTAATCGGCACCCGGGATCAAACGGCCCTGATCCGGCTTGCCGGTGTCGAGCGTTATGCGATTATTACCGAGGACGAACGAGGAATCGAAGAGAAGATCCGCAAATCACTGAAGGAATTTTCGGAAGATCCGTCGATCGGTATTATCATGATACCCGACCGATGGGTGGCTCATGCCGATGACATCATCAAATCGATTCGCCGCAGAAAAAGAATATCGACGGTAATCGTGGAAATCCCGCCGTCCTATGAAGCGGAGATTCAGGATGTGAAGGATCATTACAAATCCTATACGAGGCAGCTCATCGGATTCAACATAGAGATTTAGGATGGGGGCGTCCCGACAGGATGAGTGTAATCCGGGCGATGCAGCATCGGTACCCGGGGAAAATAGATGCTAATTATACTTGTAAAGCGAGGCAAGGCCTATGGGCAAAATCTGGAGAATCTCAGGACCCGTCGTAATCGCTGAAAACATGCGGGGATCACAGGTATACGAAGTCGTTGACGTGGGAGACGCGCGGCTCACCGGTGAAATCATCGGGCTCGAGCAGGACAAGGCCGTCATCCAGGTCTATGAGGACACGGTGGGACTTCGCGTGGGAGAACCGGTCGTCGGGACGGGAGAAATCCTCATGGTCGAACTGGGACCCGGCATGGTGGGAAACATTTACGACGGCGTCCAGCGTTCGCTCATCACGATGATGGATGATATCGGTGATTTTCTTATCCGGGGAGCCCGGACGTACGCCCTCGACCGCGAAAAGACGTGGCATTTCACCCCCACGGTCAAAGCGGGCGACTCCGTAAACGAAGGCGACATCATCGGCACCGTTCAGGAAACCGGCCTTATCGAGCACAAGATCATGGTCCCCATCGGCATCCAGGGCACGGTGCGTGAAATCAGGGAAGGTGATTTCACCATCGAAGAAACCGTCGCCCTCCTGGAACAGGACGGCAAAGAAAAGCCCCTAACCATGATGCAGCGATGGCCCGCCAGGAAACCAAGAAGGTACAAAAACCGCTTCGACCCCGAAGATCTCCTCGTGACGGGGACCCGCATCATCGACTATATGTTCCCCCTGGCGCTGGGAGGCAAAGCAGCCATACCGGGCGGTTTCGGCACCGGCAAAACGGTCACCCTGCAGCAGATGGCACGATGGTCGCAGACGCACCTGAACATATATGTGGGCTGCGGCGAGCGGGGCAACGAAATGGCCGACGTCCTCTACAGTTTCAAAAAGCTGAAGGACCCCGCCACGAACCGGCTGCTCCAGGAAAAGGAGATCTTTATCGCCAATACATCGAACATGCCCGTCGTGGCGAGAGAGATCAGTATTTATCTCGGAATCACGATGGCCGAATATTTCAGGGACATGGGGTACGATGTGCTCCTGGTGGCCGACTCCACATCACGCTGGGCGGAGGCGATGCGCGAGATCGGCGCCCGGCTCGAGGAGACACCCGGCGAAGAGGGATTCCCCACCTATCTCGGCTCCCGGCTGGCGTCGTTCTACGAGCGGTCCGGACGGGTCGAGTGCATCGGCAACCCTCAGAGAATGGGCTCGGCGACGGTCATCGGATCCGTAAGTCCCCCCGGCGCCGACTTCAGCGAACCGGTCACACAGGCAACGCTGCGCATTATCGATGCGCTCTATTCACTGGACGTGGCACTGGCGAACAAGCGGCACTTCCCGACGATCAACTGGCTCCAGAGTTACAGCCTCTACGCCGACTCCGTCGACAAATGGTGGAACAAGCTCAGTCCCGATTACAGCGATGTGCGGAACAGGGCGCTCATCCTCCTGCAGGAGGAAGCGGAGCTTGAAGAAATCGTCAGGCTCGTCGGCCCGGAAGCACTGCCGGAAGACGACAAGCTGCTCCTCCTCATAGCGCGCATGATACGGGAAGACTTTCTCATGCAGAGCGCCTATCATCCCGTCGACACCTACTCCACCCCGGAACGGTCTCACAAGATGGTGAGCACCATCATGAAATTTTACGATCTCGCAAAGGAACTGTCCGAGTCGGGCATGCTCGTGGGCGAGATAACCGCCTCGAAACTCGTACCGCGGATATCACGCATGAAAGATATCCCCGACGATGAGTTTAATGCCTATGTCGAGAGTCTCACCGACGATATGGCCAAGGCGACGATCGGCCAGGAAGGAGAGATATAGATGGAAGCGCTCCAGCTTTTCACACGACAGACCAAGGCAATCAGCACCGCCAGGCGATCGCTTCTTGTCATAGAAAGTATCCCCGGCATCCGTTTCAACGAAATCGTCGAGGTTGAACTCGGCACGGGAGAAATGCGAACGGGCCAGGTAATCGAGGTGGGAAAGACCACGACCGTCGTGCAGGTCTTCGGAGGCGTCAGCGAGGTTGACCTGCAGGACAGCCAGGTCCGGTATCGCGGAGAAACCCTTAAGCTCCCCGTTTCCCCCGATCTCCTGGGACGGATTTTTGACGGGAGCGGCAACCCCATCGACGGCAGTCCGCCCATCATTTCCGAAGACTATCTGGACATAAACGGAATCCCGGCCAATCCGGCCTCGCGCATGCCGCCGGCCGAATTTATCGAAACGGGGATTTCCGCCATGGACGGCCTCAACGTCCTCGTCAGGGGTCAGAAACTGCCCATATTCAGCGGTTCGGGACTGCCCCACAACAAGATCGCCGCCCAGATCGTTCGTCAGGCGTCGCTCAAGGGGAAAACGGAAGAATTCGCCATTGTCTTTGCAGCCATCGGCGTCAGTTACGACGATGCCGCCTACTTTATCAGCAACCTCGAAGAGACCGGTGCCCTGAACAGGGCCGTGGGCTTTATCAATACCGCTTCATCACCCGTTATCGAACGGTTGTCAACACCGAGGCTCGCCCTCACGGCAGCGGAATACCTGGCCTGGGAAATGGACATGCATGTGCTGGTAGTCCTGACGGACATCACCAATTACTGCGACGCACTCCGGGAACTGGCGGCCATGCGCGGCGAAATACCGAGCCGGCGTGGTTATCCCGGCTACATGTACACGGACCTCGCATCCATGTATGAACGGGCGGGACGTATCGCGGGTCGAAAGGGGTCCGTCACGATTCTGCCGATCCTGACAATGCCCGATGACGACATCACCCACCCCATCGCGGACCTGACGGGATATATTACGGAAGGCCAGATCGTGCTGTCGCGGTCTCTGGAAAGGAAACGGGTCTACCCGCCCATCGACGTCTTCCTCTCCCTGTCGAGAATGATGAAAGAAGGTATCGGGGAGGGCAACACCCGCGAGGATCATAACAACGTCTTCATGCAGTCATACGCGGCCTATGCCGAGGGGAACTATCTAAGGGAAATCTCTACCGTTATCGGTTCAGAGGCATTGAGCGACAGGGACAAGATTTACCTCAACGCCGCCGACCGGTTTGAGCAGAATTTCATTTCACAGGGAGAATCTGAAAGACGAACGGTGGAAGAGACGCTCGGCATCGCCTGGAACATATTTTCCATGCTCCCCCGTGAAGACCTCAAGTTGATCCAGGAAGAATTCATAAAACGCTATCTCCCGGAAAAAAAGGTTACCGGTTAGGAGAATCATGGCAAAGAAGATACAGGTCACCCGACCCACAAAAATTGAACTGGCACGCCTCAAAAGACGGCTCAAACTGGCCACAAGAATTCAGAAGATTATGAAGGACCGGCTTTCGATACTGGTCATGGAATTCCTTCAGACAGTCAAAGAGTGCGCGGCAATAAAAGAACGCCTCCTCGGGGAATACGCCGAGGCCTATAAGGCCCTTTCCGCCGCCACGGGTTATCACGGGTACGCGGAGCTCGACAAGGAACTCATGATGCCCGAAAGGACCTTCACCGTCAGCGCCGGAACGCGAAATGTGGCGGGAGTCAGGATACCCCTTTTCGAAATCGAAAAGGGAGAACCCCTGCAGGGAAAGATGAAGAACCCCCTCGACACGTCATCACTGCTGGATCATACGGCCACGCTGGCGCAGAAATGCCTGGAAACAACGGTGGAGCTTGCGGAACTTGAAAGCGCACTGGCACTCCTGGGCGCCGAGATCAACAAAGTGAAACGGATTAACAACGCCCTTGAGTATATCGTCATGCCGGGCCTCGACGCCACCATACGGTACCTGACGATGAAGTTCGAGGAACGGGACCGTGAAGAAGTCGCCCGCCTCAAGTATGTAAAATTATTGATTGAAAAAAGAGAAGCCTATGCTTACTGATGTACCGCCGGGTGACAAATCAACCCCTGAGTACCTGCAGAACGAACTGAGGGGGGTCAATGCCCATGCACCCAAAAAACAGAAAACGCTTCGCGA
>Ga0272442_10010760_pt1 | contig 11237 bp, 10 predicted proteins | sample SSMForm2O_FD_200262 | JGI IMG/M metagenome (GOLD analysis project Ga0272442, IMG submission 200262) | Marine sediment archaeal communities from Little Sippewissett salt marsh, Falmouth, MA, United States - SSM-Form-2O | ecosystem: Environmental > Aquatic > Marine > Wetlands > Sediment ...
GGCCAGGCTGTCACTGCGACTCCCCATCAGGCTCAATAAAAACCGATATCATCGGTTCAGATCCTTGGCTGTTATGAACGCCCTGTGCTAAGTAAATTCCGAAGAGTCTGACATTTATGACTCTTTGAAGATCTTATTTAGCAATACTCATGCCAGCAGCTGGTACCGCCTGCCTGCTTCAGGATTCCGGTCTGGTATTTCACGCTCACAATGATACCGTACCCTTCAGCGATAAATTGTTACATCTTATTATTTATATTAGATATATCATAGTATATTTCTATCCCTGCCGGCATTTCGCATTCAGTTTTACAATGCCGGTACTTACCGTGCTGATCAGAAACGCCGGCCGGAAAAGTATCCGGCAATGGCCAAAATACGCTCATAATGAAGCAAATTTTCCCGGTATGACAGAAAGATTTTGTGATAACCAGGCCCTAAGTTTAAAAAAAATAGTATTAAAAAATCAACAGACCATAATGTGCAAATTGAAATATATATTTCAATATTGTAATTTTTTAGGCATCCACTCCCTTTTCGTTTCACAAAAAAAATGCCCCTTCCCGAGGGGCGTATCTGAACCGTGTGCATTATCATCACTGATATCTATTCAGGGCTGAGCGATTCTATCAGGGTGCAAACATAATCCAGTTCTTTTTTCGTCATGGCCGTTCCTGAGGGAAGGCACAAACCTCTTTCAAACAGGGTCCCGGAAACATTGCCGCCAAAAATCGGGCAGTTCCGGAAAACCGGCTGCATATGCATGGGTTTCCACAGGGGCCGGGATTCCACATGGTGGTTTTCCAGATGATTCCGCACCGCTTCGGGATCGGTACCGAAACGGCCGGCATCCAGGGTGATGCATGTCAGCCACCGGCTGTGAAATGACCATACCGGCTCGGGCATGAACGAGATGCCCGGCACTGCTCCCAGCCGCTGCACATAATATTCATAGACTGCCCTTGCCTGTCTGACCCGCTGATCCAGAACCTCCATCTGCCCCACACCCACAGCAGCCAGCAAATTGCTCATGCGGTAATTGTATCCGATCTCCGAATGTTCGTAATGCGGTGCCGGGTCCCGTGCCTGCGTCGACAGGAAGCGAGCCCGTTGAATCAGCTTTTCATCATTCGACCATATCATACCGCCGCCGGAGGTCGTGATCATTTTATTGCCGTTAAAGGAAAAAACCGATGCCCATCCCGTTGTACCGGCGGGCCTGCCCTTGTACTGCGCACCGAGTGCTTCAGCCGCGTCTTCAATAACGGGAATACCATATGGTTTACACACCGCCATGATGGCATCCATATCCGAACTCTGGCCGTAAAGATGCACCGCAATCACCGCTTTGGGCAGCCTGTTTTCCCTGCCTGCCTGTTTCAGTGCCTCTTCCAGCAGTTGGGGGTCCATGTTCCAGCTGCTGGAATCACTGTCGATAAAAACAGGTTCCGCACCCTGATAGATCACCGGATTGGCGCTCGCACAAAAAGTCAAGGTTGAACAGAAAACACGGTCTCCCGGACCTGCACCCAGTATTCGCAGAAGCAGGTGCAGTGCCGCCGTACCCGATGACACGGCTGTGGCATATCCGCCCTGCATGTATGCCGCAAAATCCGATTCAAGCCGGTCGACAAAAGGTCCCAGAGGCGCAATCCAGTTTGACTGATAGGCCTCTTTGAGATATTCAAGTTCAGGACCCGCCATATGGGGAGGTGACAGATAAATCCTTTTGGGCCAGGGCGCTGTCATTGGAATTCCCCCTTTGCTGTTGTCCACGCATCACCGGACCGCTGTTCCCTGTTCAGCATCGCAATATCACGCATGATTTTTTGAACCACCGGATTGGCTTCCGGTGTGATATACAATCTGCCGATTGTAAGGACCCAGACCGTCTTTATCAATACGGCCATATCAAACCGGAAAGGATGACGATTCAGATGTTCCATGGCGAGACCGACCTTGACCGGCACCAGGATTTTCTCATATGCTGAATCCGGATTGTCCGCATAGCGCAGCAGGCCTGCCTCATCTCTCAGCAATAACGATGCATTGCTCGTTATCCCCGGTCTGATATTCAGGATTTTTTTCATGTCTTCGGAATAATTCTGCACGATTTCCGGCACATCCGGCCTGGGGCCGACAAAACTCATATCCCCCTTCAGCACATTCCACAACTGGGGCAATTCGTCCAGCTTCGTTTTTCTGAGAACCCGGCCTGTACGCGTAATACGGGAATCGGCATTTTTGGTCACGGAACTGTCCATTTTGTCCGCCTGCGTCACCATGGTCCGGAATTTCACCATCCAAAAAGGCCTGCCCCTGAATCCCACACGCACCTGTTTGTAAAAAACAGGTCCCCGTGATGTTGCGGCAACCAGGACGGCAAGCATGATCGTGACGGGCAAACACAGCACGGCCAGAAAAAGTGCCAGCATGAAATCAAAGCACCTTTTCATTGTTTTACCGGCCAGGCTCTGTACCTGCCCGCTCCGGGCCAGGGCTCCGGTATTTTCTGAACAACCGATGTTCCCGTCATGATCAGGATACAACCTGCCAGAGTCCCCAATCCGTAACATACGTGGTACAGGAAAAAGAGCAGCGGCAGTATGAAAAACTGGGCATATCCGTACTTTCGTGATTGTACTACAGCAGCATAGATATCCAGAAACAAATATAACAAAAAGACAAGCATACAGGGAATAAAAAAGAAGGACCGGAACCCCGCGAGTCCAAGCAGCCCAAGATACACAGCAAACAGCCCGGGCACAGCATGACGCATGGAAAATGCGTAGGGAGCCGTGTACCAGGTCAGTGGATTCCATTTGCCTGTGTGCCATGCCTGTCTGAATAAACCGCTCAGGTTTGGCTGATTTTGATAATAGACATGGATCAGCGGGTTCATTATAACAGAACCACCTGCCTGTCTGATCCGCCGGTTCATTTCATAATCCTGATTGCGGATCAGCCGTTCATCAAATAATCCCACTTCGTCAAATATGTCTTTCCGAAAGAAACCAAAGGGAACTGTATCGACGGACCCCGCTTTTCCGCCTGTCCTGAATTCTGAATTTCCCACACCAAACCAGTGCGTTGTGATCGACCGGACCAGCTTTTCCTGAAATGTCTTCCCCCTGATCCTGGCAATAACAATGCCTCCCACGTTATCCGCACCCGTACGCCGGGCTGTCTCCATGCATACATTCAGGTAATCAGGTGGATATTCGGAATGGGCGTCCAGCCGCATAATATAGTCCCCCCTGGCATGCTGAATACCGATATTCAGGGCCGGTGCCACGGTTTTTCGGGGATTCGTATAGAGATGTATGCGCCGGTCCTTTTTCATCCACTCCCGGATCACGGACACTGTATTGTCTTCCGACATGCCGTCAATAATGAGAATCTCTGCCCTTTTTCCGTTCAACCGGAAACGGGCAATACTCGCCAGACAGGGGCCGATGGTCTCATCCTCGTTCCGGCAGGGTACGATGATGGAAATCAAGGGATTACGGCGCATGCCCCCCCGCAGGGTCATTCATCACAAAATCGATCAGCGCGAGCATGCCTTTTTCACGGCGGGTCATGGGAAAGTGTGTCAGGATATGCTTCCGGATTTTACGGCGAAAGGCATCATCCACACTGCTTGCCTTTTGTATTGTATCGGCAATGCGGCGGGGATCTGCAGCTTGCGTGTAAAACGCATGTTTGCCCGTCACTTCAGGAATGGCACCTGCCCGGGTAACGACGGGCACACACCCCCCCAGCATGGCCTCCGCGAGGCTGAGCCCAAAACCTTCATGTGCAGACAGCTGGCAGTACACCGATGCTTTCTGATAAAGAGACGCCAGCTCCGAATCATCGACAAAGCCGAGAAACGTGACATTATCCGGCGCATGACTCTGAAGCACCCGAAAGGCGCTCTGGTTGTAAATTTTGCCAACATGGACAAATTCAAAATTTTTCAGGTATCTGGCGGCCTGCACAAATGGCAGCATGCCCTTTCTGTGCAGCCCCCAGACCGATCCAACGGTCATGACTGTCTTTTTTCGTTCTCTGTCCGGCTGGCGTTGAAAAAGATCCGGCACAGCCAGATGGAGCACGCTGATGCGCTCAGGAGAAATATTGGCATTGGCCGCTGCTTCCGCCTGACTGAAATGCGAAAACGTGTTCAGGAAGGAGGCATGCCGTATATTCCAGTTGGTGATCCATCTTTTATAAAAGACCGTCTGATTCCCGTATTTGATCTCCGGCATGCGGGCCGTGTCATATCCCCCGATAATCAGCACGGAGGGCCTTCCCAGCATCCTTGAAAACACGATGGGCCAAAACGCATGCCACGATGAAAACCAGCACATGACAAGATCGTTTTGCCTGACCCGGAGAAACATATGACATAGATTTATTTTCCATATGGAAGGAATGTACATCCGCTCAACCTTGTGCCGGCCGCCGAGAATACCGGCATCGATATCGATGAAACGTAATCTGGCACTGTAAACAAGAAGAATCCTGTACTTTCGTTGTTTCGGCCTCATCTCTCTCCGTTAAAAACCGTTTTGAAGACTGGTATTCTGTCGCCCCGCAGAAAGGATAATCAATGAATGGTGAGACTCATGCGGCAACAGCCACCTTGCTGTTCAGGCTGGAAAATGTGGCGCCGGATCAAATGCACCTGACTTTCAGGTCTTTTCCTCATGGATTCCCAGCACCTCCGCAACCACATGCATCATTCCGGCCGCATGGGTCCGGATACTGAAATTCTCAACGGCTGACTTCCGTGCATTACCGGCGAGTCGTCTCCGCGCAGCTTTTCTCCGGACCAGAAAATCAATCCCCTCTGCCAGCGCCGCATCACCCGTGCCCGTACAGACGACACTGTTATAACCGTCTTTCAGCACATCGCTGTACCCGGGAATATCAAATCCCACAACCGGCAAACCGGCTGACAGGGCAGAAAGCAAAGCGAGGGGGCTGGTATCCTTTTCCGTGGAACAGTGAACAAAAATATCCATGGCCTGCATCAGTTTTTCCACCTCGCCGGCATACCCGTAAAAAACAATCCGGTCTTCGAGTCCCAGAGCCCCGGCCCGCCTTTTGAGATCATCCATATAGGATTCATAGCCCAGGAGCGCGGATCCCACAAGAAGCAGGATGGTATTGCGTCTCCGGACTGCCAGGCTGGCAAATGCCTCGATTAAAAGATGCTGACCCTTCCACGGCGTCATACGGGCCACGTTTCCAATAATCAGGGCGTCAGCCGGCAGGCCGAGCTGTTTTCGATGCATCCTGATGTTTTTGACAGGTTTGTAAATCCCGGTATCGATGCCGTTCAGCACCACCCGTGTTTTTCGCAGTGTTTTCCGGGTATACTGGGTCAGAATGGGCGTACCGTCCGCCACAAGTGCGCTCGGAATCACAGAACCTGTCCATGAAAACAGGCGTTTGTAAAGCCCGCCAAAGCGTTCAGACACAAAATCCTGCACATGCCAGATACAGGGAATGCCTTTCAGCCTGCATGCCAATCCGCCATAGAAATGGGCCGGCATGCCTTTGGTAATGACCACATCGGGTGTCCGGCCTTTCAGTTCCGAGATCTCAACGAGCACAATCCGTATCAGAAGAAAAAAATTAATGAGCCATCCCAGCGGATTGGGAAGACGATAATCGGTCCCGATCTGAATGCTGGTTTTCCTGAAACCCGGCAATTTGATAATTGAATACGGGATCCCGTGCTTTTGACACAACCCGACAAAATCCCCCTTGCCTGGCAGTTGTATGTGAACATGAATCCCCTGCCTGTGCCATTCCCTTGCAAGGAAAAATGTACTGTATTCCACACCGGCCATTTCTGAAGAGGTTTCCAGAAAGAGGATATTAACCATGGCTCCCCTTCGCCTTCGGCCCGGTCATTCGCTGGAAAATATCATGCCCGAATGAGGCGATGTAGGCAAAAAGAAAAACCATCACGGGTATCATGTACCTGAGAATGGACAGAACCAGGAATGTCATGATCCAGAAATACAGAATGGACAGGACAGCCAGACGATTGAAGATTTTCAACCGTTCATTTTTACGATTCATATAAAAACCGGCGGCAAAGGGAATCAGGTACAGCATCTGAATAATGACAATAGGCGTTTCATACCACATGCTGTCCGTACCGTACCACGGCCGGACCAGTTTCAAAGCCGCCAGTTTCAGCATCGTCAAAGGAGAAGACCGGAAATAATCCAGCAGGAAAGAAAGAACCTTGGAGAAAGAATCATGCAGTTCGTACCGGTGATCCTTCAATGTCACCATAAACCGGTACACATCCTCCGGCACTCTCGACGGATCCGCCCGGAACGCATATCCAAAGCCGTCGATCAATGCACCCGGTCCCGCAACACTCAGAGGAATAATGTCATGTGTCTGATGCCATGCAATGATCTCCCATGGCAATATCGTCAGCAAAAAAGCGCCGCACACAGCCAGACTCCAGATGACTTTCTTCCTGAGATCAATGCCCCGCTGCATGAAGATGATTGCTGTTAAAACGATCGCATACAGAATAACAATGGGTCTGAAAAGTCCGGCAACCCCGACAAATACACCGGATATCAACATGGCGGTGACGGATTGTTCCTTCATCCCCCTGACAAACATGAGAAGTGACACAAACAGAAACAGCATAAAAGGAATTTCGGAACTCGGATTCCGGATCAGCCACAGATGAAAGGGATAGGTCAGCCACAGCATACCTCCGGTCAGCGCCACGGACGGCGAAAAATACTGCCGGAATAACAGGACGACAATCACAAAATTGAGCGTCATGATCAGTACATTGACAAACTGAAGAATTCTCAGCTCTCCGATTCCTGTCCACTGATGCAGCGAGAGAATCACCGTGACGAAGAGCGGATATCCCGGCGGATAATTAAAGGCGATATCCTCTTCCTTGAAATAATCCCCGCTCTCCAGCAGGTTTTCAGCGATTGGCCGGTAAGTGATGAGGTAATCAGAGGGAAAATCCTGAAATTGCATCCGGCTCATAACCATGAGGAAAACAAACTGAACGATCAATGCGGTCAAAATACAAATGGTCCATTTCTTTGAAATTTTAAATGTTCTGTGATTCATTGTTTTTCTTTCTTTTTATGAGACGAAACAGGCCCGCCCATCCGAAGGATGATGCGATCACGAGATACGGCATGACAGGCGTTCTGAAACGGGATTCCGCACCGGCGACACCCGGGTTCAGTATCACCAGATAAATGACACATAGAGATACAAGTATAAATACAGCAGGATTGCACCGCAACCATGATCTCATTTTCGATACCCTGAAGAAACCAAATCCGATTCCCGCGTACAAAACGGCCAGAAAGAACAGTCCGTAAAATGTAATCGCTGTACTCACGGGACGTTGCACAATGTGTCTTTCGATGTATCGGGATACATTCAGCTTCGCCATATCGAGGATCACCCTGTCCCCCCGGCTGTTTTTGTATTCCGGGTTGACACCTGTCATGCAGGCGAAGCCGGCCACTCCGGGTGACAGCATGACTCTGAAACTACCGATAATCTGGTTCCTGACGAAAGCAAGCGGGTGATTCCGGATAATGGATACAGCCAGTTTGCGCGCAGCACGGCTGAATTCCGGAGAGAGAAAGGACCTGGGTGCCGGTTCTTCACTCAGGGAATCGAGTAAAACGGCCCGGGCCCCTTCGATGGGCAGACCCCTCTGCCGGGCGATAATATCTGCAGCTTGATATAGCAGCAGACTCTTCGACCCAATGGTGGATATTTCCCAGGTGCCGGTGCGCGCATGATTCCTGACCATCCATGTTCCGCACAGCGCGATGACCGGCAGCAGAAACAGGAAACACCAGGCCACAGTTCCCGCCGGACTGACCCTGCGACCGGCAAAATGAATACCCAGGACAACAAGAAAGATCAAAGGGAAAAAAACCGCAATGGGCCTCACGAGAATGGCATATCCGAGCAGAAAACCAGCCGCCGGAAGCATCAGGGACAACCGCAGCGGATGTTTGATAACCGATACCAGGATGAATATCGACGCTGTTAACAGAAAGGTAAAAAATGTTTCAGTCATCACAAGCAGGGACATATAGTGGCTGTTCAAATCCATCAGATACAGGATGGCCGCGGCCATGGCATACGGCGGAGATGCGATTTTCATCACAATCGCGAATACCAGCACAGCCGTGACCGAGAGAATAATAGCCTGAACAATCATCAGGGCTTTCCTGTGATCCCCGAAAGCTCCGTACACGGCGGCGATCAGCAGGGGGTAACCCGGTGTCCGCACTATATTGGGAATGTCCGGATTGTCCCGGTTTATCGTAAAACGACTGTTCTGAAGCAGTCCCTTTGCCGGTTCCTCATATCCGGCGGAATCACCGCCCATAAAAACCGCATTGTCACCGGCGCTGATAATAAAAATGATCTTGGCCGACAACAGCAACAGAAGCAACACGCCGGGAATGATCAGATATTTATTCCGGACTTTTCTCAATATCCATTTCCTTCATTTCCCACAATTTTGCGTACATCAACAATGTATAAAACATTAAAAATGCGCTGAGAATCAAACCGCGCCATCCTTCCAGAAATGCCTTTTTGTAAAAATACCGGTACATGAAAATGGCTGCCGGTTTGACAATCATCTGATACCAGTGAAAGGATACATTCTCTTTTTTCAGCTGGTCCGCTTCATAGCGTGTATACCGGTCGAGATTTCTCAGCTGCCGGGATATGGTCGGCATGCCGTCATGGATCAGATGGCATTTCAACCGGCCGGTCGTGCCTGGATTTTCCAGGTCGGAATGTACTTCTTTTTCAAACCAGCGGCATCTGCTTTTCCGGAAAAGCCGTTTCTGCCAGTCCGGATAAATCCCGCCATGCCTGAACCATTTGCCCAGCACATGGTTTTTTCGTGCCATCTGAAACGCGTCGACATGATCATCCGCTGTGGCGGCAGCATTCAGGATTTCTTCCGCCCCGCCGGCTTCGAGCACTTCATCGGAATCGATCTGAAATACCCATTCATGATGACATTTGTCAAGGGCCCAGTTTTTTTGTTTTGCGGAATTGATATACGCATGCTGGATGATGACTGTATGATATGCCCGGCATATCTCAAGCGTCCTGTCCGTGCTGAATGAATCCACCACCACAATTTCGTCGGCCCATTGGACAGATTCGAGCGTTTTCCCGATGGTCTTTTCCGCGTTAAATACGGGCAGAAGCACTGAGATTTTTATCATCTTCAGCCTCAAATCCTGTTTTCTGTTGTCCCATGAAAAACACTTCCGTCATGGCCAGTATCAGCAGATAGGGAATGGCAAGCTGCTGAAGCTGCATGACACCGTTTGCCGCAAACTGAATGATCAGGGCCAGAAAGCATAAAAAGAGCGCCGTGGCGATACCGTCACTATCCTCCGACAGCTTCCTGGTGAGTTCTCGCGTCAATTTAAAAAACCGGCTGAACACGATGAGAATGACGATCAGCAATCCCGGCAAACCCTGATTCGATGCAATCTGGGAAAAGTCGCTGTGCAGGTATACCAGTCCCCCCCACCCGCTTCCAAAGGGGAATTTGATCATCTGGTAGAATCCGGCCATGACACGGCCCTGCCTGCTTTGCAGGCTGTGATCGGCCATATCCGAACCAAAGGAAAATGAGCTCTCGAAACGTTCGATAGCCGATTCAGGCAAATGCAAATAAATCACAACCGAGATGATAAGCACCAGGAATATCCAGTAGGGATTACGCGAAAACATGGCGAATAGTATCGCCTGCAGTGACAGGATCAGCCAGATACTGCGGTATCCGGATATATAGATTGAGAATATCTGAATAACAATCCCGATGATAATAAAAATTCTCCTGTGCCCTGTCTTCCACAGAATGAATGCAAACGGAAGCGAAATGATATTGATGAAAACAGCCGTGGGTGCGCCAAAAAAGGAAAAATTACCGCGCATAAAATGTTGCTGACTCATGAATTTTGTGTTTCCCGAGATAAAACCGCCGGACACGGAACCAATAGAGGGAAACAGAAACTCCAGAACACCCAGTGTCCCGATAATCACGCCGCTGATAAAAAACCATTTTGCCAGAATTTCCCATTTTCTGCGGTCGTCCAGATAACAGGCCATCAGCCAGAATACCGGAAGCAAAATAATATAATTTTTGGCTTCCATAATGGCGAGATCGGCCGTATTGCCACGGAAATACGTATTGATGCCGGTCCATGCCCATATCACCACCCATATGGAAATCAGCGCCGGGAGTTGAATGCGCCTGCGTTCCTGCTTTACCAGAAGAATCCGGATCAGATGAAGGAAAAATACGGCCCATATCAAAAATTCCGCGGGATGCACATTGATACGCTGATACACGTCAAAGGTACGATATCCGAATATCAAGGAAACAACAATGGCGACAACACCGATTTCGAGCACTTTTTCAATACGTATAATGAACAAAACAGCAACGAGCAAGAAAAACAAAAACAGGATTTCCCGATATCCGATACCGAATCTTGCATCATAGAACCAGATAAACAAACCCGCTCCGATGCCCAGCAGCAATCCCAGAACCGGCTGTAAAACTGAATCGGTGCGATTCAGTACATTCATTATGAATCCCTGCCTGTCATGATGTTCGCCCTGATCGCACAATGGACCTGGCCGGAACACCTGCCACGCGGTCATCCGCATTCACGGATTTATGAACCAGTGATCCGGCACCGATCACCGCATTTTCTCCGATACTGACACCTTCCAGAATGGTCACACGTGAACCAATATAGGCCCCTTTTCCAATCGTCACCGGTGCCTGGGATGTCGGTATCGCTTTACCGGCCAGGGGGCTGTTTCCCGCATCGGTATGCGTGTAAATGGAAACCTGATGTGAGATCGTCACATTGTCTCCAATCACCACACGATCCTGAAGATCCAGAAAAAACTCCCGACCGATATAACAGTGAGCCCCGACCGTCAGATTCCGGTAATACTGCCCGGTTTGAAAAGCGCTGTTATGCACTGTCATGGGTGCGTTGAAACGGACATCCTTGCCGACGCGGGCGCCGTATTTGACCAGCAGCGGGGCTATCATTCTTGTCGGCAGAAATCGCAGCGGTATGTTCAATCCGTCACCCTGATACAATCTCTCACAAATTCCCGTGAAAAATGACATTAAAAATTTCAGCAGACATTGTTTCATGCGGTGA
>Ga0272442_10010762_pt1 | contig 11236 bp, 6 predicted proteins | sample SSMForm2O_FD_200262 | JGI IMG/M metagenome (GOLD analysis project Ga0272442, IMG submission 200262) | Marine sediment archaeal communities from Little Sippewissett salt marsh, Falmouth, MA, United States - SSM-Form-2O | ecosystem: Environmental > Aquatic > Marine > Wetlands > Sediment ...
CAGATGGCTGATTATCGGGGGTATTTCTCCCGAGATAAACCTTCAATGCTTCAGCAAGCGTCTCCATCGCATTTCTGAGATCATCTATCTTCAGCACATATGCTATCCGTGCTTCGTTTTTCCCATATCCGGGTGTGGAATAGAAGCCTGATGCCGGGGCAATCATAACGGTCTGGTTTTTATATTCGAATTCCTCAAGAAGCCATTGGGCGAACCTATCGGTATCATCAACAGGCAGTTTTACAACTGTATAGAATGCACCTAAGGGTTTGGGACAATAAACACCCGGAATTTTATTAAGAGCATCAACCATATAATCACGCCTTGCAGTATACTCCCTGTTTACCTCACTGAAATATTCCGGTGGTGTGTCTATTGAAGCTTCTCCGGCAATCTGACCAAGTCCGGGAGGTGAAAGACGGGCCTGTGCAAACTTAAGAGCGGTGGACAGAACATCTTTATTTTTAGTAACAAGGGCCCCGATACGGACACCACATTCGCTGTAACGCTTGGATATAGAATCGAGCAGTACTACATTATTCTCGATATCTGTCAGCTTCATAGCTGTAAAATGTTCTGCACCGTCATAGCAAAACTCCCTGTATGCTTCATCTGAAAAGAGCCACAAGTCATGTCTCTTTACAATATCCCTGAGCTGATAAAGCTCTTCTTTGGAATAAAGATATCCGGTCGGGTTATTTGGATTTGCTATAAGGATGGCCTTTGTTCTGGGAGTAATCTTTTTTTCTATATCTGCGATGGGGGGAAGCGCAAAATCGTCTTTAATAAATGAAGTAACAGGTACAATTTTTACACCTGATGATATGGCAAACCCATTATAATTTGCATACAGTGGTTCTGGTGTGATAACCTCGTCACCCGGATTTAAGCAGGAATTTAATGCAAAAAGTATTGCCTCTGATCCTCCTGTGGTTACAAGCAGTTCGGTATGATCAACATCAATGCCTATTTTCTTATAGTAGCCTGCCAGTTTGCGCCGGTATGACTCATTACCGGCAGAATGGCTGTATTCGATTACTTTCTGATCGATATTACGTAAGGCATTCAGTGCAACCTCCGGTGTAGGAATATCGGGCTGACCTATATTAAGATGATATACCTTCCTCCCCTTCCTTTTTGCCTCTTCGGCAAACGGTACCAGCTTACGTATCGGCGAGGCCGGCATTAACTTTCCTTTTTCAGATATTGATGGCATGATGATTTGTTTGATTATATAAAAGTAATTAAAATCTTAGGGAAAAAACTTAAATGAGTATCGGGAATGAATAATAAAGATAAAATTAAAGGATTTAGAGGATCCCTCGCTAACGCTCGGGATGACACTGGGTTTTTGGTCAGGTGGGGGGGAAAGAAGCGGCGATTCGCAGGCATCTGGCATTTTTAGCAACATTTTGACGAATCGCCGCTTCTTTCCCCCAATGATCCCATATATGCCTGTCATTCCGATCCCGCCTCAGGCGGGAGAGGAATCTTATAATCAGTTGTTATAAGATTATTGAAGATTCCCGATACTCATTAAAAATTATATAATATTTGGATTGAATTATATAATTACGGATTATAAGGTATGCCCAAAACCTAGTGAAATATCATAAGGTCCACCAGTAAACCAGTCGGATGGGTCAAATCTGAAATTAGATTGGAGCCATAACAGTATATTACCTTTTTTACCTGTCCTTAATATAACTCCATAATCGACAATCAAATCTACAATTGTGTCAAAAGAATATTCATTGCCTGGATCAGGTAGAATTGCATAACACCAACCGAGTCCAAAATTTGTATGAATTGCCGGCAAAACCGATACTGTCATTCCGGCTGAAACAGAAAAAAGAGTATGATGACCTAAATCTTCATAAGGATCATCAACGTGGTAAGTGCCAATTTTACCGGACACATAGTACCCGACCTTCTTAAGACGACCTAACTGGAGTCCGATGATCGGTTTTAAGGGATGTACCAGACTGCCAGCAGAAGCAGTTACAAAAAATTGTTTTTGCCGGGATGCTTTGAGTAATCCTATTTGATATACATTATTTGGAATTAATGTATCCCATCTGAATGATTGTGCTATGTAGCCAAATTTCCTGATTTCAATATAATCATCTTTATCTGGGTTTTCATAATTAAAAGTATAAGGGGTATTTCCTATATGTTCATGTTTAAAAAATATTTTTGATTTTTGAGGTGTTGAAGTAATTGTGAACTTATTTTTTAATGTGTCTTCCGTAAATGAAGTTGTTATTTCTAAAATTGGAATTTGAAGAATGAAAAAATAAACAAAAGGATCATTTCTTTTTTCAAGTGTTTGTTCGTATAATGGAAATCCTGGCACTACAATTCTTAATACACTTGCATCAGAAGGTAACCATACGAAATACCGGATTGAATCATAGATAATATTCTCAATTCCACGATTAGAATAAAACTTTATCCCTTTTTCGGAAGTTTTTATTACTATCATCGAACATATTTCTCCATTTACATCCCTGACTATCTCTGAATCCTCAATATTTCTGTTTTGTTGGGATTGATCTGCCAAAAATCTGATATCCTGGCATTTAATAATAATGCTGGAGAGAAAAAAGAAAGTAATCAAGAAGATATATCTCCGGATTCTTTGCATTATTCATTAAGGGATTTAAATTGGATATCGGAGTATAGTATCGAATCTGAAAACTGAATAAAACCCCTGACATAGATATATTTATTCTGTTCAGTATAATTGATAACAGAACCATAGTAAACGGGGTAAATTGCCAGAGTATCAAGAGATATTCCATCCGCCATTAAAGAAGAAGTGTCGGGAATGATTTCACTATCAAAAATATAGCAATGTCCTATCCTGTCTACCTTAAGATTTTCTGCATTTATAATCCAGGTAATAATAAATAAAGTACCTTCAAATGGATTGCTCAATGAGGTTTCAACAGTAATTTGTGGTTGAGTATATATAAACTCATCTTCATCATATATGAATGTACAAGCACTAAATAATAATACTAATAATAGTATCCCTTGCTTCATACTTTTTTAAAAGTTATATCCTATTCCTGCCTTAAGATCTGAAATTAAATAACTCAATTTCTTGGTATCATAAGGATCATTATCATATTCAATGTCATCTTGTTGAACACTCTTAAAATAACTTGTAAGATTCAAAGAAAAGATCAAATGATTCTTTATCCTGAATTTAGCGCCTATATCTGTACCAAATGCAATAATACTTTTATCAGTACGCAAACCTGATACTATTTCTTTCGGTTCATTTTTCTTATACGGAATTATCTCAAAAGACTGATATAACCTTAATCTTACAACTGAAAAACCTGCATTAGCAAACAGGTATCTTGTTATATATTGAGTAAGGCCAGCAGATAAATTTGTATATGTTAACCTGAGAGAAACAGGTTCAACGGGTGTCAGATAATAATCCGTAAAATTAAGATTTTGTGAAGTACTTTCTATTTTCAGGCCTGAATAATATTTCTTAAGGGGAAACAAAACACTTACATACCATCCTGTCTTGCCAATAGTACCAAATGTAAATCCTCCATTTCTGTTGTCTCTCACCATCATATCAGTTTCTAACAGTATAAAATATCTGTTAGTTGTATCCGATTTACTCAGTGGTATGGATAGTTCAAAATCATTTTCTGGCATTATTGTTTGCCCTGAGAACGTGTGGTAAGATCTTTTTTCAATTCTGTAGCTAAAAGAATCGGGGAAAAGTGAGAGTGATATTGGTGTTTTCCCGTGGTAGATATTGTTAATGAAAACATCAGCATCCTGTGGTGTAGATTCCACCTTTAATACTGGCAAATCTAAATATTCATTTTCAGGGGATAATACCATTGTAAATATAACAATCCATACACTGTATTCTTCGATATATCGAGGAAATGAAACCTCAATAGCATCATTTTCAAATGTAATAATCTGTAAAGAAGAAGTGCCGGGAGGAACCCAAAGCCAGAATTCTCCTTCCTTCTCTGCGATCCTGTTTATACCAAGGTCAGCAGAAAAATCAATATCTTTAAGTCCGATTCTGACCTTTATAATTGCGGAGGCATCACCATTGGCATCAAGCAGCTCATATTCCCTTGCAGCAATGTCATTCTCTGCTTCCTTTATACTATTTATCTTAATCTCCTGTGAAAAGATATTATGTGTGTATATATCCAAAACCAGAATAAATAGTAGAAAGAATTTTCTCTGCATATATTTTCTCCAGCTGTACTTATTTTATTCAGATAATCAATAATTTAGTATGTAAAATCAGTTAAGCTGATTACCTCGCCATCATCAAACTTTTCAGGTTGCCAGCTGCGTACATAGATAACAGGGTTATCATCTTCCCTTAAGTCGACCATAAGGAAGAGATAACCCTGATCGGCATAAGATGATGAAAAATAATTCTGTTTTATGTTTATTCCGTAAACATTTGACGTATTATCCCTCTTTCTGACGATGTTATCTTCAAATTTTATATTGATGAATTCATTATTATCAAAAACTTTTCTCAGCCTGTATATATACTGATCTTTTGTGAGTTTAGTGAGCCGGTACTTTTCACCTTTCAGTGAATAAATATTATCATCCGTCCTGGTCGATTCCTCAACCCTGGAGCCCACAATTATTAAAGCTCTGTCGGAAAATATTTTATCAATAAAGTCGATCCTCTTAAGTGCATATGCTGTCTTGTAATTTTCAAGGAATTTGATAATTTCCCATTTATTTTCTTCCGGCCACCTGTTCTGTTTCAGAATATCATTTACTGCTGAAGGTTCAAGTGAGAAGCATATATTATTTATTAATCCTTTTTTTGTTAATTCCAAAGTAATATTTTCAACGAATTCAGTCTTACTTCCCGGGAATTTGAATTTCAGATATATTCCTCTTAAGAAAACCTTATCGGAGGTGTTGAAAGTCTGAAATATAGTATCTGTACTGAATGATGAGGCGTTACCGTAGAGGATAAGATTTTTGAATATATCAAGCCCCTCCTCTGTGAACAGAAAAGAGTACCGGGCGAATGATTTTTCACCAACAGCTGCAAGAAATCCTTTCACCACTGGTGCAAAATCAGAACCTGCTTTTACAATCGGAACAGGTTTTAGATTCTTGTTGATGATAGGATTAACAATGCTTCTTCCTCTGAATAAGTTATCATTGAAATTTTGTAAAATACCGAACAGATAATTATCATACCTGGCGCTCTCAGGATATTTATATTCGATATTGAATTTTAAATCATTACTGTAATAACCTGGATAAAGATCAACATAGCCAATACCATTATTAGTAGTATTAAGGTCTGACCATGATACACCATTCCAGTATCTGTACCCGATACTTCTCATAATTTTATTATCAAGGTAGAATACAATTTTATAACTATATGATCCCCTGTTCAGAGAAGAATCAGTCACAGTTGCATTGATTCTTGAAATTATATCGTTAATTTTTTCCTCAAGGATCTCTTTGTTAACTGTGGTTTTAATACCTGATTTATTGAAATATTCAGAATTGGCTCCCGGCAACTCTGATTGAAGTACGTATGCCCAGAAATAGTATTTCATTGCATCCTGAAGGTCCAGATTATTTAATGCTTCATTTCCTGATTCGTGGATGGATTCGATTTTGTTTATCTTGTAAATGATTTGTTTATTAATTTCTTCCAGTGGGATATATCTGAACACGATATTTTCTTTTCGCTGCCGGTATACTCTGCGGGCAACAAAGTTCTGGAGCTCATTGCAGAACGACTGATGCCGCCGCAAAAGAGTATTCAATTCTATATCACCTGTTTCTGTAATTCCATTTTGATATAAGAGTTTTATAATTGATAAGTTTATACTGTTACGGGCTATTAAATCTGCCTCTCCTATATTTTCCCCGCTTCCCTCTGCCCACAAATATCCCTTATTTGATTTGGTATCATTGATTTTCTCCTTGATATCTTTATTATTAAGATCATTATCTGTAGTTGAAATTTCTTGTATGCTTTTAACGTAGGATATTTCATCAAACGACTGATTAAAATAGAAATCATTTTCAAGTGAAGTTGACTCCCATGGTATCTGTCTTCCTTCAGTTCTTTCCCTTACCATCTTCCTTACTTCCTGGAAAACCTGAATTGTATTAAGTTTTGGATCACCAATTTTATTGAGAAGGCACTCGGTGTAAATTCCATTTTTACCGTCACCATCAGATGCTGTTTGTCCGGGAGCCGTTGAGTATGCAATAATTGTCCCCACAGGCGCCTCCATAAATGCAAGGCCATCTTTGGAAATACTTCTCGACCAGCTTGTTTTAAAAGGATTGTTCCTGCATGCATCTAGTATAATGATATTGGTTTTAGTCTTTGATGATTCCATTTTTGCCAGCAACCTTCCGGCATCAATACAATTATACTCTACATCTGACTCAGATTCAATTCTGGCATCGATCGGGATCAGATAATTAGTGCCGTTGAACTGTACTCCATGGCCGGCATAAAAGAATAACCCGACATCAAATTTATCAAGCCGTTCACCAAAATTATCAATGGCCATTTTAAACTCTGTTAGTGACACGTCTTTGTATTGCAAAACCTCAAAGCCAAGATCCTTAAGTATTTCAGCCATCGCTGTAACATCATTTCCCGGATTGGTAAGGCTTGTTATAGAATTGTAGTTAGAATTGCCAATAAGAAGAGCCAGCCTATTTTCAATTGAGTATGATTTTGTTACATTTAATATAAGTAAGAACAACAAGGGGAAGAAATATCTCATAGATAGAATCAAGTTTATTAAGCTAAGGATTTTCAAAAATAATAAAAAGTAAAGTACTATTAAAATTTACCCTTACTCTTTTGAAAGGGCCGACCTCTGATACTAATCCGTGAACTCCTGTGTTAATCCGTGTTAAAACCAGGTGCAAAACCCACCCCTAACCTCCCTGCCTTTCTGTTGGGACAGACTTCCACTATCACGGAATCTCCGCGTTGCTCCGATTTCCTGATAGGGGAACTTATTGGATAAACTCCCTTCAACTCTTTCACTCCGACTTCGTCGGACATAGTCCGCTACCTCGGACGAAGTCCGAAGCTTCCTTTGATCACCGAAGCTTTAGCGAAGGTGATAGCGAAGGCGGACTTCCACCCCCTTCCAACTTCCATTAACCCACCCACAACCCCTCCCAGGAGGGGATCATTATTGAATTCAACCCTGATTTAATAAATATTTCTAATTTTGCAGATCAAACGACCTGACTATTCTTTTCAAATGGAACTACCCTCCAAATATGAACCGCGTAAAACCGAATCCAGGTGGTATGAATATTGGATGAAGCATGGTTTCTTCAAGAGTGTTCCTGATGAAAGGGAACCCTATACAATTGTTATACCTCCACCGAATGTAACGGGTGTTCTTCATATGGGCCACATGCTGAACAATACAATACAGGATGTCCTTATTCGTCGTGCAAGGATGCTCGGGCTTAACGCATGCTGGGTACCCGGAACTGACCATGCTTCCATAGCTACTGAGGCTAAGGTTGTTGCCAGGCTGAAAAGCGAAGGTATTTACAAGAAAGATATTTCGAGGCAGGAATTCATGGATCATGCCTGGGATTGGACAAATAAGCATGGCGGAATAATTCTTGAACAACTTAAGAGACTTGGTGCCTCGTGTGACTGGGACAGGACACTATTTACGATGGATAAGGAGAGATATGACTCAGTTATAAAGGTATTTGTAGATCTCTATAATAAGGGACTGATATACCGTGGTGTACGGATGGTAAACTGGGATCCGCAGGCAGGAACAGCCGTTTCGGATGAGGAGGTTATATATACCGAAGAACAATCAAAACTCTATTATGTAAGATATAAAATTGCCGGTTGGAATGATTATATAACTGTTGCGACAACACGTCCTGAGACTATTCTGGGAGATACTGCGGTATGTGCCAATCCTAACGACAAGAGATACATGCACCTTAAAGGGAAAAGTGTTATAGTGCCGATGGCGAACAGGGAAGTACCATTTATTTTTGATGAATATGTGGATATGGAGTTTGGTACCGGATGTCTGAAAATAACACCGGCACATGATGTAAACGACTACCTTATCGGTCAAAAACATAAGCTTCCCTCAATAGATATTTTCAATGACGATGGTACCATAAGTTCACAGGCTGCAATGTTTGTCGGGGCTGACAGGTTTGCTGCAAAGGAGATGGCCGAAAAAGAGCTTAAGCGTACAGGGAACCTCATAAAGGTTGTCCCATATAAAAACAAAGTAGGCCGGTCGGAGCGTACACATGCTATAATAGAACCAAAACTGTCGATGCAGTGGTTCCTGAAAATGGAAAAGATATCCCGTCCGGCGCTTGATGCAGTAATGAATGGTGAAGTAAATCTTCATCCCCCGAAGTTCAGGAATCTTTACAGGCACTGGATGGAGAATGTACATGACTGGTGTATCAGCCGCCAGTTATGGTGGGGACACAGGATTCCAGCCTGGTATTATAACAATAACGAAGTTGTTGTTGCTGAAAATATTAAAGACGCCCTGGCATTGGCAAAGAAGAAAAACGGTAATGAATCGCTCCGCGAGGCTGATCTCAGGCAGGATGAAGATGTTCTTGACACATGGTTCTCCTCATGGCTGTGGCCGATAACATCATTTGACGGTATAAACAAACCCGGCAATCCCGACCTGAAGTATTATTATCCTACAGATGACCTTATCACAGCACCCGAAATACTGTTTTTCTGGGTCGCCAGGATGATTATAGCCGGGTATGAATATATGGGTGAGAAACCCTTTAAAAACGTTTATCTCACCGGTCTTGTCCGCGACCAGCAAAGGCGGAAGATGTCAAAATCACTGGGTAATTCGCCCGAACCTCTTGAACTTATCGATAAATACGGTGCCGATGGCGTAAGGGTAGGCATGCTTTTATGTTCACCGGCCGGGAATGACCTTCTTTATGATGATTCACTGCCTGAACAGGGACGTAATTTTGCAAATAAGATATGGAATGCTTTCAGGCTGGTGAAGGGCTGGAAGGTTGATGATAGTGTTGATCAGCCGGCTTCTTCAGAACTGGTCGTAAAGTGGATGAACGAGATACTCAATAAAACATCAGCAGACATTGATTCGCACTTTAAGAAATTCCGTATCTCTGAAGCCCTCATGGCAGTTTATAAGCTTTTCTGGGATGAGTTTGCATCATGGTACCTTGAAGTAATAAAGCCTGATTATGAAAAACCGGTTGACAGGCTTACATATGATGCCACTATTACCTTTTTTGACAAACTGCTAAGACTGATACATCCCTTCATGCCCTTTATTACAGAAGAGATATGGCAGCTGCTTGTCGAGAGAAAGAACGGGGAAAGCATCATGATAAGCCGGTTACCTTCAATAAAAAAATACAACAAGGGATTGATCCTGGAGTTTGAATTTATTAAGGAATGTATAAGTGCCCTGAGAACGATCAGGAGAGATAAAAAAATACCAGTCAGGGAAAAACTTGCTCTTTTTATCAAAACGAATAAAAAAGATTTCAGTAATAAATTCTTGCCGGTTCTTTCAAGACTCTCCAATCTCTCCGGTATTAAATTTGTTGCCAAGAAACGGGCCGGTGCAGCTTCTTTTATGGTCGGAACAGTTGAGTTTTATATTCCTGTTACAGGAAAAATCGATAAAGATGCAGAGATTAAAAGGGTTGAAGAGGAGCTGAATTATTATAATGGATTTCTTGACTCAGTCATAAAAAAGCTTGGTAATGAGAAGTTTGTGAAAAATGCTCCATCCAGTGTGCTTGAACTGGAGAGAAAGAAGAAAGATGATGCCCAGAAAAAAATTAAGTCACTTAAAGAGAGATTAAAGGAGCTGAAGAAGTAGGGGATGTTTAATTAATTATATATTCTTCCTGACGAAATAATTCTGATCAACCTGTACAATTTTCCAGTTGTTGTTAAGTATAAGGTGCCAGCCTTCTCCTTCAATTCTGTTTCTTTCCTCAATCAGACCTTTTGCTGTTATCCGGAGATATTTCAGGTTATTTGAAACAAGGCACCCGCCCTTATCCACAGTTAGTTTTCCCCAGTTATCGGATACACGTATCTCATTATAGATGGTTCCGAGGGTGTCGAGTGACCTTATATCTTCAAATTCAAAATCAAAATAGGGACTCTCGAGTTCAAGGAGAACAACAGGTTTTTCAACGAATTTTGCTATACGCCGGTGTATCCTTTCACTTATCTCCCTGTCCCTTTCAGTCTCTTCAGCAACAATAGTTTCCAAATCATAATTTATTGCTATGCTTCCTGCAACATCGCGACATACTTCAGGACAATCAATATCATAGAGTTCCTTCACAATGTTTGACAGGTCAACATTTTCCAAGTCTATTGTCGAAAAATCGAATCCTTTCTGGTACATCAGGGTTGCATATAAAGCTCCATGTATAAAACCGTATGAACGGGCATACGACTGGAATGAATATACCCAGTCGAGTGTTTCAAAAAGCCTCTTTTTATATTCTTCAGGAGAGTCGGTTGACAGGAGAATATTAGTGAAGGTAGCCAGTCCCTCATAGTTTTCGAACCTGATCTCATCATTCACATAGTTATTGTAACTTTCACGATTGGATCCTCTGAAGATGAGAGCGTCTCTTATTGCCAGTTGTTTTGCAGGACCTTCGGTATAGATAGCCTTACGCAGGGCCTTCCATTCAAGTTTGAGCCACAGCCTGGCATTCTTCTCATCCATTATGGCTATATTGAAATCAGAGGATGTATTATAGCCCATGGATTCCTGGTAAAGGTGAAACAGGCTGTGAATAGCCATTGAGACAATCATGAATTCATCCTCTTCGCGGGGTAATGGAACGAGAGCATATAAGGTCCCGCCAAATGAAACAGCCCTGTTATTGATAATTAATTCCTTAGGGTAAATTCCGGTGTATATTCCGTTTCTTTCTTTCAGGATACCCTCCTTGTCGGGTTGGTTGGCTGTAATCCTGCGGGTTGAACGTTCAACAAATAATATAGGGCCATATAGATTCTTCCCCCATAGTTTGCCGTCATCCCTATTGCATGCCTCTTCTATTTTCCCGAAGTACCGGAGAGCAATTTCAGGTGTGAAATAGGAATCACTTTTTTCAGTCTTACATCCGGTAATGAGAATTAAAAGGAGAAATATTATCCTTCTGGACA